>Ga0136615_10000479_pt1 | contig 18161 bp, 18 predicted proteins | sample AntDrymUQ2882206_2_FD_106647 | JGI IMG/M metagenome (GOLD analysis project Ga0136615, IMG submission 106647) | Polar desert sand microbial communities from Dry Valleys, Antarctica - metaG UQ288 (22.06) | ecosystem: Environmental > Terrestrial > Soil > Desert | place: Antarctica: Dry Valley...
CGATCACGCGCCGGCGGCGGCGCGCTCGGCGCGTTTGCGTTGGTGTTCGTTGAGGAGCTTTTTGCGCACCCGAATGGCCTTGGGGGTGATCTCGACCAGCTCGTCGTCGTCGATGAATTCGAGCGCCTGTTCCAGATCGAAGCGGATCGGCGGGGTCAGGAGTATGTTCTCGTCGGAGCCCGCGGCGCGGATGTTGGTCAATTGCTTCGCCTTCATGGGATTGACGATCAGATCGTTGGCGCGCGAGTGGATGCCGATGATCATCCCCGTATAGACGTCTTCCCCCGGACCGATCAACAGCCGCCCGCGTTCCTGAAGATTGAACAACGCGTAGGCGAGCGCTCTTCCCTCGCCGATCGAGATCAAGACCCCGTTGGTGCGCTGGCCGAGCTCGCCGGGCTTCACCGGCGCGTAGCTCTCGAAGGTGTGATACAAGAGGCCGGTCCCGGAGGTCACGGACAGAAACTCCGTGCGAAACCCGAAGAGACCGCGCGAGGGGATAAGGTAATCGAGCCGCACCCGGCCCCGGCCGTCGGGCTGCATGTTCGTCAGATCCCCTTTACGCATACCCAGCCGTTCCATGACCGCGCCCTGACCCTCGACCGGCACATCGACGGCGAGTTGCTCATAAGGTTCGCAGAGCCGGCCATCGATCTCCTTGACGATGACTTGGGGCCGTCCGACCGACAACTCGTAACCCTCGCGGCGCATGTTTTCGATCAAAATCGACAGGTGCAGCTCGCCGCGGCCCGAGACCAGGAATTTATCCGGGTCCCCGGTATCCTCGACGCGTAGCGCGACGTTGTGGATAAGCTCCCGTTGTAGCCGCTCCCGGATCTGGCGGCTGGTGACGAACTTTCCGGCGCGTCCCGCGAAGGGTGAGTTCGACACTTGGAAGCTCATGCGGACCGTGGGCTCATCGATGGCCAGCGGAGCTAAAGCAGCGACCGTTTTCGGATCGCAAATCGTGTCGGAAATGGTTAAGGGTTCGACACCGGTGATGGCGATGATGTCGCCGGCGCTCGCCTGATCCATCTCGATCCGCTGCAAGCCGTGAAAACCGAGCACTTGTAAGATCCGCCCGTTGCGGCGCCCACCGTCGCGATCGACGACCACGACCGAGGTGTTCGGCTTGACCGTGCCCCGCGCGATCCGGCCCACCCCGATGGCGCCCACGTAGCTCGAATAAGCGAGCGAGCTAATTTGCATCTGGAACGGACCCGCGCGATTGACGTTCGGCGACGGCACGAATTTAACAATCGTCTCGAAAAGGGGCGTCATGTCGCCCGCGGGATCGATGTCCTCGCTCGCGAGGCCGGCATAGCCGTAGAGCGCCGAGCAATAAACCACGGGAAAGTCGAGCTGCTCGTCCGTGGCGCCGAGGCGATCGAAGAGCTCGAAGGTCTGATCCAACACCCAGTGCGGGCGGGCGCCGGGCCGGTCTACCTTGTTGATGATCACGATCGGTTTGAGGCCGCGCGCGAACGCTTTTTGGGTCACGAACCGGGTCTGCGGCATCGGTCCGTCCACGGCATCGACCAAGAGCAACACGGCGTCGACCATCGACAGGATGCGCTCGACCTCCCCGCCGAAATCGGCATGGCCCGGCGTATCGACGATGTTGATTCGGTAGCCGCGCCAGCGCAGGGCGGTATTCTTCGCGAGAATGGTGATCCCCCGCTCGCGCTCGAGATCGTTGCTGTCCATGATTCGTTCGGGCGCCGCCGCGCGCTCACCGAGCGTCCCGGATTGCTGCAGCAGGCGGTCCACCAAGGTCGTCTTGCCGTGATCGACATGGGCGACGATGGCGATATTGCGGAGTTTATCGAGTGAATTCATACTGGCGGAACGCAATCACAAAAAGCGCGCCATTATACGCCGAAGTGTGCTACGCAGCAGCGCGGAAGCGAAGGCTAGTTTTTTATTCCTCAGGCGCCAGGCGTGGAATACCGGAACACCTTCCGTTATGCGATAGACCCCATCGGAAGCAAGGGGGACGGGGGAGAGTTTTTTCCGTTAGCTCTAAGGTGGCGAGATGAAAAGTTTACAACAACATGATAAACCCGCGCTAATCTGGAAAGACCAGCAGATTAGCTACAACCAATTATTGGTAAATATTTCTCAGTATGCCGCGCTCTTTCAGGCGGATACCTGTGAGAAAGCGGCGATTTATTCCGAAAACCGCCCGGAATGGATCTACGCCTTTTATGCGGCCTGGCGCAATCACGGCATGGCGGTCCCCGTTGATTTTATGGCAACGGCTGAGGAAGTGGCGTATATCCTGGAGGATTGCAAGCCGGAGATCATCTTCTGTTCGCAGGAAAAAGCGGCCGATGCGCAGGCCGCCTTGCAAGCGCTTTCGTACACGCCGAAACTCCTGGTGTTTGAAGCGCTAGCGGAAACGCTGCGTTCGGCGGCGGTTCCACAGGATGCTGATTTTCCGGAGCGCGACAATGTGGATACCGCCGTGATTATTTACACCTCCGGAACCACTGGAAGCCCGAAAGGTGCGATGCTCTCCTTTGACAACATTCTCGTGAATGTGGAAGGGGTGTCGCAAGATGTCCCAATCTATACCGCCGCGCAACGAGTCCTGGCCCTGCTGCCCCTGCACCATGTTTTTCCTTTGTTGGGGACGATCGTGATCCCGCTTGCGGTCGGGGCAACTGTGGTATTTTCGCCCTCCATGGCGTCCGAGGATATTCTGGCGGCGCTGCAAAACTGCGGCGTGACCATGATTATCGGCGTGCCCCGGCTTTACAATCTTTTCCGCAAAGGCATCAAAGCCAAAATTGAGAGCCGCGCGCTGGCGCGGACGTTGTTTAAACTCGCCGAATATGTTGATTCTCCGGCGTTCTCAAAACTGCTGTTCAAAACCGTGCATCAGAAATTCGGCGGGAAGATTCAATATCTGGTTTGCGGCGGCGCCGCGATTGAGAACGAAGTGGCGCGTGATTTCAAAACCCTGGGGTTCGATGTGCTGACCGGGTATGGGATGACCGAGGCCGCGCCCATGATTTCCTTTACCCGCCCGGGGACGCTGAAAATCGGCGCGAGCGGGCATCCCTTGCCCAAAAACGAGGTCAAAATCGTGGCTGAGGAGATCGTTGCTAAAGGCCGCAATGTCATGCAAGGGTATTATCACCGCCCGGAGGAAACCGCGGCGCTGATACAAGACGGCTGGCTGCACACCGGCGATCTGGGGTATCTCGATGAAGAGGGCGTGCTTTTTGTGACCGGGCGGGGAAAGGACATTATTGTCTTGCCGAACGGGAAAAATATCAATCCAGAGGAAATCGAGTTTAAAATCCTCAAACAGTTCGAGACGATTCGGGAAATCGGTGTGTTTATGCACGAAGGCATCTTGCAAGCAGTGATCTATCCGGATTTTCAAAAACTGGATACCCAGGGGGTGCATCAAATTGGCGACTATATTCGCTGGGATGTGATTGATAAATACAATCGTGCCGCTTCGCCCGCGAAAAAAATCGCCAATTTTACCGTCGTCAAGCAAGAACTCCCTAAAACGCGCCTGGGCAAGCTCCGGCGGTTTCAACTGCCCACCCTGGCGGTCGCCAATGTCAGCGACAGGACGTCTCAGCCGGAACCGGACTATCCCGAATATCAGATGATTAAACAGTTTCTCAATGAGCAAACCGGGAAAGCCATTTACGCGGGTCAACACTTGGAAATTGATCTTGGCCTGGATTCTCTCGACAAAGTGAGCCTGCTGACCTTCTTACACGCCGCGTTTGGCGTTGAGATGTCGGATGAGGAGATCAACCAGCGTCTGACCGTCGGGAGAATCGCAGCGTATATCCAGGAAAAGAAGGTCAAAATGGAGAGTGAAGGGGTGAACTGGCACACGATTCTCCACGAACCGGTGCAGGTGACCCTGCCAACCAGCTCACCCGTCCATATTCCGGCCGTCAAGTTCCTAAAATTCCTGCTCAACGGATATTTCAAACTCACCGTCACCGGTTTGGAGCATCTGCCGCAGACGCCGTGCATTTTGGCCTCCAATCATCAAAGTTATCTGGATGCCTTGATCATCACCCGCTTTCTCGGCGCGAATCTGGTGAAAAAGAGTTATTTTTACGCCAATGAACGCCACTTTCGCAGGCCTTGGCAGCGACTTTTTGCGGAAAAGCACAATGTGATTATCGTGGACATCAACCACCAACTGAAACTCTCGCTCCAGAAGATGGCGGCGGTCCTGCAACGCGGGAAAAATATGGTCATTTTCCCGGAAGGCACGCGTACGCGGGACGGGAAATTGGCCGAATTTAAGAAGACCTTTGCGATTCTAAGCCGGGAACTGAATATTCCGATTGTCCCGGTTGTCCTGCAAGGCGCGTATACCGCGATACTCATCCGGAAAGTGTTCCCGAAATTCCGGCAAGCGATCCAGGTGGCTTTCCTCCCGCCGATCTTTCCTGAAGATCTCAGCTACGAAGCCTTGACGGAGAAAGTCTATCAGAGGATCAAGCAACATTTGCGAGAATAACGCCCATCTCAAAATAACTTGAGGGCACCGTGTTTTCGCCTATCCGGCGAGACGCAAAGGCGCTGGGCGATCTTGTCCATCGAGCTCATCCAGAAATGATAGGCATACACGCCCAACATGCGGCCCGCGAGCGGTACGGCGAGCCCGCCGCCAGCATGGAGACGACCTGCACGGAGAAATGTTTTTGATTTCTCAGGCGCCAGTGGCTTCCCATGTTCTGGCGCCTTCCTGCACCTACACTCGGACTTATAGTACGATCGGTGCTCGAACATCACGGGTTCACCGATACTCATGCTTGAGCTCAGCCTAATCTTGAATCAGATCCAGGAATCACGGCAGCGACTCGGCGCGCTACGGGGGTATCTTTGACTACGATAAAAAACACGTCCGCCTGAGCGAGGTAGTCCAAGCGCTCGAAGACCCGGCGCTCTGGGAGAATCTCGATCGGGTGCAGGCGCTCGGTAAGGAGCGCGCCGCGTTGGAACGGGAGGTAGGCGCGATCGATAGCCTCGATCGCAACCTGACGGAAGCCGCGGAACTGGTCGAACTGGCGGCGGCCGAGGACGATGCGCTAACCGTGCAGGGCGTGGCAGAGGATGTGAGCGCGATCGGTGAGCGTCTCGGTGCGCTCGAGTTTCAGCGCATGTTCTCGGGTGAGATGGATCCCAACCCCGCCTTCCTCGATGTCCAGGCCGGGGCGGGTGGCACCGAAGCCCAGGATTGGGCGGAAATGCTGCTGCGTATGTATCTAAAGTGGGGCGACCGGCGCGGCTACAAATGTGAATTGATCGAGGTCTCGCCGGGCGAGGTCGCCGGGATCAAGAGCGCCACGGTTTACTTTCAGGGTGACTATGCTTTTGGGTGGCTGCGGACCGAGACCGGGGTGCACCGCTTGGTGCGCAAGTCGCCCTTCGATTCGGGTAACCGCCGCCACACCTCATTCGCTTCGGTGTTCGTGTCGCCTGAGATCGATGACAGCGTGGACATCGTGATCAATCCCGCCGACCTTAGAGTCGACACCTATCGCGCCAGCGGAGCCGGCGGCCAGCATGTCAACAAGACTGATTCGGCGATCCGCATCACGCACCTGCCCACGGGAAGCGTGGTTCAGTGTCAAAACGAGCGCTCGCAGCATAAGAACCGGGCACAAGCCATGAAGATGCTGCGCGCCAAGCTCTACGAAACGGAGATGAAGAAACGCAATGCGGAAAAACAGGCGCTCGAGGAATCGAAGGCCGAAATCGGTTGGGGCAGTCAGATCCGCTCCTACGTGCTCGATCAATCACGCATCAAGGACCTGCGCACCGGGGTAGAGAGCGGTAATCCGCAGGCGGTGCTCGATGGCGATATCGATCGCTTCATCGAAGCGAGCCTGAAGCTCGGGGTGTGAGAGTTTGTGAAAATACCTACTACGCTCGGGATCTCGCGTTCCGGCGGTACTCGGAATCCTCATGTATTTCAATATACACTCCGGTTGCTCGCCCCATCCTTGGGACTCGCCCCTTCGGGGCTTGCGCTCCGTTTCGCTCCCGGCGAAACGGTCCTGCGCTCCGGCGGAAAGCCAGGGCTAGGGATTGGCCCTGTTTGGCGCGCCGAGGATGCAACGCGACCTCCCTTCGCTCGCGACGGTTCTTTCACAAACTCTGAGCGCGCGTATGTCAAACCAAGATAGTACCGATCAATCCGCGCAGCGGCGCGCCAAGCTAGCGCAACTGCGGGCAGAGGGGGATCCCTATCCCAACGACTTCAAACGCGACGCGCTCGCGGCCGATCTGCAGCGGCGCTTCGGGGATCGAGACCAGGCGGCGCTCGAGGCGGCGCCGACGACGGTCACGATCGCCGGCCGCATGATGACCCGGCGCGTCATGGGCAAGGCCGCCTTCGTCCACCTCCAGGACATGAGCGGGCGCATACAACTGTATCTGCGCCGTGAGGAGCTTGGGGAAGGCTGTTACGAGGCCTTCAAAGACTGGGACATCGGTGATGTCATCGGGGCCACGGGGAGCTTGTTTAAGACCAAGACCGGGGAGTTGTCGGTCGCGGTGCAAAGCGTGCGCCTGCTCGCGAAGAGCTTGCATCCCTTGCCGGAGAAATTTCACGGGCTCAGCGATGTCGAGACCCGTTACCGCCAGCGCTATCTCGATCTCATCATGAATGAGGCGAGCCGGCGGGTCTTCGAGCGGCGTTCGGCGATTATCGATTTTATTCGTGATTACTTGAAAGGCCGTGGTTACGTCGAGGTCGAGACGCCGATGATGCAATTGCTTCCGGGCGGGGCGGCGGCGCGGCCCTTCGTCACCCACCACCACGCGCTCGATATGGAGCTCTATCTGCGCATTGCCCCGGAGCTGTTCCTCAAGCGCTTGGTGGTCGGCGGTCTGGAAAAGGTGTTCGAGATCAACCGTAATTTCCGCAACGAAGGGCTCTCGACCCGCCACAACCCGGAATTCACCATGCTCGAGTTCTACGAGGCATACGCGGACTATGGGGATCTTATGGATCGCACCGAAGATCTCATCCGCAAGCTCGCGCTAGCGGTCCTCGGGAACACGACGCTCTTGTATCAAGACGAGGAGTTCGATTTGTCGCGGCGGTTCACGCGCATGACTCTCAAAGAAGCGATCATGCATTTTAATCCTGGGCTCGCCGCCGAAACCCTGGAGCGTTTGGATCCTTTGAGCGCCTATGCCAAGCAGCTCGGGATCGCCATCGAAGCGGGTTTCGGGCTCGGTAAAATCCAGCTTGAGATTTTCGAGAAGACCGTCGAAGAGAAGCTGCGCGCACCTTGCTTCATCACCGCCTATCCGACGGAGGTGTCCCCGCTCGCGCGCCGTAACGCGGAGGACCCCTCGGTCACGGATCGGTTCGAGTTTTTTATCGCCGGGCAGGAGATCGCGAACGGATTCTCGGAGCTCAACGATCCCGAGGATCAAGCCGAACGTTTCCGGCGCCAGGCCGAAGAAAAGGAAGCCGGTCACGAGGAGGCGATGCACTACGATGCCGACTATGTCTTGGCGCTTGAGTATGGGTTGCCGCCGACGGCCGGCGAAGGCATCGGGATCGACCGGCTGGTGATGCTATTGACTGATTCTCGGTCTATCCGCGATGTGCTCTTGTTCCCGCACATGCGGCCGCGAACGGCCGAGGGAACGACTTTGTCACAAATTAATGCGGAACCAGGCTGAGCTTGGGCATTGCGCCTAATCGGAGAAAGACGTGAAAGAAGCAGACCGTAAGAAGAGAAATGACACTCGTCTTCTGGAGCTTTACCCGCCTTTTCGCGCACGTCTCCAGAAGGTCATCGTTGCGCTTGAGTCCACGGGGATCCGCCCGCGCATTCAAGATGCATGGCGGTCTCCCGCCGACCAAGAGAAGCCTTCAGGAGTGGGCATTCGAAACTCTTGTTTGGCTTCCATAATGTCACAGCGGCCGACGGCACTCCGGAAGCCCTTGCGGTTGATATGCTTAATGACGATTCGCCTTTGAGCCCGAGCAAGGGTTACCTCTTGCAGCTCGCTGTTGCTGCGGAGGCAGCCGGGCTCATTACCGGCATACGTTGGGGTGTGCCCAAGAAGCTTATCGGTGCCATCGATGCCGCGATCGCTTTGCAAGATTGGGATGCCAACGTCAAGGTCGGCTGGGACCCGACGCATATCCAACCAACCGACATTACGGTTGCCCAGGCCAAAGCTGGTAAACGACCGGGATAGGTGGCGAAAATGGGCGCTGGACCGGCGCACCTCTATCGTCGCACCGAATGAACTTGGCCGCTTAGGCGCAGCGTGGTTTTAATGAAAGTCTTATTCTTGACAAATGATCCTATGAATGCCCCTGCCTTCCTCGGTGTGCGACACACGGTGCAGCGTTGCATTAGGCAACTTGGCCTTCTTTCAAGACGTAGCCAATCACCTTCCGGCACATTATCGTGGTCTGTCTCTTAATACTTCTTTGCGCGGGTTTGCCTGCTCCAGGGGAAGCATTTCCGCAAGTAGGGTTTCGGGTGCAACGTCCTGTTCGTTTGGCCACGTTACTGCGCCAAACAAGATGCTAACCTGATTGAAGTAATGCACATTTCTGAGTTCACGGAAGACGCCTCGATCGAGATAGGGCTTCAGATCAAATATACCCTTGCGCCCATCCTCGATTTCCACGTAGATTCGGTAGTTGGGTAAGGGTTTGACAGTCTTGACATCCCAATACATGGCAACCTCACAGGGGGGCAATCTTGTAGGGGGATTCACCACCGACAGCCAACTCCCAATCGGCCATCAGCTCATCGTGGTGAAGCTCTACCCATGCCTGCACCAGCCGCAATTGCTTACGGGGCAACTCTCCTGCCAGTATCTCACCATCTGCAATGCCGATGGAAGCTTCAAATTCGGCATACTTCGCATGAATGTGCGGCAGGTTGTGATGCTGATTGTCGATGAGATACATGCGGATAATGATCCCATAAAACATCGAGATGATGGGCATCGTCATGGCTCTGTAAAAATCGTGGTCTGTCCTACCCTATACTGTCTCGTCAGGAAGACCCGGTGGGGACTGCAGGTCTCTCCACAGTTCCTCTGCGCTGCCCGTCCGGAATGCGGCATGTCGGCGAAGAGCCTTTTCCAGCGCAAAGTTCAGAGGAGGCGACAATTGCAGCGCCATCTCCCGAGGGCGGCCAGCGAGAATCTCGTCTCGAGTGAATCGGAGTTCCTTGCTGTGCGCAAGCTGTAGAAAACAGGAGGCCGAGGTGGTAGATGTCGATTCGGTGGTCGAGTGGACCGTACTCCGCAGGATCGAGAGCCTCTGGGGGGCGAATCCATTCGGCCAGGGTATTGGCCGCGTCCAGTTCGCCGAATACCTTGCTGACACCCAAGTCTCCGAGCTTGAAGTGAATTTCGTCTCGCGCAAACGCCGCGAAGACGTTGTTGAGGTGAATGTCCTGATGGGCATAATGGTTCACATGGAGATACTGGACTGCCTGCAAGAGACAACGGGCGATTGGCATGATCCAGAGCTATTGAACTTGTCGAGGGTGAAGAGCCGAGTGAGCGGGCAATAGCAGCGTTCCGTGATTATGTAGAAGGTGTCACGGTACTCAAAGGCGTCGTACACATAGGTGATGTGGGGGTGCCGCAATAGCAAGAGGCGTTGGACCTCGGCCATCGTGGCCGCCCGGACCTCTTCGTACGAGCGCACTGGCTTCATCACCTTGACCGCCAGGTCATTGCGCCATCCATCCATGCACGCAAAGACGAGCCCGAAGGAACCCTCACCGATGCTCTCGCCCATGGTATAGGTCGTTCCCGTCGCGAGACTCGTGATTACTTCGCCCGAACTCGGAGGAACGACGCTCTTAACAGGCGGCGCAACAGGAGAGAGCTGGCCGGTACTCATCGCTATGCCTTTGTGCCAGCCTAACTATTGATTAGTTGATTTCCGGATATCATCCTGTGCATTGATATCACAGCGCTTGTCTCGTGACAATAAAGCCTTGTTTTGACCAGCATCTTCCAGTTGGAAATTTGGAGAACACCCCTGTTGCTGGCACGAGGCCCGTTACTCACTCCGTGGGCGCGGCGCTGGCCACACCCCCGGTTCGCCCCTTTATTGTTGGGCTATTCCCACCTACGCTTTAAGGAACCCCGGCCGTGCGTTGCTTCCTGCGGATCGTTACAGGTAACGCTCGGAGAGCAGCGCATAGATCGCGTTCCACATGCGCACTCCATCCATCACATCCGGTGCCACGTCGACGTGCACCAGGCCGCGGGGGAGGAAGATCTGACTCTGTCCCGCGGGGAGCGCCGCGGCCAAGGCCACGCTCTCGACGTAGGGAATCATCGGATCGTCGAGGCCGTGGACGAGAATGAATCGGGTCTCGATTCCCGAGAGATCGCGTGCGGCGAGGTTAAGTCGCTCGACATCCCGTCGCAACGCCGGAGGAAACCGGCTCAGCAGGTGCGCGCTGCGCGCGGGGTTCCGGTTCGCTATGAAATCGTAGACTTGCCGGCCCTCGGTACTGAGAGCGGCCAGGAGATCATTGACCTCCGCCTCGGGATTGACTAGTTTCCGCCGGGCCAGCGTGCCGAGGAGATAGCGTTCACGGGCGTTTTCGAGACGCGAGGCGTTACTGAGCGCATAGACCCATTTCCCGTATTCATGCGGCGTATTCTTTAACGAAAGGCCATGGGCGTCATAGTGCCCGGTCGTGAAATAGGTCAGTACGCGCGGCAGATCGAAATAGCCGCCGACGGAAATCAGAAAACGCACCCGCCGCGACAAGGAGGAGTCGAGCAAGGCCAAGAGCGCGGGTCCGACGGCGACACTCGTCGTCAGGATGCCCGCACGGCCCGCGGGCGCCAGCTCGTTCCGGGAGCGCAGATAGGTGACGGCGTCGGCCACGTCGCGGGCGGTGTCGGGTAGCAGCTTTAGCTCGCGCAAGGCGACGATGTCGGGTACCAACACCGCGAAACGCGCGCGTGCCAGGGTCATCGCAAAGCGGATGACGCGCGCATCCTCCTTGCCCTCGGCGGCCGCACCGGGGACGAAAACGATCCCCGCGAGCACCGGATCGCCCGTGCGGTAAAGATCTGCCCGATAGTGGCGTTCCTCAACCGCGAAGGTAAGGGGCGTGCGCCGTGCGGCAGGACGGATGTCGATCGCCCCCGCGGGTGCGCGCTGAACGAGATCGAGGAGCGTCAGCAAGGCCTCGTAACCCTGGCAGAGGTTACGCGCGTAGACCACGGCCAATGCGACGGCCGATCCCAGGAGAATCCCGAGAACCCAGCGGCGCGCTGAGAGCTTGTGAATAAACCTGCTGCGCGTCACGATAGCTGCGTTGCGCGGGTGCTCATGATCTCGCTTTGGTCACTGATGGGATAATATAAAGCATCACCATTAAGACCGGGCGATTATGAGCTTTGCGACCGCCGATCTCCACGATCAGCACGAACACAGGGTCCTGGTGCTGACGCCCATGTTGTCCGACTATGGGGGCAAGCGGCGGTTTTCCGGCCCGATCGCGACCGTCAAGGTCTTCGAGGATAATAGCCTGGTACGCGCGGCGCTCGAGGAGCCTGGCGCCGGCAAGGTGCTGGTCGTCGATGGCGGCGGATCGCTCCGCTGCGCGCTGCTCGGCGATAAGCTGGCGGAGCTGGCAAGCCGGAACGGCTGGGCTGGGCTCGTGGTCTATGGGTGCATACGCGATGCCGCGGCCATCGCTACGATCCCGATCGGGCTCAAGGCGGTGAACACCAATCCGCGCAAGAGCGTCAAGCAGGGCGCGGGGGATCGGGACATCCCGGTGCGGTTCGCGGGGGTCACCTTTACGCCGGGCTGGTTTCTATATGCCGACGAAGACGGCGTCTTGATCTCGGAACAATCCCTGGCGTGATCTATGAAATTTAAAGTCGCCTGTATCCAGAACTGCGCCGACGACGATCTGGCCGAAAACATCACGCTGGCGACGGAGCTTGTGCGCGCGGCGCGCCAGGCGGGTGCCGATCTCATCTGCTTGCCGGAGAATTTTTCCTTGATCCAAGTTAACGATGCCCGCTTGCTGGCGCAAGCCCATACGGAAGAATCGCACCCCGCGATCCCGCACTTCAAGGATTTGGCGCGCGCCCTCGGCGCCTGGATCTTGATGGGTTCCTTGGCGATCAAGCACGCCTCAGGGAAGATCAACAACCGCTCGTATTTGCTCGATGATAGCGGGCGCGTTATCGCCTCATACAATAAGCTCCATCTCTTTGATGTAAATCTTAAGGCCGGAGAAAGCTACCGGGAATCCGCCACCGTCGAGCCGGGGGATCGGGCCGTGGTGGCAGCCACGCCGTGGGGCGGGATCGGACTGTCGGTGTGTTACGATTTGCGTTTCGCGCACCTCTACCGGGCGCTTGCCCAGGCAGGGGCACAGTATCTCTCGATTCCTGCGGCCTTTACGCGCACGACCGGGCAGGCGCACTGGCACGTGCTGCAACGGGCCCGCGCTATCGAGACCGGGAGTTATGTCTTCGCACCGGGTCAGTGCGGTATCCGGCGCAGCGGCCGGGCCACCTACGGGCATTCGTTGATCGTGGACCCCTGGGGGCGGATACTAGCCGACGGTGGTGATGAATCTGGATTTGTCATTGCCGAGGTTGACTCCGCGAGGGTCGAGGAGGCTAGGCGGATGATCCCGGCGTTGCAGCATGACCGTGGCTTTACCGGTCCCGAAGCGGATGCGCTTTAAGCGCTCAGTGCATCATTAAGCAGAGGTTAAGCAGTTCTCGGTAAACTTGCCTTGGTGATGGATACAGGTTGGCCAGCCCGCCAACGCACGCTATGTTGAAAGTTCATTTCCCGCGCTCGCGCTGCGGGGACCTGGCACGCGCCATGAGCGCGGTGTTGCTCGCTTGCCTGATCGCCCTGCCTCAGGCGGCGAGCGCGGATCACGAGGAACGCAATCGGGAGCGCTTCCGTGGCGGTGGCGAGCGATCCCGGATCGACCCGGACCGGGCGGCGTCCATCGCCCGCCAAAAGTCCGGGGGGCGGGTGCTCGGGGTGCAGCCGGGGCGCAATCGCCACAAGGTGCTGTCTCCCGATGGCGTGTGTACAAGATCGAAGTCGATCCGCGCACCGGCGACGTACGCTAAGAGTTTGTGAAAAAACCGTCGCGAGCGAAGGGAGGTCGTGTTCCGCCGGAGCGCAGGAACCGCAGTGTATGTTGAAATACATGAGGATTCCGAGCACCGCCGGAACGCGAGATCCCGAGCGCAGTAGGTTTTTTCACAAACTCTAAGCGCTGCTATCAAGTTCTTCCCATGCGACTGCTCTTAGTCGAAGACGAGCGGATCTTGAGCGATCAGGTGGCGGGGCGGCTGCGCGTCGAGGGCTACGCCGTCGATATCGCGCGCGATGGTCAAGAAGCGTTGTATATGGGCGGCGAGTTTCCCATCGATGCCGCGCTCGTTGACCTCGGTCTCCCGAAGCTACCCGGTATCGATGTGATCCGGCGCTGGCGGGCCGCCGGCCGCACGTTTCCCATCTTGATACTTACGGCGCGCGGGCGCTGGCAAGAAAAGGTGGAAGGCCTCGATACGGGGGCCGACGACTATCTGGTTAAGCCGTTCCAATTCGAAGAGCTGCTCGCGCGCTTTGCAGGCCCTGATCCGCCGCTCCAAGGGGTGGGCTACGCCGTTTCTGGAATGCGGACCGGTCGCATTGAACACGGCGAGTCAATCCGTACAGGTTAACGGCACGGCCGTCGAGCTCACGGCCTTCGAATATAAAGTCCTGGAGTACCTGATGTTGCGCGCGGGAGAGGTGATCTCCAAGTCCGAGCTTAGCGATCACATCTACGAGGAGGAGTCAGACCGCGACAGCAACGTGCTCGAGGTGCTGGTCGCACGGTTGCGGCGGAAGCTCGACCCCGACCGGGTGCTGCAGCCCATCGAGACACTGCGCGGCCGCGGTTACAGATTCAACCTTGAACCGAGCGGGCGGACTCTCGCTTAATACCCGGCTCCTGATTGCCGCGAGCGTCGTGCTCGCGGCCTTCCTGGGACTCACCGGACTGACCTTGGACGGGGCTTTTCGGGAGAGCGCGCTGGCCGCCACCCGCGAGCAACTGAAGGTTCAGATCTACTCCCTGCTTGCCGCCGCCGAGCTCGATGACAGCGAGAAATTGGCTGTTCCCAAGCGGCTTCCGGAGGTACGCCTCGACACCCCGGGTTCGGGCTTGTATGCCCAGGTGAATGACGCCGCGGGGGATGTCGTCTGGCGTTCCCGCTCCATGCTCGGGTTGAGCCTGCCTTTCGCGGCCATCTACCGCACCGGGGAGCCAGCGTTCCATGAACTGGCGAGCCGGAGGGAGCGCGCTTCTTTGCGCTGGGTCTCGGCGTGGTCTGGGAAGCCAGTCCGCGGAAGCGTTTCGGCTATACGTTCTACGTTGCCGAGAGCACCGAGCCGTTCAATGCGCTGGTGGGCGGTTTTCGGCGCAGTCTCTGGGCTTGGTTGCTCGCGGCCGCGCTCGTGCTCCTCGGCGTGCAAGGTTTCATCTGGCGTTGGGGGCTCGCGCCGCTGCGCCGGGTCGCCTTGGAGGTAGCGGAGATCGAGGCCGGGCGCAGGGACGAGCTCAGCTCCGCCTACCCGAAAGAGCTGCGACTTCTAACGGAGAGCTTAAATACCTTCTTGAGGAATCGCAGCGCTCACCTTGATCGCTACCGCAACGCATTGTCCGATCTGGCCCATAGTCTAAAGACGCCGCTCGCGGTCATTCGGGGCGCCGTGGAGAAACGCGAGAGGGGGGAAGGATTTCAGGAGACGCTGGAAGAACAAATCGAGAGAATCGATAAGGCCGTGGACTACCAGCTTCAGCGCGCCGCGGCCTCGGGACGGACGCTGTTCGCGGTGCCCGTGGCTGTCGCACCGCTGGTGCACAAGCTCCAGCAGTCATTTGCCAAGGTCTACGCCGGAAAGGCGCTGCGTTTCAATTTCTCTATGGATTCCAGGACCGTGTTCCATGGGGATGAAAGCGATCTCCTGGAGGTGCTCGGAAATCTCCTGGACAACGCCTGTAAGTGGGCGCAGCGGGAAGTGGCGCTGCGTGTCACGGTAAACGGCGAGCGGCCGGGATTGCTGCTGGAAGTAGAGGATGACGGACCGGGGATCCCTGAGAATCTTTACAAACTCATCAGCCAGCGCGGGATGCGCGGCGACCAGAACGTCGCTGGTCACGGCATCGGGCTCGCCGTGGTGCGAGAGATCGTGGAGCAGGTCTACGGAGGCACGCTGGAGTTCGGTCGTACAGAACGCGGCGGGGCGCTGGTGCGTGTGCGACTGTAGATCCGCTCGGCGGTTGGGAATAAATCTGCTGTGATCGCGTGCTCGTTCGCTCTGTTCACGCGGCTGCCCATTCTCCGGAAAGCAGCGCCGCCTGTTCCAGCACCGTCTGAGTCGCCTTCTCCTGCTTGTCGGGTGGATAACCGTACTTGCGCAGGATGCGCTTGACGAGCACGCGGAGCTGAGCGCGCACGTTCTCGCGGAGGGTCCAGTCGATCGTCACGTTCTTGCGGACTGTCTCGACCAGCTCCCGCGCGATAGCCCGGAGCGTCTCGTCGCCCAGCACCTTCACCGCGCTGTCGTTCGTCTCCAGCGCGTCGTAGAATGCCAGCTCGTCTTCCGAAAGCCCGAGCGCTTCGCCGCGCGCGTTCGCTTCGCGCATGTCCTTCGCGAGGTGGATCAGCTCCTCGATGACCTGGGCCGCCTCAATGGCGCGGTTCTGGTAGCGGCGGATCGTCTGCTCGAGCATCTCGGCGAACGAGCGCGCCTGCACGACGTTCTTACGTCGTCGCAACCGCAGCTCCCCTTGAAGGAGTTTCTTCAGCATCTCGACGGCGAGATTCTTCTGCGGCATCCCGCGCACCTCGCCGAGGAACTCGTCGGAGAGAATCGAGATGTCGGGCTTCTGAAGGCCCGCCGCGGCGAAGATGTCGATGACGCCCTCCGGTGCGACGGCTCGCGAGGTGATCTGGCGCACCGCGTGGTCGAGCTCTCCCTCGGGCCGCGCGTCGCCGGGCGCGCGTTTGGCGAGCACGGCCTGCACCGCCTGGAAGAACGCGACGTCGTCGCGGATGCGCAGCGCCTCGGCGTGGGGCACAGCCAGCGCGAACGCCTGCGACAGCTCGCGCACAGCGCGCACGCAGCGCTCCTTGCCGTTCTCCTGTCGAAGAATGTGCTCCTGGGCAGGCGGCAAAAGGCCGAGCCGCTTCTGCGGCGTCCCGGTCGTCCATTTGCTCCAGTCGAAGCCGTGGAAGAGGCCGCAGCAGACCTCGTACTTCTCAAGCATCACTGCGACGGCTTCATCTTGATCGATCGCCGTCCGGCCGGTGCCGCCGCTCTCGGTGTAGGTCGCGAGCGCCGCTTTTAATTCCTGCGCGAGCCCCAGGTAGTCCACCACCAACCCACCTGGCTTGTCCTTGAACACCCGGTTGACTCGCGCGATAGCCTGCATCAGCCCATGGCCGCGCATCGGCTTGTCGAGATACATCGTGTGCAGGCTCGGCGCGTCGAAGCCGGTGAGCCACATGTCGCGCACGAGCACTAGGCGCATTGGATCGGCCGCATCTCGAAAGCGGTGGGCTAGCGCCTCCCGCCTTGCTTTGTTCCTGATGTGCGGCTGCCAGTCCGCCGCGTCGGAGGCAGATCCAGTCATCACCACCTTAATCGCGCCCCGCTCGTCGTCTTCGCTCGCCCACTGTGGCCGCAGCTTCACGATCTCGCGGTAGAATTCCACGCAGATGCGCCGGCTCATGCAGACGACCATCGCCTTGCCGTCCATGGCCTCGAGCCGCTTCTCGAAGTGCTCCACGATGTCGCACGCGACGATCGCCAGGCGCTTCTCGGCGCCGACCACGGCCTCGAGCTGCGCCCACTTGGTCTTGAGCTTCTCCTTACGTTCGACCTCCTCACCCTCGGTGGCCTCCTCGAAGTCCGGGTCGATCTTCGGTCGCTCGGAATCAAGAAGCGCGAGCTTGGCCAGCCGGCTCTCGTAGTAGATCGGCACCGTGGCACCGTCTTCCACGGCGCGCTGGATGTCGTAGACGCTGATGTAGTCGCCGAAGACCGCGCGTGTGTTGGCGTCCTGTAGCTCGATCGGCGTGCCGGTGAAGCCGATGAACGAGGCGTGCGGCAGCGCGTCGCGCATGTGGCGCGCGTAGCCGTCGATGAAGTCGTACTGGCTGCGGTGCGCCTCGTCGGCGATCACCACGATGTTGCGGTGCTCGGAAAGCGCCGCCATTCGTCTCCCTCTCCCACAGGGAGAGGGTTGGGGTGGGTACAAACCGGTATGGTCCTTTACAAAACAAACCGGGCACATGGTTTACATCCGTTATGGTATTGGCGAGGAGGAAACGCCAATGCCGTGGAAAGAGACCTGTGCTATGGATCAACGAGTTCAATTTCTCGGTGACTGGCTGGATATGCAGTACACCAAAACCGATTTGTGTGAGTTTTATGGGATCAGTCGCCCGACGGGTGATAAATGGATCGGGCGTTACCAGCAGTTGGGGCTGGATGGGCTCAAGGAATGGTCGCGGGCGGCCAAGGATCATCCCAATGCGATTGATATCTCGCTGTGCGAAAGAATCGTGCAGTACAAATTGCGGCATCAACGTTTTGGGCCGAAGAAGGTGATGGATGGGTTGCGCCGTGAAGATCCCGCGGTAGCTTGGCCAGCCGACAGTACGGCGGGTGAGATTCTGAAGCGGGCGGGTTTGGTGGGTCCGCGTCGCCGCCGTCGGCGGGTGCCGCCTCACAGCGAGCCGTTGCTCCACTGCGACGGCGCCAATGCCCTCTGGAGCGCGGACTTCAAAGGCGATTTCGTGCTGGGCGATGGCCGGCGCTGTTACCCGCTCACGATGACGGACAACTTCAGCCGTTACCTGTTGCAGTGCCGAGCTCTGGAGCGACCGACGTGGGCTGAGGTTCGGCCTTGGTTCGAATGGGTCTTTCGGGAGCACGGATTGCCGGAAGCTATTCGGACCGACAACGGCGCCCCCTTTGCATCGCTGGCGGTGGGTGGGTTGAGTCGACTGTCGGCCTGGTGGATTCGTCTGGGCATCCGTCCCGAGCGCATTGAACCCGGCCGGCCGGATCAGAATGGCCGACATGAGCGCATGCATCGGAC
>Ga0136615_10000480_pt1 | contig 18153 bp, 22 predicted proteins | sample AntDrymUQ2882206_2_FD_106647 | JGI IMG/M metagenome (GOLD analysis project Ga0136615, IMG submission 106647) | Polar desert sand microbial communities from Dry Valleys, Antarctica - metaG UQ288 (22.06) | ecosystem: Environmental > Terrestrial > Soil > Desert | place: Antarctica: Dry Valley...
CAGCTCGACTACGGTGATCGGTCTGATCATCGGCGGGGAGGGTCTGTTCGCCCTTTTCCTGCCGCTGGTCATCGGATCCTGGTCGGACGGCGTTGAGACGCGCTTCGGGCGTCGGCTGCCGTTCCTGATCGTCGCCGCGCCGGTGGCCGCGCTCGCGCTGATCCTGATGCCGCTCGCGCCCTCGCTGCTCGCCGTGGCCGGGCTGGCGCTCTTGTTCTTCCTCGCCTACTTCGCCTTCTATCCGCCCTACCGAGCCCTGTATCCCGACTTGGTGCCCGAGCGCATGTACGGGCGCGCGCAGAGTTCGCAGGCCATCTTCCGGGGCGTGGGTCTCGGGGTTGCGCTCGTGGCCGGTGGCGTGCTGCTCGCCCTGTGGCAGCCGCTGCCGTTCGTGCTGGCGGCGCTGGCGCTGCTTGCGGTCACCGCGGTGCTGCTCGCCCGCGTCGAAGAGCCCCGAGGCGGCCACGGATGCTGCCTACCTCACGGCCTGCGCGGAACCATCCAGACGGTCCGCGACCTGCTCTTGGGGCACCGCGACATCCGCTCGCTCCTGCTGGCCAACGCCCTGTGGGAGTTCACGCTGGCCGCTCTGAAGAGCTTCGTCGTCCTCTTCTTGGTTGTCGGCCTCGGCCAGAGCCTGGGCGTCGCGTCGTTGCTGATCGGCGTGGTGGCCGCGGCGTCGGTGGTGGCCGCGATCGTGGCCGGCAAGCTCGGGGACCGCTACGGCCTCGCCCGGGTCATGCGGGCAGCGCTGTGGGTGTACGGCCTGGGATTGCTCATTCTGTTCTTCACGCAGTCGGTGCTGGTGGTCGCGCCGGTCATCCCCTTCATCGCCCTGGGTGGCGCCATCGTGATGACCCTGCCCTACGGCCTGCTGATGGGCATGATGCCGGCCGAGAGTCATGGCGCTGCCACGGGGCTTTACGGGTTCAGTCGCGGCCTCGGCGTCGTGTTCGGTCCGCTGCTTACTGGCGTGGCGATCGAGGTGTTGCGCCCGTCGTTGGAGTCCACTCAGGGCTACTCGGCGATGTTCCTCGTCGCGAGCGCCGCCACCTTGCTCAGCATTCCGCTCATGCGCAAGGCCACGATGGACGAGCGCCGCCTGACGCGCGGGCTGGCGCCCGAGGCGGCACCCATCTCGGGCAGCGTGCGGGCGGAAACGCAGAGCCGCGGATAGCACGCTGCGCCCTCGCTCATGCACCGCTGGAAGGATCGGCGACCGTGTCGGGCGCCTCGCACGCGCGAGCATGCGGCGAATCCCGGCAACGACGGCTTGCGCTCAGGGCGCGTCCTTCCTGAGTTGGCGCTCGCGGAGGTCGTCCGGCCAGCGGAACCCCAGATCCAGGATCGTTCCGGCGGGATGCTCCTGGGTCGACTCGGCTAGGCATCGCCGTATCACGGCGCGTTGCGTGTTCTTGTCGGCCACCGCGCCGAGGGTCAGTCCGAACGGATGGGCCACGAAGGCGGCGAGCGACGGCTTGACGAGGGCGGTGATCTCGGGGACCTGCGTGATCGAGACCGTCGCGAGGCCATGGTCATCGAAGATGCGCTGGAGCAGCCCGACCGACTGCTGGCACGCCGGTCAGGACGGGACGAGCAGGACCAGATCGACCGCCTCGGCACGGAGCCGGCGGGCGACCTCCGGGCCGGTCGTCGAGATGAGGCCGTCGACCTCGGGGATGTAGCCCATGAAGGAGTACGCCCGCGGCGCCAGCTCGCCGATGTCGCCTTCGGCGACCATGTCGCGCAGCAGCGCCAGTGGGAACACCACGTCGGGGTCCTTCCGCGCGCGCGGCACGTCGTAGCCCACATGCGAGAGCCGGATGCGGTCGGCGTCGGCCGGAATCTCGCGGAAGGAGGGGTCGCCCTCGTGGCCGAGGGAGAACGGCGACTGGCCGGGGACGGATGCGCCGGCGGTTCCCACGAGAGCGAGCCGCGCCGTATCGACTGGCCTGTCGAGGATCCGCCGCGGGGACGGCTCCGTGTGGACCTGCCAGTCGAAGGCGGGATAGAAGCGGCGGCGGACGTGCTCGTACTCGACGCGCGCGAATCCGACGTACTGCTTGTGGGGATCGGATTCCTGCATGGGCGATACCTGTGACCCACCCGGAGGATCGACGATTCCGCCGTTTCAGCGGCGGCCGACGAGGACACCGTGACCTTGAACCGCTCGCCGGCTTCCCGGGTTCCAATGCCGAAGGCTCACTCGGAAGACCGAGTCCGCGAGCATCCGACCGTACCAGAGGAGAAGACCGTGACCGAACTCAAGAGGAACACGTACCTTCCCAAGGGGCGGCGGGAACTTGGCTTTCCGGCGGGCGCGACCGCGCTGCTGGTGATCGACCCGGTGAACGACTTCCTATCCGAAGGTGGCGCGGCCTGGGACATGACGAAGTCGACGGTCGAGAAGAACGACGTCGTCACATCGCTGGCGCGGACGATCGCGGGGGCCCGCGAGCGCGGGGTCCCGGTCATCTTCGGACCGATGGCGTACACGGAGGACGACTACGCCAACGAGGAGTTGCAGCGGCGAACGGGGATCGGTCGGATCATGTTCGAGCGGCGGATGTTCCTCGCGGGGAGCTGGGGCGCCGATTTCCATCCTGCGATCCAGCCCGCCGAGGGGGACGTCGTCCTGCTGCCCCACAAGGGCACCGACGTCTTCGAGACCGACCTGCCCGAGCATCTGGGACGGCTCGGAACCACGCATCTGGTGATCTGCGGGATGACCGCGAACCTGTGCTGTGAGTCGACCGGACGCCACGCCGCCGAGCACGGATACGACGTGACGTACCTCTCGGACGCCATCGGCGCGGAGAACCTGCCTGCCTATGAGGCGTCGATCCACGTCAACTATCCGCTCATCGGCAACGCCGTACTGGAGGTCGACGAGTTCCTCGCCGCCCTCGATGCCGCCGGCGAGGACGTCCGGCCGCACGTCGGCGACACCGTGCGCGGGTCGGATCGCGGCAAGATCGGGACGATCGAGGACATCGCTCCGCCCAGCGACGAGCACACCGGCTACATGCTCGTCAAGCGCGGCGTGGTGCTCAACCACGACACGTACATCCCGCTCGATGCAGTGGTCAGACGGGCCGCGGACACCGTGTTCATCAACCTTCCCAAGTTGGTCGTGGGCAAGATGCCGTGGGACAGCGCGCCGACGGTCCACGACGCCCGCGCCAAGGCAGGCCCGGCGGCAACCGGCGTCGAGAAGCTCTATCGGTCCCACGCTCCTTCGGCGATGCGCTGATCGGCCGATTGCGGGCGCTCCGGGTCGCTGGCCGCCTCGTTCCCGCGCGCCGGAGTTGTTCGACGCTGAAGGCGGTCGTGGCCAAAAGCAGTTCGTCCAGCCCTCCAGACGAAGCGGCGACGCAGGGGCTGAACCGTTCGCGTCGCCGGCGGATCAGAGATCACAGATAGGCCGGCCGCCACGGTCGGCATGGTGATGACGACGGGGCCGATATGGCGAGAGTCAGCGAGTGGATCGTGGGCGCGGCCGAGGGATGCGCGTGATGGGCCTCGCCGGTCGGCTGCGGCGCATCGCGCGCGACGACACGAAGTCCGGCCGCGTAGAGGCAGTCTGGAACGGCGCGGTGCTGGCCGAGAGCGACAGCACGGTCGTGGTCGAGGGCAACCACTACTTCCCGCCGGAGAGCGTCGACGAGCGCTACTTGCGGGCGAGCGAGCGGCATACGGTGTGCCCGTGGAAGGGCGTGGCGTCGTACCACGCGATCGAGGTCGACGGGCAGCGCAACGAGGCCGCGGCCTGGTATTACGTGGACCCCAGCTCGGCGGCGGCGGAGATCAAGGATCACGTGGCCTTCCGGCGGGGCGTGCGCGTTCGGCGCGTCGACGAGACGTGAGCGAGGAGATCGGGTTGACAGAGCGGACGTTCGACGTGGTGGTGATCGGGGCCGGGCCGGCGGGGGAGGTGCTCGCGGGGCGGCTGGCCGAGCGAGGCCACGAGGTGGCGATCGTCGAGTCGCATCTGGTGGGCGGCGAGTGCTCGTTCTACGCCTGCATGCCGTCGAAGGCGCTGCTGCGTCCGGCGGAGGTGCTGGCGGAGGTGGGGCGCGTGCCGGGTGCGGCGGAGGCGGTGACGGGGGATCTCGATGTCGACGCGGTTCTGCGGCGCCGCGATCGGGTCGTCGCCGGCCTCGATGATGCCGGCCAGGTGCCGTGGCTCGAGGAGCGCGGGATCGCGCTCGTGCGCGGCCACGGCCGGCTCGACGGGCCGCGCCGCGTCCGCGTGGACGGGAACCTGGTGCTCTCCGCCCGTCGGGCGGTGGTGATCGCCGTCGGCAGCGGGGCGCTGCTCCCGTCGATCGCCGGCCTGGCCGAGGCCCGTCCGTGGACGAACCGGGAGGCGACGACCAGCGCCGCGGTGCCGTCGCGGCTGCTCGTGCTGGGCGGCGGCGTCGTCGGGGTCGAGACGGCCCAGATCTACGCGTCGGTGGGATCGCGCGTGACGCTGCTGGAGGCGCTGCCGCGGCTGCTGGCGCGCGAGGAGCCGTTCGTGTCCGAGCAGGTCGCGGCCGGGCTGCGGGCGTTCGGGGTGGACGTCATGACGGGGGTCACGGCCGCGTCGGTGCGGCGCGAAGGTGGCGAGGTGTCGGTCGACCTCGCCGATGGGGCGACCGTCAGCGGCGACGAGCTGCTGGTCGCCGTCGGTCGGCGGCCTCTGACCGCCGACCTCGGGCTGGAGACGGTGGGGTTGGCGGCCGGGGGTGGATCGAGGTGGACGAGCGGTTGCGCGTCGCCGGCCAGCCGTGGCTGTACGCGATCGGGGACGTCAACGGGCGCTCGCTGCTCACGCACATGGGCAAGTACCAGGCGCGCGTGGCCGCCGACGTCATCGACGGCACGGACGCGCGCGCGACGCGTGACCGGGCCGGCGCGCCGCGTGTGGTGTTCACCGATCCGCAACTGGCGGCGGTCGGGGTGACCGAGGCGGAGGCGCGGCGCGACGGCGCCGACGTGATGGTGGTCTCCCACCGCACCTCGGGAACGGCGGGCGCCAGCTTCGTCGGCCGCAACACGGCCGGGACGTCGCAGCTGGTGATCGACCGACGGCGCGAGCTGCTCGTCGGCGCGACGTTCATGGGAACGGAGGTCGCGGACCTGCTGCACGCGGCGACGATCGCCGTCGTCGCCGCGGTCCCGATGCCGGTACTGCTGGAGGCCGTGGCGCCGTTCCCGACGCGCAGCGAGATCTGGCTCAAGCTGCTCGAGCGTTACGAGGCCGAGCGCACGGCCGGCGCGCTCGCCCCGGCCGCGTGAGGCTGCTCCTGCTCGTCCCGCTGCTCGCGGCCGCCGTGGCCGCGTGCGGCGGTGACGCCGCGCGCACGTCGGCACCGGCAGAGAGCGCATCGTTCGAGGCAACGCTGCGCGAGGCGCGCGGCCAGGAGGTGCGCTGGTGGCTGTTCGGCGGCGACGAGCGCGTCAACGAGTACGTGGACGAGCGGGTGGCCCCGGCGGCGCAGCGGCTCGGCGTTGAGCTGCGGCGTGTGCCGGTTGCCGACACCGCCGACGCGGTGCAGCGCGTGGTCGCGCAGCGGCGCGCGGGGAAGGAGTCCGGCGGCGCCGTCGACTTGATCTGGATCAACGGCGAGAACTTCGCGGCCGGCAAGCGCGCAGGCCTGTGGCTCGACGAGTGGCTCGCCGGGCTCCCGAACGCCCGCTACCTGGACATGGAGGACCCGACGATCACCCACGACTTCCAGGTCCCGATCGACGGCCAGGAGGCGCCCTGGACGCGCGCCGTGTTCGTCTACGCGCACGGCAGCGCACGGGTGCCCGAGCCGCCGCGCACGTTCGATGCGCTGCTGGAGTGGGCGCGGGCGCACCCGGGGCGCTTCACCTATCCGGCGCCGCCGGACTTCACCGGGTCGGCGTTCGTGCGCCAGGTCGTGCAGGCCAAGGGCGAGGATGCGGGGTTCGCGTACCTGCGGCGGCTGAAGCCGCTGATGTACCGCGAGGGGGAGGTGCTGCCGAAGTCCGAGGCCGAGCTCAACGAGCTGTTCGCCAACGGGCAGGTCGACTTCGCGATGTCCTACGACGCGAGCTTCGTGCAGTCCGCCGTCCGGCGCGGCCAGTTCCCGCGCTCGGCGCGACCGTTCCGGCTCGAGCGCGGGGCGCTGACCAACGTCTCGTTCGTGACGATTCCGGCCGATGCCGCGCACCGCGCCGGTGCCCAGGTGGTCGCGAACCTGCTGCTGGACCCGGAGCTGCAGGCGGCGAAGGCCGACCCGCAGGTGCTCGGCCATCCGACGGTGCTCGATCTCGGCCGGCTTCCGGCCGCCGCGCAGGAGCGGTTCGCGGGCGTCGCGTCGAGCCCGTACCTGCTGGAGCACTTCGGCGAGCTGCGTCCCGAGCTGCCGGCGGACGACGTGCCGCGATTGGAGCGGCGCTGGGAGCGCGAGATCCTGAGGTGACCGCGCGGCTGTCGATGGCGCCGGCCATGGCGACGGTCGTCCTCTTGTTCGGGGGCGCGATCGCAGGCGCGGTGCGGACGAGCCTGGTCCCGCTCGGCGGCGGCGTCAGCCTGGATTCGTGGCGGGCGCTGTTCGCCGACCCGGCGTTCCTCGACGCGGCGCTGTTCTCGCTGCGGGTGACCGTGCTCGCGACCGTCGTCTCGGCGGCGGCGGCGGTCGGCGTGGCCGGGCTGCTGCGCTCGCACGGGACGCTCGTGCGAGCGCTGGCGGCGTTGCCGGTTCCGGTGCCGCACCTGCTCGTCGCCGTGCTTGCCGTGCTGTGGCTGGCGCCGGGCGGCCTCGCCGACCGGGCGCTGGGCGCGCTGCCGCTCTCGCTGATCCGCGACGATGCCGGGCTCGGGATCGTGTTGGTCTACGCGTACAAGGAGGTGCCGTTCCTCGTGCTGCTGCTGCTGGCGGCGATGGGGTCGGGCCTGCGCGAGCGCGAGGAAGCCGCCGCGGTGCTCGGTGCGTCGGCGCGCCAGCGGCTCGCCTGGGTGGTCTGGCCGACGATCCGGGCGCCGCTGGTCGTCGGGTCGATCGTCGTCGCGGCGTTCGTGCTCGGGGCGTTCGAGGTGCCGCTCGTGGTCGGGCCCAACTACCCGCCGACGCTCGCAGCGTACGCGTACGAGGCCACGCAGGGCGACGTGCTGGCCGGCGAGGGCGTCGCGGCGGCGGCGCTGCTGCTGACGGCGCTGGCGGCGATCGCGCTGGCCGCTGCGGCCGTGCGGCTCGCGAGGACGGTCGAAGGTGATTGAGCGCCACGCCGGCAGGGCCGTCGCGCTGCTGTTCGCGCTGCCGATCGCCGCGCTCGTCGTGCGCGCGGTCGCCGACCAGTGGCGGGCGCCGGCGCTCGTGCCGCAACGGCTGGGGCTGCGCGGCCTCGATGCCGCGCTCGAGGCGGGCGCCGCGTTCGCCGGATCGCTGGCCGTCGCGCTCGTCGCCACCGGCGCCGCGATCGCGATCGGGTGGCCGGCGGCGCGCGTGCTCGGCGAGCGGCGGCTGCGCCGGCCGGGGCTGGTGTTCCTGCTGCTCGCGATGCCGCTGCTGGTGACGCCCTACGCGACCGGGGCGGGGCTCACCGAGTGGTTCATCCGGCTCGGCCTGGCCGGCACCCTGCCCGGATTGGTGCTGGCGCATCTGGTGCTGGTGCTCCCGTATGTCGTGGTGGTGCTGCTGTCGGGCTTCGGGGCGCGCGTGAGCGAGCTGGAGGAGATGGCGCGCACGTTCGGCGCCTCGCCGCTGCGGCGGCTGGCGTGGGTCACGCTTCCGTCGGTGCGGGCGACGCTCGCCGCCGCCGCGCTGCTCGGCTTCCTCGTCTCCTGGAGCCAGTACGGCTCGAGCCTGGCCGTCGGTGCCGGCCGGCCCATGCTCCCGCTGGTGCTGCTGCCGTTCGTCCGCACCGATCCGCAGGTGGCGGCCGCGCTGGCGCTGCTGTTCCTGGCGCCGGCGCTCGTCGCGCTCGCCGTCGCGACCCGCGCCTCCCGCTCGCCGCTGTGAGCGCGCTCGCCTGCAGCGGCGTCGTCGTGTCCGCGGCCGGCGCGCCCGTGCTGCGCGGCGTCGATCTCACCGTCGCCGCCGGGTCGCGGACGGTGCTCGTGGGGCCCTCGGGCGCCGGCAAGACGACGCTCCTGCGCACCGTCGCCGGCCTCGCGCCGCTGGACGCGGGCGAAATCCGGCTCGGCGCACGGTCGCTGCGCGGCGTGCCGGCGCATCGCCGCCGGATCGCCGTCGTCTTCCAGGAGCCGCGGCTGCTGCCGCACCTGGACGTCGCCGACAACGTCGCGTTCGCGCTGCGGGCCGCCGGCGTCCGCCGCGCCGAGCGGCGCCGGCGCGCCCGCGCGCTGCTCGACGACGTCGGCCTCGGCGGGTTCGCCGACCGGCGCGTGCGCGGCCTCTCCGGAGGCGAGCAGCAGCGCGTCGCGCTCGCCCGCGCGCTGTGCGCCGAGCCCGAGCTGCTGATGCTCGACGAGCCGCTCGCCGCGGTCGATCCCAACCGGCGCGAGGGTCTGCGCCGCCTGATCGTCGACCTCCAGCGCGCCCGCGCAGTCACCACGCTGCTGATCACCCACGACCGCGCCGAGGCGGCCGAGCTCGGCGAGCGCGTCGCCCTCATGCTCGAAGGCTGGATCGTTCAGCACGCCCCGCCGCGCGAGCTGTTCGAGCGGCCCGCCAGCGCCGCCGTCGCGCGCTTCTTCGGCGCCGCCAACCTCCTGCGCGGCGACGTGCGCGCCGGCCGCCTCGCCGTCGCCGGGGTCGACGTCCCGGTGCCCGGTCCCGACGGCCCGGCGACCTTCACCATCCGGCCGGAGCACGTCGTGCTCTGCGACTCGGCGCCGCTGGCCGCGACCGTCGTCGAGGCCGTCTACGCGGGCACGCACGTGCGGCTCGCGCTACAGGCGGGATCGCAGCGACTCCAGGCGCACGCGGTCGGCGGCGACGCCCCGCCGGCCGGCGCCCGGATCGCCGTCGAGCTGCCGGTCGACAGGCTGTGGCGGCTGCCTGCTACAGCGCCCGACGCGCCAGCGCCACGCGCTGCCCGACCGTGAAGAGCACCATCGCCGCGAACACCCACGCCACGACATCGGCGTGCGAGGGCACGAGGCAGAACGCCGCGTAGGCGACGATCGTCTCGGTGCCCTCAGTCAGCCCGGGCGTCAGGCGGATCGACCGCTCGTCGCCGTAGGCCAGCCGGCGCTTCTCGACCAGCGACGCGAACGTCAGCTGCGCGACATTGTTGAGCAGGTAGGTGGCGAGCAGCGCGCAACACGCCACCCGCGCGTCCGGCACCGCCACCGCGACGCCGACCACGAAGCCGCCGTAGACCACGAAGTCCGCCACGAAGTCAAGGAACCCCCCGAGGTCCGTCGCACCCTGGCGCCGCGCCAGCGCGCCGTCGAGCCCGTCCAGCGTGCGGTTGCCCAGCCACAGCGCCAGCGCGGCCTGCCACAGCGCCAGGCCGGCCGCGATGCATGCGGCGACGCCCACCGCCAGCCCCACGGCCGTGACATGCCACGCGCGCAGGCCACGCCCATCGAGCGCCGCGGCGACGGGATCGAGCGCCGGCAGCAGCCGCCGGCGGGCGCGGGCGTCGAGCATCAGCGCGCGAATCGCAAGCCGGCCAGCCGGGTCACAGGACGAGGACGTCCACGACATGGGAGGCACACATGAAGGCCGCGATCATCCTCTTCGCCGACACCGACCGCCCGAGGGCATGGGCCGGATGGCCAACGCGCTCACGAGCGCGCGCGAGTTCAAGGAGGCCGGCGACGAGGTCCTCGTCATCTTCGACGGCGCCGGCGTGAAGTGGGTCGCCGAGCTGGCCGACGAGGGCCACAAGTACCACGGCCTGCTCGAGGAGGTCCGCGACGTCGTCGCCGGCGCCTGCGTGTACTGCTCGCGCGCCTACGGCGTCAAAGACCAGGTCGAGGCCGCGGACATCCCCCTCCTCGACGACTTCCGCGGGCACCCGAGCCTCCGCTCCCTCGTCGCCGACGGCCACCAGATCATCACCTTCTGACGTGCTCAATGCCAGAGCCCGACGACGGCCAGCACGATCACCAGGCAGAGGCAGACCACGAAGAACGCCGCGCCGAACAAGAGTCGGCGCACGTCGGGGTCCCGGGGCATGCGGCGTTGGACCCGCCCGGACGTCGGTCGGTTCGGCAGCGGCTGGGCTACTGCGCCGAGCCGGTGCATCTGCGCCGCACGCTGCGCATCGCCGTCGCGGTCGGGGTACTGCTGACCGCGATCAACCAGCTCGATGTGATCCTCGCCGGGCAGGCCACGGCCGCGACCTGGGTCAAGTCCGGACTGAACTTCGTCGTCCCGTTCGTCGTATCCAACCTGGGACTGCTGAGCGCGACCGCCGGCCGGTGAACGCTCGCCGTGCGGCTCAGGTCTCGCGCCGGAGCCGGTCTATGACGCTGGGAGCGAAGCTTTCGTGCGGCGGCGTGCGCAGGCCCATCAGCTCCATGAGCGTGCGGCGCAGCGACTCCAGCACGCGCCGGCACTCCGGGCACCAGTGAAGGTGCTCCTCGACGCGCTCGCGCTCGGGCGAGCGAAGGTCGCCGTCGACGTAGTCCGACAGGTGCGCTTGCGTGAAGCGGTGGTCGCGCATGAAGCGGCGCTTGGCGAGCAGCCGGCGGATCACGTGTCGTCCCTCTGGGCGACGAAATGATCCACGGCCTCGCGGACCGCCAGCCGGGCACGGTGCAGCCGGCTCTTGAACGCGGCCTCGCCGAGCTCCATCACGTCCGCGGCCTGCGCGGTCGAGAGCCCCTCCACGTCCCGGAGCACGAGCGGCATCCGGTACTCGAGCGGAAGCGCGAGGATGGCGGCTTCGAGCGCCCGTCGCAGCTCGTGCGACTCCGCACGCGCCTGCGGCGCCTGGCGCTCGTCGGGGATCTGCGTCTCGGCGTCCGCGAGCGGCGCCGACTGCGGGCGCGCCCTGCGGCGTTCCTGGCTGCGCCGGGCTTCGTTGACGCCGATCCGGTACAGCCAGGTGAAGAACTGCGAGCGGCCCTGGAAGCGGTCGATGTTGCGCCACGCGCGCAGGAACGTCTCCTGGACGACCTCCTCGGCCTCGTGGGCGTCTCCCGACACGCGGAGCACGACGGCGTACAGCCGATCCGCATGCAGCCGGACCAGCCGCTCGAAGGCGTCGCGGTCGCCCGCACGCGCCCGCACGACCAGGTCTATCTCGTGGTTGATCCCCGCGGTCACCGCTGGCCGGCGCCCGTCGCCATCGTGCACAGGGTGCCATGGCGGCGCCGAACGGCGCGCGGAGCGGGCGGCGACATCCATCGTGGCCCTTCGACCCGCCGCCGGCCAGAAGGGTTCCGATCTCAGACCTCGGTGCGAATCCCGTACGTCCGGGGCCGGCGGTCCTCCGCCGGCCAGTCGTACTCGAGCTCCACGCCGAGCCCGTCGGCGACACGGTTGACGTAGTTGTAGTACGCGACCACCTGGTTGGCGTCGACGACATCGCGATCCGAAAGGCCGACGGCGCGGAGCGCATCGACGTCGGCGCGACGCACCGTCCACGGGCGTATCGTCAACGCCAGCGCGTAGCGGCACAGCGCCGCCATGCGCGGCGGAAGGCTTGCGAAGTCGGCGGAGGCGACCGCCTCCGTCAGCGCCGGCATGCCGCTCTCACGGCTCAACGCGGCGCCATGCTGGACCACTCAGTAGTGACACTCGTTGGCCGCCGAGACGCACACCGCGATCGCCTCGCGCTCCGTCCGGGAGAGGCCCGACTCGCCGTACATGAGCGTCCGGTACAGGCCCAGATGCGCGCGCAGCGCGGCGCCGTTGAGGCTGTGGGAAGCCAGGATGTGCGGCATGCGTGCCGCGGCAGGATCGATATTCACCCAGGTCAACCGGCACCTCCGAATCGGTTGAGAGATCGCCTAAGCGCAAAACTACCGACGACGACCCGGCTCGGCGGCGGCAGCGCCGCACCTACTCCTTGGCGGGTCGTCCACCGCTCAGTCGGTGAGCGCTCGCGCCGCGACAGCCGCCGTTGGCCGTCATGGGCTGTCGCAGCCGGCGCTTTCGGCCAGCGCGGACGATAAGCCCGACGTCCAATGAACCGTTCGTCGCCATGATCCTGCCCTGCGCGCAGCGGCCACGATCGAAGCGTCGTCAAGCGGACGGCCGACAGGCCCGGTCGCGCCGTCGGCGCGAACCGATCGTGCCGCTGGAGGGTCACAGGCTGAGGTGACGTTGAAATGCGCCCTCGCGACGCGGAAGAGGAGCCTGTGCATGGCAGGTACGCCCGAGATCGGCTGCACGTCGTCTTGCTCTGGTGGCTCGTGGGCGTGGCGATCAACGCGGCGTTCGTCGTCGCGTTCGTGGCCCTCGTCGCCATGTTCGCTCACATGCTCTGAGGCGCCGGGGGCCCCGCCGCCCCGGTGAGCCGCACGTCTGTCCGGCGGTTGACGCTCGAACGAACGACGCTGGTTCGCGCTCCCTCGCAACCGGGGAAGCCCTACCCATGGCACACACTCCACCTTCGGCGCGGGCTGCCCGCGGCAGGAGCGACGGGATCGGCCGTCCGACCTCGAAGGCGGCCGAGCGCGTCAGCGACGCGCTTCGCCGCGGCTCGGGCGCCATGGTGCGCCGGCGCAGACGCGCCGCGGGGCTGACGCTGGCCGCCTGTGGCTCGATGGGAGTCGTCGCCCTGTACCAGTTCGGCCTTGTCCGGCACCTGCCCGAGCCGCCGGCGTCGTGGCTGCAGTCCGACCGGGTCGACGCCGCTGGTGAGGCGCACGCGTTCGGGCTGACGCCTGACACGGCGCTCGCGATCAGCAGCTACGGGGGCGACGCTGGCTCTGATCGGCATGGGCGCGGAGGATCGGGCGCAGCGCCATCCGTGGATGCCGGACCTGCAGCTGGTCAGCTCGCGATCGATGCTGCAGGCGCCGCCCGTCTGACGCTCGAGCAGGCGTCGAAGCACCGGGCCTTCTGCTTCTGGTGCCTGATGGCCACGGCGGCGACCGCGGCGGCGGTGCCGTACTCGCTGCCGGAGGCGCGCGCCGCCCTGCACCGCATCCGCGGAGCATGACGGCCGAGCTTCGATCCGCGGGTAGAGGGCGTGAATCGTGCGCGCTCGGCGAGGGTCAAACGCGGCATGGACATGTCTTCAGGAACGCGCGACGAGCCGCCGGCCACCGGGACGGAGCTGGGAGCGTTACCGCAGGGAGCCTGGCGCGTCTCGTCCGAGCGATCGCGGATCGGCTTCAAGGTCCGGAAGATGGGGCTGTACTTCGTCAAGGGCACCTTCAGGCGCGTCACCGGAAGCATCGCGATCGGTGCCGACGGCAGACCCGCCGGAGGCTGGCTCCGGATCGACGCCTCGAGCGTGAGCACGCGGATGCCCCCTCGCGACTGGCATCTGCGCACGCGCGACTTCCTGGCGGCGCGGGAGCATCCGGAGATCCGCGTCGCCGTCGAGCGGGTCGAGCAGGCGCCGGGTGAGGCGATGCACGTGCCTGCCCTTGTCACCGTCCGTGGGGTCGAGACGCGAATGCCGCTCATCGCCCACTGGCACGCGTCCGAGCGCGCAGATGGCAACGCCACCGTGCTGCACGTCGCGGGTACCGTCGATCGGCGCGAGCTCGGCGTGCGACCGCGTCGCCCAGTCGACTGGATCGTCGGCCGCGACATCCATCTGGACGCGGTTCTCCACCTCGAGCCCGACCGGTGACGTGTCGCCGTCGTAGGCTTGCGCGGGTGGGGAAGGAAGCTTGACGGGCAAGCGACCCGGTGTCCGGGTGGCTCAGGCGATCATGTTCCTCGCGGGCGCCGTGGCGCTCAACGTGACCGTCGTGCCCGACGATCGCCGCTTCTACTGGACGCCGCTCGTCATCGGCCTCGCCTACCTCGCCGCAGCGGCGGCCGGCGGCCGCCGCGGAGGACACTGGGCCACGGCCTGCGTGCTCGTCGGATGGGGCGCCGCGGTCGTCTTGGCCGGCGCCGCGCGCCCCGACCTGGACATCGCCGGGCTGTACATGGCGGGCTCCGGCCTGGGGGCGGTCGTCGGGCTGCTGCTGCGACGCGCCGGCGTCGATGTCGACCCGCTCGGCCTGGCGGTCGCGATCACGGCCGGCGGCCTGATCCTGACGTTCGCCGCGCAGGCGCCGGGCGTGCTGGAGGAGGCGCGCACGTACGTCGGGCTGCTGGCGCTGGTCGCGGTCGCCAACCTTGCGCTTGCCGCGCGCGACTGGGGCGCCGAGCAGCGAGCGGGATCCCCATGAGCGCGCCGGCGATCGAGGCTCTGCAGTGCCGCGCTCGGCGGATAGCCGTCACCCGCTGAGGATGCGGGCGTCCGGGAGGAAGGCGGCCAGCGCGAACCAGAACTGCTGGTCGCTGACCACGGGCTGCAAGCGGCTGCCGGCGAGCGGACCCGCGGTCGCGCGGCCGGTGAGGTCCCACGTGGAGCCGGTCTCGCGGTCGCGGAAGCGGCCGTCGCCGGTGGGCTCGAAGCTCAGCGTCCTGCCGTCGAGGCGCCGGTCGAACGTGCCGGCGGTGCCAACGTCGCGCGACTGCGCGATCACCCGGGCGTCGAGCGGCGACACGACGCCGCGCTTGTAGAAGACGACCATGGGCGCGGCGCCGACCTCGACCTCGACGACCGGCTCGCCTGCGAGGCGGGAGAACGGCACGACGACGGCGCTCTCGCCGTCGCGGATGGCTACGACGCGTTCCATGGGCGGCAGGCGCCGGTCGGCTTCCTCCTCGAGCAGGAACGGCTGCGCTTGGGGATCGTCGTAGCCCGAGTAGGGGTTCGAGCCGTAGTCGCGGTCGTGTCCGGTGTCGCGCGACAGCACGTCGCCGTTCGGATGCGCCGCCTGGAAGTCGGCCCAGCTGAGCGTCTGCGAGGGGAGCACCTCGAGCCGGGTTCCCGTCAGCTTGCCGACCACCGCCTCCGCGGTGAGCTGCTGCCACCAGGACTCGGTGCGGTCGTCCCACATCACCAGATCGGAGTTGCGCAGGTTGCCGGTGGTGCCGAAGCGCAGGAGACCGACACCCTCCACCTGGCGGTCGAAGACGAGCGACGAGTTGCACAGCGGGCAGTAGGTGACGGCGATCGGCCGGCCGCCGAGGCGGTCGTTGACGATCTCGTGCCAGACCAGGATCTGGACCGGGTAGGCACGTGCCTCGCCGCCGATCTCGACGACGAGGACTGGCTCCTTGTCGTCCAGCCACTTGTCCGCGGCGTCGATGGAGATCGGCTTGGGGTCGTCGATCGGTGGGATTCCGTCGCGCGGCGGGCCGCCGGAGACGAATTCGCCGAGCGGCACCGAGTGACGGGTGAAGTCCGTCTTCCACTCGCCCGTGCCGACCCGTAGCTGCTGCACCGCCTCGTCCCGCCCCGGGCGCTCTTCGGGCGGGTCGGCCGTGCTTCCCGCGCAGCCGGCGACGAGGGCGCCGGTGGCGACGAGGAAGGCCATGCGGGAGCGGCGGAAGCTCATTTGTCTGCTTTTGACCCGCGAGTCGCTGCGGCGGTTCGTGAATCCTTCCGCGTCCGGTCGCGGTCCAATCGCCGACTGCACACCACCCCGAGGAGGTTGGGGCCATGGAGTCGCAGGTGACGCGGCGCGGGATGATCGGAGGCGCGGCCACGTTCGCCGGTGGCGCGGCGCTGCTCGCGGCGCCTGGCGCAATCGCCGCTCCGCGGCGCCGCAGTGCGACGCCGACGCCGGAGGGGTTCAGGAAGCTGCTGGTCTACATCGCGGAGGGGCCGGCCAGTGCCGGGTCGATCACGGATCCGGACGCCGTGGTCGCGTTCCAGCGCCGGGTGATGGGCCGCAACCGGGCGGAGCTGGCCGCGTACGTCGAGCAGGCCAAGCGCTTCTTCCGGCGGCGCTTCGGGCTGGACTTCAGCGGCGTCGATGCGCTCACGCCGGTCGGCCCGTGGGAGATCGACGGCGCGACGCTCGCCGGCAGTGTGTTCGATCCCGGCCACGGCTACACGGCGCACATCGTCTCGGAGGAATGGGTCGGCGAAGAGGGCTGGACGGTCCGCGACGCCAGCTTCGGTGTCACGATCACCGAGGACCGGATGCTGAACGGGACGTGGGGCGGTGCGGCCGGCAAGCCGGTGCGCGCCGGCTCGTTCGTGGTGTTCGGCGACTACAACATCAAGGCCGACCGGCCCGGGCGGGGCAGGGACGGCACGATCATGATCCACTTCGAGTCGGGCTCGCCGATCGTTGCCGACGTCGACGGCCGATGCACTTCATCTGCGATCTCTCGCATCCCAGGTGGGGCCGCGGGCACGCGCGCGGAACCGTCGTCGCCGACGGCGGCATCCGCAACGTGCTCACCTTCCCGCCGTCGCTCCCATAGCGAGCGTCGCGAGCGCCCCGCCGCCGGCGGGGCGCTCGCATCGACCTCAGTCGAGCGGCCGGCCGCGGAGGTGACGCGCGAGCCACTCGACGATCTCCGCCTGCACCGACCTGTCGGGAAGCAGCATCACGCCGTGTCCCTCGCGCTGGGCAAGGGTCACGCGCTTGGGACGGTCGAGGCGCCGTGCCAGTGTCCAGACCGACCCGATCTCCGCGCGGTCGGCGATCAGCAGGATGCCACGGAGCCGCCGGTCGAGGCTCGAGACCGGCGCGGCACCGGCGACGGGGGAGACCGCGACGGTGGCGGCGGGCCCGCGGCGGGCGGCGCTTGCGGCGATCGCGACGTTGGCTCCCAGACTCGAGCCGATCACCGCCAGGCGTTCACCGTCGATGTCGCGCCGGCGACGGAGGAAGTCCAGGGCGGCCGTCACGTCGCGCAGCATGGTGGCACGGTAGGCGTCGCGGTCGGTGCCCGGCCGGAAGACCGTGCCGTCGACCATCCCGTTGCTGCGACCCATCCCCCGGATGTCGTAGGCGAGCGTGGCGTAACCGGCTCGGCCGAGAGCGGGGAGCAGCGCGTTGAAGTCATGCCGATCCCCGCCGAGTTGGTGCACCAGCACGACAGCGGGCGCACGCCTCGTCGCGCCGCCCGGCGGCAGTCTCAGCGTCGCGCTGATCCTGACGCCGTCCTCCGTCGCGTACGTCACCTCGGTCCCGCGCCCGAACGTCGACGTGGCGGGGGTTCGCTCGCGATCCGTGCCGCCACACGCCGCTACCGCCAAAGCGGCAAGGACGAGCAGCCACCGCGCTCGTCGCAGCGGACTGGCCATGCTCCTTGGACCGGGACCAGGCCGAACCGGTTCTGCGCTGTGCTCGGTGGCGACTCGACCGTGGCCGCCTACCGCTGGCGCTGCCTGGCGAGATCCTTCAGGACGGTGCGAGCGGCTGCGCGGCCGGGTGATCCGGCGATGCCGCCGACCGGTGCCGTGCCGGCGCCCGTGACGTAGAGGCGCTCGATCGGCGTGCTGTGCGATGCGAGCGCCGGCGTGGGGCGCAGGATCCCGAGCTGGTCCGGCGTCATGTCGAGGTGCATCGGGTGCGCGCCCGGCCAGCGCAGCTCGTCGGCCATCCGCTGCGGCGTCCGGATCGCGACGCCGCGGATGGACTCGCGGAACCCCGGAGCGCGTGCGTCGACCTGCTCGATGAGATCCTCGGCGAGCCGCGGGCCCGCTCTCTCCCAGCCTCCTTCCAGGTCGAACGGCGAGGCGGGGCAGGCGAGGTAGACGGTGTGGTGGCCGGGAGGGGCCAGGCTGTCGTCGAGGGCGGAGGTGGTGAAGGCGTATGAGGCGGCCGGGCGGTGCAGCCGCCTCGCCTCGGCGGCATTGAGCGTGTCGCGGAGCTGATCGAGCGAGTCGACGAAGCTCTGCAGGCCGTTCCAGTCGCCCGCCCGCGCCCCGCGGTAGGGCGGCAGGCGGTCGGTGGCGACGTGGACGAGCGCCTGGACGGCGTTGGAGCGATGCGTCGCGCGCAGCGCACGTGCGGCGGGGCCCGACAGTGGGGGGTCGGCCAGCTCCAGCAGCGCGGTCCTGGGATCGATCGCGGTGACGACGAGATCGGCGTCGAGCCGTTCGCCGTCTTCGAGAATCACGGCGCGGGCGCGCCCGCCGGCCGTGTCGATGCGAGCGACCGGCGCCCCGCAGCGCACCGCGCCGCCGTAGGACTCGAGGCGGCGGACGAGCGCGGCGATCAGCGCGGCCGACCCTCCGACCGCGTGCCACTGGCCGAAGCGGTGATACGCCGCCTGCCAGAACGCGAACAGGGCA
>Ga0136615_10000482_pt1 | contig 18144 bp, 22 predicted proteins | sample AntDrymUQ2882206_2_FD_106647 | JGI IMG/M metagenome (GOLD analysis project Ga0136615, IMG submission 106647) | Polar desert sand microbial communities from Dry Valleys, Antarctica - metaG UQ288 (22.06) | ecosystem: Environmental > Terrestrial > Soil > Desert | place: Antarctica: Dry Valley...
CGCCGCCTGGTCTCTTGGTCAGGGTGCGTGGCTCGTCTACGGTCGTGAGTCATGCCGGTGGAGTTTCTGTCCGATGAGCAGGTTGGCGCGTACGGCCGGTTCAGCGGCGAGCTGTCAGCGGGCGAGGTAGAGCGGTTCTTTGTCTGGATGACGCTGATCGGAACTTGATCGCGCGGCGCCGCTCGGATCACCAGCGGCTGGGTTTCGCGGTGCGGCTGGGCACGGTGCGGGCGGTCGGCCGGTTCCTGGAGGATCCGCTGGATGTGCCGTGGCCGGCGGTGCAGTCCCTGGCCGAGCAGCTTGAGATCGGCGACGCGTCGTGTGTGAAGAAGTACGTGCAGCGGGCAGACGCCGTACGAGCATGCGTGGGAGATCCGCGACCGGTACGGATATCAGCCCTTCGACGATCAGGGCTCCGTGGAGGCGTTCACGCGGGTTCTCGATGGCCGGGCGTGGACGCACGCTGAGGGTCCGGTGGCCCTGTTCGAACACGCGACGGGGTGGTTGCGCCGCAATAAGGTGCTGCTGCCCGGTGTCACCGTGCTGGCCCGACAGGTGGCCGCTGCGCGCGAGGCGGCCGAGGCCCGGTTGTACGAGGCGCTGCGCGTCGGCCACTCGCGTCGATGCACGGTTTACCGCAGCGGCTCGCGGAATTACTCCAGGTTCCAGACGGGTCGCGAGTTTCTGCGCTGGAACGGCTGCGGCAATCCCCGCGGCGAGCTCCGGGCCGGAGATGGTCAAGGCCCTGCAGCGTGCCGGGCGGACCTCGGAGCTGGGCGTGGGCCGCGTCGACGTTGACGGCATTCCTGCGAATCGGCTCCAAGTGCTGGCTCGCACGGGGCTAGGCAGCAAGGGGTCGGCGCTGGCACGCCTCGGCGAGCCGAAGCGAACGGCGACTCTGGTGGCGGTGGTGCGCCACCTCGAGGCGGTCGCGGTGGACGACACGCTGGACCTGTTCGCGTTGCTGATGGCGACCCGCCTGTTCAGTCCAGCCCGGCGGGCCTCGGCCGAGCACTACGCCATGCAGCGCCCGACATTCCCGGTTAGCGCCGGACGTGGTGGCCGGCCGCTTGCAGCACCTCACAGGCCTCATCCACCCGATCGGTCGGGACCAGGACTCGAAATCACCCACACCGGCACGCCAGCGGCCGCGAGCGGCGCCACGAATCGCGCTCAGCATCCCGGTCGCCTGCACGTCATGGGCCTCGTCGCCGTTCCACAGCGCCGACCATCCATCTTCGCCCGTGTCGTCGCGCCGCATCACTGTCGATCCGTCCGGACCGAACAACGACGGCGAGTACATCCGCGCGCAGGTCAACGTCGGTGCCCTCTGCCGGACGATCAAGAACGTACGAACCGTCGAGCACCCGCAATGTCTGACGCCCGGCGACAGACATCAGATCGTTGATTTCTCGGCCGGGAGCACCGCGTAGCGAAGGCAGACCGTGCCGCCGCTGAAGCGGTGCTCGTCGAGCAGCTCGAGCCGTAGGCGGACACCGAGCGGGAAGACCAGCTTGCCGCCGCCGACCGCGATCGGGCCGAGGAAGACCTGACACTCGTCGATGAGTCCGGCGGCGAGCGCCTGCCCGGCGAGGTCGGCGCCGCCGATCGAGAGGTCGCTCGTCGACGACTGCTTGAGCCGCCGCACGTCGGCTGGGTCGAAGCTGCGCTCGAGGCGCGTGTGGACGGTCGTCGGCGCCGGCAGGGTGCGCGAGTAGACGATCTTCTCGGCCGCTCGCCAGATCCGCGCGAAGTCGCGCTCCGGCTCGGTCTGGTCGGCGTCGATGCTCGCGGTCTCCCAGTACGTCATCGTCTCGTACATGCGTCGCCCGTAGAGGTACGTCCCAATCGGCCGCTCGAGGTCGTTGACGAAGGCGAGCACCTCGTCGTCGGGCGCCGACCAGTCGAAGGCGTCTAGCGTGTCTTCGACGTAGCCGTCCAGCGAAGCGATCGCCGAGTAGATCAACCTGGCCATCCGTTCACCTGCTTCCGGGATCGCTGATCGTCGCGCGCTTGCGGGTCGGCGACGCCGGTTCGAACAGTCCTTGCGAGGTGGTGCTGCGCCGGTCGATGCTGGGTCTCTAGCCGGGCGTCCCGTCGTGCTCTCTTTTTTGGGCGAGCTGCTGGAGTTGCCATTCATGCACGCCGGGCAGCCAATCCTTGCCGAACGTGGCCGATGGCCCGATGCGCGGGTCATCGGGAGCATGGCCGTCACGCAAGGCTTGCACGTACGCGCGATCCAGTTCGATCCGTGCGCGTACCTGATCAGCTCCGCAGACGGACCCGTGGCCGGGGATGAGGACATCGACGTCGTCCGCCACGCCCTCCAGCAGCCGCAGCCCAACGAGGTAGTCCTCGATCGGATTCGCGGTGTCCAGGTCGGGGAACGGCATCAGGATGTCAGAAAGCATGTCGCCGGCGACGAGAACGCCGCGCCCCTCGATCAACAGCGCCGCATGGCCCTGGGCATGCGCCCGATGCTCAATAATCCGGACTTCAGGGCCATCCCAAGGAATCTGCGCAGTTTCGGCAGGCAGGCCAGTAATGAGGCCGAACAGGTCCAGCGGTATCTCCTCGGCGATTTCCGGCGGTAACCCCTCGGCGACGCGGGCCTTCCAGTCCGCGTTCGACAGCAGATCTCGCATAGAAGCCGCGCAGCGGGCTGTACCGTAACGGGGCGCTTCGCCGAGCTCGGCGTGCCAGAGCACGTGATCCCAATCAGGATGCGTCGAGAAGCCTGCCACAACGGGCTGGCCCAACTCGCGAAGGTCGTTCGCGAGGCAGGCCATCTCGGAGCCTTGTATCCCGGGGTCGATGAGCAACACGCCGGCCCGGCCTTGCACGACAACGGCGTTGTTCTGGAGTAACTCGCTCTGGTGAACCAGCACACCCTCCGCGACTTGCCTCAGCACGGTCTCCCCTTCCGCTTGTGATTTGCAACCGCTCGTCGAGAATGTAGTTACGGGCGGTGGTAGATTGCAAGCAGTATGGGCGAAGCGTATGAGCCGCGGTCGGGGTGCCCGATCAACGCCGCCATCGAGGTGTTTGGCGATCGCTGGAGCCTGCTCGTCCTCCGCGACATCGTCTTCGGAGACCGCCGCTTTTTCCGGGAGCTGCAGGCCGGCTCAGAAGAGGGGATCGCCTCAAATATTCTCGCCGACCGGCTCAAGCGACTCGTCACGTTGGGATTGCTCACCCGTGAGGCCACGCGAGCCGGCCAGCGGGCGCTACAGCCTGACCGAACCCGCGATCCAACTCGTACCCGTGTTCGCGCAGCTCGGTAGCTGGGGACTTCGCCACCGGCCCACGAGCCGCGCGCTGCGCGTTCGCGCCGAGCTGCGCGAACAAGGCGGGCCCGCGCTCTGGCGAGAGTTCATGGACGAGCTTCGCTGCTCGCACCTTGGCTCGGAATCCCCAGCGCGGTCGCCGAGCGTTTGCGAGCGCCTGAGTGCGGCCTACCTCGCTGCCACCAACTCCTCGTAGCTGCCAGGCAGTCGACCATGTACAAGGGTGCCGACGGACGCCGCCCGGGCTGTCTCACATGTGAACGGTCAGCGGACGCGCGCCCGATAGCGGATCGGCTTGCGGCACAAGCGGCACCGCGACGCGCCACATAGCGCTGTTGGAAGCGCACCATCTATCGGTGAAGGTCACAGACCCCTGCCCGCGTGGCGACGGTGGCCGAAACCCGTTACCGAACCTATTTCGTGTAACGCGATCGCGAGATGCTGGTCGCCGCCGAAATGTCGGCCCCGCTAGCGCCGTCCAGTGGGCAGCCGAAGTCTCGCCGGCCGCGGCGCCGCTTGGTGTCGAGAGGGCCGACGACGCATCAAGTGTATTTGATGTATGCTGCTGCTTGTGGTGCCCTCAGACGCGGTCGCTTCGCCTCCGCTCTTCGTCGAGTTGGCCTCGCACCCCGTGCGCTGGCAACTGCTCACCGCGCTTGCCGTCAGCGACTACCGGGTCCGGGAGCTGGTGGCGCACTGCGGCCAGCCGCAGAACCTCGTCTCCTACCACCTGGGTCTCTTGCGACGCGGCGGCCTGGTCACTGCGACGAGGAGCAGCTACGACGGCCGCGACAGCTACTACCGCCTCGAGGTCGATCGCTGTGCGGACGGGCTGGCGCAGACTGCTGGTGCTCTCCATCCTTGCCTGACTCAGTACGAGGCGTCTCGGCGCGTGGCGCACCGCAGGCGGCGGTCGCGGCCTGCGGTTGTGCTGTTCGTGTGCACCGGCAACAGTGTCCGTTCGCCGATGGCCGAGGCCCTGCTCCGGCAGCGCTGCCCGGACGGCGTGACGGTGATCAGCGCCGGCACCCGACCGAAGCCGCAACTGCACCCCGACGCGGTCCGGGTCTTGAGGGACGAGTTCGGCATCGACGCGGCCGGGCAGCAGCCGCGCCACCTCGGCGCGGTCTCGCGCCGCCGGTTCGACCATGTCATCACCCTCTGCGACAAGGCCAAGGAAGCGTGTCCGCCGTTCGTCGGCAGTCCCCGCCGCAGCCACTGGAGCATCCCGGACCCGGCGTCAGTCCGCGGGGACGGCGCCCCCGGCTACCTGGCATTCCGGCGGGTGGCTGAGGCGATCGACGCACGTGTCCGCCACCTCGTGCCCGTCCTCATCCCCACTGCCGACCAAGGAGCCTGACGTGACCGCCACACCGACCTATGCCAGTGTCCGCTACGTCGTTGATGACGTGCAGGCCGCGATCGACTTCTACACCGATCACCTCGGCTTCACCGCGCGGACCACGGCGGCGCCGGCGTTCGCCGACGTCGTCCGGGGACCGCTCCGGCTACTGCTGTCCGGACCAGCTAGCTCGGGCGCGCGGGCCACGCCGGACGATGCGGCGGGCGTCGGGCGCAACCGCATCCACCTCGTCGTCGACGACCTCGACGGCGAGATCACCCGGCTCGGAGGGGCCGGGCTGGCGTTCCGCAGCGACGTCGTATCCGGGCCTGGCGGCCGGCAGATCCTGCTCGCGGACCCCGCGGGCAACCTCATCGAACTCTTCGAGCCTGGGCCCGCCGACGCCGCGTCCCGCACCGCCTGACGGGCCTCGCGATCTGCGGCGATCCGCTGGAACCGGGCGAGAAGCTCCCCCGGTGAGTTCTGCAGGGCTCGCCCGGCGGCTCGGAACCGCCGATGCGGTGGTGCTCGGCCTGGGCGCGATGCTCGGGGCCGGCGTGTTCGCCGCCTTCGCGCCTGCGGCGAGCGCAGCGGGCGCGGGTCTGCTGCTTGGGTTGGCTGTCGCCGCTGCCGTCGCCTTCTGCAACGCCGCGTCGTCGGCTCAGCTCGCCGCGCAGTACCCGACGTCAGGCGGCGCGTACGTCTACGGCCGCGAGCGCCTGGGGGAGTGGCCGGGCTTCCTGGCCGGGTGGTGCTTCCTGGTCGGCAAGACGGCGAGCTGTGCGGCGATGGCGCTGACGTTCGCGGCGTACGCCGTGCCGGGCGGGCCCCGGCGTTCGGTAGCGCTGGCGGCGGTGCTGGCGCTGGCCGCGTTCAACCACCTGGGTGTCTCGCGGACCGCGCGTGCGAGCCGGGTGCTTCTTGTAGTAGTCGTAATCTGCCTGGCGGTCGTCGTCGCGGCGTGCGCCGCGGGTGGTCAGGCGTCCGCCGGTCGGATCACGGAGGGGGCCCGCTGGACGGCGGCTGGCACGGCGTCCTGCAGTCGGCGGGGCTGCTCTTCTTCGCCTTCGCCGGCTACGCCCGGGTCGCCACCCTGGGAGAGGAGGTCCGCGATCCCGAGCGGGCGATCCCCCGGGCCATCCTGGTCGCGCTGGCGCTGGCGCTGGCGGTCTACCTCGCTGTCGCCGTGTCGGTGCTCAGCGTGCTGGGACCCGACGGTGCCGCCGGAGCATCCGCGCCGCTGTCGGCGGCCGTCGCCGCCGGCAGCTGGGGCGCCGCAACACCGGTAGTGCGGCTAGGGGCAGCAGCGGCGTCGCTGGGAGCTCTTCTTGGGCTGCTCGCTGCTCTGGGCCGGACCGGCCTCGCGATGGCGCGGGAAGGCGACCTGCCGGGGTCCCTCGCAACCGTCCACGACGAACGCCGCGTGCCGCAGACCGCCGGAGCCGCGCTCGCCGTGGCCGTCGGCGCGCTGGTCCTCGCCTCCGACCTTCGCGGAGCAATTGGCTTCTCATCCTTCGGCGTCCTGCTGTATTACACGGTCGCGAATGCGGCCGCCTTCACGCAGCAGGCCGCGCACCGCAGGTGGCCGCGTGGCCTCCACGTCGCTGGCGCCGCGGGCTGTCTGGTGCTCGCAGCGGCCTTGCCTGTCCGTTCGATCCTCGGCGGCCTGGCGGTGGTCGCGGCCGGCGTCGGCCCCCGCGCCTGCCAGCGGTGGCGGGCGGCATCCGAGCCGACGTGACTGCACTGCTTCACCTCCGTGAGCGGGCGCCGCGCGGTCCGACGACAGCGGACGGCCAGCCGCGAGGACTATTCCATCGAACTCATTTGATGTATCTTATCGCGCATGAGATCACCGTCGAACACCGAACGACCGGGTGGCACGGCAGCGCCTGCCGGGCAGGAGCGCGACCAGTGGTGGCTCGTGGTCGCCGCGGGGCTGGCGGTGTTCATGGCGTCGATCGACATGAGCATCGTCAACATCGCGCTGCCGGCAATCGAGCGGGACTTCGCGGTCCCGCCCAGCCTGACCGAGTGGGCGGTCCTGGCGTACCTGCTGCCGCTCGCCGGACTCGCGCTGCCGAGTGGCCGGGTGGCTGGACAGCGTCGGGCGCCGTGAAGCCCTGGGCTTCTCGCTGTGCGGCTTCGCGGTCTCCAGCGTCGCGGCTGGAATGTCCCCGGTCCCGGCCTGGCTCGTGGGTGCACGGCTGATGCAAGGCGCTTTCGGGGCCGTGCTCTTCTCACTGGTCCCGGCTCTGGCCGCCACGGCGGTACGGCCTCAGGCGCGGGGCCGCGCTATGGCCCTGATCACGACCCTGGGCCCGCTCGGACTCATCAGCGGACCGGCGCTCGGAGGTCTCCTGATCGACGCTCTGGGATGGCCTTGGATCTTCTTTGTCAACGTCCCCGTGAGCATCGTCGTCGCTGCCGTGGGGCTGAGCCTGCTCCCTGCGGGCGCACCGCTGCGGCTGCCCGACCGGGCGTGGTTCGCCGAGTGCGCGCTGCTGACCGGAGCCGTCGGCGCGCTCCTGCTGGCCTTGACGTTCACGACGAGTCGCGGCCCGGCCTGGCTGCTGCTGGCGCTCTGCTCCGCACCTCTGATAGCGCGCTGGGCGCGATCGCCTGGCAGCGCCCCTCTGAGACAGCTCGTCCGAGCACCCGGAACGGTGGGGCCTCACATCGCTCTGTCATCGGTTGCGGCCGCCATCGGCGTAGTGTTCTTCATCGCCCCGTTCTTTGCGCAACGACAGCTCGGGGCGTCGGCCTCCGCGGCCGGCGCCGCGGTCCTGGCCTTCCCGGCCGGGATGGCCCTGGCCGGGCCCGTCGGCGGCCTCCTCGGCGACTGGTGGGGCTCACGCAGGGCAGCAGTTCTCGGCGCGGCCATCTTCACCGTCGGTCTTGTGCTGCTGGCCCCGATGGACACCGCCTGGACACTGCCCGACCTGGCGTGGAGGCTGGCCCTGGCCGGCTGCGGAAACGGCCTGTTCAACGCCCCGAACATGGCGACGGTCATGACGCGCACGCCGCCGCTCCTCCTCGCCACGACGGGGGCTTCGACAACGCTTGCGCGCACGCTCGGCTTCGCGTTGGGGCCGGCTCTGGCGACGCTCCTATGGTCAACCGACTCTTTCGGCTCAGACGGGATGCAACGAGCCGTCGCGGCTGCGGCCGTCCTCAGCGCTCTGTCTATCGCGGCCGTAGCACGTGGAAGCGCTGCCAACGCACGGCCTTCTTGCTGAGAACACTGCCCGCCCGTGAGCGCCGTGGTCAATCCGTTGGCATGGGCATGGTTGCAGTGGGCGCGCGGACACGTCCTGCTCGAAACCGCCAGACAGCGCGACGCCAGCGTCAACGCGTCTCACTAGCCCATCGGCTTGCGGGACGCGGCACGGATCGGCTGGCTCCGGCGGAACGCGGACCGGCATGCTGCGGCGGTGAAGTCGTGCCCCTCGTCCTAGGCTGGGTCGCCGTGGAGTTCGGGCTGGACCACCTTATCGACCCCCGCCTCGAGGAGTTCGTCGCGGAATCGCGCGCCTTCTACGCCCAGCGCGTGGCGGGTCGTGGTCCGGGCAGCCGCGAGGAGTTGGATGCGATTCGGGCCACTGCCATCGCACCGGCCCCCTCGGACCCGCCCGCTGCCGTTGAGCTCGCGTGGGCCGGCGGCCGCAGCGTCCCGGTGCGCCTGCACGCACCGGCCAGCGGAGCGGCGGCCAGTGTGCACCTGCAGATCCACGGTGGGGGCTTCTACCTAGGCTCGGCAGCGGGCGACGACGTCCGCAACCGCGACCTCGCCGATGCCCTCGGTCTCGCGGTCGTCAGCGTGGACTACCGGCTGGCTCCCGAGCACCCCTGGCCCGCCGCGCCCGACGACTGCGAGGTCGCGGCGCTCTGGCTGGCCGAGCACGCCGAGGGCCGCTTCGGCACGACGACGCTCTCCCTCGGGGGGTTCTCAGCCGGCGCGACCCTGGCGATGACCACACTGCTGCGGCTACGCGATCGAGGGATCAGCGCGTACGGCTCCGCCGTGCTGCAGTTCGGGACCTACGACCTCAGCGCGCAGACCCCCGCCGGGCGGCTGATCGCCGACGAGTACTTCCTCGACGCCTACGCCGGCCCCGTCGAGGACCGCACACACTCGGACCTCTCACCCATCTACGCCGACGTCACCGGTCTGCCGCCGATCCTGATCGTCGTCGGGGCCGACGACGTCCTGCTCCAGGACAACCTGGCGATGGCCGTGCGGCTCTCGGCGGCCGACGTCGACGTCGACGTCGACGTCGACGTCTACCCCGCCTCACCTCACGGCTTCACCGGCCACGCCACACCCATGGCCAGAGCCGCGAGGGACGGCATCGAGGCCTGGCTCAGGCGCGGGCCTCGATGAGGGATCCTCTTACGGCGAACGAATGTGCCCATGTCGGAGCCAGCAGATCAGTGGCGGTAGTTGCCTCAAGGCTGGACGCCTTGAAGCGTTCGATTAGGTTGCTCCTCTGCTCAAAGCAACCGAGGTGGTCAGTCAGGGACAAGCTCACCGCCGTCTGTAGTTCGGCGGACGTCTGACCAGTGATCATCCTTTATGACGGGGTGGGAGATCGCAGAGGTTGTCGCCGGCGGCGATGTCGTCGAGGACCAAGGCGAGGCGCTGGATGCGTTCGGTGGCTTCCTGGACGAGCCGTTCGGTCAGCCGTCGCCAGTCGGCCTCTGACGGCGCGTCAGGTAGGTCGTCGAGGAAAGCCTTGATTTCGGCGACGGACAGCCCGACGCGTTGGGCGACCCGGATCACCTTGACCCGGCAGGCGTCAGCGTCGTGGAACCGTCGTTGGTTGCCGGCGGTGCGTTCGCCGGTGATCAAGCCATGGGTCTCGTAGAACCGCACTGCCGATGGCGCCACACCGCTGGCCCCGGCCAGCTTGCCCACCGTGAGGCGTGGCTCGTTAGCACTGGCATCTGGCATCGCCGGTCCTCCCGGATGGACGGTTGACTTCAACATATGTTGAACCCTTAGCGTACCGGTGATCGTGTTGGAAGCTTCCCCGGAGGTGGAGTCAGTGCGTGCGGTCGAGGTGACGCAGTTCGGTGGCCCTGAGGTGTTGGTCGTTACGGAGAGCCCGGAACCGGTCCCGGGCCCCGGTCAGGTGGCGGTGGCGGCGGCGTACGTGGACACGCTGTTCATGGACATCCAGCTACGCTCTGGTGCCTGGAAGGACTTCTTCCCGATCCGGCCGCCGTACATACCCGGTGACGGGGTCGCCGGCACGGTGGTCCGGGTAGGGCCGGGCGTGGACCAGGCCTGGGCCGGTCGGCGGGTGGTGGCGCTCACTCAGGGAGTAGGGGCGTACGCCGAGCAGACGGTGGCCACTCTCGATCAGGTTGTCGCAGTGCCCGACGCTCTGGACCTCAAGGTCGCCGCCGCGCTGGTGCATGACGGGCGGACGGCTTACGCGCTGGCCGAGAGCACCGGGGTGCGGCCCGGTGAGTGGGTGTTGGTCCTCGCGGCAGCCGGCGGACTCGGGCTGCTCCTGGTCCAGTTGGCACAGGCTGCCGGTGCCCGGGTGATCGGAGCCGCTCGCGGTTCCCGGAAGCTGGAAGTCATCCTGGAGCACAGCGCGGAGCTCGCGGTGGACTACAGCGACGTTGGCTGGACCGAACAGGTCGCCGCGGCTACTGCTGGACGCGGACCGGATGTGGTGTTCGATGGCGCAGGCGGGTTGATCGGAGGCCAGGCCCTGCAGCTGACCGCCTCCGGAGGTCGATTCTCAGCGCATGGCGCGCCAAGCGGCGAGTTCGCCGACGTCCACGTCGATCAGGTACGTCACCGGCAGCTCACGGTGAAGGGGATTGAACAGGCCCAGCTGGACGCCGGTGACGGAAGCCGGGTGACCGCACAGGCGCTGACTGAGGCGGCGGCCGGACGGATCGGCCCCTTGGTCGGTCAGACCTTTCCACTCGAGAAGTCCGCGGAGGCACACGCCGCCATCGAAGCGCGCGCCGTCGTCGGCAAGACGCTGCTCGTCATATGAACTGAGTCCTGACCAGCCCGTCCCTGTTGTCTCCCGCAAGAGGAACCCCCACCGGCACTCCCAGCTGTTGCCCGCCATCGCAGCGAGGTGACTTCCTCCGCTCAGGGCCTACCCGGGCGTTGCGGGATTGCTCTACAGCCCCAGGTGGGCGGCGGCGTTGTCGTGGAACAGCCGCCCGTCGCGGATGTAGCCGCGCAGCGTAGGAAGGGACCGGTGGCCGGTCTGCAGCGCGATCAGCCGCTCCTCCACGCCGGCGGCCGCGGCGCTGGTGGCGAACCCGGCGCGCAGGCTGTGCCCGGCGTAGCCGTCCGGGTCCAGCCCGGCGCGCACCGCGGCGGCCTTGACCACCCGGGCGACGGCGCGGTCCGACAGCCTGGGATGCGTGGCGGGTGACCGGCCGGAACACCGGCCCGTCGGTGATGCCGGCGGCATCACGCCACGCGCTCCACGCGCGCACCGGGTTGGTGTCCGGCCGGGCGCCGTGCGTTGCAGCGCGGGCGAGCTTCGGCCTCATGCAGCACATCTCGACGGTGCCGCCCCGGCTTGAGCCTAACTGGCAAACCCCCGAACGGGGCTGGCGAGCGGGAACTCGCCCAGCAAGGGGTGTGAAGGCTCAACCGCGCCAAGCCCTGGTCCACGGCCCGACGTCCTGGTACCTCGATGGGTCAGAGCGTCACGAAATCTCAAGAGGGGCCCTTCTCCCCCAATCCGAATCGCACCGCCCCCGCCCCGCGCTGGGAGCAGGATTCTGCCGCAGTCCACTGGCGGGCGTCCCCGGCGGAAGGCCAGCCGGCGCGAATCGGCAGCGAGTTCCCTGCGGCGCTACACCGGGGTTGTAGGCACACACGGAGGTGAGCTGGGTGAGCGTGGTCTTGGATGAGCCCGGGATCCGCGTTGAAGCGGACCGCTGCACCCGCACAGTGGCGGATGGACCCCACGACTTGGTGGGCCCACCCGCCTACGAGCTGTGCCTGGTCCGAGACGGCAGCTTCCACCTGCGCAGCCACAGCATCGACGTGCTGGCAGACAGCGTGACCGCCCTGCTGGGCGCACCCCTCGAGCAGGCGGAGATCTTCCACCCCGTGCCGGGCGGAGACGCCACCACGCATGTGTTCCTCTCCGAGCAGGTGGTGGCCGACCTCGGCGGAGGTACCGCCGACGTCGTATCGGGCGCGCACCTCACCACCCCCCACATCGACCTGCTGCATCGCCAGCTGGCCAGGGCAGCCGCAGCGACCGGCGGCACGCGGGAGATGGAGGAACTCGCACTGCGGCTGTTCGCCTCCGTGATGGCCCAGACCGAACCGACCAGGGTGACCCACGGACGCCCCACCACCGCCCGCGCCCGGCGGGCGCTGGTGCGCGAAGCCCACGACGCGCTGGTGCGCGACACCGACCTGGGCCTGGTCGCCATGGCACATCTGCTCGGCTGCTCGCCCCATCACCTCAGCCGGCTGTTCCGGGAACACACGGGGATCACGCTGAGCCGTTGCCGAACTCGGCTACGGGTCAACCAGGCGCTGGAACTGCTCAGAACAGGTGAGGACACCCTCGCGGTCATCGCCGCGCGCTGCGGCTTCGCTGATCACGCTCACCTCAGCAGAACGATAAGACGAGAGCTCGACACGACGCCCAGTGAACTGCGTCTCGGGCTGCAGGCAAACGCGCACGAAAATTCAAGCGCCGATGCCGACCATCGGCGCAATCTCGGTCCACGTCAGTAGAGAGACGTGCGGGGCCGATGGCGGCCACGCACGACGGATAAGGAGGTCCGGAATGAACGTGGCCAAGGAGCGAGCGACTCATTGGGTCGTCCCGGTGATCGGTCTGACTCTGAATGTGACGGGGATGATGGCGATATGAAGAAGCGCAAGACCGGCCTAATCACTCTTCTGGCTCCACTGCTTGGCCTCCTCATGGTGCTGACCGTGCAGACGCCGGCGAAGGCGGCGGGTAGCACCTGCTCGTCATTCATCGAGTCCCCGTACAACTGGTTGCAGGACGCGTGCCTGAGCATTACATCGGCCGGGTCCATCACCGGGAGCACCGGCGTGCTGTACCGCCCTACGTTCGCCGGCTCGCGCGTGCAACGCGCGACCGTCTACATGCGCGTCCAGGACACCGCCACCGGGCGCTGGCAAACCACCTACTCCCGGGACATCACCGCGGACGCGCGGATCCGCAATCCCAAGCGGTACAACTTCCAGCTGGGCATCGGGGCGCCGCCGGGCAAGTGGTACAGGGCTGAGGCCTGGGTGAGGGTCACCACCGCCTCGGGGACCTACGACAGTTCAACAGGAATCGGCAACCACCCGTTCACCGACCAGATCCGCAGCTGAAAGGACGCAGGGGAACGGGCTCAAGGAGGGCATACCAGCTCCTTGAGCCCGTTCTCGACTGGGTCATCATCGGCGGCGAGTCCGGCCCTCACGCCCGACTGGGCGAGCAGTTGCTTGAGGCTGGCGGCCGCCAGAACACCAGCGGTCGCACCGGCGGAGAGCCGCACGAGTAGGTGCCGGGGCTGTAACCCTCCCCGCAATCCAATTTTGCAAGTCTGTGTGTGTGTGTGTGTGACGCCTCTGACGGACGGGCATCTGCGCCGCCGGCAGTTGACCTGGGGGCTGTTGCCCGGACGATCGCGAGGGTTACCGGGTTGGGGCAGCGTGCGACGTCGCGAGGTCGGCCGGTATCGGGGTCATGGCTGCACGTTGGCACGCGCGGCCTCGGGCTGATGGCTGGGGAACGGGGCGGGCCGGTCGGGGAGCTCATCGGCGATGAGGGCGAGGAACGCGCGCGTGTGGGTGTCTTGGGCGTCCTCGTCAGCGTCGAGGGCGATGCGCTTCATGGCGCGCTGTGCGCGGCTGCGCCCGCGGGAGCGCGGAAGCTGATGACGCGCCGCGGCTGGCCCGGCTCGTAACGATAACGGCCGAATCGGACGCCCGTCAAGTTGACGTGTACGCGACAACCGAACGTTGCAGTACCCGGGCGGGCACCAGCCGGGGTCGGTAGGCTGCTTCCGTGGCCAATCCGTCCGACGTCGAATCCCGGCTCGCCGCGCTGGAAGCGCGCATGGAAGAGGTGGCCGCCGACGCCGCGGCCGCCCGTCACCTCGCGGCCGCGCGCGATCGCGACCTGGCCGACCTCGGCATCAAGGTCGACGCGAACCGCTCCGCGATCAACGCACTCGGCGTGCAGACCGCCAGCCGGTTCGACCAGCTGGAGAACGAGATGCGCACCGGGTTCACTGAGATGCGCGGCAAGCTTGACCAGACCGCCGCCGGGCAACAGCAGATCGTCGAACTGCTCACCGGCCTGATCTCCGGGCAGAGCGACCAGTAGCGATCCGTTTCGATCGTTCGCCCACGCGGCGCCGCGCCATCGTGCGACCCTCCCGGAGAGGCCGCCCGTGCGTGACCCTTCCGCTCGCGGCCCGCTCGCGGTCCTGACGCTGGTCCCGTCCGTCACCGTGCACACCGCCGACGACCATCCCGGCGTCCATTCGGCATGGGGGTCACGCCGCGACCTCGACGACGGGGGGCGCTAGCCGATCCGCTCAGCCAGGGACACGATGATTCCCTCCGGTCCGCGCACGTAGGCCATGCGCCAGATGTGCTCGTACTGGCCGATGCCGCCGACCAGGCCGTAGCCGTCCGCGGCCAGCCGGTCGATGGCCGCCTGGAGGTTGTCGACCTCGAAGGCCACGTTGCGCAGCCCCAGTTCGTTGGCCATGGCGACGGGCGATGCCGGCTCGTGGTCGGGCCGGACGAAGCTGGACAGCTCCAGCCGGGTCCCTCCGTCGGGCGGCCGCAGCATGACGATCTCGGTGCGGGAGTCGGGGATGCCGATGACGGTGTCGAGGAACTCGCCCTCCATGAACATTCGCGTGCCCTCGACCTCGAGACCCAGCCCGACGAAGAACGCCGTCGCCGTGTCGAGGTCCGCGACGGTGATGCCGATATGGTCGAAGCGTCGTATGTGCGGCATGGGGTGCATCCTCCAGTGCTCGTCTTGTCGGTCCAGCTCAAAGCTTCATCCCCAGACCGACGACAGAGCGTGGGCCGGGCGCGGCAGAACCTGGACTGTCCTGCACCCAGAACGAGTCAGCGCGCGACGGTTGGCCCGATGAATCGCTCCTCGACCGTCGGAACGGAGTGGTGCTCGTGCGTGATCACCCAGTCACCGTCTCGGCGCTGCAGCCCCACGGTCAGCCGCAGGTCCAGCGGTCCGGCCGAAGTGCCGTCGCAGTGGATCTCACAGGTGGCGAAGGCGACGTCCTGCCCCGCCGTCACGGTGATCTCCGATGGTTCGAAGACAATCGGACCGCGGGGAGCGTCGAAGAAGAAGTCCCAGGTGCGGTCGTAGTCCTCCCCTCCACGGACCGTGGAGGGGAAGTCGAACATCAGCAGGTCCTCGGCGTGCGAGGCGAGAATCCCAGCACGGTCGCCGGAGCTGACTGCGCTCGCCCAATCCCTCACGATCTTGCGGATGTGGTCGGTGTCGGTGGTCATGGTCACTTCCTCTCGTGATCTGCGGCGGCTCCCTATCGCGCCCTCGAAGGGTTGACCGTCCTCAGTGGCCGGACTCATCGGTCGAACCCAACACCGCACAAGAGCGGCGACGGACGCACCCCGGGCAGCGGAGGAGCTGACACCAGCACAGCCCGTCCCGTTAGGCGAACCCCCTGCGGGACGCCGTCCGCTGGCGATGCCTCAAGGCCGTCGGCTCGTGATGATCCAGGCGCGCGACTGGAACTGCACTCCGTCGCGTGTCTCGTGGGCCTTGAGCAGAACACGCAGTCGCTCAAGTGCTTGCGTGCGGGCGGCCGACCGGGCGAGCAAGTCGCTGACATGCCGCAGGCGAAGCGCGGCGTCGCGGGCGGCGTCGGCGTCTGCGCCGTAGTAGACCGGTTCGTGCACGGCGGCGAGGTCGACCTCGACGAAGTCCGCCGAGGTGAGCAGATGCTCCGAGGTGGCGGCGTCTGCCAAGGAGAACGGCGCGAGGTCTTCGGCGGTGGGGACGAGCGGGTCCGAGCCGGCGATCGCGCGGAGGGGGGCGGTGAACCACTCGTTGAGGCCGGGCTCCTGCCACACGAGCTGGACCAGTCGTCCTCCGGAGCGAAGGGCACGGCCGATGTTGCGGAACGCGGCGGCGGGGTCGCCGAAGAACATGGTGCCGAAGCGGCTGATGCAGACGTCGAAGCGGCTCGGCGCGAAGGGGTGGGACTGCGCGTCTCCTTGCTCGTAGGAGACGTTGCCCAGGCCCTCGGCCCAGGTCCGCCGCCAGGCTTGCTCGAGCCTGTCCGCGGACGTGTCCACGCCCAGGGCATCCCCGTCGCCGGCGCGCGGCCGGCGTCGCGTGTGGTTCGGCCGGTGCCGCACCCGATGTCGAGCACGCGGTCTCCGGGGCGGACATTAGCAGCGGCGCGGAGCAGTGCGTCGTGGCGGCGCAGCTCGGCGTCGTAGAAGTCGGCGTCGGGGGGCGCTGGCGTGGTCACGGCGGGAGGGGGCCGTCGTTGAGCACACCTCGCACGGTGTCCAGCGTGACGTCCTCGGGCGAGAACTCAGGCAGCCACCAGGTGGCGCCTGCTTCGGCGTAGGGCAGTGGGTCTACGCCGACGGGCGGCCCGACAGCGAGGTCGTAGGGGCGGCCGGGCGGGCGCAGGACGGCCAGCGCGGCGGCGATCTCGGCGAGCTGGTCGGGGTGCTCGAGGTTCGCCGGGAAGTAGCCGTCGAAGCGGGCCGCCCGCAGCGGTCGGCGGCGCTGCGGATGGCCTCGGCGACGCATTGGTAGTCGGGGATCTCGACACCGCGGCGGGTGTGGTAGCGCACGGTCATGCGCCGCCCGCAGCGGCCGCACACGACCAGGCCCTGCAGCAGGGCGGAGCCTTCGCGGGCGGGCCCGGCGCCGCGGTCGGCGCCGTGGGCTTGGGCGTTGGCCAGCAGCTGGGTCTGGTTGGCTTCGAACTCGTCCCAGGTCAGATAGCCGGGGTGGGCGTCGCGGATCAGCGCGGTCCACTGGTCGCGGGGCAGCGACTCGGTGACCGGTCTGCCGCCGGGGCCGGGCCGCCAGCGGCGGCGGCCGAAGCAGAACGCGCCGGCGTAGCGGGGGTTGTGCAGCACCCGCAGGACGTGATGGTGGCGCAGCGGGGTCCAGGCCAGCTCGCCCTTGTGCGCACCGGTGCGCACCCGCACGGGGAAACGCAGCCCCTGGTCGTTGAACGCGTTGACCACCGCGCGGGCCGAGCCGGTGCGGGCGAAGGTCGCGAACAGGTGCCGCAGGGCGTGTTGCACGCCGGCGTCGGGGTCCAGGCCGACCCGCCCGGCGGGGTCCTAGACCAGCCCGACCGGCAACGGGGTGACCAGCTCGCCGCGGCGGGCCTTGGACAGCACCCCGCCGCGCAGCCGCGCGCGGATGAAGTGCAGCTCGGCTTCGCTCATCGTGCCCTTCAAGCCCAGCAGCAGCCGGTCGTTGGAGTCGCCCGGGTCATACAGGCCGTCCTCGTCGCAGATCAGGGTGCCGCCCAGCGCGCACAGCTCCAGCAGGCGGTGCCAGTCGGCGTTATTGCGCGCCAGCCGGGACACCTCCAGGCCCAGCACGATCCCCGCGCGGCCCATCCCGACCTCGGCGACCAGACGCTGGAAGCCTTCCCGGTCGGCGGCCGACGCGCCCGACTGGCCCTGGTCGCAGTCGATGACCACGACCTGCTCCGCGGGCCAGCCCAACGCCACGGCGCGTTGACGCAGCGCGTACTGGCGGACGCCCGACTCGGTGTTGGTCAGCACCTGACGCAGGGTGGACTGGCGTACATACAGGTAGGCGCCGCGGCTCAGGTGCGCGGCGGTGACCTTGTGCCCGGCGGTGTCGACGTTCAACGGTCATCCTCCCCCGACGCAGGCCAGCGCCATCGACGCGAGCACGGCGACCAGCGGTTGTTCGCTGGGCGGCAGCGGCGTCGCCGGAAGCGGCGCGCCGGCTGCGCCAAGGTCGTCCCAGGCGCGCAGCCATGCTGCGACGCCCTGGCGTCGCAGCACCGCCAGACCAAGCCGCCACGCCTGCCCGTCGCCGTCGAGCGCGCCGCGGCGCAGCCGCTCGTAGCGGTCGACGAGCCCCTGCTGGGCGAGGGCCGCGGGCTCATCGGCGGGGCCCTGCGGGAAACCGGGCGCGCGCCAACGCCCGCTGGACCGATCGGGGATGCACCACCACCTTGAACCGCTCGGCGATCGCCGCGGCCAGGTCGGCGGGGCGCAGCGTCGCGTCGCGCTCGAGCAGCCCCTCGGCGAACGCCACGATCTCACCGGTCAGCTTGTGCGCCCGGCGGGGTCCCGGCCGGGCGGGCGCCAGGGCCGCAAGCCCGCCGCCGTCCAGCGCGGCGGCGGCCTGATAGAACGACGGCCGGGAGAACCCGAACGCCGCCGCCGCCCCGCTGACCGTGCCGCCCTCGACACGGGCGCGGCGGACCATCTCATACTTGACCTGCACCAGGTCGCGGGCGTCGAAG
>Ga0136615_10000485_pt1 | contig 18110 bp, 14 predicted proteins | sample AntDrymUQ2882206_2_FD_106647 | JGI IMG/M metagenome (GOLD analysis project Ga0136615, IMG submission 106647) | Polar desert sand microbial communities from Dry Valleys, Antarctica - metaG UQ288 (22.06) | ecosystem: Environmental > Terrestrial > Soil > Desert | place: Antarctica: Dry Valley...
GCCGCGCGGCGACGGCGAGGTTCTCCGGGTTGAACGGGTTCGTCGTGCGCAGGTAGTGCAGCGGGCCCTCCGGCGTCCGCGTGGTCGCCTGGGTGGCGGCCACCGTGTTGGCGAAGAAGCCGGTCAGCTCGCGCTTGTGCAGGCCGAGGTAGTCGAGCACGGGGTTGAGCTGGCGCAGCGCCGGATCGACCTGCCCGAGCAGCGGCCGCAGGTCCGTCAGCACCCGCTCGGCGGCCGGGAAACCGCGCTCGGACGCCGCGATCAGCGGGTCGAGGTCGCGGAAGAGGGACTCGAGGTCGGGCGCGAGCGCGGACAGGTCGGTCAGCGTCGGCGACAGCTCGCGCGCCGCGGGCCGCAGCTGGGAGACGAGCGGGTCGGTCGCGCGCGCGAACTGCGCCAGCCGGGCGACGGTGGCGCGCGACTCGCGCTCGAAGGTCGGCAGCGCGCGGAACGCCTCCTGCAGCTCGCGGTCGCGGCCGGCCGTCGTCGCGAACACGCGGTTCGCGCTCTCGATCAGCTCGCGGAGCTGCGCGTCGCGCTCGGTCAGCGCCTCGAACACGGTGCCGGTGTCGGCGATCAGCCGCGTGACGGCGGGCTCCTGCCGGTTGAGGATGTCGACGAGCACCGCCGCGTCCTCGGCGAACGGGCCGAGGTTGCCGAGCGCGTCGTTGAGGTCGCGGCCGTGGCCGGCGATCGCCTCGGCCTGGGTCTGCATCCACGCCTGGAACGCGACCCGGGTGTCCGGGTCGAAGGTGCGCAGGATCTCGTCGAGCTCCACCGTCTCGGACACCTGGCCCTCGGCGAGGCGCCCGCCCTCGGGCACGGGCTCGGCCGCGTCGGTGCCGGGCGTGAGCTCCACGTAGGTCTCCCCCAGCAGCGTCTTCTGGCGCAGCAGCGCCTTCGCGTCCGACGGGAGCGGGCTGTACTTCGCGTCAAGCTCCATCGTCACGAGCGCGCGGCCGGTGCGCGCGTCGGGCTCGATCGCGCGGACCTTGCCGACGGGCACCCCCGAGATCCTCACGTCCGCCTCCGTGGCCAGCTGGGAGGCCTCGGCGAACGACGCGTCGACGCGGTATCCCTTGGGCTTGAGCGGGATCGGACCGCCGAAGGCGAGCCAGAGGAACAGCAGCAGCCCGAAGCACGACAGCGCGAAGGCCGCCATGAGGGCGATGCGGCCGAAGCTCGGGGCGGCCTTCTGCATCAGCCCCCCGCTCCCGGAGCGCGCACGGTCCCCGGGCACACGTCGGCGCGGTCGGGCGCCTCGAGCAGCTGCGTCAGCGCCCCGAGCTGCGGGTTGCCCAGGACGATCTGCTCGAGCACCTGCAGGCTCTGGCAGCCGACCACCACGAGGCCGCGCCGGATCGGGCCGTGGGCGTCCTGGTTGGAGAAGATCGCCGGGCCGAGGTGGTTGAGCCACGCGGCCCAGAACAGGTAGCCCTCCTCCGTCTCCCCGGGCGGGTTGTAGGCGAGCGTGTCGAGCAGCCGGTTGACCACCGTGAACGAGCGCCGGAGCGCCGGCGTGACCACCGCCAGGTCTCGCAGACCGGGCCGCAGCACCGCGACGGTCGGGCGGGCCGCGCGCGTGAACGGGCGGATCTCGTCGGCGATGACCGGCGTCGTCTCGCGCAGGAACGGGCGCGTGCGCACCAGCGCCGGGCCCAGCGCGCGCGCGCCCGGGCGCAGCCCCTCGAGCCCCGGGCCGAGCTCGTCCCCGAGCGTCTCCGCCTTGCCCAGCGCCTCGCGCGTCTCCGCGAGGGCCGACGGCAGCTCGCGCAGCGTCGCGCGGAGGTTGGCGTCCTGGTTGGCGAGCGCGGCGAAGACGGCGTTCGAGTTCTCCACGAGCTCGGCCAGCTGGTCGTCCTTGCCGCCCAGCTCGTCGACCACCAGCGAGAAGTTGTGGACGGCGCGCCGGATGTTGACGCGCCGCTCGGCGAGCTGCTCGGCGATCGCGCGGGTGTCGCGGGCGAGCGGCTCGAAGCGCCGGATCGTGTTGGCCAGCTCCCGTCCGTTGCCGCGCAGGCCGCGGGCGCCGTCGGAGAGCAGCAGCTGCAGGTAGGCGCGCGTGTCGCCGTCGAGCGCGGCGAGGATCTCGTCGAGGTTGACGTCGGGCAGCGTCTGGCCGATCGGGATCCGCTGCCCCGGCTCGAGCTCGCCCGCCTCGGGGCTCCCGGGCGTCAGCTCGGCCACCATGTCCTTCAGCCCGGTCTTGGGCCGCAGCAGCACGCTGGCGTCCCGGTAGACCGGCACGCTGTCCTCCTCCAGCCGCAGCGTGACGATCGCCTTCCCGTCCTCGAGCCGCACGCGCGAGATCTCCCCCACCTCGACGCCGGCGACGTTGACGGTCTGGCCCTGGCCGGGGGTGACGGCCTGGGCGGTGGCGAGCTCGGCCTCGACCTCCGTGAAGGACTCCCCGATCACCGGGAACCAGCCGGGCAGCGCCAGCCGCTGGTTGGCGAGGATGACCGAGGCCACCGCGAGCGAGACGACGACCAGGCCGACGATCGCCGCGACGTCGACGAGGTGCTTGCGCACGGCGCTCACCTCGTGCCCTCCACCAGGCGGGTGCGCAGCCGGGTCGTCGCGCCCGCTCCCGGGCCGAGCGGCGGGGTGCGCGCGGCCGCCGGGCCGTTGAGGTCGGGCAGCGTCTGGCGGTGGCAGGGCTCGTCGTCGACCTTGGCCGGCGCGCGGCCGGGGAAGGCGGGCCGGTTGCCGAGCGGCGGCGTCGGCAGGCCGCCGAACTGCGGCGGGCTGCCGGCGGTGCCCTGCCCCAGGAACACCGGCTGCGAGCCGCCGCCGGTCTGGAAGCGCACGTACATGCCGTTGGCGTCGAAGTTCTGGCCCTCGCCGGCGAGGCCGACCATCGCGTAGAAGAAGTCCTTGTAGTTCTCGCGCCCGGTCTGGAACTCGTCGCGGATCACCACGTCGCCGGTCGGCAGGAGCACGTCGCGGGCGCAGCGGGCGGCGAGGTCGGTCTGCGGCAGCAGGTCGAGCGCGCGGTCGTTGAAGCGCGCGAGGTCGCGCCCGGCCGGGGAGAGGTCGCGCGCCAGGCCCTGCAGCTCGGCCTCGGACACCAGCCCCTGCGCCTGCTCGAGCCACGGGAACGACGCCGCGATCGTCGCGGGCGTCTCGCGTACGCCCGGCAGGATCTCGCGCGCGAACGCGCGCGTCGGCGGGAAGGCGGCGTTGAGCGACGCGAGCGCGCCGTTGGCGTTCTCGAGCGTCGGCGCCAGCTCGGAGATCGCGGCGCGCAGGTTGCCCTCCTCGGAGGCCAGGGCGCCCATCGTCGTGTCGAGGTTGGCGACCAGCTCGCGCAGCTGCGTCTCGTTGCGGACCAGGCCCGCGGCGGTGCGGCCGAGGCCCTCGACCAGCCGCCCGAGGTCCTGCTCGGGCTCGGTGCCGAGCAGCGCCTGGTTGACCTGGGACTGCGCGCGCTCCGCCGGGCCGATGTCGTCGTAGGCGTCGTTGAAGGACTCGGCAGCGGTCTCCCCGCGGGCGGAGCGGTCAGCGTCGCGGTCGTCGGCGTCGCTCGGCGCGGAGTTGAGCGCGGTGCCGAGGCCCTCGAGCACGTCGCGCAGGTCCTGCCGGGTGTCGGACTGCAGCGCGGTCAGCACCTGGTCGAGCTGCACGGGGGTGGCGGTCTGCGTCACGCCGATCGTGTCACCGTCGTCGAGCTCAGGCGCGCCCGGGCTGCCCGGCCGCAGATCGACGAAGAAGTTGCCCTCGAGGAAGATGCGCGGGCGGATCTTGGCCGTGGCGTCCTCGTGCAGCGGCAGCCCGCTGTCCGAGATCGCCAGGGTGACCACCGCGTTGTCGGTCCCGTCCTGCGCGTCGACGCGCTTGACCTTGCCCACCTCGACGCCGGCGATCCGCACGGGCGAGTCCGGGCGCAGCGAGTTCGCCGACTGGAAGACCGCCTGGACCTCGAAGCCGCGCGTGAAGGGGATGTCCTTGCTGAAGCCGAGGAAGACCAGCACGCAGACGACGACGAGCGCGATCACGCCGACGGCGAACGGGCTGCGACCGCCGCGGCGGTGACGGCGCCGGCGCGTGCGGGCCATCAGGGCGTGCCCTCCGTCGCGACCTGCTGGCGGCCGGGCACGTTGGTGGTGATGGTCCGGCCCTGCAGGTAGGTCTCGTTCGCCGCCTCGCACTCGCGCGGCTGGCCCGGCGCCGCCGTGTTCGGGTACGGGTTCGTGTGGAGGTGGTTCTCGACCGTCGGGCCGTCGGCCGGCGCCGAGGACGGGTTGCCCTCGTTGTTCGGGCCGTCCGGCGTGGCGATGATGATGAAGCGCTGCCACGTGCCGTTCACGTCGCCCTCGGACAGCAGCGAGGCGATGTTGCGGAAGAACAGCGAGACGTAGTTGCAGGTCGTCTGGGTCGGCGCGAGGTACTCCAGCGTCGGGTCCAGCGAGCGCATCGTCTCGGTCAAGCGGCGCAGCCCGCGCGGCGTCAGCGGGTCCTCCGCGAACGCCTGGACCGCCTGCAGGAGCGACGCGAGGCGCGCGTTGAACGGCGGCGTGCGGCGCAGTGTCGGCGTGCCGGCCTGCACCGCGTCGGCGAGGTCGGCGGCGCCGGCGCGCAGTGCTCGGGCGCCCGGGCGCAGCTCGCGGAAGAGCCCGGCGGTGTTGGCCAGGAACGGCCGCTGCACGGGGAACGACGCGATCGCCGCGTCGAGCGTCTCGGGACCTTCGGCGATCGACTCCTGCAGGTGGGGGCGCGCGACCGCGCGCAGGGCCGCCAAGGTCCGGTCGAGCCCCACGAACAGCTGCGCCTGCGACTCGGCGGCGGGGGCGACGATGCGCGCGGCGTCGGCCAGCTCGCGGACGAAGCGCGGCAGGGCCGTCTCGGCGCTCGACAGGTTCTGTGCGACCGGGATGACGTCGCGCAGCAGCGGGCGCAGCGCGCCGAGCGCCTGGTTGATGCTCTCGCCGCGGCCGGCGAGCGCGTCGCCCAATCCCTGCAGGTTCGTCTGCGACGCGTCGCGCGTGTCGTCGTCGAACATGTTGGTGAACTCGTCGAACTCGACCGGCGCCGGTACCGCGGAGGCGATCGGGATCGTGTCGCCGTCCTCGAAGCCCTCCTCCGAGGTGCCGCGCGCGATCTCGACGTACTTCAGCCCGAGCGCGGAGCGCGGCCGGATGATGAGCGTCGAGTCCCGCGGCAGCGGCGCGACGTCCTCCTCGAGCTTGAGGCCGAGCACCGCCATGCTGCTGCCGTCCGCGCGGCGCCGGACCTCGATCCGGTCGACGGAGCCGACGCGCGTGCCGCCGATCCGCACCTCGTTGCCGCGCACGAGGTTGGCGGCGCTGGGGGTCTCCGCCTCGAGCCGGTAGCTCGGCACGAACGGCAGCCCCTGGTTCGCGTTGTACGCCAGGAAGACCGCCACCACGACGATCAGCACCGTCGCCGCGCCGATCAGCACGGGGTTGCCGGCGACGCCCCCTCCGCGCCCGACCATCAGCCCTCCGCCCCGAACAGGTAGTCGAGCAGCGGCACGTCGGGATCGGCCCCGGGCGTGTCGGCGGCCGGCGCGGCGGCCGGCGCCGCGGCGACCTCGCTGCGTGTGCGCTCAGCCTTCGGCGGGTCGCCCGGATCGAGCCCCTGCAGCACCCGCGCCGTCCACGCGAGCACCGGATCGCGCGGCATCGCCGCCGAGGCCGCCGTCGCCGTCGTGCCCGTGGCGGCGCGCCGGAAGTTCGCCGAGCAGCCCGCCACCGGCTCGACGGCGTAGGTCGAGCACTGGTTCACGATCAGCCCCGCGCGCAGGTAGTGCCCGAACGAGTCGAACCCGTTGACGGCCGTGGCCTGGAAGAAGATGTACTCCATCAGGCGCCCGATGCCGTCGTTGGCCTGGAAGGACTCGAGCACCGCGGCGAGCGTGCGGCCGACCGGCCGCGACACGCTCGCGAGCGCCCGCATGTCGCGCACCACCGGCAGCGACGCCTCGACCGCAGGCTGCCCGATCTGGGCAGCCTCGCCGAGCGAGTCCAGCGCCGGGATCCCGGCCTCCGAGAACGGGCCCAGCTCGAGCAGGAACCGGTTGATGTCGGGCGCCACGTCGCCGAGGTCGGAGACCACCGGGCTCATCTCGTCGGCCAGCGCGCCGAGCCGGGTCATGGTCGGGCGCAGCTCGTGCAGGAAGCGCGGCAGGCGCGCGATGCTCGCTTCGAGGTCGGCGCGCCGCTCGGCGGTCGCGGCGCCCACCTCGCTCATGTTCTCGATCGCCGACGAGACCCGGCGGCGCTCGCGCGCCAGCGGCGCCATGATCGTGTCCGAGTCGACCGCCAGCTGCTCGAGCCGGTCGTTCTGGCGCGCGAGCAGCGCCAGCACCTCGTCGACCTCGCGCAGCGCCGGGTTGGCGCGCCGGATCACCGCGTCGAGATCGGCGCCGCGGCCCGCGAGGCCCACCCCCAGCTCGCCGAGGATGATCGAGAGCCGCTCGCGCTGGGGCTCGCGCATGATGTTGCCGAGAAGGTCGAGGTCGACCGACTTCGACGTGCCCTCGACCGGCAGCAGCCGCTGGCCCTCGCCGGGCCCGTCCTCGATCCGCCGCAGAGGCCCGGGCGCCTCGGCGCCGACGCCGCGGGCCTGCGTCGGCTCGCACTCGACGAAGCGCTCGCCGATCAGCGACTGCGGGCGCACGATGCAGCGCGCGTCGGCGCGGAAGTCCCGGTAGCCGGGGTCGTCGATCCGGAGGACGATCGCCGCCTTGAAGTCCGGGGTCACCTCGACATCCTCGATCGCCCCGACGACGACGCCCGCGACCTTGACGTCCTCGCCCGCGATGATGAAGCCCGCGTTGTCGAAGATCGCGCGCACGCGATAGGCCTCGTCCTCTCCGCGCACGACCACGAGAAGCGCGGCCAGGGCGGCGACGAGCAGGACGGCGACGACGGCGACGGCGGGTCTCACGGCCCGGGCAGCTGCTGGTCGGGATCGCAGTCGAGCGTGCCGCTCACGTCGCGCCACGGCGCCGAGCCGTCGGGGGCGGCCTGGGTGGCGGCGCCCGGGCAGCGCCGGAGCTGGTTGGTCTCGTACCCGTCGAATCGCTGCGACGTGGGGATCGGGCGCAGCACGCCGCCCGACGCGTTCGGCTCGAGGTCGAAGGCGTTGAACAGCGGCTGGACGCGGGCGTAGTGGCCGTTGGCGTCGTAGTTGGCGGAGCCGAGGCCGAAGTCGCGCAGCCAGCCGGTGACCTCCGGCGTGTAGGGCCGCAGGAACTCGAGCACCGGCTGGGCCCGGGCCAGCGCGCCGCGGCCGTTCCCGAACGCCGGCGTGGCGACGCGCTGCAGCGCCGGCATGTCGCGCGTCGCGTCGAGCAGGTCGTTGTCCTCGCCGTCGCGCCGCACCAGCGTGCGCAGGTCGCGGATCGTCGGCCGCGCGTCGGCGACGAGCGGGCGCAGCTCGCGCAGGAACGGCGCGAGGTCCCGCGTGGCCGGCTTGGACTCCGCCACGAGCACGTCGAGGTCGTCGAGCGTGGCGCGCAGGTTGACGAACGTCGAGTTGGCCCGCCGCAGCGTGGTCGGCAGCAGGCCGAGCGCGCGCGCCAGCGCGACGTTCTCCGCCTCGATCGCCCGCATCGTCGCGTTGGTGTTGCCCACGACGCCCGAGAGCTCGTCGCGCCGCTCGGCCAGCGACGTGACCAGGCGCGAGGTGTCCACCAGCAGGCGGGTGAGGCTGTCCTCGTCCTCGGTCAGCTCTCCCACCAGCCGGCGCGACGTCGAGAGCAGCGGGTTGAAGTACTCCGCCGCCTCCCCCGCCTCGCCGCCCTTGCCCCGGAACTGGGTGGCGAAGCCCTTCACCACGTCCTGCAGGCTGCTGCGGGTGCGCTCGTCGAGCGTGTTGAAGATCTGGTCGAGGTCGACCACCGGGGTGGTGGCGGCGGTGCCCAGCGTGGCGCCGTCCTCGAGCTCGGGGGCGCCGTCCGGCGCGGGGTCCAGCGCGACGTAGCGGTTGGCGATGCCCGACAGCGAGGTCAGGCGGATCGTCGCGCGGGTGCCCTCGCGCAGCGGCGCGTACGGCTCCTCGACGCGGACGCCGACGGCGGCGAGGTTGTCGGAAGTGAGCTCGATGCCGGTGACGGAGCCGATGCGGCGCCCGCCGACCTGCACGTCGTTGTCGGCCACGAGCTGGCCGGCGTTCTCGAACAGCAGCGTGTACTCGCGCCCGCCTCCTCCTCGGAGCAGCAGCAGCCAGGCGGCGAGCACGACGACGAGGGCGAGGGCGACGACGGCGGCGCCGCGGGCGATCGTCACTCCATCCCCAGCGGGCCCTGGGACGCTCCGGCCAGGAACTGGCGGACGAACTGGTTGTCGGAGTCGAACAGCTCGTGCGCCGGACCGGACTCGACGATCCGCCCCTTCCACAGCACGGCGATGTACTCCGCCACGCGCTTGGCCGACATGATGTCGTGCGTGATCACGACGTAGGCGCCACCGTTCTCGGCGTGCACCTCCTCGATCAGCTCGCACAGCAGCGCCGTGCGCACGGGGTCCAGGCCGGAGTCGGGCTCGTCGAAGAGCACGATGTCGGGATCCAGCACCAGCGCGCGCGCGAAGCCGGCGCGCTTGCGCATCCCGCCGGACAGCTCGTTCGGCGCCTTGTCGCGCGAGTCCTCGAGGCCGACCTCGCGCAGCCGCCGCATCACGATGTCGCCGATCTCGTCTTCGCCCTTGTCCGTGTGCTGGCGCAGCGGGAACGCGACGTTGTCGTAGAGGTCCATCGAGCCGAACAGCGCGCCGTCCTGGAACAGGACGCCGAACTTCTTGCGCATCTCGAACAGCTCGTCGTCGGCCATGTCGGGCACGGACTGGCCGTGCACGAGCACGTCGCCCTCGTCGGGGTAGAGCAGGCCGACCATGTGCTTGATGCAGACGGACTTGCCCGTGCCGGACGGGCCGAGGATCATCGAGATCTTGTTCTCGGGGATGGTCAGGTTGAGGCCGCGCAGGATCTCGTTGCGCCCGAACGCCTTGTGCACGTCGACGAACTCGACCGCGTGCTGCACGCCGCCTCAGCCTCCGATCGGCGCGCGCGGGTTCGCGCCCCAGAAGATCTGGGTGCCGAGCATGCCGATCAGGTGCACGAGCACGATGTTGAGCACCATCGACTTGGCCGTCGCCGTGCCCACGCCCACCGGTCCGCCCCGGGCCGTGTAACCGTAGTAGCAGCCGACCAGCACGATCACCGTGGCCATGGTCATCGCCTTGATCACGCTGTACAGCAGGTCCGGCGGGTTCTGGAACATCCAGAAGATCAGGAAGAACCCGCCCGACGACACCTCCCCGATCTGCTCGACCACCGCGAGGTAGGAGGCGAAGAACCCGGCGCCGATGCCGGCGAGGTACATGAACGGGAGCACGAGCCAGGCGGCGAGCAGCCGCGTGGCGCACAGGAACGTCATCGACGAGATGCCCATGACCTCGAGCGCGTCGACCTCGTCGGAGATCCGCATCGAGCCGATCTCGGCCACGATCCCGGTCCCGACCTTGGCGGCCATCATGTAGCCGAACGCGTAGGGGACCAGCTCGCGCAGGTCGCACCAGGCGGCGAACACCCCGGCGTAGGCGGGCGAGCCGACGGCGCGGTTGAAGTACGCGCCCTCGATCCCGCACTGCAGGCCGATGATGAAGATCAGGCCCCAGATCACCAGCGTGGAGGAGAGGATCAGGATCCCGGCCTGGCGCAGCGCCTCGCCGAAGAAGCGGAACACCCGCAGGCCGAAGACCTCGCCGACCACGCGCGCGCAGAACTTGACGATGTCGCCGAAGGACGCGATCCACTCGCGCGGGATGGCCAGCCAGCCCGTCACTTGAGGTTGAGGATCTCGGGGTGGGTCGCCAGCAGCGTCTGCGTGAAGACGTAGTTGAACGCGAACACGCCGAGGATCGCGATCACCACCGCCTGGTTGACGGCGCGGCCGACCCCGGCGGCGCCGCCCGTCGCGGTCATGCCCTTGTAGCAGCAGACGATCGCGATGATCGCGCCGAACATCGTGCACTTCAGGACCGATCCCCAGAGGTCCACGACCGAGGCGTTGGTGAGGAAGGTGGCCCGGAACGGCCCGAGCGGCTGGTCGTAGACGATCGTCGTGACGATCCCGCCGAAGACGCCGAACAGGATCGCGTAGACGTCGAACAACCCGGTCACCAGCATCAGCGCCAAGAAGCGCGGGACGACGAGGTTCTTGACCGGGTCGACGCCGAGCACCTGCAGCGCGTCGAGCTCCTCGCGGATCTTGCGCGCGCCGAGGTCGGCGGTGATCGCCGTCCCGGCCACGCCGGCCAGCACGATCGCGGTCACGAACGGCGCGAACTCGCGGATCGAGGCGAGCACGAAGAAGCCGCCGAGGCGGTCGAGCGCGCCGAACAGCACGAGGAAGTTCGCCGCCTGCAGGCCCGGCGCGGCGTAGCCGAAGGCCACCGTGGAGATGACCAGCGGGAACCAGCACAGCTTCAGCGCGAAGAGGAACTGCGACACGAACTCGCCGCCGTAGGGGTACGGCGGGCGGACGGCCGAGACGATCGTCTTGCCCGTCAGGATCATCATGTCGCCCACCTCTTCGAGCAGGCCCTTGGCCGGTAGGAACGCCCTATCGGCGACGCCGCGTGCCAATTCGCTCCCCTTTGCGCGGTGACGCCGTCCGCCGGCGCGACCTTCGGCGCGACAGACTACGGAGGGGCGAGACCGCCCGCAAACCGCGACCCGCCGGTCAACGCGCCAGGAGTCGCACGCGCCCCCCGCTGGTAGGGTCGCGACCGGGATGCGGCTCTCGCATGGACGCCTCGCCGTGCTCGCGCTCTGCGCGCTCGCGCCGGCCGGATGCGGCGGCGAGCGCCAGGACGCCGGCGCGCCCTCCGGCGCGTTCGCGCTCGCGGTGACCGACGCCTCGTTCCCGGCCCGCCAGCGGATCGCCGAGCCCGCGACGCTCCGGCTCGAGGTCGCGAACACCGGCGAGCGCGACGTCCCCGAGCTCGCGGTGACGGTCGAGACGGAGCCCGGCACCGAGGGCCAGGCGCCCGCCTCCTTCGCCCAGCGCGGCGACGATCCGGCGCTCGCGTCCGCCGCCCGGCCTGTGTGGGTGCTCGACGCGGGCCCGTCCGGGGGCGAGTCGACGTACGCCAACACGTGGGCGGTGGGCCCGCTCGGCGAGGGCCGCACGCGCACCCTCGAGTGGAGGCTGACCGCGGTGCGGCCGGGGAGCTACACGGTCGCCTGGCGTCTCGCCCCCGCGCTGGAGGGCGAGGTGACGCTCGCCGACGGCCGCACCGCCGGCGCGTTCGACGTGACGATCGCCGACGACCCGGTCCCGGCCCGCGTGGACGGGGACGGCGACGTCATCCGCGGCGGTGCTCCGTGAGCCAGCCGACGGCGAACGCCACGAGCTCGCGCTGGCCCATCAGCCGCGCGTGCCCGGCGCCGACCGGGCCGGTGCGGGTCTTGCCCGTGGCGTCGAAGGCGGCGCCGAGCGCCGGGAAGTCGCTCTCGTCGGCCACCACGTCCTCCCACGTGGCCCAGCGCCGGCCTTCCGGCCCCGCCACCGCGGCGCCGTAGGCCTCGTGCTTCGGCGCCGGCACGCGGTGCTCGGCCAGGTGCATCGAGGTGTTCGCGCCGTGGCCGACGCCCAGCAGCAGCACGTCTCCTTCGAGGTCGTGGATGCGCGCGAGCGGCGACCGCTCGCCCAGCCCGCTCTCGAGCGCGTGCCGGGCCGTGACCGTCTCCGCCTGCGGGCCGATCGCGGCGAACGAGTCCTGCGGGTGGGCGCTGCGGACGGCGCCGGGCCAGGTGCGCGTGAACTCGGCGATCACGCCGAGGCCGCGGGCCGGCGTGCGCAGCGGGTCGAAGGCCGGCATGTGCCCCCGGATCACCGGCCACCAGTCCTCGGGCACGGGCGGGCGGCCCCAGCCCGCGGGGTCCGAGTTGTCGGTGGTGTGCGCGGGGACGACGAGCGTGCCCTCCGGTCCGAGCGCGTCGAGCAGCGCGTGCACGACGGCCTGGGCGCCGCCGCACACCCACCCGAGCGCCGACAGCGACGAGTGCACGAGCACGACGCTGCCAGGCCGCACGCCCAGCGCGCCGAGCTCGCGCGCCAGCTGCTCGCGCGTGGTCGGGGCCGCGCTGGCGCCGACGATGTCGCGCTCGCCGCTCACGGCCCGGCATGCTGCCAGAGCCGCGGAGCTCAGCCTGGATCCACCGATCATTCGTGGATGCCTCGGCGTCGTGGGCGCCGTCAGGGGCGGTCGGCCGAGCATCGTCAGGGTGATCCCTTTGGAGCTCGGCCGATCGTTCCTGGCGGTGATCCACGACGGCGAGGCGCCGCGAGAATCGGTGGATCCAGGCTCAGACCACCTGGAAGGCGAGCGGAACGGAGCGCGAGCGGGTGAACTGCCCGCGCCCGGGATAGTCGAGGAAGACGCGCCAGCTGCCGGGCACGACGGCCTGCGTGACGTCCACCGCCCGGCGCGCCCGGCGCGCGATGTGGTGGACCGTCTGCCAGCGCCCGGGCGCCAGCTCCCGCTGGAACGTCACGAAGGCGCGCCCGGGGAGCTTCATCGCGGCGTGCGCCCTGCGCTTCGAGCTGACCCCCCCGGTCACCTTCACGGTCGCGGGGTCGAGCGGCGCGAGCGCGATCGTCGCGCCGGTGCGGACCTTGCGCAGCTTGCGCACCTTGGTGACCCGGATCGTCTTGGAGGTCGTGTTGTCGGCCTCGTCCCACGCCTTGAACGTGATCGAGTGCGTGCTGCCGACCTTCCAGTCCTCCGCCGGCCAGAACGCGCGCATCACCGCGTGGCCGTTGCCGTAGGAGCGCGAGAACTTCCCGTCGGCGTAGATCTCGATCTTCTGGACGCCGACGCCGCCCGCCGGCTCGACCGCCTTGGCGTCGATCGGGAACATGCCGACGAACTGCGCGCCGTCGGTCGGCTTGGCGATCTTGATCCGCGGCCCGCTGGTGTCCATCACGCCGCCGCACGGCTGCGGCGGAATGCCGCCGGCCAGAGCGGCGAACGCGCCGGCGGAGGGCTTGGCCGCGCCGTTGGCGCGGAACAGCCCGTAGCCGGCCGCGTACTCCGCGCCGGGGATGTCCTGCATCCCGAACCAGAACGCCGCGCCGACGTACGGGTCGGCCGCCAGGCAGCGGTAGGCCTGCGTGACGAACTCTGCCTGCTGCGCCTCGGTGACGCCGAGCGGCTTCTGCCCCGCCCACTTGCCGGTGTTGCAGGAGCCCGCGGCGGTCGACTGCGTGTTCCAGCCCAGCTCGGTCATCCAGATCGGCTTGGCGGCGTCGCCGTTGGCGGCCATCACCGCGTGCACCTCGCGATAGCCGGTGAACGAGTACCGGCCGATCCGGCCCAACTCGTCGCGGTAGTGGCGGTCGGGGCCGTCGACCAGGCAGGCGGTGTCCGTGTGGACGCCGACGGCGTCGAAGGAGCCCTTGATGCCGTGCTCGTAGAGGTCGGCGACGAAGTCCATGTTGTTGCCGGTGGTGGCGCCGGTCACCACGATGTCGTTCGGCTGGACGGCCTTGATCGCGGGATAGGCCGCCTTGACCATCGCCGCGTAGTGCGCCGGGTTGGCGCCGCCCGCCCAGAACTGCGGCTCGTCCTCCTCGTTCCACAGCTCCCATGCGTCCACGCCCGGGAGCCTGGAGGCGAAGCCCGCCATCGCCGCGGCGAAGTCGGCGGGATCGGACGGCGGGTGGTTGCCGCCGCGGCCGCCCGACGCCCACGCCGGGCTGCGCTGGACGACCATCAGGACCTTCAGGCCGCGGGCCTTCGCGTCGGCGACGTTCGCGGCGGCGTAGTTGAGCGCGCCACCCTGCCAGCTGCCCCGCGCGGGCTGCATCTCCTCCCAGTTGGCCCACAGCCGGACCCAGCCGGCGCCGACCTCCTGGGCGGTCTGGCCGACCGGCTTGGTCTGGCGCATGGTATGGACGACGCCGGTCTCGAGCGCATCGGCCGGGGCGGCGGCGAAGGCGAGGGCGAGGAACGCGAGCGGCAAGGCCAGGCGGGTTCGGATGCGCATGTCTCCCCAAGTCGTCGGCATCCGCGCAACGCTCCTGGAGGCACCCGGCGCGCCAACCGTAGCGCGCGGCTCAGCGCGGCAGGCGCGGCGCGATGATGCGGTACGCCTTGAGCCCGAGCCCCAGCCGCTCGCGGTCCTCGGACTGCATGGGATCGAGGCTGGTCAGCTCCCGCACCCGCTCGAGCCGGTAGGCGACGGTGTGGCGGTGCGCGTAGATGGCGGCCGCCGTCGCGTTCATGTTGCAGTTCTGCTCGAGGTAGGCCTCGAGCGTGCCCACCAGGTCGGTGGCGTACTGGTCGTCGTAGGCGACGATCGGGGCCACGGTGTCCTCGTAGAACGAGCGCACCTCCTCCGGGTGGGAGGCGAGCACGCGGAAGAGCAGCCGGTAGGTGCCGGTCCCGATGTCCTCGTTGATCGGCACGTCCGAGCGCCGCAACACGTCGAGCACCAGCTCGGCCTCCTGGATCGCCCGGCCCAGCTCGGCCGGATCGGCGTAGAAGCTCGAGAGCCCGACGGTGCCGTGGCGCTGGAGCCGCGACGCCAGCCGGCGGGCGGCGGCCTGGGTCGCCTCCGGCGCTCCGTCGCCGTTCCCCGCGGGCAGCAGCGCATAGACCCGCGGCGCGCTGCCGGGGAGCTCCATGTGCTGCGCCAGCGCGCCGGGGTGCTCGCCGGCGATCGTGGCGACGACGTGGCGAGGGCGGTCCGTCGTGAGCTCCGCGCACAGGACGACCGCCCCGCGCGCCAGGTCGCAGCCCAGGCGCGCGGCGCGCCGGAGCACCTCCCGTGCCTCGAGCGCATCCGGCTTGGCGGCCCGCAGCTCCTCGAGGAACGAGCCGCGCAGGTTCTGCTCGACCTCCTCCTTGGCCTCCTCGACCGCGACCTCGGTCAGGGAGGCGACCGCGGCGAGGTGCAGGAACTCGGTCGCGTCCGGCGAGAGCGGCCGGCCGCCCTCCCGCTCGAGCAGCAGCACGCCGCCGATCACCTCGTCGCCCGACGCGATCGGGACCTCGGCGAGGCACCCGGTGGGAACGGGCGCCGGGCGGTCCTTGGAGCGGTCCGCTACGTAGCGGCGCAGCGGCCCGAGGTCGCTCGGGCCGCCGCCGGAGGCGACCGCCGCGCCGAGGCGCGGGACGACGATCGCGACCGTGCCGCCGGCGGCGTCGGCGGCCAACTGCGCGACCCGGCCGAGCCCGTCGCCGCCGAGCACGGCGTCCATCATCTCGAGGTGGACGGCGCGCAACCGCTCGACCAGCCCGGCGTGCCGGGCCGGCACTGTCGGCTGCGCCGTCGCCATGCGCTACGCGACCCGCTCGGCGTCGGCGGCGGCGCCGGGGTGGGCCTGCAGGGTCTCCTCGCCGGACTCGCCGGTGCGGATCCGGTACGCGTCGTCGACCGGTAGGACGAACACCTTGCCGTCGCCGATCGAGCCGGTGCGCGCGTGCTTGAGGATCGTGTCGACGACCGTCTGGACGTCGCCCGAGGCGACGACGCACTCGATCTTCACCTTCGGCCGGAGGTAGTTGGTCAGCTCCGCGCCGCGGTAGCGCTCCGTGATGCCCTTCTGGCGCCCGGAGCCCTTGACCTCCATGATCGACAGGGACGGGAAGCCGAGGTCGAGCAGCTCCATGCGGATCGGCTCGAACGCCTCGTGGCGGATGAACGCTTCGACCTTCTTCATGACGCGGGGACCTCCCTCGTGGACGGCGCGGGGGCCGGGACGTCGCGGGACCCGGGGGCCACCGCGTAGCCGACCAGCTCGGGCGCGGGGATGAACTGCTCCGGGTACCCGTACATGCCGTGCTCGGAGATGTCCAGCCCGGCGTCCTCCTCCTCGGCGGTCACGCGCAGCCCGTAGGTCTGCTTGATCACCCAGAAGGTGCCGAACGAGAGGGTGAAGACGAAGGCGAAGACGACGACGATCCCGAGCGCCTGGTAGCCGAGCTGGGTAAGCTCGCCCGAGTAGAGCAGGCCGCCGTCGGGGTCGCCGAACGCGTTGTACTGCGCCAGCCGCGGCGAGGTGAAGAAGCCGCACGCCAGCGTGCCCCAGACGCCGGCGATGCCGTGGGCCGAGAGCGCCCCGACCGGGTCGTCGAGCTTCTTGTCGATCGCGTAGATCGAGAGCGGGACGATGACGCCCGCGACCGCGCCGATGATCGGGGCGGCCCACAGCTCCACGTAGCCCGACGGGGCGGTGATCGCCACCAGCGCGCCGATCGCGCCGTTGCCGGCCATGCCGATGTCGATCGACTTGGTCTTCCAGGCGGCCGTGATGATCGCCGTGATCACGCCCGCCGCGGCCGCGAGCTGCGTGATGATCAGCACCTCCGTGAAGCGCCCGTCCTGCGCGTTGAGCGTCGAGCCCGGGTTGAAGCCGAACCAGCCCAGCCACAGGATCAGCACGCCGAGCCCGAAAAGCGGCATGTTGTGGCCCGGAATCGCGCGTGGCTTGCCGTTCGCGCCGTACTTCCCCCGGCGCGGGCCGAGCAGCAGCAGCACCGCGAGCGCCCCGGTGGCGCCGATCATGTGCACCGCCGTGGAGCCGGCGAAGTCCTGCATGCCGACGTTGACCTGCAGCCAGCCGCCCCCGAACACCCAGTGCGAGGCGACCGGGTAGATGACGCCGGCGAAGACGATCGCGTAGATGATGTAGACGCCGAACTTGACCCGCTCGAGCGTGGTGCCCCAGACGATCGCCAGCGAGACGGCGCAGAAGGCGAACTGGAAGAACCACTTCGACTCGATCGTCGCGTCGGAGAGGCCCATGACGGCGAACGTCTCCTGCGGATCGCCGTAGTCGCGCAGGAAGAAGCCGTCCGATCCGATGACGTCGCCCGGCCCGAACGCGAAGGCGAACCCGATCGCGGAGTACATGATCGCGGCGATCGAGAAGTTGGTCAGGATCTTCGCGATCACGGTGCCCGCGTTCTTGCCGCGCGAGAACCCGATCTCCAGGAACGCGAAGCCCGCCTGCATGAACATCACGACCATGCCGGCGACGATCACCCACAGGGAGTTGATCGCCACCGAGTCCGGGAGCGCGCCGTTGTTGTAGGCCTCGAGGCTGTCGGCCGCCGCCACCGCCGGCAGCGCCAGCGCCGCGGCGCTTCCGATCGCTGCACCCCGCGCCAGCGTCGTCTTCACCCGCATCGGTTCCCCCACGCGTCGTCGCTCCACTGCCGGGAAGGTTCCGGGCGCGGGCCGCGACGGTCTTTGTCCACGTGTCGAGAATCCCCCGCGCCGGTTTCTCCAGCTGGTCGGAGGCGCCGCGGGCGGGCGAACCGGGCGGCGCGATCTTTGGCCAGGTGGACAACGCCGCGGGGACGCGGCGGAACTAGGCTGGGCGCCGCTCGCCCTGACCTGGAGGAGGATGCTCGACGCAATGCCCCGCACCCGAATGACCAACGTCTCCGCCACGCAGTGGAGCCCCAACGGCGGCGCCATGGGGCAGTCGGACCTCACGCAGGCCGGCGCCTACGGCTTCGGCGAGAACGTGTTCTCGCCGGCGATCCAGCGCCAGCGCCTGCCGAAGGCGGCCTACAAGCGCCTGCAGGAGACGCTGGACAGCGGGCTTGCGCTCGATCCCACCCTCGCCGACGCGGTCGCGTCCGCCATGAAGGAGTGGGCGATGGAGCGCGGCTGCACCCACTTCACGCACTGGTTCCAGCCGCTCACGGGCCAGACCGCCGAGAAGCACGACTCGTTCTACAGCCCGACCGGCGACGGCAACGCGCTGGCCGAGTTCTCGGGCAAGGAGCTCATCCAGGGCGAGCCCGACGCCTCCTCGTTCCCCACCGGCGGCATCCGGGCCACCTTCGAGGCGCGCGGCTACACCGCCTGGGACCCGTCGTCGCCCGCGTTCATCCTGGAGAACCCGAACGGTGCCCTGCTCTGCATCCCGACGGCGTTCGCGTCGTGGACCGGCGAGGCGCTGGATCACAAGATCCCGCTGCTGCGGTCGATGGACGCGCTCTCGCGCTCGGCCCTGCGGGCCGTGCGGCTGCTCGGCGACGAGGACGCCCGGCGCATCTTCACCACGATCGGGCCCGAGCAGGAGTACTTCCTGATCGACGAGCGCTACTACTTCGAGC
>Ga0136615_10000486_pt1 | contig 18093 bp, 20 predicted proteins | sample AntDrymUQ2882206_2_FD_106647 | JGI IMG/M metagenome (GOLD analysis project Ga0136615, IMG submission 106647) | Polar desert sand microbial communities from Dry Valleys, Antarctica - metaG UQ288 (22.06) | ecosystem: Environmental > Terrestrial > Soil > Desert | place: Antarctica: Dry Valley...
GACGGGGCGGTGGCGGAGCTCGCGGATGTCGTCATGCCGATCGTGGGCGGGATCGCCGAGGAGTATTCGCCGCTCGCCTACATCGTGCCGGGGATGCTCTTCGCGACCGCGATGCATCAGCTCCGGGGACGCCCGCCGTTCACGGGTGGGTACACCGAGGAGCAGCTGCTCGAGGTCAACTCGCGCCAGATCTTCCGCAGCCGCGTGCAAGACGATTGACCGGGACGGCTGCCTCGCGACGGCTGGAATATCTGGCGTTCTCGGGCGTGACGATCGATCTTGCGGTGCGCGTGCCCCGCGTGCCCCAGCCGGGGGAGAGGATCGGGATGGTGCCCCTCGGCGAGTACGCGGGCGGGATGGCGGGAAATGCGGCGAGCGCGTTCGCGACGCTCGGAGGTGCGGCCGGCGTCGTCTCGACGGTCGGTGACGACGTCCGAGGCCGCATCGCCATCGACGACCTCCGCGCCCGTGGCGTGGGCACGACCTGGATCTGCACGGTCGGGGAGCCGACGTTGTGGACGATCGCGCTCCTCACCCCCGAAGGGGATCGGACCCTCCTGGAGTTCCCGGTGCCCGCACCCGAGGCGAAGTACGAGCGGTTCCCGGCGGGAGCGCTCGACGGCGTCCGGTTCATCCACGTCGGTGCCTCCGAGGGCGCCTCTGCTCTGCCCGTGATGGAGGAGGCTCGCCGTCAGGGCGCCACGGTCGCGCTGGATCTGGAGAGCCTCGGGGTGGAGATCGCAGCCATACCCGAGATGCTCGGGGCCTCTGACGTCGTGTTCGTCAACGCTCGGGCGGCGCGGGCGTTCGGCGATGACGTGCTGACCGCCGTCGAGAGGCTGCATGACCTCGGGCCGTCGACCATCCTCGCCACCGGCGGCGCGGCCGGATGCACCCTGCGGGCGCAGGACGGGCGCATCTCCCGGATCCCGGCTCACCCCGTGACCCCGGTGGACACGACGGGGGCCGGCGACTGCTTCGCGGGCGCGTTCGCGTTCGGGCGGACTCGCGGCTGGCCGGACGAGGAGAGCGCGCAGCTGGCGAACCTCATGGCGGCGATCAGCACCACCGCCATGGGTTCTCGCGGGCACCTGGCGACGCAGGGGGAGCTGGGGATGTTGGCACGCGACGCCGGGCTGGCGGTCGCCGGGAGGCTGCCTTGAACGAGATCATGCTTCGGGAGATACAGGACCAGCCGGCCGCGCTCGAGAGCGCATCGGTCGATCTCCGTCGCCAGGTACGCGAGCTGGACCTCGGCCCGCCGCCGCGCAAGGTCATCCTGACCGGAAGCGGCGACTCGATCATCGCGGGGACCGCACTGGAGAGCCTGTACCGGCGCTCCCTGTCCGCCGAAGTCCGGGCCATCTCCAGCATGGAGTCGAGCCGCTACGAACCCTTCGACCAGGAGACGCTCGTCGTGGCCGTCTCCGTCAGCGGGGGTGTGGCGAGGACGATCGAGGCGGTCCTTCGCGCTCGGGCGCAGGGCGCGCGGGCGCTGGCCGTCGTCGCTCGACCCGGGTCACGCCTAGCCGAGGCCGCGGGCGCGCAGCTCCTGATGCCGGAGCCGCTAACACGGCACACGCCACACTCGCGTGACTACACCCAGACGCTTCTCGCCCTGGCTATCCTGCTGGAACGCTTGGCTGCGACGAGGTTCGAGCAGCTCGATCGATGGCCGGAGGCTACGCGCGATGTCCTGGACCGAGCGTTCGCCGAGCTGCCGGGCTGGGTCGACGACAGCCCGCAGACGATCTTCCTGGGGGCCGGCCCGGACCGGGCCACCGCACGCTACGGTGCCCTGAAATTCTGGGAGGGCGGCGCGATGCGCGCGATCTGGGACGAGCTGGAGGAGTTCGCCCATGGATCTCAGCTGATGGCGTCGCCGGGTCAATCCGCGGTCCTGATCGCTGGGAAGGAGGCACACGGCCGAGCGGAAGAGTTTCTCGCCGGGCTGGCTCGGATGGAGATCTCGGCGCGACTCGTGATCGACCAACCCCCTCGATCGCCTGAACGATTCGTGGTGCCGGACCTGGGCGGGGCCGCCTGGATGCCGCTCGTCTCATGCCTCCCTTTGCAGGTCCTGACGTATCTCACCGTGCAGCGCAGAGGGATCGATCTGTCGATAGAGATGGGCGGCGTGCCGTACGGCCGGCTCTACGGGGAGATGCACGTCCAATGGACCAAGCACTCCACGATCGATGCCGATCCGAACCCGGGGTGACGCCCCGAACCGTGATCCTCGACTGCGATCCGGGCCACGACGATGCGCTGGCCCTGCTGCTGGCACTGGCACGCCCTGAAGTCCGGTTGCTGGCGGTCACCACGGTTTCCGGCAATGCGCCGCTGGAGCAGACGACACGCAATGCACTGCGCGTGTTGACGCTGCTGGGCCGCACGGACGTCCCGGTGGCGGCCGGCGCCGACCGTCCACTCGATGGCGTGCTGCGCATCGCGCCGGAGGTCCATGGCGCGTCCGGCCTGGACGGGGCCGATCTGCCCGAGCCGGCGGCGGAAGCGGTCGACGCGAGTGCCCTGGAGCTCGCTTCAGCGTTCCTCGAAGCAGAAGATGCGGTCACCATCGTCGCCACGGGACCGCTCACCAACGTGGCGGGGCTCCTAAGCGCACGGCCCGACCTCCTGCCTCGGATCGAGGCCATCGTGCTGATGGGCGGCGCCATCGGTGAGGGCAACTGGACAGCGTCCGCGGAGTTCAACATCTGGGCCGACCCTCAGGCTGCCGCTGCGGTCATGACTTGCGGCCGACCCCTGGCCATGATGCCGCTGGAGGTGACTCATCAGGCACGCCTGAGCACAGCGGACATGGCGGCGATGGAAGCCCTGGGCAATCGCACCGGCCTGATCTTCGCCGATCTGATGCGTTACTTCGCGCGCGTGCATGCCGAGTGGTACGGCTGGGACGGTCCGCCTATCCATGATGCGGTGGCCGTGGCGCATGTCCTCGGAGGGGGTCTCATCACCACGCGGCGATACCCGGTGAGCGTGGAGGTGGAGGGCCGGCACACTCGCGGCCGGACCGTCGTCGATACGCGGCCCTTCAGCTCGGCGGAGGCAACGGTCGATGTCGGCGTCAGCATCGACCGCGAGGCGTTCGTGCGCATGCTGCTCCAGGCCATCGCCGTCTTCCCGTGAGGCGCGCTACGGGAGCGTCACGCGCACGTCGTCCACGGCGGCCTCCACGAGACTCGGCGCACCCATATCGAAGGCCTCGAGCTGGACCTGGACCCGCCTGCCGTCCCACGGGGCAAGATCGAGCTTCAGCCGCTGCCACTTGCCATCCCGGTCCACGGCGGTGGCGAGGTCCTGGAAGACCACGGTGCGCGTGCCCTCGCTCACGATGACCACCCGGAAGCCGTCCTCCGGGGTCGCGCTGTCGGTGTGGGCCAAGGTGTACCGCAGGCGCAGCCACGTGGGTTGGGAGGCCGGAAGGTCGATAGAGGGCGAGCGTACCGTCGTGACGCCTCCGTCGACATCGTTGCAGGAGGCACAGCCGAGCGTCTTGCGGCCGGTCGCCATGGCGGCACGCCCGGACACCGCGGCGCCGATCTGTTTGGGTCCGGAGAGGTTCGTTGCCTCCGGCACACCGCGCTGCCATGTCCCTCCCGTGGCGGTGTCGGTGCCGTCCGCATCGACCAGCCAGCCTCGACCGACCTCAAGGTCGTCGAAGAACGGGCCGCAGTATCCCGCCTCCTTGCCGATGACGCGATACGGACAGTCGGACTGCTCCAGCAGGTACAGCACGGCCTCGTGGTTGCGCTGCGTCTCCTGGACGATGAGCTCGTCCGGCGGGTAGAAGCGGTCGATCCCCGAACCGCCGCTGGGATAGAGCTCGAAGGTGAAGCCCAGGATGCGCTCGCGGCCGTAGGTCCAGTCGAGCTTCCCGCCGCTGGTGAGATAAAGGTCGCTCGACTGCTGTGCGACATAGCCGTTGCTTGCCGCCATGGTCTCGGCGAGTGTCCTCAGGGTGCGTTCGTCGAGAGCCGTCATGTCGGATGGCCGGTCGGCGTACGTGTAGCCGTAGGGATAGAGGATGAGCTCGCCGGCTGTGTGGAAGGTGATCAGCGTCCGGATGCGCTGCCTCCCATCGATGCGGCGGCTCAGGATGAAGTCGCGCATGGCGCGCGTTTCCGGCGCCGACCAGGGTGCCGCACCTCGGTACACCTGGGATGCGGGATCGGCGCTTGCGCCGGTGCCGCCCCAGCGGTAGCCGTAATTGCGATTCAGGTCCGTGCCGATGGACTCGCCGGCGGCGTTCGGCTGGCGATTCTTGCGCCAGCCACGATACGGATCGCCTCTCAGGTCGTAGGCCAGGCCGTCGGGGTTCAGCATGGGTACGACCCAGATCACGCGGCTGTCGACGATCGCGGTGATGCGCGGGTCGGTGCCGTACCCGTCTGTCAGCAGATGGATGATGGAGAGGGCCATCTCCGGGGTGAGGTGCTCCCGCGCATGGTGCAGAGCATCGAAGAGCACTTCGGGCTCGCCTTCGTCCCGATCAGGCTCGTCGCTGATCCGAAGTAGGTGGATGGTGCGCCCCTTGTATGTCTCTCCGATCGACGACAGGCGCACGATGTCCGGATGGTCGCTGGCGACCTGTCGGATCTCGGCCACCATCTCCTCATAGCTGTGGTATCCCGCGTCCTCCGGCGGGTAGACCGGCTCCATGTCCGGCCGCGGCAGGCCGCCCATGGTCGGCCCAAGCGCCGCCACGGGGATGACGCCCAGCCCGGTCGCCAAGAGGGCCACGACCAGGCCGAGCGCGATGCGTGGGAGCGCCGATCGGGAAGGGGATCGCCGATGCACGGCGCCATGGTGACGGGGACAGGATGCGCCGTCCATCCCCCAGCTGCCACCACGGCGTACGATCGGGTTCAAGACGCGTTGACACGCCAGGTCTATGGGAGGGGAGGGCTATTGAAGGACACAGCCGTTCGTCTCTTTTTCCGGATGGCCTTGGGCTCGTACCTGCGGGTCCGCGTCCGCGGCGCTGCGCACCTGCCTGACAGTGCTTATCTGATCTGCTTCAACCATCCCAGCTGGACAGATCCGCTGATCCTGCTCGGATTCTGGCCGGACGCACGGCGGCGGCTGCACATCTTCGGGCCGCGGGAGATGAACATGTCCGTGGGCAAGCGCAACGCGATCATCCGCTGGGGCGAGCGGGGCGTGCCCTTCCAGCCGGGCGGCCGGGATATAGTGGAGGTCACTCGCCGGGCGACAGCCGTGCTTCGGGGCGGGGGACTCCTGGCCGTGGCAGGGGAGGGCCGGCTGAGCGACCGCGAAGGCGAGGCGCTGCCTCTGGAGGTGGGCGTCGGTCACTTCGCGCTGTTGGCCGGCGTGCCGGTGGTGCCGGTGGCCATCAGCGGCACGCGCTGGATCCGCTTCGGCAAGACGGTCCGGGTCACGATCGGGAAGCCCGTGACGCTCGGAGGCCTGGCCCGGGGCCGCGCCGGCGCACGACAGTTGACCGATCGCGTGCAGCGATCCCTGGACGTGCTGCTTCAAGGGCGACATGACACGCGGCGTCCAGGCCCCGTGGGCCGCTGGATCAGTGAGCTCTTCAATGAGCGGCCCTGGCTCATCGAGGGCCGGGATGGCGCCAGTTCCAGGAACGAGTAAGACTCGCAGCGGAGGTACAGGATGCGCGTGTTGGTGACCGGCGCGGGCGGCACTCTGGGTCAGGCCCTCGCACCTGCCCTCGCACTGGAGGGCCACGAGCCTGTCCTGCTCGACGTGCGGACGCTCGAGACGCCATACCGGTTCGTGGAAGGGGACGTGCGACAGCTTCAGGATGTTCGGCGTGCGATGCAGGGTGTGGATCTCGTCGTCCATGGCGCCGCCCTCCATGGGATCCACCTGCGCGATCACACGTCGCAGGAATTCCATGAGCTGAACGTCACGGGCACCTTCAATACTTGGGAGGCGGCGGCCGAGGCGGGTGTAAGAGGCCTCGTCTTCTGTAGCACGATGGGCGTCTACGGCGAGAGCCGCCTTCCATCGGGCGAGGACGAGGTGGTGGCCCTCCGCGAGGATCTGCCCCTCCTCCCGACCGACATCTACGCCCTGACGAAGACCGTAGGCGAGGAGATGTGCCGCTATTACGGCCGGCGGCACGGCATCGGGAGCATCGCGCTGCGCTATGGCATGTTCGTGCCCGAGACATTCTTCCGGTACGGCATCCGTCTGCTTTACGGCGGTGTCGACACGGCCGACGTGGTCGGCTCGGTGCTGGCGGCCATCGATGCGCTGGCGACGAGGCGCGTCAAGTGGGGCGCTTTCAACGTGCAGTCTGTCGTGCCCTTCACGGAAGAGGACGGGGCAGGCCTACTGTCCGACCCACTTGCGGTGATCGACCGATATCGGCCCGGTGCGTCCGAACTGCTTCGGCAACGCGGGGTCGAACGTCTGGAGCCCATCCGCGAGTACTACCCGATGGGGTCCATCCAGCACCGACTAGGTTTCCGACCGAGCCGCAACTTCGACCAGTGGCTCAAGAAGCTCGAGTCGCAGCCCGAAGCGCTTGCCGACAAGCCAAGCCCGTGGCCCTGATCGCGCTGCGAACGCGGTCGCTGAATGTCATCGCGTTCGGGATCGCCTTGTCTGGCGCCCTCGTCGCGAGTCACCTGGGATTCGGCTTGGGGGGTGGCTTCTGGCTGGTACCGCTCCTGCTGGGTGGGGCCGTGGGTCTTCTGGCGCGAGACGTCCGTTCCCTGCCGGCCATGTGGCTTGGCTTCGCTTGCTTCTATCCGGCCGCACTCGCCACCGGCTCGATCGCTTTCCTGGGCGAGAACTGGTGGCTCGCCTATCTCCTCATGTCGCTCACGGCTAGCCTCGGCGCGGTCGTGGCCATCGTCACGGGTCGGGGCCGGACTCGATCTTCGAGGTCTCGCGCTTAGTGAAGTGCTCCGCAAGGCGTCATGATCGCCCTAACGCGCGTAGTCGCCGCTGCCCATGAGGTGAAGCGAGACATACTGCTCGTCCCCCAGGACCTCGCTATCGTGCCCCGGCGGCACCGTGAAAAGGTCGCCCGGACCCACATCGACGATCCGTCCGTCGTCCATCGTGATGCGATTGCGTCCGGACAGGACGAGGCAGACATGCTCGACCTGACAGCTCGTCTGGCCCAACGCCGCACCGACGTGCTCTGACCAGCGCCAGCCCGGTGCGTAGCTCGCCCGGCCGAGGGTCGATCCGCCCAGGCGCAGCAACTGGAAGCTGCCCAGCGCCATCTCGCGCGCCTCGTCCGGCGCATCGAAGCGTCGCACCTCAAGCTCCATCGGTCACTCCTCCTGCGTGGGAGGGGATGCTACTTGCCTTCAGCGACCCGCCCACTGGCGCGTGGTCATCCCCAGATCACCGGTGATCGCGCGCGCGTAGCCAACGGTGGCATGCACATCCAGGTGGATCTTCGCGCCAGGACTTCGCCGCGACTGCCGGTACAGGTCATGCCGGCCCATCCAGCCGCTCATGCGCCAGCCCGGCTTGGCGCTGCGGATCTGGAATATCTGGTTCATCGTCCTGCCCGGGCGCATCAGGGCCGCGGCTAGGTTGACCCACTGCTTGGGGCCGAAGGCCATCACGACTCTCGCGCGGACGTTCCTGTGCAGGAATGCTGCCGCGAAGTTGTCGACGCGCTTCAGAGCGACGCGCTGGCTGGGGATCCGGTGCCAATCTTCCCCATTCCCGGCTGTGTAGCACGCGCGGTAGAGGATGATGACCGCGTTGCGTGCCAGGCGCACCTGCCTGCGGATGACGTTGCCACCGTAGTAGGCGTGTGAGTAGCTCGAGGCGCCGTCATACCGGTTCAGCGCGAAGCCGTTCTTGGTGTCCTCCTGGAAGGGCGCGTAGGGACTCGGCCAGCCGTTCCCGTGTCCGAAGTAGACGACCAGGTTGGCGCCCTGCAGCGCCGGGCGGACGCGAGCCCAGGTGGCGCGAGGATGAAAGACTCGGGTCACCCTCATGCCGGCCCTCTCGGCTTGCTTTGCGAACAACCGTCCTTCAGCAAGGTACTCGCCGGTCGATCCGCTCGATGGGCCGACGATGATGACGGCCCGTGGGGCTCTGGTCGCGCCAAGCGCCTGTTCAGCTGGAGAGACTACGGTCAGCGTGCCGGCTGCCACGACCGCGATGAAGGAGACGACCAGGACGGACGCCAGCCGTTGCCGCTTGCCACTGCGGTGCGAGGGCGCCTCCGAGGGGGCAGCATCGGGGCGGTGAACGGCGGCATGGGGGCGGTGAACGATGGATCCGTGCATGGGGCAACGAGCCTCCGCCCGACGGCATCGCGCGTGCGCTGGCGACGGACCTTTGTCGGTCGAGCAGAAGGCACCGGCGAGCCGGAACGACACGCGGGACGCTGGGGGTCCGTTTGTTGCGCAGCGGGCTGGGGCCCGCGGAACTCCTTGCTCGAACGGGAACTTCGGTTTCCTGACCCGGGCGGTGAAGCTCTGGATCGACTGCGTCGAGTCTGCCGTCCGCACCGTCCGTGGTGTACCACCCGACTTCCGCGGCTCGATAGTCCTATCGCCGAAGGCGCGGATCGCTTGTCGCTTGCACGGACGCGCTCAGGATCCGCGGATCAGCTGCGTGGTGAAGGCCGTGAGGGCGACGACCAGGATCGGCGATGCCCGGCCGACCGTCAGGAGGCCGAAGGCACCGGCCGCGACGGCGATGTCGAGTGGCGAGGTGATGGCACTCGTCGCAACGGGCGTGTAGAGCGCGGCCATCAGGATGCCCACCACTGCCGCATTCGTCCCGGTGAGCGCGCGGCGGAACCCCGTCGCCGAGCGCAGGGCATCCCAGAAAGGCAGCGTGCCCCACACGAGCAGGAATGAGGGCAGGAAGATGCCGCCGAGCGCGATGCCCGCTCCGATCCAGCCGTTCGGGACGACCGACGAGACCGCCCCCAGGTATGCCGCGAACGTGAAGAGCGGCCCCGGGACGGCCTGTGCGGCGCCATATCCGGAAAGGAACGCATCGTTGCTCACCCAGCCCGGTGCCACCACGCCCTCGTGAAGGAGCGGCAGGACTACGTGACCGCCGCCGAAGACCAGCGATCCGGCACGGTAGTTCGCCTCGAACAGTGCGAGATCGTGGAAGTCCGCCGCGACCCGGAGCAGCGGCAATGCCACGAGCAGACCGAAGAAGGTCGCCAGGGCAGCCACCCCCACCCACTTCCTCAACGGACTGCCCTCGGGGCCTCCCACGGGCACGGCCGGCGGGCGCAGCAGCAGCCACCCGATGACCCCGCCGCCGATGATGATGCCGACCTGCGTGAAAGGCGACGCCCAGAGGAGCGCGACTGCCGCCGCCGCCAAGGCGAGCAGGCGGCGCGGCCAGTCGGGCGTCAGCGTCCGGGCCATGGCCAGCACCGCATGTGCCACGATGGCCACCGCCGCGAGCTTCAGCCCGTGGACCCAGCCCGCAGCGGACAGGTCGACCGACGTCGCCAGCATGGCGAACAGAACCAGCGCGAGGGCTGAAGGGAGCGTGAAGCCGAGCCAGGCTGCGATCCCGCCCGCGACGCCGGCGCGGCGTGTCCCGATGGCGATCCCTAGCTGGCTGCTGGCCGGACCCGGCAAGGACTGGCAGAGAGCGACCAGGTCGACAAAGCCGTGCTCATCGATCCAGCGACGGCGCTCGACGTACTCCCGCCGAAAGTAGCCGATGTGTGCGATCGGCCCGCCGAAAGACGTCAGGCCCAGGCGTAGGGCGGCTCCAAAGACCTCCGCCACAGAGCCGCGCGGTGCAGGACGTGTCGGTCCTTCAGCGGCCCCCGTCGCAGCTTCGGTGGTGGCCTCCCGTGACTGGTCGCTCGAGGAAGACGTCACCGGAGGCGAAGGGAAGGTGGCGGACGTTCATCGTCGCGCCTGACTTCCCACGGCTCCACCTCTACATCATGGGCGGCCCGGGGTTCCCGGTCTAGGGGACGCCCAGCGGATGCACGACGTGGCGATCGCCGCCATCGGCGTCCATCACATACACCTGCCGGTCATCGAGATCAGCTGACGCGCGTCCAGCCCGGACCGCCCCACTCGAGGTAGCGCGTAGGGCGGATACGAATCGGCTGCGCGTAGACCTCGCTGAACCGCTTCCGGCTCAAGCCGCCGAGCGACATCTGCGCCGCGTACTTCGCGACGAAGGCCTCGGGGACGACGCGCTCCGTCGGCTCGCACAGTACCTCCGCCTTCGCCTCGATCAGTTCAACGTCGAAGTCCTGCCCTGTGTCGCCGATGGCGACCATCACGCGCGGGTCCGCGCGGAGATTGCGCACCTTCTGTGCGTGCGGCTTGCTGAAGACCAGGATCGCCGCTCCATCCCAGTGGAACCACAGCGGCAGCAGGTGCGGCCTGCCGTCTGGCCGGATGGAGCTCAGCCACACGACGGGATGGTGCTCGAGCGCCCTCATCACCGATGCACGGGGCGCACCGCCAGAACAGCCGAGCGGCGAGTCGAGGGTCGATGCGATGCCAGCGACGCGATCCATGCAGTGCACCGTACCGATGCCGATGGCTGGCCGCCATACCAGATAGCTGGGGATCACGGCGTAGGGCCGGGAATAGTGTCCGATCCTCGTCGCCCCAGAAATCTGGGGGTTCCCCTTTCTCGATCCGAGCGGGACAATCCCGCGACCATGATCGAGCGCTGGACGGCCGACCGGACGGAGCGGGAGGTCGCGCGCTTCGTTCAGCAGTCACTCGCCCTCGATGAGCTCTCTCACGGCCTGGCTGCGCGCCTGTCGAAGCACGTGCCGATGGCCGCCTCCTGCTGGCACACAATGGACCCGGCGACCGTGATCTTCACCACCGGGTACACGGAGGGATTCGACCAGGAGAGCGGCTTCCCGCTACTCGTTGAGAACGAGTTCTTCGTGCCTGACGTGAACAAGTTTCGCTGGCTGGCACGGCAGCGCCGTCCCGTGGGGACTCTCCACCAGGCGACCGGTGGCCGTCCCGACCGCAGCCCCCGCTACGCGACCCTCTCGAAGCCGTACGGATACGGCGACGAGATCCGAGCGGTGTTCCGGGTCGGCGGCTCGTCGTGGGCGGCCGTGATCGGTGCGAGACACGCGGGCGACAAGACGTTCTCGGCCGCCGACATCGACTTCTTCGCACGCATCGGTCCACTCGTCGCCGCGGCGTATCGGCGGGTGCTGATCAGTCGGCATGCGGAGATGTAAGAGGAAGCTGATGGCCCGGGCCTCGTCATCCTCGATGGCCACGGCCGTATCGAGTCGGCGACGCCGGCCGGACACAGCTGGTTGGACCAGCTCGGCCATGACGTGTGCACTCGGGGGCTCCAGACTGCTGTGAACGCGGTCGAGGCGGTCGCACGAGCGTCTGCGATCGGGCGGGTGTCAGCGCCCGCCCGACTCCGCGTGCGGACGCGGGCCGGACACTGGCTCGTTCTGCATGCGTCGCTGCTCGATGGTCGCCACGACGGACGCGTGGGCGTCATCCTCGAGCCGGCTCACCCCGCGGAGGTCGCGTCGATTCTGCTCGAGGGCTACGGCCTGACGGCTCGGGAGCGAGAGGTGGTGGCGCTCGTTCTGCAGGGGCGGTCGACGCGCGAGATGGCGTGGAGTCTCGGGCTGTCGCCGTACACCATCCAGGATCACCTCAAGTCGATCTTCGGGAAGTTCGGGGTCGGTAGCCGGTCCGAGCTGGTCGGCCGCGTCTTCCACCGTGACTACCTGCCGCGGCTCGACCGGACGCCGGTGGCAGCCGACGGCTTCTTCGCCGGCTTGCCCGAACCGGCAGCCGAGATCAGGTCCTCCCCGCCGCGACCCTAGTGAGCGGTCCGCCGCGCAGTGGCCGGTACTCGATGGCACGTCGCTCGTTGTCGCGGACGCGCGGTTCGTAGTGCGCGAAGAAGACCTTCCCAACCAGATCCCGGCGGCTGCGCACGCCGGTCTTCTCGAACACGCTCTTGAGGTGCTGCTGAACGGTGTGGGCAGAGAGGACCAGGCGTTCGGCGATCTCAGCCGTCGAGTTGCCCTGCAGCACTAGGCGCGTCACATCCTGTTCGCGCGCGGTCAGGCCGTAGGCGGACATCAAGAGTGGCGAGATGCGCGCCGGATGAGCTGGTTCCACGATGACGGCGACCCGACGGGAGTCGCCGGAGACGAGACTGACCCCATGCAGGACGACCCAGGTGCCGGAGCGCGACAGCACGCGTGCCACGGCGATCTCGCCGGGCTCGGTGGGATACTCCGCCGTTTTGCGCGCCCGACCCGCCACGGACAGGACCGCGGAGGGCAGCTTCCCAGCACTCCAGTCCCCGTCGGGCAGATCCGAGAGCCAGTGTTCGACGCCCGGCGTCGCTGACTCCACTTCCCAGCGCCGTGAGAGGACCACTAGACCAGGGGCATCCGGACCCTCAGGGTCTGTGGCCTCTCCCACCAGGAGACCTCGTCGCGCTCCCTCAGCAAGGTGCGGCGCAACGGCTTGGATGAACCGCCGATCCTCGTCGTCGAAGAGTGGCTTTCCCGGTTCCCGGTAGAGCCCGAGGGCGCCCCAGACGTGACCAGTCTGGGTGCGAAGCGCGGCGATCAACTCCTGATCCCCGCCGTATGCGATGTTGGCCTGCCAGCGCGGGCTCTGGCTGGGGTCACCACCGGTCGCCTCGTGGAGGGTGGCGATACCGCTCCCTGAGCGGGCCACATCACTGAGCTTGTTGACATCGTCCCCGTAGTACTCGAGCGCGAGCCACTCGGGAGGCAGCTCGGGCATGTACGGGTTGAAGTGACTCGTGACGAGAAGCGAAGCGGGATCGAGGGTGTACCAACAGGGTCCCTGGTGATTCGGGACGGCACGAGTGAGCAGGGCGGCCGACTCGCGCCAGAACGTGGCCAGATCGAGGTGCTCGCGCGCCAATCCGGCGACTCGGTCGAGCGCCCGCTGCTTCGCGTAGCCACTCATCCGAGCACTGTACGCGCCGGGGGCTACGATGGAAATACCAGGCTCCTGGGATGGCGGGGCTGTTCGGCGGGCCGTACGTTCACGACATGCGGCCGGCATCACGGCCGTCGGGGAAGAGGGTAGTCATGCATATCCATATCCGAACTTGCCTCGTGCTCGGTCTCGCACTGACGGCCATCCTGACCCCGGGCGCTGCCCTCGCCGATGGACCGGGACCCATCCCGGCACCGGAGGGCTTCGCCGAGCTGCGTGCGCGCTTCGAGGGCAAGAGCGGCGACGAGATCGCCGCGATGGGCTATATCGCTGAACCGCCTCTCTGCGTTTCGGAGCCGGAGCTGGGTGGCATGGGCGTCCACGCCCTGAACTTCCCGGCGTTCTCGGCGCAGTTCGCGGCGGGTGTGATGGATGCACAGAAGCCGCCGGTCGTGCTGCTCGACGCGAGCCTCCAGCACGTGATCGGCCTGGAATGGGAGGCGGCCGACGTGGGCCAGGGCGCGCCGGAACCGTTCGGCCAGCCCGCCATCTCTCTGGCTGGCCATCCGGGACCTCCCGGGACGGAGGTGCCGCATTACATGCTCCATGCCTACTTCCGGGCCGACGGTCAGGTGCTCTTCGCCCCGTTCGATCCTGAAGTGACATGCCCGCAGATGCCCGACTCCTCCACGGAAGACGTGGCTCGGCCGGAACCCAGCCTGGGCCTCCCCATCGCCCTCATCCTGGGACTGTTGCTCGTCGCGTGGATCGGCCTGGAGCGGCGGCGCGTGGCGCACCACAGGATCGAGCGATGACGCAGTCGTTACAAGATGCCAGCCCACGTGTGCTGGGACCCAAGGATGGGGAAGTTTCGGGTGACCCGAGCTTCCGCCAAGACCGGTTCATGATCGACGGCAAGGACTCGGGGGGCGGATTCTCGCTGGTCGAGCACACCATCGCCCCGCATGTGCTGGCCGGCCCGCTGCACCTTCATACCCTCGAGGACGAGTACAGCTTCGTGCTGGAAGGCAGGTTGGCCGCGCTGCTGGGTGAGAACGAGGTCGTCGCCGGACCTGGCGACCTGGTCTTCAAGCCCCGCGGCCAGTGGCACACATTCTGGAATCCCGGAGACACGACGACGCGCATCCTCGAGATCATCTCGCCAGCCGGTCTGGAGGATCTCTTCCGGGAGCTCGGTAAGCCTGGCGGCGAGTACGATGCGTCGACGCTCCCGGCGCTCGCGGCTCGCTACGGCGCCGAGGTTGACTTCGAGCGCACTTCGCCGATCATCGAGCGCCACCGGCTCCTGTTCTAGCGTTCGCCATGCCCGTGGGAGCGCGAACGCCGGAGGAGCTGGAAACCTTGTTCGAAGACGCGTTCCTTCTCTGCGATCACCACGCCCTGACCGAGCTCTTCGAAGCCGGAGCGGTGCTGGTGGTCGACGGTGGAGCGCAGGAAGCGCGTGGCGGTGCAGAGATCAGCCGTCTTGTCGCCGGGCTCTGGGATGGCGACCGCACATACCTGGCCCAGCCCGGCCGGATCCTCCAGGCTGACGATACGGCCCTCATCGTGGCGGGAGACGGCATCAACGTCGTGCGCTGCGGCAAGGATGGGACGTGGCGCTACGCGATCTCCATCCTGCAGTCGCACGCCAGGACGCCCTAGCATCGACGCTCACCTCGACGGCTAGGATGTCCCGCGGTGCCACGACTCATCCCGCCCACGACGGCTGTCCGCGCGTCCTTCCTTGAGGCGATGGCGGAGTTCCGCTTGGAAGGGAGAGGCGGACCGTCGGACGACACCGTCATGGGTCGCGAGGACCGCGAGCAGGGTGCGACCTGGCTGAACCGCGATGGTTTCGCGCTCTACGTCGCCAAGCTCCGCCGAGAGGCCATCGAAGAGACGCCTCGCCCCGAGGGTTGGGTCCCCGCGACGACGCTCTGGTACGTCGAAGGCTCCACGTTCCTGGGTCGCCTCTCGATCCGCCATCGGCTCACCCCGCACCTGCTCGAGGCGGGCGGCCACATCGGCTACGACGTTCGCCCCTCGGCGCGCCGCCGCGGACACGCCACCGCCATGCTGCGCGACGCGCTGCCCATCGCGAACGCTCTGGGCATCGACCCCGTTCTGATCACTTGCGACGCGGACAACATCGCTTCGCGCAAGGTCATCGAGGCGAATGGCGGGCTGTTCGCGAGTCAGCGGGTCACCAAGCTTCGCTTCTGGGTGGCAACAAGCCCACAGCGGCCGGACGATCATCTTCCTGCCCTCTTCGCGGACCGCTTCGGCCAACCGACCTCGGTCGAGAGCCTGGGAGGCGGTCAGAGCGGCGCTACCGTGAAGCGCGTCACGATCGGGTCCACCTCGGTGGTCGTGAAGCGCGCGAAGCCGGCTGAGGCGGCCTTCTACGAGGGCGTCGCGCCGGTGCTGGCAGCCGCTGGAGTGAGCGTTCCCGAGCGCCTTTGGTCGTTCCAAGAAGATGGCCTGCAGTGGATCGTCCTGGAGGACGTCGCCCTTCCTCTGCCGCGAGATCGATGGCTTGCCGACCCTGCCGTCCTGGGTGCCTTGGGGCGCCTCCACGGGTTCGAGCCAGCCCTGCCGATCATGCCGGGCATGTACCGGCCGGCCTGGCCGGATGAGATGTCCGCCGCAGCCCTCGATGCGCTGCCTGCCGCCCGACGAGGTCAGCTGAAGCCCATCCTCGAGCGAGCCCGGGAGGAGTCGACCCCGCTGTTCGAGCCGCGGCACCCGATCTCAGGAGACCCGAACCCCACGAACTGGGGCATCCGCGACGACGGAACGGTGGTGCTCTTCGACTGGGAGCGCTTCAGCGTGGGCACGGCCGCCCTCGACCTCGCCATCACCATTCCCTGGCTGCCCGAAGAGGGCGCGTACCATGAGGTGGCGGCTGCGTACCTGGCAGCCTCGGCGTCTGGCAAAGCCGCGGGGTCAAGGCCACCGCGAGGGTCGATCCCCATGCTCGCCCGCCAGATCGCCGTGGCGAAGGTCTGGAACGTGGCGGAGTACCTGTCGCTGACGGTCGTGGGAGGCATCGAGCCGTCCGCGCGAGTCGAGGCGGTGAGCACGGAAGCGTCCGATTGGCTGGCGAAGGGCGTCGGCTTCCGTCCGTGACGCGGGCCACCTTACGCGATGGGCCTTCCGTCGCTGCCAGCGCCCGTGTACCGCCAGATGCTCGACGATACTCCGTGTCGTGGCTGCCATGAACGTGCGTGCGGCCGTCTTCCGAGGCCCGCACCGACCGCTGTCCGTCGAGACGCTGCTGCTCGATCCGCCCGGCGCCGGCGAGGTCCTCGTCCGGATGGTCGCCTCGGGTGTTTGCCACTCGGACCTGCACGTGGTGGATGGGGAGTGGTCTCGACCGTCCGACGTGGTGCTCGGTCACGAGGGCGCGGGCGTGGTAGAAGCACTGGGACGAGGGGTGGAGGGGCTGGCCGTCGGCGACCTGGTCGTACTAGCCTGGACCGCGCCATGTATCGCCTGCCCGGCCTGTCTCCGCGCAGAGCCGTGGCTGTGCGCCGACCCGCGCGGGAGCGGTCACCGACTATCCCCGCCACAGGTGCGGCTGAGACGCCGGGATGGCTCACCGGTCGGTGCCTACAGCGGTATCGGCACCTTCGCCGAGCGGCAGCTGGTGGCCGCCGAGGCAGCCATCCCCGTCGACCCTGGAACGCCGCCCGAGATCGCAGCGCTGATCGGCTGCGCTGTCACCACCGGCGTAGGGGCGGTGCTGAACACAGCAGCAGTGCGGCCGGGGCAGTCGGTGGTCGTCATCGGCGCCGGGGGAGTGGGGCTCTCCTCGATCATGGCTGCGGTGATGGCTGGTGCACAGCCCGTCGTGGCGGTGGATGCGGTCCCCGCCAAGCTGCTACTGGCGAGAGACGCAGGGGCCACGCATACGGCTGACTCTGGAGGGGCCCGGGCACTGTTGGCTGAGCTGACTGACGCGGGTGCCGATCACGTCTTCGAGGCCATCGGGCTCCGCGAGACGGTCGAGCTGGCGGTCGATCTGACGCGTGCTGGCGGCACGACCACCCTCGTGGGCATGACGCCTCAGGGCGAAAGAGCGTCCATCGATGTCTACGGTTTCGTCGAGCAGGGCAAGCGCCTGCTGGGCTCCAACTACGGATCGGCCGTGCCGGCGCGGGACTTCCCGCGAATCTGCGCCCTCTACCTCGACGGGCGTCTGCCGCTGGACCTGCTGGTCACGGAGCGCATCCGCCTGGACGGTCTCGAGGATGCGTTTGCCGCGATGCGACGACGCGACGGAGCACGTCGGGTGGTCGTCTTCTAGGGTATCGGGGAGAGTGACCGCTTGGCACTCGACTGGTATGGTGCCCCACGAACCGCCCGTTCGGAGGTCTGGCATGACGCGGAGAGCAGGCGCATCTCTGTCGCTTCTCGGCCCGGCACCGTTCACCTACGACGTCGTGGTGGTGCTCGACGGCGCCCGCTATGTTGCGCACGCCGCCTGGCCAGCGGACCAGATCAAAGGCAACGAGCCATCTGCGAAGCTGGAGTTCTTGCCCCCGCTCCCTGCCTTGCCCTGACGGTCCCACGTTCGACACTTGTCCGGATACCGCCGCAGTCTACGCAGCATCATCGCTTGCTCTTGGCTCGTTCGTCCCATACGGTCGGTCCGGTGACCGACTCTCCTGCCATCTTCCGCCGCGCCACAGCCGAGGACGCCGTAGCCGTCGCGCGCCTCCATGCACGGTCATGGCAGGCCACATACCGCGGCCTCATCCCCGACGAGATCATCGCCCGGGTGGTTCGAGGGGAGGCGACGCGCGCCGAGCGCTTCAGGGAGCTGTTCGGCGACCCAGACAACGAACGTCGCGGATGGGTGGCGACGCATCAGGAAGCGGTCGTCGGAATGGCCATCTCGTGCCCGAGCCACGACCCCGATGCCAGCGACCGTACCGGAGAGATAGAGGCCATCTACATGGATCCCGACTTCACGGGCATGGGAATCGGCCGGGGTCTGTTTGCGCACGTAACGAACGACCTCACCGAGCAGGGCTTCGAGGAAGCGACGCTCTGGGTGCTCGACTCCAACGCACGAGCGCGGAGGTTCTACGAGGCGGCGGGTTGGCACTTCGACGGCTCGACGAAGGAGGACGAACGACCCGGCGGAGTGCTCCACGAGGTCCGCTATCGGCGA
>Ga0136615_10000487_pt1 | contig 18086 bp, 16 predicted proteins | sample AntDrymUQ2882206_2_FD_106647 | JGI IMG/M metagenome (GOLD analysis project Ga0136615, IMG submission 106647) | Polar desert sand microbial communities from Dry Valleys, Antarctica - metaG UQ288 (22.06) | ecosystem: Environmental > Terrestrial > Soil > Desert | place: Antarctica: Dry Valley...
AGGAACTCGATCGGATCCTCGATAGTGAGCACGTGGCACGAGCGCGAGCGGTTGATCTGATCGACGATCGCAGCGCAGGTCGTGCTCTTGCCGGCTCCGGTCGGCCCCGCGATGACGACGAGCCCTCGGCGCGCGTCGGCCCAGGTGGCGACGACGTCGGGTAGGCCCAGGCGGGAGGCCTCGGGTGCTTCGGTGACCGTTCGGAAGACGAACGAGGCCGAGCCACGCTGAGAGAAGGCGGCGACCCTGAAGCGGCCCGTCTCGGTGTGGAACGAAAGGTCGGCCGAGCCGTTCTCCTCGAACTCGATCCGCTTGGCCTCCGAAGACAAGATCCTCCGCTTGACCTCGAGCGTGTCGTCCGGGGTCAGCACCGGCTGTCCAGGAAGATCCATCAGGCGACCCGCGACGCGTATCCGAGGCCTCGAGGGAACCTTGAGGTGTAGATCGGAGGCACCGACCCTCATCGCATCGGTGAGAGCCGCCTCGAGATCGAACGCCATGCCCCCCCATCGTCCTCGCGCGTGCGTGACTTGAGCCCCTCAAGACGAAGAGTTTGCCGTGGGGCGATCTTCCAGCGTGAGAACTGCCTGCAGGTCGGCGTTCAAGAGAAGCGTTAGAACGCCGATAGGAACGGGGAACCCAGTACGGTCCGGTGACCGCCCAGCCCATGGCCCCGGTGTCCCGCCGGTTTCTTTTGATGAAGCTCACGCTCAAGATCCTGTTTGTCGCCGCGCTCTGCGGGGTCGCGTTGCTGACCGGGTTGACGATCCCCGCTTCGGCCGAGCTGAAGACCGTGACGGTCCTCATGGCCGACGGGACGCTGCAGGAAGTGGTGCTGGACGTCGATCGGAACGCGACCTTGCAGGACGTTCGCGACCTCGTCCCGGGCGAGCCGATCTTCATGAAGCCGGCCGATCGGAAGCCCGAGGTCACCCTCGACCCCAAGGCGGCGGACCCGAGCCCGGACGCAACCCGGGCGGCGCCCTTGCCGCTTGAGAAGGAGTTGGCCGAGGCCCTCGCAGATCGGGGCGTGGTCGACTCCGACGGCTCCCTGGGCGAGACCGGCGAGCGCAGCAATGGCGCCCCCCGGCGGGCCCGGCCGGAAAGACTGGGCTTTAAGGCTCCCAGGCGTAACCCTAGAGTTGAGAGTAAGACTGACCGTAACCCTCGACCTAAGCGTGAGTCGAAGGTTCGCGCCACCCCTATGCGCAACTCGGACGGCTCCCCTGCGCATACGAACCCGGGCTTCGTCGACGCCTTGCCGGGTCCCCCGGTTGCGACGGGTGTCCCGAACTTCGTGATCCGCAAGTTCCGCGTGCCGCCGTTTCTGCTTTCGATCTACCAGGCCGCCGGCATTCAGTACGGCGTGCGCTGGGAAGTGCTCGCCGCGATCAACGAGATCGAGACCGACTACGGCCGCAACCTCAACGTCTCCTCCGCCGGCGCCCTGGGCTGGATGCAGTTCATGCCCTCCAGCTGGAAGGCCTACGGGGTCGACGCCAACAAAGACGGCGAGAAGGACCCGTACAACCCCGTCGACGCCATCTTCGCCTCAGCCCGCTACCTCAAAGCCGCCGGCTACGAGCAAGACCCTCGTAGGGCAGTCTTCGCCTACAACCACGCCGACTGGTACGTCGACTCAGTGATGCTGCGCGCACGCCTCATCTCCGGCGTCCCCGCCGACCTCATCGGCTCCCTCACCGGCCTAACCGAAGGCCGCTTCCCCATCGCAGCACGCGCCCGCTACGCCGACGACCTCAAGGAGCAGCGGGGCGGCAAGAAGGTCGCGATCGGCGAGAACGCCGCCAACCTGGTCGAGGGCGACGAGCACCGCAGCACGGTAGAGATCTTCTCCGAGCGGGGCGCCCCCGTCGTCGCGACCAACGACGGCGTCATCAAGAGGATCGGCCATAGCAAGCGGCTCGGCCGCCACATCGTGCTCCAAGACGTCTACGGCAACCGCTACACCTACGCTGGTCTCGGCAGCACGGCGAAGCTGGTCGCCGTCGCCAGTGAAGAGGCCGACGACGACAGGGCCGCACGTGCGCTCGCCGCGAACGGTGACCGCGACCGCCGGCCGACCACCGCCGCGTCGCGGGGGACTCAGCCCGAGGGCGAGCCGGCCGCCGACGCAGGGCCGGTCGGCAAGCGCGCCGGACGGGGCCAAGGCGCGACCGACTCCACGCCTGCGCCCGCGCCGACAGCGATCAAGCAGCGGCTGTTCGCCCATCCGGACATGGAGCAGTCGCGTGCGGCGGGGGGGCTCGAGCAGCTGGTGAACTCCAAGGCCCGCCGCGAGGGCGGCTTCTCGCGCTACTCGCGCAGCTACGCGCGACCCGTCAAGCTCGATCCCGACCGCTTCAGGCTTACGCGGCTGAGGGTCGGCTCACGCGTGATCGGTGGCACCGTTCTCGGCCGCATCGGAACTCCCGAGAACGACAAGGCCGCACACCTCGACTTCTCGATCCGGCCCGCCGGGAAGGGCGCCCCGCAGATCGACCCGAAGCCGATCCTCGATGGCTGGAAGCTGCTCGAGGCGACGTCCGTCTACCGGGCGTCGGGCCGCAACGCGTTGCAGAGCTCGGGCACGTCGGTCGGTCAGGTCCTGCTGATGCCCAAGCGCACGCTCGAGCGCCGCGTGCTCGCCGACGGCCGCATCGGCATCTACGCGGGCGGTCGGGACGACATCCGTTCGGGCCAGGCAGACCGGCGCGTGCTCGCGACGATGGCCTACCTCGCCGAGTCCGGCCTACGCCCCACGATCTCGAGCCTCAAGACCGGCCACGGCTACTTCACCGCCTCGGGAAACGTCTCTGCCCATTCGTCGGGAAACGCCTACGACATCTCGGCGATCAACGGCATTCCGATCGTGGGCAACCAGGAGACGGGCGGCATCACCGAGCAGACGGTGCGGCGGCTGATGCGCCTCCAGGGCACGCTGGCGCCGAACCAGATCATCTCCCTGCTCGACCTCGGCGGCCCCACCTTCGCGATGGGCGACCACGACGACCACATCCACGTCGGCTTCCAGCCGCTTTACGGCGAGAACCGACGCCTGGGCCGACAGGCGCAGGCCGTGCTCAAGCCGGGTCAGTGGCCCGAGCTGCTCAAGCGTCTCGAAGAGATCGAGAACCCCGTCGTGCGGACGAAGGCATCGCCCTACGCCATCCCCGCCGAGAAGCACCGCAAGTCCGGTGACTGACACGCCACAGCGGGCGCCTTTCAGTCGATCGTGACAAGCGTCTTCGGGTAGCTGGTGAACACGTCTGCGCCACCATCGGTGACAGCTACCAGGTCCTCGATCCGAACGCCGACCGCGCCGGGAAGGTAGACGCCCGGCTCGACCGAGACGACCATCCCCGCTGTGAGGTTGCCCTCCCCCGTCTTGGCCAGCCGCGGTGACTCGTGGACCTCGAGCCCGACGCCGTGGCCGAGCCCGTGGCCAAAGCGCTCACCTAGGCCCGCGTCCTCGATCACCTCGCGCGCGACCGCATCGACCGCCTTGCACTCGACACCGGCCTTGACAGCGGCGAGCGCACGCGCCTGGGCCTCGCGCACGAGCTCGTAGACGTCGGTTGCGGTGCCGTCGAGCGGGCCGGTCGCGATCGTGCGCGTGCAGTCAGAGCAGTAGCCGTCCAGCCGTGCGCCCCAGTCGATCACGACCAGCACGCCGTTCGGGATGTCTATCGGCCTGGGCACCGCGTGCGGAAGCGCCCCGTGTGCACCGGCCGCGACGATCGACGGGAACGAGGGATCCTCGGCGCCGGCCGTGCGCATCTCATGCTCGAGGTCAAGTGCCACCTCGCGCTCGGTCCGCCCCACGAGACCGCGCTCGAGCGTGCGCTCCAGCGCCCCGGTCGCAAGCTCCTGCGCCGCGACGATCCGCACCAGCTCGCAGGGGTCCTTCACCTCACGCAGGCCCTCGACGAGGTCACCCGCCGGGACGAGCTCGACACCCTCGGCCAGCTTGTCGCTCACCCGGCCGAAGCGGCGCACGCTCAACGTCGCGTCCTCGAAGCCCGCCCGCCCCGACAGGTGGATCGCAAGCTCGCTCGCGACGTCACGTCCACCGTGCAACAGGTCGAACCCCTCGACCTGGGCCTCGGCCTGCTCGGTATAGCGGAAGTCGGTCAGGAACAGCCGCTCCTGCGGGGTAACGACGCAGGCCCCATTGGTGCCGGTGAAACCCGTGAGGTACCGGACGTTGACCAGACCGGTGACCAGCAAAGAGTCGAGGTCGCACTCGGCGAGCAGCTCGACGAGACGGTCGACACGAGCAGCGCTCATGGGGCAAGCTCCGCGCGCAGGATCTCCAAGGCGCGACGGTAGCCATCCTTGCCCTCACCCTCAACGTGGCCGACGCAGAGATCGCGAATCACCGACTTCCGGCGCCACTGCTCGCGGCCGTCGACATCCGAGATGTGGACCTCGACGGCCGGCAAGCCAGAGACCTCGAGCGCGTCGCGGATCGCGTACGAGTAGTGCGTCCACGCGCCGGGGTTGAGGACCAGGCCGGCCGAGCGCTCGTGCGCGAGGTGCAGGGTCTCGCAGAACTCCCCCTCGTGGTTGGTCTGCCAGAACGCCACGTCGACCTCCAGCTCGCGTGCGAAGCCGCTGATCGCTGTCTCGAGCTCGCTGAGGGTGAAGCTGCCGTAGACCTTGGGGTCGCGGCGGCCGAGCTGGTCGAGGTTGACACCGTGCACCACCGCGATCGAGCCCCTCATCCGTCGTGGACCTCCTCGATCGCGCGACGTAGATCCTCGGGTGTGACGTCATGGCCCGGCGTCACCTCCCCGGGCGCGGCAAGGAGCACGAACGGCACCCGCCCGGCGACGCGCTTCTTGTCGCGCTGGCAGCGCTCGACGATCGTGTCCGGCTCGGCACCGTCGAAGGTCAGGGGAAGCCCGCGGACTGCGAGCAGCTCGCGGACCTCATCGCGCAGGGCGTCGCGCCCCGAGAGCCGCAGCGCGACCAGGAGCCCGATCCCGACGGCCTCCCCGTGGCGGTAGCGGGAGTAGCCGGTCGCGGACTCGATCGCGTGGCCCACGGTGTGGCCGAGGTTCAGGACCTGGCGACGGCCGGCGTCGCGCTCGTCGGCGGCGACCGTGGTGAGCTTGCATCGCAGACAGGCGACGATCGTCTCCTGATCGACCTCCCCACCTGCGCGCACGCGCGCCCACAGTGGGCCACCGGCGATCAAGGCGGTCTTGACGACCTCGGCGTAGCCGGCTGCGAGCTCGGCCGCCGGCAGCGTCCCGAGCGCGTCGGGATCGCAGATGACCGCCGACGGCTGGTGGTAGGCGCCGGCGTAGTTCTTGCCCTCCGGCAGGTCGACGCCGGTCTTGCCGCCATAGGCGGAGTCGACCTGGGCGAGGAGGGTCGTCGGGAGCTGCACGTGGCGCATGCCGCGCTGGTAGACCGCGGCGCAGAAGCCGGCGATGTCACCGACGACTCCGCCCCCGAGGGCGACGACGAGGTCGCTCCGTTCGGCGTCTGCGGCGGCGAGCTGACGCAGCACCGCTTCGGCCGTGGACAACGTCTTGGCCTCTTCACCGGCCGGCAGCGTGATCGTGTGGTCGGCCTGTATGTGGTGGTAGGCCGCGACGTGCTCATCGGTGACCACGAAGCGCCGTCCCTCGAGCATCGGCGGGAGGAACCCGGAGGCGATCAGGCCGCGGCCGAAGAAGACCGGGTAGTCGCCCGACTGCGCGCGGGCCCAGACCATGCCGATCGAAAGCGCGCCGGCCTCGCGGACGTCGCGCAACGCCAGCAGCGACGGCAGCGCGCGACGGACCCGGTCGCGACCGCCCGGAGGCAGCGTCGCATGAGCGGCGTCGCCGTAGGCGGCCGCGCGGTCGGCATGCAGCTGCCTGAAACGGCTCCGGTCGCGGGCCAGCGGTCTGCCCTTGCCGGTCGCGCGGCGCCAGGCGTCATCGGGCTCCACCTCTAGGTGGACGACCGTGTGGCTCGTGAGCGCATCACGGACCCGCTCTGAACCGAGGACTCCTCCCCCGAGCGCCACCACTCCGCCGCGGGCGCGGTCCAACAGCTCGAGCGTAACCTCCTCCTCGAGCGCACGGAAGGCGGCCTCTCCCTCGCGGTCGAAGAAGGAGTCGATCGACTCGCCGAGTCGGGCTTCGATCACGCGATCGGAGTCAAGCGGCTCGACCCCCAGCTCCGCGGCGATCGAGCGGGCGGCGCTGGTCTTCCCGGCACCCATGAAGCCGACCATCACGAGCGCGCCGTGCTCGCGGTCGACCGATCTCCCCTCGCCGGCGCGAGTGAGCGCCCCGCTGGCGTGGCTCGGCCCTGCGGGTCGGTCCGACGCTAGCGGACGGTCACCGGAAGGGCCGCCGGTCAGCGCCTCCAAGCGATCCGCTCCTTGTACGCCTGCAGCGCGGCGATGCCGTCACCGATGTGGTCACCGCCGAGCTTGTCGCAGTAGGCGGAGGCGAGCACCAGCGCCACCATCGCCTCGGCGACGACGGCGGCCGCTGGGACCGTGCAGGAGTCGGTCCGCTCACGCAGCGCCTGTGCGGGCTTGAGCGTCTCGATGTCGACGCTGCGCAGTGGCTTAGTGAGCGTCGGCAGCGGCTTCATCGCACCGCGCACGATCAACGGATCGCCGGTGCTCATGCCACCCTCGACGCCGCCGGCACGGTTGGTCTCGCGGTAGAAGCCGCGCGCCGCGGAGTGGAAGATCTCGTCGTGGGCCTCGGAGCCGACCCGCCCCGCGAGGTCGAAGCCCTCACCGACGCCGACACCCTTCATCGCCTGGATCGACATGATCGCCTGCGCGAGCTGACCGTCGAGCCGATGGTCCCACGACAGATAGGAGCCAAGCCCGGGAACGAGGCCGAAGGCGACCACCTCGTAGACGCCACCAAGCGACTCGTTGGCCTTGCGGGTCACGTTGATCTCCTGAACCATCGCGTCACTGGCGTCGGCATCGAGACACCGCACGGGGGACTCGTCGACCGTGTCGAGATCGGCGACCGTGAGCGCGTGGGCGGTGGTCGTGACAGAGCCGATCTGCAGGACATGGCTGCGGATCTCGACCCCGAGCGCGCGCAGGTAGACCTTGGCGAGCGCGCCCGCGCCGACACGGGCGGCCGTCTCGCGGGCGCTCGCGCGCTCGAGGACATTGCGCACGTCGGTGAAGCCGAACTTCTGGACCCCCGCGAGGTCAGCGTGACCAGGCCGCGGGAGGTGGACCTCCTCGACGTCGGCGTCGACCGGCCACGGGTTCATCCGCTCTTCCCAGTTGACGTAGTCCTTGTTGGCCATCCGCAGCGCGATCGGAGAGCCGAGGGTCCTGCCGTGGCGCACGCCCGAGGTGACCTCCGCCTTGTCCTTCTCGATCTTCATCCGCCCGCCGCGACCGTGGCCGAGCTGGCGCCGGGCGAGGTCGCGGTCGATGTCCTCTGGCGCCAGCTCGAGGCCCGCCGGAAGACCCTCGATGACCGCGGTCAGCCCGGGCCCATGGGACTCGCCGGCGGTCATGAAGCGAAATCGCATCAGCCAACCCTAACGGCGGGCTTCGTTGCTCCGGCCCTCGGCGGCTACTGCACGTCGCGGCGCGCGTCGACGATCACGCCTGCGACGACGAAGACAGCCGCCCACGTGGCGAGGGTCAACGCCGCCGTCCCCATCGGGTGAAGATCGCCACCCCCTCCGAGCGAGAACGCCACGTTCTTGAGCGTGTAGTCGTACGCCTCCTCGCTGATCAGCACGACGAGCTCCTCGAGGATGAACAGCCATAGCAGCGCTCCGACGATCGCGACCACCTGGTTGCGGACGAGCGTGCCGACGCCCACGCCCAGCATCGTCATGAGCAACAGGCACAGCAGGCCTCCCCAGGCGATCTCCCAGTAGTTCGAGAGCTCGAGACTCGGACCGGCCGAGCCCGACAGCAGCGGCAAGCCGATCGCAAACGCGACGACCAACATGGCGATCCCGACGAGAACGCTCGTGATGCCGTAGGCGATCATGCGTGCGAAGGTGAGCTTGCCGCGGTTGGGGGAGATCAGCAGGCTCGCCGCCAGCGTCCGATGACGGAACTCCGCGGTCGCGCCGACGATCCCGAACAGCAGCAGCGGGATCGACAACACGCCGCCGACGCTCAGCACCCGCTGCTTCTCCACCGCGGACGTCGGATCGCCGGCCAGCAGCGTGACCAGCACGGTGAGCAGCACCAAGGCGATGCATGCAAGGCCGAAGCCGAATGCCGTGCGGGTCGTGCGCACCTTGACCATCTCTCCCCTGATCAGGGCGGTCATGACGGCGTCACCTCCTCGGACTCGCTGGTGAGCTCGAGGAATACCTCCTCGAGCGACGTCGAATGCTCGGCGAGGGCGTAGAGCGGCAGGCCCGCTCGCAGGGCGACGTCACCGACCTGGTGGCGGGTGAGGCCGTCGACGGCGAGTCGTCCATCGGCGGGACGTGACGGGTTTCCCCCGGCCTTCCGAAGCGCCTCGGAGAGCTGTACCGGATCGGAGGTCTCGAGCGCGATCCGGCCCGCGGCATGGCCTGTCAGCTCGCCGACGCTGCCCTGGCGGACGAGACATCCCCGGTGGATCACGACGACGTCGTCGACCGTCTGCGAGACCTCGGCGAGCACGTGGCTGGAGATCAGCACCGTGAGCCCCTCCGCCGCGCGGCCACGCAGGAACTCGCGCAGCCAGCGGATGCCCTGCGGGTCCAGCCCGTTGGCAGGCTCGTCCAGCACGAGGATCTGCGGATCGCCGAGCAGCGTCGCGGCCAGCGCCAAGCGCTGACGCATGCCCATCGAGTACTTCCCGGCGCGTTTGCCCGAGGCGGATCCCAGCTCGACGAGGTCGAGCACCTCGTCGACGCGGCTGTAGGGCAGCGAAGCCATTGCGCACAAAGACCGCAGGTGACTGCGGCCCGAGCGGCCTGGGTGGAAGCTGGACACCTCCAACGACGCGCCGACGGTGCGTGCCGGATCGGTCAGGCTCGAATAGGGGCTGCCGAGGACGGTCGCGCGGCCCGCACTAGCGCGGGCGAGGCCGAGCAGGATCCGCAACGTGGTGGTCTTCCCGGCCCCGTTGGGTCCGAGGAAGCCGGTGATCGCACCGGCGCGAACCTCGAAGGAGAGGTCATCGACGACGGTCTGCGACCCGTACCGCTTGGTGAGACCCTCGACCTTGATCGCCGGGCCTGCGCTGTCCGAGCCCATACTGTCCCTTCCAGTAGCTCCGAACGTCTCTCGGGGACGCTCGCTGTCACTGCGTGCGCGGCAGTGAATCACGCCCGGGGGCGGAACCCATCCACTCAGTGCGGGCCAGCGGTCGAGTCGTGGAGCTTACGAGCCGTCCCCGATTAGGAGATCGACCATCACGGGCACGGCGAAGCGGCGCTCCGTCGCCTGGGGACCGCCGACCAGGGTCGGGACCTTGTCGCCGGTCTTGGGGGTCGTCACCTTGTCGGCGGAGATTCGGACCGCACGGATCTTGTTGATGGTCACGGTGAACCTCCGACCGGCCCCATCCGCGAACGTCTGCTGGGCACCCGGGCCGAGCTTCAGCGTGGCGCAATCGGTCGGGCTCGGGCTGCAATCTCCCTTGCCCTTCACGGGCTTGAGTGAAGCGTCGACGAGGAAGACGGCGTTGTCTGCGGCCTCGTCGACGCCGAGGTACACGAGCAGCGGCGCGTGCTCACCGGGGAGCATCCCGAGCCGTGCGATGTCACGCCGGCGCTGCCGGCGGTTGGGACCGGCGAAGGTGAGGTCGACGGCGTAGCGGTAGCGGATGCGCGGAGCGGCCGACGTGTCGTCGTCCTCCGGAGTGGGTGAGACCGCACCGGGCGCGTCGGTCGGACCCGTTGGCATCAAGCCGCCGAAATCGGCGGAGCCCGAGCCGCCGGACGGGGCGTCGGCGGAACCCGAGCCGCTGGACGGGGCCTCCACGCCACCGGTGGCCGCCCCGCTGTCGGGCGCGCTGTCGGAGGCATTGTCGGCCGCCCCGTCCTTCTTGTCGCCGCCGGAGCCGAGCGGCTTGAAGGGGTTGCGCCGGTCGAAGCTCTCGAGATCCGAGGCGTCTAGCGTGTCGAGGCGGACCAGAGCGTCGCCGGCCACTGCCGCGTCAGGGGTGTTTAGGTCGTCGGTCGGCGCCTGCGGCGCCGGTGCGGCAACAGGCTCCGAGCCAGACCGGCTGAGCGCAACCGGGACGGCCACCAGCGCCACGAGCAGCACGATCGCGACCGGGAGCAGACGCTTCGCCCGGAGGTCGTGGACGATGCCTAGAACGATGCCGAGGATCATGCTCATAGTCCAGCCTCCGTATTGCTCGCCGGCGCAACCGGCGCCGTGTTCGATGCTGTGGGCGGCTGACCTGACGCAGGGCCAGTGGGAGCGCCATCCGCTGTAGTGCCCTCGCCCTTGGGCGCGAGGTAGACGGTTGCCCTTGCGGTCGCCTCGACCTCTGGGAACTCGGAGACCGTGAAGTCGAAGCTGTCGATCGTCAAGAGACGGCCACGGACGCGGACCTGACCGTTGGAGACGTGGACGAAGCGCTTGAGCTCGTGGAAGAAGTCGGCCAGCTCGAAGAATCCACCGGTGAACCCGAACTCGAGCGGCACGGCGTCCAGTCCGGTCACGGCTCCGGCGGCCGGGTCGGAGCCTGCCGCGGCGGAGCTGGCGCCCTCTGTGTCAGCGCCTTCGGCGTCGGCACTGGCCGCGTTCGAACCCTCGGCTGTCTCTCCCGCCGCCTCGCTGGCCTTGCCGGGCCCGGTCTCGGCCGAGTCGCCGCCCGGAGCTGACTTACCGCCCTCACCCGACGCCGAGCCGGAGCCCTCGGCGGACGCCTCCGGGACCGCGGCGCGCTGGCCGGGGCGGATCTCCTTGAAGCGAATCTTCGTGCCCTTCGCGGCGGCGTCCAGCTGGACGATCAGGCTCGGAAGGTCGAGCGTGCTCGGGGCGGCCTTGCCGAGACGCACGACGGTCGCGTAGTCCTTGGCGTAGCTCTCCTTCGAGGACTCCAGCGAGTCCGCCTGGGACTTCGCCTTGTCACGCTTCTGCTGCACCTCGGCAAGCTTGGTGCCCAGGCTCGCGGCCTCCTCACGCTTGGGCGCGAGCAGCAGGAACCAGTAGCCGACGATCAGCAAGACGGGCACGACAACGAGGATGATCTTCTTGTCGCGATCTCTGATGCTCACGATCCGCCCCCGAGCCTCGTTGGAACGCGGTCGCCCCGCTCGCCTTCGCTGCCGGTGAGCGTCTGCGAGAAGCTGACGGTTGTCTCGAACTGGAAGCTCGCGCCGCAGCCGGTACCCGTGCCGGCGCCGCTGCCGGCGTCCTGGCCGGTTGACGACATCAGCTCGACGTCCAGGGCACGGTGCAGGCTACGCAGTCTGACCATGCTCGCCGCGACCGCCGACTGCGAGGGCGCGCAAGCACTGAGGCTGAGAGTGGGCGCGCCGGGCACGGCACCGTCCGCGGGCGGGGCGCCGGGAGCGGCCGCGTCGTCGGCGGCACCGCTGGCGGACGCCTTCGCAGCCGTAATCCAGGTCCCATTGGGCAGGACAACGCTGAGCTCGCGCATCAGGCGCTCCCAGTCGAAGCGGCCCTTGGCAGCCGTGTTGACGGCGTCGAGGCGCTGCTGCTTGACCTCCGCGAACGTGCCGAATGGGCCGAGCGTGGCTGCACGCTGCTGCTCGGCCTGCTGCTCCTGCTTGGCGGCGGCGATCTGCGACTGGCGCGAATCGATCGAGTTCTGCGCCATGACGGGTAGCACGACGGCCACCAGCAGCCCCGCGAGGCCACCGAGGACGAAGAGGCTCGTGTGGCCGGCGGGCTTGACGGCCTGCCGCGCGCGGTACTTGTCGGGGAGAAGATTGACCGGCCTCACGCCGACGCCCCGATCGCCAGGCCCGCCGCGACGGTGTAGCGGTAGGCATCATCGCCGCTGGCGACGGTGTGCTCGCCGAGCGTTCCCAGCGGATCGGCCACCGTGACCTCGAGGCCCGCCCGTGCGCCAAGCTCCTGCGCGAGACGCTCATCAGCGGCCCGGGGGCCCGACAACACGATGCTCGTGACGGCACACGCGGCCGGCTGCGCCATGTGGAAGTCGATCGACAGGCGGATCTCCTCGGCCAGCATCGTCACGGTGTGCTCGTCGTCGGGATTCCAGACGGCGCGCAGTGGGCGCGTGAAGACGCAACTCGATCCGACGGCGATCGCAAGGTTGGTGACCCCGCCCAGGTGGCAGATGACCCGCGCCGAGTCCTCGGCGTCGCCGCCGCCGATCCCGGCCCCGAGAACGCGCACGAGCGCGAACGCGTTGAGGTCGATGCCGATCGGCTTCAGACCCGCTCCGCGCACGGCTTCGATCAAGCGCTCGACCATCGCCTGGCGCGCGGCCACGACGACGAGCTGCTCACGCACGCCGTCCTTCTCGTCACCAGTGGTTCCAAGCGACTGGAAGTCGAGGATCGCCTCATCGAGGGGCATCGCGATCGCCTCCGCAGCCTGGAAGCGCACGGCCGCCGCTCGATCGGCGGCGTTCTCGATCAGCGGCAGCTCGAGCTGGCGGACGACGATCTGCTGGTTGGCCACCCCGAGACGCACGCTGCGGGGCAGGTCGTGCCGACGGAAGAACTCCTTGAGCGCGGCCGACAGCTGGTCCGGGTCGCTTACCTCTCCCTCGACGGCGATGCCCGCGGGTAGGTCCGTGCTCACCAGTCGACCCAGCTGAGCGTCTTGGACCATCGCTGCGGCTAGAAACGCCCCGTCTATGTCGAGACCGACGGCTGCAGAGGGGCGCTTGCGGAGGGAGATGGGCATCGTGAAAAGGGGTTCGACTCACAGGAGGTATCGGTCGCCACGCCGATCCCTTTAGCCCCACAGCCGTCGGATCGCTTCGAAGGTCGCGAAGATGGCGATCAACAGCGGATGTCGGATGACTCCGACGTCCCCGCCAAGGAGGTGCATTCACGGAAGCTGCCGCCCTCCTTGGCGAAACCGGCGGTGCCCGTCGTGATCTCCGCGACCTCGCTGCCGTACGTCAGGTTCGTTGTGTAGACGCTGACCGTCTTTCCCGCCACTGAGCCGCGGTAGTTCGCGCCGTACAGGGAGACCGCCGATAGGGGCGCGTAGATGCTGACCGGCACCGTGGTCGCCGTCGTCCCACGCAGGTCCACCTTCTTGGTGCTCGTCGTGCTGCCGACGGCGTAGATCTGTAGCGACGTCGCGAGGCTGTTGCTGTTCTCGATGCGCGCACCGTCAAGCAAGATGATCGCGCCTTGCTGATCGGTCGCGCTCACGCCGGTGCAGGACCCGGGTGCGTCGATGTGAATCTTCACGGCAGTGCCGGCGGCCCTTGGCGCGATGATCAGGCGCGCGTTGGCCTCGGCGTAGATGGTGCAGAGGCGGTAGTTCGATCCGGTGAGGGTCACGGTCGCGCCAGCCGGCAGATACAGCCGCCGGTTCGCGTCAAAGGACGCTCCGCCCGTGCAGGCATCCTGATTCGCCGTGCAGAGGCGTCCGTTGTCGGCGTTCGCATCCGCCGGGATGACGACAGGGGCGAGCGTGAACGAGCCCGATGTCTTGGTGCCCCCGCAGCTCGGACTCCCCGAGAAGGTTGTCGCATGCTGGATGTTTCCGCAGACGGTGGACGAGAAGAGGTTCCCGACACCGTCCACACGGATGTTGCCAGTGATCTGGGCGGTGTTCGCCCCGAAGGTGCCATCGGCGGAGACCGCCCAGCCCTCGAACAGAGGCGTGCCTGAGCTGACGATGTCGGCGCTGACACGCCGTGTCTTGCCGTCGGCCGTACCGATCGAGACGATCCGTCGCCTGGTCTTGCCGTCGGCGTCGGTTCTCGGCGCGGACACGCGGTACTGGAACGTCGCTTTGCTGCCGAGGCTCTCGACAGGCGACCAGGCGCACCACTGACGTCCGGAGAGCGTCTCGACGTACGCGGTGGTCGCGGGGGACGCTCCGGCGGGGTTGGCGCATTGGGTCGCGGTCGGCTTGACCTTCTTCGTCCGGTAGACCGCGACGTCGAGTCCGGACTCGGCGGCGGCGATCGCGCGCTTGACGCCCCGGTCGCGGTTGGCGGAGTTGTTCGCGCTGCCCGCCTGCTGCATCCCAACGCCACCGATCAACAACGTGAGCGCCAGCACACCGATGACCGTCGGCACGATCGAGCCCTGCTCGCGGCCGAGGGCCTTGCGCGCGCGTTCGATCAGCTCCAAGGGGTGCATTGCTCGGCTCCTAGCTCGCGTTCCTGGCTGCGCGCCGACGGACGATGATCTGCTGCTCAGAGGAGGGATTGCGGAAGGAGATGGGCATCGTCAAAGGGGAGCTCGGCTCACAGGAAGTATCGGTCGCCACACCGATCTCTTTAGCCCGACAACCGTCGGATCGCCTCGAAGGTCGCGAATCAGCGCAGGAAGCGGTCCGCGTAGAGCTCGATCAGCTGCTCCCCCGCGAGCAGGCCGATCAGCGCTCCAAGCGCCAGAAAGGGTCCGAAGGGCACCGCCTGCTTGCGAGCCTGACTTCCCCTTCGCGCGACGATCACCAGACCGACGACCGATCCCGCGCCAAAGGCGACCAGCAGCGCGGGAATGATCTCCAACCCGAGGAACAGTCCCATCACGCCGGCGAGCTTGACGTCGCCCATCCCCATGCCCCCCGGCGCGATCAGCGCCACGACGAGGAAGGCGCCGAACGCGGCCGCTCCGGCGATCAAGAGCTCGGAAAGCTCAGACGTCATCACCGCGGCCCCGGCGATCAATCCGAAGCCCGCGAGCGGGGCGAGGATCCGGTTGGGCAGCAGCCGACGCTCGAGGTCGATGGCGGCGAGCGCGATCAGCGCCGCCGCGAACGGAAGCTGCTGAACGAGACCGAAGTCGACGCCGCAGACGGCTGCGATCAGGCCGAAGACGACGGCCGTCAACAGCTCGACGATCGGATAGCGCGCCGAGATCGGCTGCCGACAGTGCCGACAGCGACCGCGCAGGATCAGCCACGACAGCACCGGGACGTTGTCGTACGGTGCGATGTCGTGCTCACAGTCCGGGCAGCGCGAGCCCGGCCACGCCAGCGACCGCCCGTCGGGAAGGCGGTGGATGACGACATTGAGGAAGCTGCCGATGAGCGCCCCGGCTCCCGCGATGCACGCTACTGCGACCGCCATCATCAGGCCACAGTCTGCCTCAGCAGCGGTTGTCGGGCGTTGCGGACGGTGTCGTCGCCGCGCATTCGCGGAAGCTGCCCTGCTCGCGCGCGAGCGACCCGCTGCCGAGGATCTGGCTGACGGCGCTGTCGTAGGTCAGCCCGCCGCTGCCCGAGAGCGTGACCTTCTTGCCGGCGATTGCACCCTTGACGCCGCCACTACCCGAGAGGACGATGTTCGCGAGCGGCGCATAGATTGCGGCGGCCACCGCCCCGCCGCTACCGGAGAACTGCACGGGGTCGCTGCCGACAACGTAGATCTGCAGCTTCGTCGGATCCGTGCTGGCACTCTCAAACGCGCCGGAGCCGCTCAACGTCATGCCGGTGGCGGCGCCCCCGCAGTTCGCCGGCGTATCGATGTAGACCCGAACCGGCGAGCCGGCCACCAGCGGCTCGAAACGCAAGTTGCCCGACCCGTCCAGCAAGATGCCGCAGAAGACGTAGTTGTTGCCCCGTAGGACCAGAGGGGTGGACCCCGACACCTTGACCTTCCGATTGACGAAGCTGGCCCCGCTGCAGGGATCGAGGGTGCAGACGCGGTAGTTGTCGGAGTCCGCGCCCGCGGGGATGACAACCGGATCAAGGGCGAACGGCGCCACCGCGGATGTGCTGCTGCCGCCACAGGTGATCTGACCGAAACCTCCGAGTCGGACTTTGTAGGGGGTTGGCCCGGGAACGGCGTTGCCGCAGACGCCGCCGGTGCCAGACAGGTAGATATCCTTGTTCGAGCGCGCGTTGCCGGTCACGCCGCCAAATCCGCTGATGTCGAACTGCTCCCCCGACGAGACTCCGAAGCCGGCGAACAGCGGGCTCGCCCCCGTGAGCGTGCTCAAAGCCACCCGCCGCCGGACACCCCCCGAGAGCCCGCTGGAGACAACCGTCCGGCGCGACTTCCCGTCGCTGCCCGTAAACGGCGCCGACACGCGGTACTCGAACGTGTCGCCCCCGCCCAAGGTCTCGTCCACCAAAGCACACCACGTCTGCCCCGCCGGATAGCCAGTCAGCGAAAGCGCGCCAGTCGTCACGTTGCGCAACACACAAGGCTGACTGTCAGTCGGCTTGAGCTTCTGCATCCGGTACACCGCGACGTCGATCCCGGCCTCGGCCGCCGCGATCGCCCGCTTGACGCCCCGATCACGGTTGGCCGAGTCGTTCGCGCTACCCGCCTGCTGCATCCCGACGCCGCCGATCAACAACGTCAGCGCCAACACACCGATGACCGTCGGCACGATCGAGCCCCGCTCGCCGCCAAGCACCTCCCGCGCGCGTCCGATCAACCCAAAGCAGCGCACTGCTCGACTGCTAGCTCGCGTTGGGGTCGGTTACGACCGTCGACAGGTAGATCGGGCGGGTCGGGGCCGAGCGCTTGTCGTCGTCCATCACGACGGCGACCGTGATCCGCTTGGAGTCGGTCGTGCCGCTGCAGCCGCTGCAGCTCTCGGTCCTGTAGGTGATGTAGCGATAGATCTTGCCGGTGCCGGCTCCCGCGTCGAAGCTCTCGGGACCCTGGATCACCGAGCCGGCGCCGACGAGCGTCTCCGAGCGCAGGGTGGTGCTGTTCTTGTCGGCGTAGTCGGCCTTGATGCTGAAGAGCGAGCCCGTCGTGACGTAGAAGTTCGGGTTGCGCGGGTTGTTCGGACGTGGATCCCCGGCCGGGTTGCCGTCGCCGCCCGGGGCCGGAATCGAGCTGAGCCCAAGCGTGGAGTACGAGATCGACTTCATGCGCTCGAGCTCGCGTTGACCGACGGCGAGGGCCTGCTCGTGGCGCTGCGCCGCCTGCGAGCTGCGCTCGGATGCGTCGAACGTGGTGAGCACTCCGATCAGGCCGATCGAGATGATCAGGACGGCGACCAGGATCTCGGCAAGCGTGAAGCCGTGCTCGCAGGACAGCCGCCGCCGCAGTGCGTGCAGGGGCCCCATCGCTAGATCACGTTCCTCAACTGGACGCCGTCGGTCAGCGTGACCGGACGCGTGTTTCCCCGTGCCTTGGCCTCGACGTCGACTGTGACGCTCATGAAGGTCGGCTTGATGGTGGTGTTGTTGGGCGAGAAGGCATTGTCGTTGCGCACGCCCGTGATCACCGGGACGGCGGTGCCCACGACCCCGTTGACCGCGCCTTCCGCCCGGGAGCACACAGCGGTCGAGGAGTTGCAGACGTAGCGCACGCGGCGCAGCCGCGCCGCGGTCCCGTCGCCGGCACGGACGTAGGTGTCGAACTCGACGGTGGTCGCGGTGGGGATCGAGTAGAAGCGACTCGCCTGACGCAGATCCCTGGTGATGCGCTCCAAGCCGATCTGCTGTTGCCCGACCGCCTCGGCGCGGGCGCCGGCCCTCGTCTGGCCGTTGATCGCGATCACATAGAAGCCGAGAGCGACGCCGAGCAGGGCGATACCCAGGGCGCCGGCGACCATGAACTCGATCAGGGTGAACCCCGACTGTTCCTTGCGCAGGCGCCCTAGTGCTGAGATGAACGAACGCATAGGCCCGTCTATCGACACCAACCGGCCACGGCTGAAGCAAGCCGCTCGAGCTCGACGATCGGCCGACCGCGACCTACCACGTCTTGCTCGTCGGGCAGGAGCCCTTGTCGCCCGTGCCCGCGACGATGCCCGTCGTCGCATCGACGGCGCCGTTCCCACAGCTGCGCGTGGCTGCCCCACCGGTCTGGTCCTTGGTGATCGCGAAGGTGTTGCCCGTCTGGGTCTGGCGGACGGCGACCACGTAGCGGGATCCCGAGAAGGCGACCGTCAGGTTCGACCCGTCGGCCGGCGCGTCGGAGAGGCTCGCCTCGAGTCCTCGTAGAGCGGCCGCGTCCATGCCGGCGAAGGTGCTATCGTCGACGTAGTAGGTTTCGGCCGCGGTCGCCGCCTGGCGAGCCGCGGACTGGGCC
>Ga0136615_10000489_pt1 | contig 18067 bp, 18 predicted proteins | sample AntDrymUQ2882206_2_FD_106647 | JGI IMG/M metagenome (GOLD analysis project Ga0136615, IMG submission 106647) | Polar desert sand microbial communities from Dry Valleys, Antarctica - metaG UQ288 (22.06) | ecosystem: Environmental > Terrestrial > Soil > Desert | place: Antarctica: Dry Valley...
CAGATGGCGTCGAAGGCCGCGTCGGAGCCGAGCAGCACGATCATCGCGAGCCCCACCAGCACGAGGAACCAGCCGAAGCCGATCCCGATGCGCGCGGCGAAGCGCGTCGCGCGATGGCGGTTGCCGGTCACCTTCCAGGCCGCCGCGCGGGCGATCCGGCCGCCGTCGAGCGGGAAGGCCGGCACGAGGTTGAACACGAGCAGCACGAGGTTCATGGAGACGAGCAGCGAGACCACGACTTCCGCCGGCGAGGCGTCGGCGGCGGCGGAGAGCCGCGCGGCGTCCCAGAACGAGTCCACGCCCGCGAGCAGCACGGCGGCGCCCGAGGCGAGCACGACCAGCGCCAGCGTGACCAGCGGCCCGGCGACCGCGACGCGGAGCTCGGCGCCCGGCGTGTCGGTGTCGCGGCTCATCTTCATCACGCCGCCGAACAGGAACAGGTCGATCCCCTCGACCGCGATCCCCTCTCGGCGGGCGGCCAGCGCGTGCCCCAGCTCGTGCAGCACGATCGAGGCGAAGAAGCCCGCCGCCGCCACCACCGCCACGAGGTAGACGGTGGTGTTGCTCGCGTCCAGCGTCTGCGAGAGCGAGTCCCAGAGGACGAAGATGACCACGAAGAGGACGAGGAACCAGGAGTAGTTCACGCCGATGCGGATGCCGAAGAGGCGCAGCAGCGGGAGGGAGCGGGATCTCGTCATCACCGACCCATGGTGGCACGCATCCCGAGCGGTACGACAGTCGGCCACCCGCCCGGGCGCTCGTCCTGAGCCGACCGATGAACGGGAGGTCAGTGCCAACCAACACATGGAGGTGTTGTGCTCGTTCGCATCCCCACCCTGGCGGCCGTGGTCGCCACCCTGGCGCTCGCCGCGGTCCCCGCGGCGGCGACCGCCACGCCTGCCGGCCCGGAGCCGGCCGCGACCGTCTGCAACGAGGCGGAGAACTCGCCGCGCGGCGGGTACGTCGTGACGGGCGGGCCCGTCGATCCCAACCCGCCGGCGTTCCTGCGTGGCTCGCAGATGCGCGTCGGCAACGGCCACGGCGCAGGGCTCGAGCACGCCGCCGAGCGCTCGCCGGCGCTGCGGCTGTGCGGCCCGGAGGACGGCGGCGACCCGACCGACCCCGACGACGAGCTCCCGCCCGTCGCCGACTGAGCACCATGGCAGCGCGGCCCGTAGGGGGCCGCGCTGCCATACCATCGGCGCCTTCACATCGGCATCGAGGAGACACATGGCACACGAAGTCACCTTCATCTCGGGTGACGGCACCGGTCCCGAGCTGGCGGAGGCGACCCGCCGCGTGCTCGAGGCGACCGGCGTCGAGCTCGCGTGGGACGAGCATCCGGCGGGCGAGGACGTCTATCACGAGGAGGGCAACCCGTTCCCGGACCGCACGCTGGACTCGATCCGGCGCACCGGGGTCGGCATCAAGGGCCCGACCACGACGCCCGTCGGCTCGGGCTTCCGCTCCGTCAACGTGCTGCTGCGCAAGGAGCTCGACCTCTATGCGTGCATTCGGCCCTGCAAGGCCTACGAGGGCGTGCGCACGCGCTTCCCCGAGACCGACATCGTGATCGTGCGGGAGAACACCGAGGACCTCTACGCGGGGATCGAGTACGAGGCCGACTCCGCCGACGCCGAGCGGTTGCGCGGCTTCCTGGAGGAGCTCGACGGGTCGAAGGTCCGCGAGCACTCCGGCATCTCGATCAAGCCGATCTCGGTCTTCGGCTCGGAGCGCATCGTCCGCGCGGCGTTCGACTACGCGCGCGAGAACGGCCGCCGCAAGGTCACCGCGGGGCACAAGGCCAACATCATGAAGCACTCCGACGGGCTGTACCTCGCCGTCGCCCGCCGGATCGCCGAGGAGTACGACGACATCGAGTTCGAGGACCGGATCATCGACAACCTGTGCAACCAGCTCGTGTCGCGCCCGGAGGAGTACGACGTGATCGTGCTCCCCAACCTGTACGGCGACATCGTCTCCGACCTGGGCGCCGGCCTGATCGGCGGGCTGGGGCTCGCGCCGGGCGGCAACCTCGGCACGGAGGCCGCGATGTTCGAGGCGACGCACGGCTCCGCCCCGAAGTACAAGGGCCAGAACAAGGCCAACCCCACCGCCCTGATGCTGTCCGGCGTGCTGATGCTCCGCCACCTGTCCGAGCGCAGCGCGGCCGACCGGCTGGAGGGCGCGATCGCCGCGGTGATCCGCAAGGGCGAGAAGGTCACCTACGACCTCAAGCCGAACCGTGACGACCCGTCGGCCGTCGGCACCTCCCAGTTCGCCGACGCCGTGATCGAGGAGATGAACGCGTGAGCACGCCAGTGAAGGTCACCGTCACCGGGGCCGCGGGCCAGATCGGCTACGCGCTGCTCTTCCGCATCGCGTCGGGCCACCTGCTCGGGCCGGACCGCCCGGTGCACCTCAACCTGCTGGAGGTCCCGCAGGCCGTCGGCGCCGCCGAGGGCACGGCGCTCGAGCTGTTCGACTGCGCGTTCCCGCTGCTGGCCGGGATCGACATCTTCGACGACGCCGTGCGCGCGTTCGACGGCGCCAACGTGGCGCTGCTGGTCGGTGCCCGTCCCCGCACGAAGGGCATGGAGCGCGCCGACCTGCTCGAGGCCAACGGGGCGATCTTCAAGCCCCAGGGCGAGGCGATCGCGGCGGGCGCCGCCGACGACATCCGGGTGCTGGTGGTCGGCAACCCCGCCAACACCAACGCGCTGATCGCGCAGCGGAACGCCGACGGCGTGCCGGCCGAGCGCTTCACCGCGATGACGCGGCTGGACCACAACCGGGCCGTCGCGCAGCTTGCGGAGAAGACCGGCGCCGCGGTCTCGGAGATCACGAACATGGCGGTGTGGGGCAACCACTCCCCGACCATGTATCCCGACCTGTTCAACGCGAAGGTGCGCGGCGAGCGGGCGTGGGACGCGGTCGGCGACGAGGCGTGGGTGGCCCACACCTACATCCCCCGCGTCGGCAAGCGGGGGGCGGAGATCATCGAGGCGCGCGGCGCCTCGTCGGCGGCGTCGGCGGCCAACGCGGCGATCGACCACGTGCGCGACTGGGTGGACGGCACCGCCGAGGGTGACTGGGTCTCCATGGCGGTGCCGTCGGACGGCTCCTACGGCGTGGCGGAGGGGATCATCTCCTCGTTCCCGTGCCGAACGTCAGGCGGCTCCTACCAGATCGTGCAGGGGCTCGAGGTGACCGAGTTCTCCCAGGTGCGGATCGACAAGACCGTCGAGGAGTTGACGGCTGAGCGTGAGGCGGTGACGAAGCTAGGCCTCGTCTGACGCTCGGGAGTGCCACCCGCGCCCCGATTTCACCACCTGTCCCTCCTCGGCGAGGGTGGGCATCACCCGGTACAGGTAGTTCTGCTTGATGTCCATCGCCTCGGCGAGCTCGGGGATCGTGATGCCAGGGCGCGCACGCACCAGCTCGAGCGCCTGCAGCGCGCGCGTCCCCGAGCCCCTCGGGCGGCCGCGGCGGCCGTTCGAGGAGGCGGTGCGCGTCCGGCGCCGGCTGGGGGTGCGTGTGCCGGCGGCCGGCTTGGTCTCCACTCCGGCGAGCGCCTGCTCGGCGGCGGCGAGCCGATGGTACTCCTCGACGAGGGGCTTCAGCTCCTTCAACCGTGCCTGGATCTCCTTGCGCTTCTCCTCCAGGAAGTCAGCCAATCCGTCCCACCCTTTCACCGTAAATCGTCGTTGGTGCCGTGTACCTTAGGGTAGACGCCGACTTGCTGTGAGCCGCCTCGTCGAGCACGACGTCGCGCTGCCCGGCCACGAGGTCGCGCTGCTCGCCCCGCGCGACGGCGAGTCACTGCTCAGCGAGAAGGCGTTCGCACAGGACGAGTTCCTCCCCTACTGGGCCGAGCTGTGGCCGAGCGCGATGGCGCTCGCGCGGGTGATCGCCCGCCGGCCGCTGACCGGTCGGCGGGTGATCGAGCTGGGCTGCGGGCTCGGCCTGCCCGCGATCGCCGCCGCGCTGGCCGGGGGCCGCGTGCTCGCGACGGACTGGTCGCCGGACTCCGTCGCCATGACGGCGCGCAACGCCCGCCGCAACGACGTGGCGCTGAACGCCGAGGTGTTCCGCTGGGACGCGGCGCCAGGGCCGCTGGGACCGCCGTGGCCGCTCGTGCTCGGCTCCGACCTGCTCTACGAGGCGCGCAACGTGCCGGCGCTGCTGGCGCTGTTGCCGCTCCTCACGGCGGCGAGCGGCGAGGTCTGGCTGGCCGACCCGGGCCGCGCGCCCGCGGCCGTCTTCCTCGAGACGGCGGCGCGCGCCTGGCGACTCGACGCGATGCCGCACGACGGCCCGGCGCACGTCACCGTGCACCGGCTCCGCCCTCACCGTTCGAGGTAGGCCTTCAGCCGCTCGAGCGAGCGGTTCGCCTCCCGCTCGGCGGTGCCCGCGACGAGCACCCGTCCCGCCACGCGACCGAGGAAGCCGCCGGGCTGCGAGTACTCGTTGCGATAGTCGAAGCGCGTGCCCTTGCCGCCCTCGAGCGGCGAGAGCGCGTCCACGATGCGCGCGTGCGACCCCGCCGGTCCCTTGCCCTCCCACACCGCCCGGTGCGGCGCGTCGACCTCGGCCAGCGACCACTTCACCTTGAAGTTGGCGTGGTGCAGGCACAGCGTCTGCTCCATCCGGAAGCCCTCGCGCAGGTCGCCGTCGTCGACGTGGCCGAGCTTGCGGTGCACGGTCACCCAGTCGTCGAAGTGATGGGGATCCATGATCACGTCCCAGACGCGCTCCGGCGGCAGGGCGATGTCGATCGTCGCGGTGACCGCGGTCATCGCGCCGCCAGCTCCTCGGTGCGCTCCCACTCGCGCAGCGCGCGCTCGACGGCCGCGTCGAAGGAGTGGAGGTGGACGCCGAACGCCTTGGCCGCCGTGTCGTCGCGCGGGAGCAGGTCGTGCTCGAGCGACTCCATGAGCGGGCTGATCAGGGCGGGGTCCTCGCCGGCGATCGCGGCGGCGACCACGGAGGCCAGCGGCGTGAGCGCGAAGCCGAGCTCGAGCGCCGGACGGCGGATCATCATCGCGTCGGAGATGCGGGTGATCATGGCGGCGTAGGTCATCACGTCCGGGCCGCCGATGTCCCACGACCCCCGGATCCCGTCCGCGGGGACCGTCGCGGCGCGGGCGAGAAAGGCGAGCACGTCGCGCCCGTCGATCGGCGCCGTGCGGTTCTCGCGCCACGCCGGCAGCGCCATCACCGGCATGCGCTCGATCAGCCGCACGAGGAAGCGGAACGAGCGCGAGCGGGCGCCGATCACGATCGAGGCGCGCAGGGCCACCCCCTCCGGCACCCCGGCGAGCAGCGCGCTCTCGACCGCGAGCCGGGAGCCGAGGTGGCGCGAGAGCGGCGCGTCGGCGGGCACGATGCCGCCCAGGTAGACCACCCGCCGCAGGCCCGCCGCCGCGGCCGATGCGGCGAACGCCTCGGCGGAGCGCCGCTCGCGGTCGGCGAACGTGCCGTCGATCGCGCCTTCCATCGAGTGGATCAGGTAGTAGGCGACGTCGATCCCGTCGAGCGCGGCCTCCAGCCCGGCGCCCGTCGTGACGTCGCCGAGCGCCAGCTCGTCGAGCTCCGGGCCCGCGGCCGCCACCCGCTCGGCCGAGCGCGCGAAGCCGCGCACCGCGTGCCCCTCCTCCGCGAGGCGCGCGGCGAGCGCCGCGCCGACGTATCCGGACGCTCCGGTGACCAGGGTTCGCATCGCCTCCGAGGGTACGAGCGGCGTCTCGCCGCCGATTTCTCGTCCGGTTTTCCGCGCTCAAAGCGGGATCGGAGTTCCGCTAACGGGGCGAAACGGGTGTGTTTCGCGCCTGTTTGCGGGAACAGCAGGAGAAGCGTGCGTTTTGCGGGATCACCCGTTGCACGCTCCTGCCCCGATCGGGTTTCCTTGCCTCGTCCTGTGACGGAGTGGTGAGGGGGAACGCGAGCGGTGCCGGCCAAGGTGACGTGCGAGGACTGCTTCTTCAAGCGCAACCTGCTGTGCGCGCTGAGCTGCGACGCCCCCTGCCCGACGTTTCGCCCCGACCACCCCGACGGTCTGCGCCCGCCGCAGCAGCTGCGCTTCGTGTTCCGCCAGGAGCGCCGCCGTCAGGTCGCGTGGGCGCTGCCTACCGCGCAGGAGCAGGCCGCTCTGCACGCATAGCGATCCACTTCGCGCCCGGCGTGTCGCTCAGCCCGTGGGCGATGATCGACATGAAGACGCACAGGGCCGCACGCGGGGGTTGGTGACCACGCTGGACGACAGCACGGGGTCGGTGGGCGAGAGCAGCGCGCCGAGCAGCAGGCACTCCGTCCAGCCCAGGTCGGTGACCGCGTGCGCGGCGAGCGCGACCAGCGCCGCGGTGAGCGGCATCGCCAGCACGAGCTTGCGCACCGGCAGGTGCCACTCCCGCCGCAGCATGCCCCCTTCGACCTCCAGGCCGTCGCGGAAGAGGATCACCACCAGCGCCACGATCGCGAGCCCGGCGACGAAGCCGGAGGTCGGATCGAGCTCCAGCACGTCCGTGCCGCCCTCGACGAGCGCGAAGCCCGCCACCACGAACAGGGCGGTGAGGGAGAGGAAGGAGCGGTGCGCGATCCCCGACAGCAGCGCGCCCAGCACGAGCAGCCCGCCGAGCACCAGCAGCGGGACGTCGATCGGCGCTCCCGCGGCGAAAGTCACGGCGGTAGGGTCCCAGACGCGATGCGGGTGACCATCCTCGGCAAGTCCCCGTCATGGCAGGACGCCGGCGGTGCCTGCTCCGGCTACCTCGTCGAGTCGGAGGGCTTCCGGCTGCTGGTGGACTGCGGCAACGGCGTCTTCGCGAAGCTGCGGCGGTTCGTCCACTACACGGACGTCGACGCGGTGGTCGTCTCGCACCTGCACGCCGACCACTTCCTCGACCTCGTCCCCTTCTCCTACGCGCTCACGTACGGCCCGCACGTGGCCACCGGCGCGGTCCATCCGGTGCTGAACGCCCCGCCCGGGGCGCGCGACTGCTTCCGCCGGGTCGTCGGCGCGTGGGGCGGCGAGGACCTGATCGAGGCCGCCTTCGACCTGCGGGAGTACGACCCCGCGGAGGTGCTGCACGCCGGCCCGCTCACGGTCCGCTTCCAGCCGGTGCCGCACTTCACGGCCACCCACGCGATCGACGTCGCCGGCGGCCGCGCGCGCTTCACGTTCGGTGCCGACGGCGCGCCGTCCGAGGCGCTGTCGGGCTTCGCGAGCGGCACCGACCTGCTGCTGGTCGAGGCGACGCTGCCGGAACCCGAGGCGGACGGCCCGCGCGGGCACATGACCGCCGCCGAGGCCGGCGAGCAGGGCCGCCGGGCCGGCGCGCGGCGGCTCGTGCTGACGCATCTCTCCGACGAGCTGGACGCCGTGCACGCCGAGGAAGAGGCCGAGCGGGCCTTCGGGGGGCCCGTGGAGATCGCGCGCGAGGGCGCGATCTACGAGCTCTGACCTCCAGTCGGAGCGGCGTTCGGCCGATACAGGGAGCGGAGGCGACTCCGAGAGACCCGACGTGACCACACCGGAAGCCACGACGACGGACGGCGTGCGGCTCTTGTCGCACCGTCCCTCCGTGCTCTACAAGGTCGAGCACCTGGCCACCGAGCCGCCCGAGGGCGACATCGCGACGGAGGGCCTCAAGCTGGCCGGCCCCGGTTGGGACGACCGCCTCAAGACGCTGCTCGGCGCCCTGTCGCAATCCGAGCGCGCATGCCTGTTCGCGGTGCGCCTGGCCGACGAGCACGCGCTGCCGCTCCCGGCCGAGACGCTGCTGGATCGCGCCCGCACCGACTGGTTCCCCGAGTTCCTCTCCCACGGCCTGATGCGGCCGCACTTCCAGCCGATCGTCGAGCTGGCCACCGGCCGCTCGTTCGGCCGCGAGGCGCTGATGCGGGGCAAGCTCGGCACGGTCGAGGTGCGCGGCGGCGAGCTGCTGGCGGCCGCCGAGGCGCACGACGCGCTGTTCTCCTTCGACGCGCGCGCCCGCTCCGCCGCGCTCGAGATCGGGCTGCCGCTGATGCCCGAGGCGGAGATCCTCTTCGTCAACCTCGACCCGCGCGCGGTGCTCGACGTCGACTCCTCCCTGCGCACCACGTGGCCGGTGGTCAGCCGCCTGAACGCCGACCCGTCGCGCATCTGCCTCGAGCTGATGCGCCCGGAGCGCTGCCCTGACCGCGACCTGCTGGAGGAGCTGGTCTCCGCCCACCGCCGCCGCGGGGCGCTGATCGCGCTCGACGACCTCTCCGGCGGCACGGACTCGCTCGCCTACCTCGAGCTGCTCAAGCCCGACTTCGCGAAGATCGACAACAAGCTCACGGCGGGGATCCAGTACTCGGCCGGCCGCCGCCAGCTCGTCGCCGCGCTCGTCGAGTGCGCCCACGAGTGCAAGGCGCGCGTGGTGGCGGAGGGCGTCGAGCGCGTCGGCGAGTTCGAGGCGATGCGCGACCTCGGCGTCGACTTCGGGCAGGGCTTCTACTTCGGCCAGCCGACCGAGCGTCCCATGGCGGTCGACCCCCGGCTCGTGCGCGCGCGCCCCGAACTCGTATAAGAGGGCGAAGCCCGGTCAAGACCGGGCATGGATGTCCGGCTTCCCCATCAGAACGCGGTCCGGATGACCCGCGGAGCACTACTATCCGCGCGGTGGCGCTGCCGCTGCCCGACTTCGCCCTCGAGGTCCACCTCGGCCGCTGGGAGCTCGCCGCCCGCCATCACCTGACGGCGTCCGACGCGGAGACCCTGACGGTGGCCGAGGCGCTCGGACCGGAAGGGCTGGAGGAGCTGGCGCGGCTCCCGCTCGGCTACACGCCGACGTGGGGAAGCGACGCGCTGCGCGAGGCGATCGCCGCGACGTACGAGGCGGTCGCGCCGGAGGACGTGTTGGTCTTCGCCGGTGCCGAGGAGGCGATGTTCTGGGCGCTGCAGGAGCTGGTCGGCGAGGGCGGGCACGCCGTGGTCACCGTGCCCAACTACCAGTCGATGGAGAGCGTGACGCTTGCCACCGGCGCCGACGTCTCCGGGCTCCCGCTCGACCCGGACGCGCGTTGGGCGCTCGACCTCGACCGGTTGGAAGCGCTCCTGCGGCCCGACACGCGGCTCGTCGCGGTCAACTTCCCCAACAACCCGACCGGCGCGCTGCCCGACCCGGAGACCTGGTCGGCGCTCGTCGCGCTGTGCGACGAGCGCGGGCTCCGCCTCTTCTCCGACGAGGTCTACCGCGGGCTCGAGCCGGACGGCACCGTGCCACTCCCCCAGGCGGCCGACCGCTCCCCGACCGCGCTGTCGCTGGGCGTCATGTCCAAGGCGTACGGGCTGCCCGGCCTGCGCATCGGCTGGCTCGCCTGCCGCGAAAGGGCGGTGCTCGAGCGGCTCGAGACGCGCAAGCACTACACCTCGATCTGCAACGCGGCGCCGAGCGAACTGATCGCCACCGCGGCGCTGCGGCGCGGCGAGGCGATCAAGGCCCGCAACCGCGCGATCATCGCCGCGAACCTGCCGCGCTTCGACGCGTTCTTCGCCGAGCACGCGGACCGGTTCGCGTGGGAGCGCCCGCAGGCCGGCTGCGTCTGCTTCCCGCGCTACCTCGGCGACGACGGCGTGGACGCGTTCTGCCACGACCTGGTCGAGCAGGCGGGCGTCGTGCTGCTGCCCGCGTCGATCTACGCCTCCGCGCTGGGCCCGGTGCCGGCCGACCGCTTCCGCATCGGCGTCGGGCGCGCGGGGCCGGAGCCCGCGCTCGCGGCCCTCGGCGACTTCCTCGCGCGGCGCGGGTAGATTCCCGCAGGTGCCGACGGACCGTGACCTGTTCGCCAACTTCGAGCGCATGCGGCGCGAGATGGACGAGCTGTTCGGCGACATGTTCGGCGCCGCCGGGCGCGGCCTCGCCGCGCGCGGCGCCTTCTCGCCCGCGGTCGACGTCTACTACGTCGCCGACCCGCCGCGCGCCGTCGTGCGCGCGGAGCTGGCGGGCGTGCGCGCGCCCGAGATCGAGCTGGAGATCCGCGGCCGCGAGCTGATCCTGGCCGGTCAGCGGCGCCCGCACGACGCCGAGGAGGAGCGCCTCTACCAGCAGCTCGAGGTCCAGCACGGGCCGTTCCGGCGCGTCGTGGCCCTCAGCGCCGACGTCGATGCGGACGCCGCCAAGGCGACCTACGAGGACGGCGTGCTCACCGTCGAGCTGCCGATCACGGCGCCGGCCGGCTCCCGCACCGTGCCCATCCGCCATGCGGACGGCGACTCGTGATCGAGATCGCCACGCCCGGCGCCGGCCCGGACGACGTGACGATGGGCGCCCCGCCGGGGCTGCCCGAGCGGCTCCCGGTCCTGCCGCTGCGCGACACCGTCACGTTCCCCGAGACGCTCACGCCCCTGGCGGTCGGGCAGGAGCGCTCGATCCGCCTCGTCAACGACGTGCTCGGCAGCGACCGCATGCTCGTGATGGTGGCCAGCCGCGACCCGGAGGTCGACTCGCCCGGCCCCGAGCAGCTGCACGCCTACGGCGTCGTCGGCACCGTCGCGCGCATGCTCAAGGTCCCCGACGGCACGCTGCGGATCCTCGTCCAGGCCGGGCCGCGGGTGCGGCTCGACGGCTTCGAGGCCGAGCGGCCCTACCTCCTCGCCCGCGTCGTCGAGGCGCCCGACGTGATGCGCGAGGGGCCGGAGCTGACCGCGCTCGTGCGCAACGTGCAGGAGACGTTCTCCCGCATCATCGAGGACGTGCCGTACCTGCCGGAGGAGCTGCTCATGGCGGTCGGCAACCTCGACGACCCGCCGGCGCTCGCGCACCTGATCGCCGGCGCCCTGCGCATCAAGACGGAGGAGAAGCAGGCGCTGCTCGAGGAGCTCGACGTCGCCAAGCGGCTGCGGCGGCTCTCGGAGATCCTCGCGCGCGAGCTCGAGGTCGCGGCGATCGGCTCGCGCATCCAGTCCCAGGTGCAGTCCGAGCTCGACCGCTCCCAGCGCGACTACGTGCTGCGCCAGCAGCTCAAGGCGATCCAGGAGGAGCTGGGGGAGCGCGACCCGGGCGAGGCGGAGGTGGCCGAGCTACGCGAGCAGCTCGACGCGATCAGGCTGCCCGAGGACGTCCGCCGCCAGGCCGACCGCGAGCTCTCGCGGCTCGAGAAGCTCCCCCAGGCCGCGGCCGAGCACGGCGTCATCCGGACCTACCTGGAGTGGCTCGCCTCGCTGCCCTGGGACACGACGACCGAGGACAACCTCGACCTCACCCACGCGCGCGAGGTGCTCGACGCCGACCACTACGACATCGAGAAGGTCAAGGACCGCATCCTCGAGTTCCTCGCCGTCCGCCGGCTCAAGCCGGACGCGCGCGGCTCGATCCTGTGCTTCGTCGGACCCCCCGGCGTGGGCAAGACGTCGCTCGGCCACTCGATCGCGCGGGCCCTGGGCCGCAACTTCGAGCGCATCAGCGCCGGCGGCGTGCGCGACGAGGCCGAGATCCGCGGGCACCGGCGCACCTACATCGGCGCCATGCCCGGCACGATCATCCGCGCGCTGCGCGACGCCGGCTCGGCCAACCCGCTGTTCATGATCGACGAGCTCGACAAGATGGGCTCCGACTACCGCGGCGATCCGGCCAGCGCGATGCTCGAGGTGCTCGACCCCGAGCAGAACGCGACCTTCCGCGACCACTACCTCGACGTGCCGTTCGACCTCTCGCGCGTGATGTTCATCACCACGGCCAACACGCTCGACACCGTGCCCGGGCCGCTGCGCGACCGGATGGAGGTGATCCAGCTCGCCGGCTACACGGAGGAGGAGAAGCTGCAGATCGCCAGGCGCTACCTCGTCCCCCGCCAGATCGAGCGCAACGGCTTGAAGAAGTCGCAGATCGCGTTCTCCGACACCGGCTTGAAGGAGATCATCGCGGCCTACACCCGCGAGGCGGGCGTGCGCAACCTCGAGCGCGAGATCGGCGCGGCGTGCCGCAAGGTCGCCCGCCGCGTGGCCGAGGGCGAGCACGCGCGCAAGGTCGGCGTGACGGCGCCGCGCGTGCGCGAGCTGCTCGGGCGCCCGCGCTTCCAGTTCGAGGCGCGGCGGCGCACCCGGCAGCCGGGCGTGGCCACCGGGCTGGCCTGGACGCCGGTCGGGGGCGACGTGCTGTTCATCGAGGCGAGCGCGATGCCGGGCAAGGGCAAGCTCACCGTCACCGGCCAGCTCGGCGACGTCATGAAGGAGTCCGCGCAGGCGGCGCTGTCGTGGGTCCGCGGTCACGCCGACCTCGACGACGGCTGGTTCGCGGACCACGACGTGCACGTCCACGTGCCGGCGGGCGCGGTGCCCAAGGACGGTCCGAGCGCGGGCATCACGATGGCGACCGCGCTGATGTCGCTCGTCAGCGACCGGCCGGTGCGCGACGACACGGCGATGACCGGCGAGATCACGCTGACGGGCCAGGTCCTCCCGATCGGCGGCCTGAAGGAGAAGGCGCTGGCCGCACAGCGCGCCGGGATCTCCCGGGTGATCGCGCCGCGCCGCAACGAGCCGGACCTCGAGGACATCCCCGAGCACCTGCGCCGCGACATGGAGTTCGTGTGGGCGAGCGAGGTCGAGGAGGTGCTCGCCGCCGCCCTGGAGCCGCCCGCCGACGGCGCGCGCAACGGCGCGGTGCGCGCGCGCGGGGCTCGCGTCCCGCGGTAGCGTCCGCCGTGCGCACCGCCCTCTTCCCTCCGCGGCTGCTGCGCCGCGTGAGCTTCCTGCTGCTCACGCTCCCGCTCGGCATCCTCTACTTCGCGGTCCTGGTCGGCGGCCTCGCCTCGGTGGTCGGTGGCGCCTTCTTCATCGGCATCCCGCTGTTCGTCGGGCTCATGTACCTGTGGCGCCGCCTGGCGCGGCTGCAACGGCGGCTGCTGCGGCGGCTGCTCGACGTCGACGTCGAGGACCCGTACCGGCCGCCGGTCGCGCAGACGCGGCTCGGGCGGATCCGGGACCGCGCGACCGATCCGGCCACCTGGAAGGACCTCGCCTACCTGCTGCTGCTGCTGCCGCTCGGGCTCGTGTCGTCCACGGTCGTGATCTGCTCGAGCGGCACGGCGCTCGGCTTGCTCACGATGGCGGCGTGGGGGTGGGCGGTGCCCGTCGACATCGGGTTCCTGACCGTCGACACGGTGTGGAAGGGGCTGCTGGTGACCCCGCTGTCGATCGTCGTCTGGATGGTCTTCCTGCTCGCGGTACGCGGCCTGGTCGCCCTGCACGGCGCGGTCGCGCGGGCGCTGCTGAGCCCCAGTCCGGACCCGGTGCTCGCGGCCCGCGTCGCGGCGCTGCAGGACTCGCGCGCCCGCATCATCGCCGCCGCCGACGCCGAGCGCCGGCGGCTCGAGCGCGACCTCCACGACGGGGCGCAGCAGCGCCTCGTCGCGCTCTCGATGCAGCTCGGCCTGGCCAAGCGGCGGATGGCGAAGGGCGAGGACGCCGCCGCGCTGGTGACCGCCGCCGACGAGGAGCTGCGGGCGGCGATCGCGGAGCTGCGCGACCTCGCCCGCGGCATCCATCCGGCCGTCCTCACCGACCGCGGGCTCGCGCCCGCGCTGCGCGACGTCGCCACGCGCTCGCCGGTGCCGGTCGAAGTCGGCGCGCTGCCGGAGGAGCGGCTGCCCGGGCCGGTCGAGGCGGCCGCGTACTTCACCGTCTCGGAGGCGCTGACGAACGTCACCCGCTACGCGCAGGCGTCGGCCGCGCGCGTCAGCGTGCGGACGCGCGACGGGCTGCTGGCGATCGAGGTGGCCGACGACGGCGTCGGCGGCGCGGTGGCGGGCGGCGGCTCCGGGCTGCGCGGCCTGGCCGACCGCCTCGGCGCGCTCGGCGGCGAGCTGCAGGTGACGTCCCCGCCGGGCGCGGGCACCTGCCTCACCGCCACCATCCCGCTCGACCAGCCCGAGGCCGACCCGGCGCCGCCGTCCGCGCCGCCGGCCGAGGGCGGCCTCCGTCGCCGCGTCCTGCAGTCGCACGCGGTCGTCTACGCGCTCGTGATGGCGCTGCTGGTGTTCATCTGGCTGACCACGGCCGCCGGCTACTTCTGGCCCCAGTGGCCGATCGCGGGCTGGGGGCTGGTGCTCGCGCTGCACGCCTGGTTCGCTCGGGGCCGTCCCCGGGGTATGCTCGCCCCGGACAGCCAACCGGACCGATGAGAGGTGGCATGGGAGCGAAGAAGAAAGCGGCCAAGGCCGGCGCTGCCGCCGTGGCGGTGAAGCGAAGCCCGTACGTCCAGCGGATCGCCGAGGACGAGGAGCTCCGCCAGAACCTGTGGAGCGCGTACGAGTCCGCTCGCCAGGCGATCGGCCGGCTGCAGAACGGCAAGCACCCGACGAAGCAGATCTTCGACGACAAGAAGCTGCAGAAGGACGTCAAGGCCGCCGCGGGGTCCTTCCGCGACGCCTCGGTCGCGCTGCGCGAGGCACCCAAGCGCCGCAAGAAGGGCGGCGTGGGCAAGCTCGTGCTGCTCGCAGTCGTCGGCGGCGCGGCGGCGCTCGCGATCTCCGAAGACCTACGCAAGAAGCTCCTGGACGCGCTGTTCGGCGCCGAGGAGGAGTTCGAGTACACGTCGAGCACCGCTCCGGCGTCCACGCCGACGACCGCCGGTTCGACGAGCTAGTTCGGGCGGCGGCGCAGGGGACAGTCCTGGTCAGGGCTGTCCCCGGGTCAACCGGGGATCAGCGGGATCTCCCAGGCCAGCCAGGCGGCCAGCGCCGCCGCGACCGCGAGCGCGCCGGCGAGCACGCCGAGGATGCGTTGGGTGCGCGTCGTCTCAGCGGCCTTGCGCTGGGCCACCTCCGCCTGGTCGAGCGCCCGGTCGAGCAGCCGCTCGGCCCAGGTGAACTCGAGCGCCAGCATCGCGAGCCCGACCGGGATGAACACGAACGCCGGCCCGGGCGTGACGAGCATGGCGATCCCGGCGAGCGTCACGGTCCCCCCGGCGACCGCGAAGACCACCCGGAACATGCGCCCGCGCTGCGCGTGCGCCGCGCGCCGCTCGGCCAGGTTCTCCCGCATCCGGTGGGCGCGGGTCATCACTCGCCCGCGATGAAGTCGCGGACCTCGACGAGCGTGCCGGGGCGCGCTTCGGTGTCGTCGCCGTAGCGCGCGAGCCAGCCGCCCGAGGGGAGCTCGCCGCCGGACTGCCACGTCTGCAGCACCTCGTGCGGGTCGATGGCGCCACGCTGACGCTGGTCGTTCGGGTGGATCTCGAAGTGCACGTGCGGCGGCGTCGGCTCGGCGTCCCCCGTGTTGCCGGTGAAGCCGAGCAGCGTGCCGGCCTTTACGCGCCGCCCGCTCACCGCCTCGGGCCCGAACGCGGAGAGGTGCGCGTAGAAGAACGCGTCGCCGCGGTCGGTCTTCAGCCACAGCCGGTTGCCGCTGATCGGCAGCGTCCCGACCCGGTTGAGCGTGCCGTCGGCGACGGCGAGGACCGGGCTGCCGAAGGCGGCGAAGCAGTCGTTGCCCTGGTGCGCGCCGATCACCGCGCGCGCCGCGCCGAAGTCGTCGGCGCAGCGCACGTCGCCGTAGACCGGGAACACGAAGCGCCCGCGTGCCAGCCGCTGCTCGGCCGTGACGCGGGGCCGGGCGGGCTGGTCCTCCGGCTCCGCGGCGCCGGGGTCGAGCGGATCGTCCGGGGCCGGCGCGGGCACGACGGTGGGTGACGGCGTCGGGGTGGCGGCGGGATCCGCGCCGTCGACGGCCTCCGCGCTGACGTCGGCGACCACCACGGTCGTGCCCGACGCGAAGCCGGCCACGGCGCGCGTGAGCCGGACCCGCAGCCCGGCGCCCTCGGCGTTGGCCGTGACGCGCACGCCGCCGGCCGACCAGCTGCTCGCCGTGTCGACGTCGCCTCGCGCCTCTCCCGCGATCGCGAGGCCGGTCACCGAGCCCGAGCGCTCCAGTGCCCCGTCCGAGGCCGTCGCGGTGCGCGTCACCCGCTCGGCGGTGACGAGGCCGCCGAACAGCGAGACGTCCTCCGCGGTGGCCGTGGCGCGGGCGCTCGCGCGGCCGCCGGCGCGCGCGGCGCGCACGGCCGTGCGCCCGCCCGCGATCTCCATCCCCGAGCGGCTGGCGGAGCCGGTCCCGCGCTCGCGCCCGCCGTCCTGCACGGACGCGAGGCCGACGATGCCCAGGTCCCCCGCCGCGACGGCGGCCTCGGCGGCCGCCCGCGCCGGCGGGGCCTGGGCGCGCACGCGGTCGCCCGGCGCCGCAAGCACGAGGGCGGCGAGCGCGAGGACGGCGAGCGCGGCGAGCCTCAGGCGCATGGGAGCAGTCTGGCAAACCACCGGCCGGCGCCGGCGGCGTCAGCGGGCGCGGGCCGCCGCTTCATGGCCGCGCGGTTCCGGCGCCGTCGCCCCGGTCTGCAGCGTGACGACGCCGATCCCGGCCGGCGGAGCGGGGGCGGGCGCGAGCAGCTCCGGCTCGAGCTCCGGCAGCAGCGCGAGGAACGCGTCGACGAGCCCCGGATCGAACTGGCGGCCGCGCTGGGCGGCGAGCTCGCGCACCACGTCGGCCGGCTCCCAGGCGTCCTTGTACGGGCGTGCCGACAGCAGCGCGTCGACCACGTCGCCGACGGCGCAGATGCGCGCGGCGAGCGGGATCTCCTCCGCCCGCAGGCCGTCGGGATACCCGGTCCCGTCCCAGCGCTCGTGGTGCGAGCGCGCGATCACCGCGGCCAGCTCGATCAGCGCCGAGCGCGAGCCGGCGAGGATCTCGGCGCCGATGGCGGTGTGCGTCTTCATCAGCGCCCGCTCTTCCGCCGAGAACCCGCCCGGCTTGCGCAGCACCCGGTCGGGGATCCCCACCTTGCCGACGTCGTGCAGCACGGCGGCGTGGCGCAGCAGCTCGGCGTCAGCCGCGGACATGCCGACGGCGAGCGCCAGCCGGTGGCTCAGCGCGCTCATGCGGTCGATGTGGAGCCCGGTGTCGGCGTCCCGCGACTCGACGGCCCGGCCCAGCCGGGAGACGATCTCGAGCTGCGTCTCCCGCAGCTCCTCGGTGCGCGCGCGCACCTCCGCCTCGAGCCGCCCGGCGTAGACCGCCCGGCGCCGCACCTCCTCGCGCTCGAGCACGAAGGCGGTGGTCATCCCGATCATCGTGCCGAGCAGCAGCGCGACGAGGGGATAGCTGACCGGCAGGATCAGCCCGCGCTCGAACGCGGCCTGGACCGCGATCAGCCAGATGAGCCCCAGCAGCGGAGCGACGAGGGCGGCGCGGCCGGCGCGGCCGCGCAGCGTCGCGACGGCCGGCGCCAGGCCCATGACGAGGACGGCCAGCCAGCCGACCCAGGCGGGCGCGCTGCGCAGCGGCAGCCCGCGCACGGCCGTCCAGATCGCGTTGGCCTGCACCTCGGGGCCCGACATCAGCCGCTCGCGCGCCGTCGGCGTCGCGTGGACGTCCTGGAGCGTCGGCGCGGTCGCTCCGACGACCACGATGCGACCGCGCAGCAGGCGCGTGTCCGCGCGGCCCTCGATCAGATCGGAGAACGACACGCTCGGGATCGTGCCCGGGGGTCCGCGGAAGTCGATCCACGCGCCGCGCGGCGGGAAGTCCGCGGCCGTGAGCGGCGGCCCGCCGCCGCGCCGCCCGGCGACCACGCCGACGGACCGCAGGCGGTCGAGCGTGTAGGGGAAGCGCTGGATCACGTCGCCCGGCGACGTCTGGAGGTTGCCGGCCGCCGGCAGCGCGCGGGCGGCCGCGAGGTTCTCGTCGCCGCCGAGGATCTTGGTGCGCCCCCGCTCGTCGGTCTCGGTGGTCACGAGCACCGTGCCGGGCGCCCGGCTCACCGCGTCGTAGAGAGCGAGGTCCTCGCGCGGCCGGGTCGCCTCGGTGAACTGCACGTCATAGACGATCACGCGCGCGCCGGCCTTGCGCAGGGCGTCGATCGCGCGTCCGTGCAGCGACCGCGGGAACGGCCACGGCTTGCCGAGGTCGGAGAACGTGACGTCGTCGATCGCGACGACTGTGACATCCTCCGTCGGCTGCTCGCCCCGCAGCTGGAAGCGTGCGGCGACGGAGTCCTGCTCCGGCCTGGCCAGCAGGTGGGTGAAGTCGGCCGTCAGCGCGACG
>Ga0136615_10000491_pt1 | contig 18033 bp, 20 predicted proteins | sample AntDrymUQ2882206_2_FD_106647 | JGI IMG/M metagenome (GOLD analysis project Ga0136615, IMG submission 106647) | Polar desert sand microbial communities from Dry Valleys, Antarctica - metaG UQ288 (22.06) | ecosystem: Environmental > Terrestrial > Soil > Desert | place: Antarctica: Dry Valley...
GGCCAGGTGCAGCGTCGCGTACAGGAGCATCGAGGCGTGGCCGCAGGAGAGGACGAAGCGGTCGCGGCCCGGCCAGTCGGGCTGCTCGGGCGCGTGCCGCATCACGCGCGTGTAAAGGACGTACGCGACCGGCGCCAGGGCCATCGGGGTGCCGGGATGGCCGGAGTTGGCCCGCTGGACGGCGTCCATCGCGAGCGTGCGGATCGTGTTCACGCACAGCTCGTCCAGCGCCCGCTGGTCCGTACCCACCGTCATGCGGCTCCTCTGCCCTTGGTTGCTTCGGCCGGAAACTACCGCAGGGCGGCGGTCAACCCGTGACGAGCTGCTGAACGGCCCAGCCGTTGCCGTCCGGGTCCGAGAAGAAGACGAACTTGCCCCAGGGGAACTCCTGCACCTCGCCGACGTCGACGCCCCGCTCGCTCAGCTCCCGGTGGGCGGCGTGGATGTCTTCGACGACCATCTGCATGCCCCGCACCGAGCCGGGCTGCGAGTCCACGACCCCGGTGCCGAGGGCGATCGAGCACGCCGATCCGGGCGGGGTGAGCTGCACGAAGCGGAGCTCGTCGCTGACCTGGTGGTCGTGGTCCGCGTTGAAGCCGACCTGCTCGACGTAGAACGCCTTGGCGCGGTCCACGTCGGAGACGGGGATCGCCACCAGCTCGAGCTTCCAGTCCATGCCTCGCCTCCCGGTTCGCGTGGGGCCGACAACGTACAGAGCCCTTAAGGCGCGGGTGGTTCAATAGACGACATGGAATCCGCCCGCCCATCGCTCCTGAGGCGCGTGATCGCCGTCGCCGTCATCCTCGTCGCCGCGATCGTCGCGCTCCGGCTCGTCGTCGGATTGGTGACCGGCCTCGTCACCGCCGCACTCTGGATCATCGTGGTCGCGGCGCTCGTCGTGGGCGTCCTGTGGGCGCGCTCGACGCTCAAGTCGGCCAAGCGCGACCGCGGGGTGAAGCGCGCGCCGAAGCGCGAGGTGGTCGCCGCGCCGGCCGAGGACCCGGTCGCGGTCGAGATGCGCCGCATCACCGAGCAGCTGCGCGAGCAGGGCCGCACCCGCTGAGCGGCGAGCTCGAGCTGCGCGACGTCGTCGAGCCGGCCCGCGTCGACCAGCTGCTCGAGCTGTACGCGTCGACCTGGTGGGCGGCCGGCCGCTCGCGCCCGGAGGTCGAACGGATGTTGGCGGCGAGCGACCTGGTCTTCGCGCTCGTCGACCGATCCGCCGACCGGCTCGCCGGCTTCGCCCGCGTGCTCACCGACGGGGCGTACCTCGCGCTGGTGCTCGATGTCGTCGTCGTCGAGTGGCGTGGGCAAGGGCTCGGACGGACGCTGATGGACGCCGTCGTCGCCCACCCACGCCTCGCCGGCGTGAAGAGCCTGGAGCTCGTCTGCCAACCCGAGATGATGCCCTTCTACCGGCGCTGGGGCTTCACCGACGACATCGGACCCTCGACGCTGATGCGGCTGAATCGGATCCCGCTGCCGTAAGACCCTCGTCGGGCCGGGGCTCAGCCCTCGCAGTCGACCGCGACTTCGAGGGCGCCGCAGATCTCGCGCATGCGGCCATCGGCCAGGCCGAGTCGCCTGACCAGCACGGCGACGGAGACGCTCTCGACCGAGTTCACGTCGACCGCTGAGCGGCGGGGAACCGGGTCGTCGCCGGGTTGCAGGATGACCTCGCTTGGGAGCGCTCGGATCGTCGTCGTGCACGGCGCGACGAGCGCTCGTCGAAGCCGCGGGATCGCCGCATCGCGGGAGAGGACGACGACGGGGCGCCGGCCGGTTCCCGCCAGCTCGCACCACCACAGCTCTCCGCGAGCCGGCAGCTCGCTCACGAGGCGGTTGCTGCCTGGCGAAACGACGCCAGATCGCCCCAGTCGTCCGGCTCGTCGAGCGGGTGCTCGTCGTACGCGACGTAGCTCGCGTCCACTTCGGCGGCGCGGTGGCGAGCGAGCAGCGCTCGGAGGGCCTCGTCGATGAGAACGGCGTCGCTGATTCCCGAGCGCACGCGGCGCGCGCCTCCGAGGAGGTTCGCGTCTACGGTCGTGCTGAGGCGTGTGCGAGCCATACCACGACCATGCCACACAGAGACGGCGTCGCGAGGCAGTGCCGATCGTCGCAGCCCTCCTCGTGAGGGCTCTCCGTAGAAGCGAGGCCGAAGAGAAGCGCATCTCCAGGTGGAAGAAGACTCGCAGCTCGCCGAGGGCGCGGCGAACGCCTAGATCATCCGCCGGCCCATCGGCGCGTCCTCCGGTCGCTCGAGGGGGCGATCCGTGCGCGGGCGACGAACATCCAGTAGTACACGCCTGACTCCTTTCCGAGGACTGGTGGAGGCCGCGTCGGGGCGGCTTCTCTCGGAGGAGAGACCCAAACGCCGCCGGTTTCATTCCACCCGATCTCAGACCCGTGGCCCGCTCGCCGCTCGCCGTCGACACGCTGCTCGCTCGATGGCGCCGGCTTCCGAACCGCCGGCGGCCTGAGCCGCGCTCAGCGGTCGGCGACGAGCACGGCGAGGTCGCGATGCGCCCAGGCGACCGCGGGCTCAAGGCCGGCGGCGCGCAGCCACGCGAGCTGCTCGTCGACGCGACTCGGCACGTCGTGGACGCCGTCGATCGGGGTGACGACGTCGGACGGATCCTCAGGGACCACGACGTCGGCGAGCGCGAAGCGCCCGCCGGGGCGCAGCGCCTCGGCGACCCGGCCGAAGAGCTTCGCCTTGGCCGGCCCAGCGAGGTGGTGCACGGCGAGCGCGGAGACGACGAGGTCGAACGGACCGGCGGGAAGGGGGTCCTCGAGCCGGGCGACTCGCAAGTCGGCCTGGGGCAGCGCCGACCGCGCGCGAGCGAGCATCGCCTCGCTCACGTCGATCCCGACGAGCGCGGCCTCAGGATGGTGCGCCAGCACCCGCCGTGCGGTCTCGCCCGTCCCGGTGCCGAGCTCGAGAACGCGCCGCACCGGCGCCACTCCGGTCGTCGCGGTGGCGGCCGCCTCCTGTAGGCGTGCGTAATCCGGCACCTCCTCGGCCATGAGCTGGAGGTAGCCCTCGGGGGCGAAGTGGAATCGCGTCATGCGCTCGTTGTACACCTGCGCCCGTGGGTGCGCATACCTCGACTTGAACCGCATGCGAACATGTGTTCGTGTCAGCCGAGGCCGCGATCCTCCACGCCGACCTGGACGCGTTCTTCGCTTCGGTCGAGCAGCGCGACGATCCGGAGCTGCGCGGAAGGCCGGTGATCGTCGGCGGGGGCGTCGTGCTCGCGGCGAGCTACGAGGCGAAGGCGCGCGGGATCCGCACGGCGATGGGCGGGCGGCAGGCGCGGCGGCTGTGTCCGGAGGCGGTCGTCGTCCCGCCGCGGTTCTCGGCCTACGTCACGGCGAGCCGGGCGGTGTTCGCGGTGTTCGAGCGGACGTCGCCCCTCGTCGAGGGGCTGTCGATCGACGAGGCGTTCCTCGACGTGCGGGGGATGCGCAGGATCGCGGGCGCGCCGGGTGAGATCGCCGCGCGGCTGCGCCGCGACGTGCTCGAGCAGGTGGGCCTGCCGATCACGGTCGGCGTCGCCACGACCAAGTTCCTCGCAAAGGTGGCCAGCGCCGTGGCCAAGCCCGACGGGCTGCTCGTGGTGCCGGCCGGAGGCGAGCTGGCGTTCCTGCACCCGCTCGCCATCGAGCGGCTGTGGGGCGTCGGCCCGGTCACCGCCCGGCGGCTGCACGAGCGCGGCATCGCGACCGTCGCCCAGGTCGCGCGGTTGTCCGAGACGGCGCTCGTCGACCTGCTCGGGCAGGCCGCAGGCCGCCACCTCCACGCGCTCGCGCACAACCGCGATCCGCGCAGGGTGCGCACCGGCCTGCGGCGGCGCTCGATCGGCGCGCAGCGAGCGCTCGGGCGGCGCCGGATCTCCGCCGCCGCGCTCGACGCCGCCCTGGTCGCGCTCGTCGACCGGGTCGCCCGGCGGCTGCGCATGGGCGGGCGGGTCTGCCGCACCGTCGTGCTGCGGCTGCGCTTCGACGACTACACGCGCGCGACCCGCTCGCACACGCTGGGCGAGGCGACGGCGGCGACGGGCACGGTCCTGGTGACCGCGCGGGAGCTGTTGGCGACCGCGACGCCGCTGATCGAGTCCCAGGGCCTGACGCTGCTCGGGATCTCCCTCACCGGCCTGCAGGACGAGGGCGGCGTCCAGCTCGCGCTGGCCCCGGAGCACCGGCGCGCCGCCGCGCTCGACGCGACCGTCGACGACGTGCGCGACCGCTTCGGACCGGCCGCCATCACCCGTGCCGTGCTGATCGGCCGCGACACCGGACTGGCAATGCCGGTTCTCCCCGACTGACGGCCGCTGGGAGACCGCTTGACAGATGGAACAGTAACGATATATCTTTGATGCATCGTGATAACCACGGGAGGAAGCAGACGCACGATGTACGCACGTCATCCACACTCCACCATCGATCCGCGCGCGCTCGGCTGGTTCGCCATGAGCCGCGGGCCCAAGGGTCGCGGCGGGCGTCGCGGCGGGGGTCCGCCGTTCGGCTTCCCCGGCTTCGGCCCGCCGCGCGGGCCCCGCGCCCGGCGCGGCGACGTCCGCGCCGCGCTGCTCGTGCTCCTCGCCGAGGAGCCGCGCAACGGCTACCAGCTCATCCAGGAGATCGAGCAGCGCTCCGACGGCGTCTGGCGTCCGAGCCCCGGCTCGGTCTACCCGGCGCTGCAACTGCTCGAGGACGAGGGGCTGGTCCGCGCCGAGTCCGCCGAGGGCCGCAAGGCGTTCACGCTCACCGACGAGGGCCGCGCCCACGTCGAGGCGCACGCCGACGAGCTCGGCACGCCATGGGACGCCGTCAGGGGCGACGTGGGCGAAGGCGCCCTCGACCTGATGGGCGCGATGCGCCACATCGGCATGGCGCTCTACCAGCTCACCCACTCGGGCACCGAGGCGCAGCAGCAGGAGGCCAAGGAGGTGCTCGCCGAGACGCGGCGCAGCCTCTACCGCATCCTCGCCGAGGACGCTCCCTCGGGCCCCGGCGAGGCCTGATCGAACGCTCGTCTCCAGGACGCCGTGGCACCGGACCGCGCGGCGCGGGAAGCTTCCCGCGCCGCGCGGCCGTGCTACTCCCCGTCCGGCTCGTGATCGTGGTCGGCGTGCAGGCCGCCGCCGCCCGACGTCGTAGAGCCGCTGCCGCTCACCGGCCCGGGCGGAAGTAGTCGTGGAAGATCCGCTCGAGCTCACCGGATCCCGCCGGGCCCGTCGCGGCTCCCGGCCCTGACGGGAAGGCCGAGTTGCCGCCGTCGTCGACGAAGCGCAGGTAGTTCGGCGAGCCGATCATGTCGAAGTTCAGCATCGCCTCGATCTTGTCGCGCTCGGACTGCGGGAGCCCGGCGACGTAGGCGGTCGAGCCGAGCAGACCGAGCTCCTCGGCGCTGAACCACATGAAGCGGACCTTGGTGTGAGCTGTCGGCATCATCGAAAGCGGTCGGGAATGCGTTAAGGGGTGGCGACGTCCCAGGTAAGGCATCGGTTCCCACAAGGCGGTGCGAACTGCGGATGTGGGGACCGGTCACCGGGCCTAGGTTGAATGCCACCCGTCCGAAAGGCAATCGCATGCACGGCTCGCTCCAGCTCATCCTCGCCACCGAAACCGACCGCAGCCGCCGTGCGGTCGCCGACCAGGCCCGCACGGCGCGGTCCGTCCGCCGTCCGTTCGCCGCGCGCCGCACGCGGCTCTCCAACCGCGCTGCAGCGCGGCATGGCGTCCCCTCCCGCGCTGCCCCGCTCGGTCACGCCGCGTCCCTCCGCGGCCGCTGACCGTCACCGGCCGCGCGTGTTCCCCGCGCGGCCGCCCCATCACGTGGCGGCGCCCGCACAAGGCGGGCGCCGCCGCGGCGGTGGGTCGCTGCGCCGCGGCGCGGTCAGGTTGCGCGCCGGCTCAGGACCGGCGAGCGAGGCAACCGCCGTGCGCGGCTTGTACGGGTGGTGTGCCCGTGCGGCGATCGACGTCTAACTCGCACATCGGTCCAGGTCGACGTAAGGCCGCCGTAGGGTTCGGCGCTCGCGCGCGTCATACCCTGTAGGTCATGCCTACCGAGATCTCGAAGACCGACGCGGAGTGGCGCCAGGAGCTGACGCCCGAGCGCTACCACGTGCTGCGTGAGGGGGGGACCGAGCGGCCCTTCACGGGCGCGCTCTGGAACTCCCACGACGACGGCGTCTACCGCTGCGCGGGCTGCGGCGCCGAGCTGTTCGACTCCACCACCAAGTTCGAATCCGGCACCGGCTGGCCGAGCTTCACCGAGCCCAGGCTGGCGGAAGCGGTGGAGCTGCGGGCGGACGACTCGCTCGGCATGAGCCGCACCGAGGTCGTGTGCCGGCGCTGCGGCGGCCACCTCGGCCACATGTTCGACGACGGCCCGCAGGACGCAGGCGGGATGCGGTACTGCATCAACTCCTGCTCGCTCGAGCTCGAGCAGCGCTCGCAGTAGCTTCGAGCTTGCCGTTCGCGCGCGCCGGGAACCAGTGCGCGGTCGAACCGTGCGTGGCCGGGGCTGCGTACCCCGTACCGTGAAGCCGATGGCGGCCGTCAGCGCGCGCGGGCTGGTGCGGACCTTCGGAGAGGGCCGTGCGGCGCGGCGCGTGCTCGACGGAACCGACCTCGACGTCGCGGCGGGCGAGATCGTGGCGGTGCTGGGCCGCTCGGGCTCCGGCAAGTCGACCCTGCTCCACGTGCTCGGCGGCCTCGACCGGCCGGAGGCGGGCACGGTCGAGGTGGCCGGCGAGCGGGTCACCGGCGTCGGCGAGCGGCGGCTCTCCTCGCTGCGCCGCCGCCACATCGGCTTCGTCTTCCAGTTCTTCCACCTGCTGCCCGAGCTGACCGGCGAAGGCAACGTGCAGCTTGCCGGCCGCGTGCGCGGCGCCCATGCGGAGGCGGAGGAGCGCGGCCACGCGCTGGTCGACCGGCTCGGGCTGCGCCACGTCGCCGGGTCGCTCCCGCACCAGCTCTCGGGCGGGGAGCAGCAGCGCTTCGCGATCGCCCGCGCGCTGGTCAACGACCCCGGCCTGCTGCTCGCCGACGAGCCGACCGGCAACCTCGACGTGCAAGCCGGCGCGGAGGTGCTCGAGCTGCTCGGCGAGCTGGCCACGGAGGGGCGTGCGATCGTGCTCGTCACCCACGAGGCGAGCGCGGCGGCGATCGCGCACCGCGTGCTCCGGCTCGAGGCGGGCCGGCTGGTGGCGGCGTGATCCGCGCGCTCCTCGCGCCGCCCCGGCGCGCGCGGACGCTCCTCGCCGCGCTCGGCATCGTGGCCGCCTCGCTGGTGGTCGGCACCGCCGCGACGGTCGGCTACGGGCTGGCCACCGGCTTCGACCGCGCCGCGCGCCAGGCCGACCTGCCGCACGTGATCGCCCGCTTCGACCGCGAGGACCGCGAGACGGTCGACGCACGGGTGCGCGCGCTGCCCAACCTGGCCGCGCGCTCCTACCGGCACGAGGAGAAGAACGTCGACCTGCGCGCCAACGGCCGCCGGACGCGCAAGGGCACCCTGCACATCGTCACCGGCGGGCGGCGGGGCTACGCGGTGACGGAGGGACGCGACCTGCAGGGGCCCGACGAGGTCGTGGTGGAGCGCGGGCTGGCGCGCGAGTGGGAGCTCGCGCCCGGCGATCGGTTGACGCTGTACCGCGGCTGGGAGACGCGCATCGTCGGCGTCGCCGTGGAGCCCGACAACGTGGCGTTCCCGCTCACCGTGACGCCGCGCGTCTACACGTCCGAGGCGTCCTGGCCGCACCCGGTCTCGGTCAACCTCGCCCAGCTGTGGCTCGCCGACCCCGAGCGCGCCGACATCACGCTCGCGCAGGCGCGCGCGACCTCGTTCGGGATCGGCGGGCTCTCGTTCGTGACGCGCGCGGGGATCGAGGTGCTGCTCGGCCAGGCGGCAGGGATCGTCCTCTCGCTGCTCGTGGCGTTCTCCCTCGTCGCGCTCGTCGCGGCGGGCACGATGCTGGCCGCGAGCGACCAGGCGGAGGTCCAGCGGCGGCTGCCGGCGTTCGGCGTCCAGCGCGCGCTCGGCTTCACCCCCGCGCGGCTGACGGCCGCGCAGGCGGCCGAGGCGGCCCTGCTCGCCGCCCCGGCCGCCGCGCTCGGCCTGGCCGGGGGCGCGCTCGCCGTCGCCGGGCCGTCGGCCGCGCTGCTGGCCCAGCTCAACGAGCAGCCGCCGGGCGCGGCGCTCCTGCCCGTGCTTGGCGCCTGCCTGCTCGCGATCACCGCGATCGTGACCGCGGCGGCGACGTGGCCGGCGTGGCGCGCGGCGCGCCGGCCGCCGGCCGAGATCCTGCGCGGCGGCGACCTCGCCCGCTCCCCGCGACGGCGCTGGGCCGCCGACGGCCTGCTCGCCACGGGGGCGCGCTTCGCGCTCGCCGCGCGCGGCCGGTTCGCCGCGTCGGTCGCGACGATCGCCGTGTGCGCGGGCGTCGTGACGCTGATGCTGGCGCTCGCCGCCCTGCTCGTGCGCTTGCGCGACGACCCCGGGACGGTCGGCAAGCGCTACCAGCTGAGCGTCCGGCTGTCGCCGTTCGACGTCGCCGCAGTCGACGACATCCCGGGCGTCGCCGCCGCCTCCGAGCGCTACCAGGTCGACGTGGCCGACTCCTTCCGGCTCGGCGAGCCGCTGCGCATGATCGCCTATCCCGGCGACCACACGCGCTTCGAGGCGCCGCCGCTGGCCGAGGGCCGGCGCCTGGGCGGCGAGGGCGAGGTGGAGGTCGGCGTCGGGCTGGCGGACGCGCTCGGGTTGCGCCCGGGCGCGACGCTGGCCGTGCAGACCGAGTCCGGCAGCGAGGTGCGCTACCGGGTGAGCGGCGTGGTGCGCGCGCTCGAGCACGACGGGCGGATCGCCTACGTGCGCCCCGACCGGCTGCTTGACGCCCAGCCGGACGCGGCCCCGACCGTGTCCATCCGCCTCGACCCGGACGCCGACCGGGCGGAGGTCGAGCGCCGGCTCGCAGCGCTCGGCGCGCAGCCCGTCTCGGTCGGCGGCGCCACGACGCGCAACGCCGCCTTCCTCGGCGTGCTCGCGACCGTCCTGCGCGGGGTCGGCCTCGCGGTCGGGCTCGTCTGCCTCTACGCGCTGATCCAGGCGGTCGCCATGACCGCGCGCGAGCGTCGCGGGGCGGTCGCGCTGCTGCGTGCCTGCGGCGGGGACCGGCGGACCGTCGCCGCCGTGTTCGCCGGCGCGGCGCTCGTCGTGGCGGTTCCCGCCGCGCTGGCCGGCGTCCTGCTCGAGTGGCTCGTGCTCGGACCCCTCGTCGCGCGGCTGGCCGCCGGCTTCGCGGCGCTTCCGCTCGCTCCCTCCCCCGGCCAGGTCGCGCTCGTGGTCGGCGGCCTGGTGCTGCTCGCCGCGGGCGCCACGGCGCTGGTCGCCCGGCGGACGATGCGCGAGCCGCCGATCGCGGGACTGCGCGAGGAGTGAGCCGCTCGGCCGTCGCCGTGGCCGCCGCCCTGGCGGCCGCCCTCGCCGGCGCCTGCGGCGGCGGGGACGCGCGCGCGCCGGCCGTCGCCTCGTCGACGCTGCAGGCCACGCTGGTCGACCCGGACGGCGACGGCGCGCTCGCGCGCGGCCCCGGCGAGCCGCTGGTCGACCGCACCGACGTCGGCGGCGGCGGCGGGCGGGCGGGAGCGGTGCTGACCACGCTCGTGCAGATCACGGACGCCCACGTGCGCGACGAGGAGTCGCCGGCGCGGGTGCCGTTCCTCGACCGGCTGGGCGGCGTGTTCCAGTCGACGTTCCGCCCGCACGAGGGACTGAGCCCGCAGGTGCTCGCGGCCGCCGTGCGCGCCGTCAACCGGTTCGGACCCGACGGCGTGCTCGTGACGGGCGACCTGATCGACTCGAACGCGGAGGCGGAGCTCGACCAGGCGCTCGCGGTGCTCGACGGCGGGACGGTGGACCCCGACACCGGCGCGCCCGGCTACGACGGGGTGCAGGCGGCCGACGACCCCGACCCGCTGTTCTACCGGCCCGACCTCGACGCCCCGAGGCATCCCGGCCTGCTCGCGGCGGCGGCGCGCCCGTTCCGCTCGCCCGGCCTCACCGCGCCGTGGTACCCGGCGCTCGGCAACCACGACCTGCTCGTCCAGGGCGAGACCCCACCGACGGCGCGGATCGACGCCATCGCCACCGGGACGCGGATGGTCGTCGGCCTCGACCCGGACCTGCGGCCCGCCGAGGGGGTCGACACCGCGCAGGCGGTCGACGCGCTGCTCGCGGAGGGCGCACCGGGCCGCAGCCTCGAGGTCCCTGCCGACCCCGCGCGGCGCCACCTGCGACCGGCCGAGGTGATCGCCCGCCTGACCGGCCGCGAGCGCTCCCCCGCGGCCGTGCGCGGTGCGGCGGGCCGCCCCACGTTCGACTACGCCTTCGACGCCCGAGGCGGCGTGCGCGTGCTGGTGCTCGACACGGTCGACCGGCGCGGCGGCTCGCGCGGGCTGCTGCGCGGCGCGCAGCTCGCGTGGCTGCGCAACGAGCTGGAGCGGGCCGCCGGCCGCCCGCTGGTCCTCTTCAGCCACAACCCGCTCGACAGCACGGACGGAGGGCAGGAGGCGCTGGCCGCGCTCGACGCGACCCCCGGCGTCGTCGCCGCGATCGCCGGCAACGCGCACCGCAACCGGATCGAGCCGCGCCGCACGGCGGCCGGCGGCTACTGGCAGATCGGCACCTCCTCGCTGGCCGACCACCCCCAGCAGGTGCGCGCGCTGCGCCTCCGCCGCAGCGCCGGCGGCTACGCGCTGGAGACGTGGATGCTCGACCACGACGGCGGCGGCCCGGCCGGCCCGGCGCGCGAGCTGGCCTTCCTGGACGCCCAGGGCGGCCGGCCCCAGGGCTTCGCCGGCGCGCGCGAGGACCGCAACGCGCGCCTCTTCGTGCCGGCGTCGTAGCGCCGCGCACGCCGGGCGCGGTCAGCGTGCGCCCGCGCCGGTGGCGTCGGCGGCGAGGACGACCACGGCCGCGTCGTCGGGCAGCGGGTCCTCGGACGCCCGGACCACCGCCTCCTGGATCGCGCGGGCGGCCGCGGTCGCCGAGCGCCCGGCGGCGCCGCGCACGGCGCCGGCGATCCCGGTGGTGTCGAACGGGCCGTCGGCCGCGCGGCGGCGCGAGACCCCGTCGGTGTAGAGCACGAGCCGGTCGCCGTCGACCAGCCGCCGCTGGTGGCGGCGGAAGCCGCGCGCGCGCTCGGGGAGCCCGAGCGGCAGGTCCGGCGGGGTGTCGAGCTCCTCGACCGTCCCGTCCGCGCCGACGAGCAGCGGCGGTGGATGCCCGAGGTTGACCCAGCTGAAGACGGAGTAGACGGGCAGCCAGCGGGCGAGGATGGCGGTGACGAAGAACGCCGGTCCGCCGGCCGCGGCCACCGTCTCGTCCATCGTCTGCGCCGCCTGCTCGAGCTTGTCGCCGTTGCGGCGCGCGGCCCGCAGGGCGGCGAGCGCAACGCTGCTGAGCCCGGCCGCGCGCGGCCCGCGGCCGGCGCCGTCGGCGATCGCGATCCACGCCCCGTCCCGGTTCTCCACGTAGTCGAACCAGTCGCCGCCGACCTCGTACGAGGGCAGCACGCTGCCGGCGAGCTCGCCGCTGCCCATGCGGACGATCCGCGGCGGCAGCAGGCTCTGCTGGATCTCCGCCGCCGGGTTCATGTGCTTGCGCCGGCGTGCGACGTCGAAGACGTCGGTGTAGCCGGACGCGAGCTCCATCGCCGCGGCGCCGAGCCGCGCGACTTCGGGCAGCCCGGACTCTGATCCGCGCCGGGCGAGCAGCACGCCGACGGCGCGGCCACGCAGCCACATCGGCGCCGGGACGACGCCTGGCAGCTCGGCGGCGAGGTGCGCGACCAGCTCCGGGAGCCCGTCCTCCGCAAGCTCGGGCCCGAGCGCGAGCGGCGCCGGGATCCGCGCCGGGAACTCCTCGGTGCCGGCCAGGCGCAGCAGGTGCGACCCGTCGATGTCGAGCACGTAGAGCGCCACGGGGCCGCCGGCGATCCGCATCGCCTCCGCGACGAGCTGCTCGGGCAGCAGCGCCGGCGGCACCTCGTCCAGCACGCGCACGACGTCGATGATCGGCACCGCCTCGGCCGCGAGCGCCCCCGCCGGGCGCAGGCTCGCGCGCTCGAAGCGCTGCTCGTCCGTCACGTCGGTGGAGATCGCGACGAAGCCGTAGGGGTCGGCACCCGGCCGGCGGCGCAGCACCCGGACGTCGAAGGCCGTCCAGCGCACCGCGTCACCGTCGGCGCGGACCCCGCGGATGCCCTGACGCTCTTCGCGGTGGACGAGCGCGCCGCTCAGCGGATGCGCGTCGAGCGCCGCGGGCGAGCCGTCCTCGTAGAGCCCACCGCTGCGCAGCGCCACGGGCCGGCCCGGCTCCGCGTCGGCCAGGTCGGCGCGCCCCGCCGCGTTGGACGCCAGCACGACGCCGCCCGCGTCGACCAGCAGGAGCCCGCGGTCCAGCGGGTCCGTGATCACGTCGAACAGCCGGTCGACGGTCGCGCCGGGGTCGACCGGGCCGCCCCAGCCGGCCCGCAGGCAGCTTTCGACGAGGTGCGCGATCCCGTCCGCGAGCCAGGGGCGGGCCGGAGCCGGGTCGATACCGGCGGCGCGCGCGAGCTCCTCCGCCAGCGGGACGAGGGCGTCCCCGGCGCTCGTGACCGCATCACCGGGCGGCGATCCGAGCGGGAGGTCGAGCGGATGCTCGGCCCCCACGACGACCAGGGTCGAGACGACGGTCCTGAGCCGGGCCAGCGCCGGCTTGGGCTCGGTCACCGCGCCCCGGATCGCCGTCGTCACGCTCGCGAGCGTCTCCTCGCGCACGGCGTGCTGCAGCTCGGCCGGGTTGGCGAAGTGGCGATAGAGCGTCGAGCGGCTCACCCCGGCCTCAGCCGCGACGGCCTGCATGGTGAGCGGTGCGTCCCCGCGGAGCAGCCGGACCGCGGCCGAGATGGCCGCCGTGCGATTTCGCCGCGCCACCGCCCGCCGCCCGCGGGCGCGCGGCGATCCGGCCTCGGTCACGCGCTCGTCGCTGATGCACCCACCGTACCGGGTCTCGGGACACTCCGACGGGCCCCCGGGCGACGACGTCCCGCTACGAGCACCGCTCGTCCCGAAAGGGGCGTAATCGCCTCGCCGCGGGGTAGTTTCGACGCACGGGGCTTGGCGCCACGGATTTCGAGCGAAGGAGAGTGAGCTGAGTATGCCCTCCAAGGATGCGGTGTTGCAGTGGCAGGGTCAGAACATGGTGAGTTCGGACGGGGAGAAGATCGGCAAGATCGAGGAGATCTACCTCGATCAGGAGTCCGGTGAGCCGGAGTGGGCGTTGGTGAACACGGGTTTGTTCGGTTCGAAGTCGTCGTTCGTGCCGATCGCGAACGCCAACGACGAGGGCGGCGACGTCCGCGTCGCGTACTCCAAGTCCCAGGTCAGCGACGCGCCGAAGGTGGAAGCCGACGGCGAGCTTTCCCAGCGCGAGGAAGGCGAGCTCTATCGCCATTACGGCATGGACTACGGGGAGGCGTCGCAGACGACGACGACGACGGGTGGCGGCACGGTGGGTGACGACGTGAGCGGGCGTGAGACCGATGACGCGATGACGCGTTCGGAGGAAGAGCTGCGGGTGGGCACGACCGAGCGTGAGTCGGGTCGGGCGCGGTTGCGCAAGTACGTGGTGACGGAGAACGTGACCCAGACGGTGCCGGTCAAGCGCGAAGAGGTTCGGATCGAGCGTGAGCCGATCACGGACGCCAACGCGGACGACGCGATGGACGGTCCGGCGATCTCCGAAGAAGAGCACGAGGTCGTGCTGCACGAGGAGGAAGTCGTGGTCGACAAGCGCGCGGTACCCAAGGAGCGCGTGCGGATGGACAAGGAGGTCGAAGTCGAGCAGCGCGAGGTGTCCGAGGACCTCAGCAAGGAGCAAGTCGAGGTCCTCGACGCCGAAGGCGAGCCCGCCGAGGGCCGCGATGGCGTCCGCGGCACCGACGAAGGCGCCAACCGCTAGCCCACCACCACAACCCAGGAGGCTCCCGATGGAGATCCCCAAGGAGCAGGTGCTCGACCTGCTGCGCAAGCAGGGCAAGTCCGACGAGGCCGGCCAGGCCGACAAGGAGTTGCCCGACCAGGTCGACCCCGAGCGCGACTCGGGCCTGCTGTCGAAGTTCGGCATCGAGCCCAAGGACCTGCTCGGCAAGCTGGGCGGCGGCATCCCCGGCCTGTAGGTCTGAGTCTGGCGGCGCCGCGACGTGGCAGCCTTGTCGGCCGTCATGATCGCCCCGCGCCGCCAGCTCCCGCTGTCCGTGTTCTTCCTCGCCGCCGGGACGCTGCACTTCGTGCGGCCGGCGATGTACGAGGCGATCGTCCCGGAGGCGCTGCCCGCCAAACGCCAGCTCGTGTACGCGAGCGGTGCGGCGGAGCTCGCCGGGGCGGTCGGGGTGCTGCCCGCGCGGACGCGGCGGGCGGCCGGGTGGTGGCTGATCGCCACGCTCGTCGCCGTCCTCCCGGCCAACGTGCAGATGGCCATCGACGCCGACCGCTACCCCGCCGTCCCCGAGCCGCTGCTGTGGCTCCGCCTTCCCCTCCAGGCCCTGCCGATCTGGTGGGCCTGGAGGGTGGCGGCGAAGCGAGCCTAGGCCGCGGCGGGAACCGGCTCGAGCGTGCCGGCCTGCGCGGCCTCGGCGTGCGCGCGGCTCGCCTTGGACGAGATCAGCGTAGCGGCGAGCACCGCGCCGAGCGTGGCGAACCCGGCGCCGACGATGAACGCGAGCTGGAAGCCCTCGGTCAGCGCCGTCGGCAGCGCGGACTGGGCGCCCTGCGCGGCCTGCATCACCTCGTCGGTGCGCGAGTTCGCGATCGACGCGAGGATGGCCAGGCCGAGCGCGCCGCCGACCTGCTGGGACGTGTTGATGAGCCCGGAGGCCAGGCCGGTCTCGTGCGGCGCGACCCCGCTCACCGCCGCGATCGTCATCGGCACGAACGCGAAGCCGAGGCCGACGGCGGCGATCAGCGACGGGAACAGGATGTCGCCGACGTAAGAGCCGCCGACGTCCACCTGGGAGAACCACGTGAGACCGATCGCCGTCAGCACCAGGCCGGCGACGAGGATCGGCTTGAAGCCGAACTTCGTCACCAGCGCCGACGCGATGCCAGCCGAGATGATGATCCCGACCGCCAGCGGCAGGTAGGCCAGCCCAGCGTCCAGGGCGTCGTAGCCGAGCACCATCTGCATGTACAGCGACACGAAGAAGAACATCGAGAACAGCGCCATCGCCACGAGCAGGCCGACGATGTTCGTCCCGGTGATCGTGCGCCGGCGGAAGATCCCGAACGGCACCAATGGGGCCTGCGAGCGCCGCTCGATGGCGACGAACGCGGCCAGCAGCGCGAGCGCCACGGCGCCGAGGCCGAGCGTCTGACCCGACAGCCAGCCGGCGTCGTTGGCGTCGACGAGCGTGTAGACGAGCAGCGACAGACCAGTGGTCACCGATACCGCGCCGGCGACGTCGAAGTGGCGCGCGCCGGCGTTGCGGCTCTCGGGCAGCAGTCGTGTGGCGAGCAGCGCGGCGGCGATGCCGATCGGCACGTTGACGAACAGCACCCACTCCCAGCCGGCGTACTCCGTGAGCACGCCACCGAGCAGGACGCCGGCGGCGCCGCCGGAGCCGGCCACCGCGCCCCAGACGCCCAGCGCCTTGTTGCGCTCGGCGCCCTCGGAGAACATCACGGTGACGAGCGAGAGCGCGGCCGGGGACAGCAGCGCGGCGCCGAGGCCCTGGACGGCGCGGGCCGCGATCAGCGTGCCGGGAGAAGTGGCGAGGCCACCGGCCAGCGAGGCCAGCGCGAAGAGGACGAGACCGGCGATGAACATCCGCCGCCGCCCGATGAGGTCAGCCATGCGACCGCCGAGCAGCAGGAAGCCGCCGAAGAAGAGCGTGTAGCCGTTGACCACCCAGGACAGGTTGTCCTGCGAGAAGTCGAGGTCGCTGCCGATCGAGGGCAGGGCGACGTTGACGATCGACGCGTCGAGCACGACGACGAACTGCGCCAGCGCGAGCAACGCCAGCGCCAGCCACTTCTTGTCCTGCGGAAGAGCTTGGGGAGACACGGGGACGCTCCTGGGGAGGAAGAGTGGGAAGAAAAGAGGAATCGGAGTTCCGGTTTCGGATCGTCACGATACGGAACCCTTGTTCCGGTTGTCAAGGGGGGCTATCCTCACTATTCGAATGGGCACGACCCCGCTCTCCCGACTCGATTCCCGGCCGATGCGCGCCGACGCTCGCCGTAACCGGGAGCGCATCCTCAAGGCGGCGCGCGCCGTCTTCGGCGAGCAGGGGATCGAGGCCCAGATCGACGACGTGGCCAAGCGCGCGAAGGTCGGCGTCGGCACCGTGTACCGCCACTACCCGACCAAGGAGGCGCTCCGGGACGCGCTCGTCCGCGAGCGGTTCGAGGAGATCGCCGGCTACGCCGAGGAGGCGCTCCGGCGCGACGACGCGTGGGAAGGGTTCTGCGAGCTGATCTGGCGGGCGGCCGAGCGCAACGCGGCCGACCGGGCGTTCTGCGAGGTCGTCGCGTTCACCGACCAGAGCTCGATCGTCGAGGAGACCGGCCTGGCGGGATCGACCGCGCTGCTCATGGAGCGGGCCAAGGCGCTCGGCAAGCTGCGCGCCGATGCCACCCCGGTGGACATCCCGATCATGATGGCCGGCGCCGGCTCGGTCATGCGCGCGCATGCCTCCCCCGCGGTGTGGCGGCGCTACCTCACGATCATGCTGGACGGGTTGCGCGCTCCCTAGGCTGTCGCGGCATGGCCACCTCTGACGTCGCCGATCCCGAGCTCGCGGGGATCGCCTGGGACCTGGAACCGCTGCTCGATCACGCCGACGGCGTCGACGCGCTGCTCGACGAGGCGCAGCGCCGTGCCGACGCGTTCGCGGCCGCGCACGCCGGCGAGGTCGCCTCGCTCGGCGGCGCGGGCCTCGCGGCCGCGATGCGGGAGCTGAGCGCGCTGCAGGAGCTCGTCGGCCGCGCCGGCTCCTACGCGATGCTGCGCTTCGCGACGGCCACCGCCGACCCCGAGCGCGGGGCGCTGCTGCAGAAGGTGCAGGAGCGCGGCACCCAGATCGAGACGGCGCTGATCTTCTTCGAGCTCGAGTGGGCGGCGCTCGACGACGAGCGCGCCGAGGCGCTGCTCGCCCACGACGGCCTGGACTTCTGCCGCCACCACCTGCGCGCCGCGCGGCGCTACCGCCCGCACCTGCTGTCCGAGCCGGAGGAGCGGATCCTCGCCGAGAAGGCGCTCACCAGCTCGAGCGCGTGGTCACGGCTCTTCGAGGAGCAGACTGCGGCGATCGCCGTGGACATGCGGGGCGGTGGAGAGCCCGTCGCGCTGGAGGTCGCGCTCTCGCGGCTCTTCTCCCCCGACCGCGACAAGCGCCGCAACACCGCCGAGGCGGTCACCGCGGCGCTGCAGCCCGGCCTGCGCGTGCGCGGCTACGTCCTGAACACGCTGCTGGCGGAGAAGATGGTGGACGACCGCCTGCGTGCCTACCCCCACTGGCTGGCGAGCCGCAACCTCGCCAACGAGGCGTCCGACGAGTCCGTCGCCGCCCTGATCGAGGCCGTCCGCGGGCGCTACGAGCTGCCCCGGCGCTGGTACCGGCTCAAGGCGCAGCTGCTCGGCATCGAGCGGCTCGCCGACTACGACCGCATGGCGGCGGTGACCGACGAGGACGAGCAGATCCCGTGGGCGAACGCGAAGGACATGGTGCTCGAATCGTTCGAGGGCTTCGCGCCCGAGCTGGCCGGCAGCGCGCGCGCGTTCTTCGACGACCGGCGGATCGACGCGCCGGTCCGCCCGGGCAAGCGCGGGGGCGCGTTCTGCTCCTACACCGTGCCGAGCGCGGCTCCCTACGTGATGCTCAACTACACCTCGCGGCGGCGCGACGTGCTCACGCTCGCGCACGAGCTGGGCCACGGCGTCCACGCGGCGCTCGGCGCGCGCCAGGGCATCTTCCA
>Ga0136615_10000492_pt1 | contig 17985 bp, 21 predicted proteins | sample AntDrymUQ2882206_2_FD_106647 | JGI IMG/M metagenome (GOLD analysis project Ga0136615, IMG submission 106647) | Polar desert sand microbial communities from Dry Valleys, Antarctica - metaG UQ288 (22.06) | ecosystem: Environmental > Terrestrial > Soil > Desert | place: Antarctica: Dry Valley...
CGCCTGGACAACCTGTCCTCGTGCCACGGCGGGCTGTCGGCGCTGCTGGCGGCGGACGCGGACCCGGCAACGCCGGCGACCCAGGTCCTCGTCGCCAACGACCACGAGGAGGTGGGCAGCCGCTCGGCCGAGGGCGCCGGCGGGCCGTTCCTCGCCGACGTCCTGGCCGGCATCGCGGCGGCGACCGGCGAGGGCGGGGACGGCGGGGACGGCACCGCCCTGCGCCGGGCGGTCGCGCGCTCCCGGCTGGTCTCCTGCGACGTGTCCCACGCGGTGCACCCCAACTTCTCCGAGCGCCACGAGCCGGGCCACACGCCGCGCCTCGGCGGCGGGCCGGTCCTCAAGGTCAACGCCAACCGGTCCTACGCCACCGACGCGGCGACCGGCGGCTGGTTCGCCGCCCGCTGCGCCGAGGCGGGGGCGGGGCTGCAGCACTTCGTCAGCCGCGCCGACCTGCCCTGCGGCTCCACCATCGGGCCGGTCACCGCGCAGCGGCTGGGCATCGCGACGGTGGACGTCGGCGCCCCTGTGCTGGCCATGCACTCCTGCCGCGAGGTCGCCGCCGCCGAGGACGTCGCGCCCCAGGCCGCCACCCTGCGCGCCTGCCTGGCCTCACCGCTGGCCTGACCCACAGCCGAGCGTGTTCTGCCTACGCCACGGGTAGTAGTCCGCTGGCGGCCAGGGGGAGACATGATGGGAGTGAGACGGTGGACTTCAGCGCGCTGACGCGACCGTTCCGCAGGGGCAGCCGGCGTGACGCGGGCGCGCCGACGGTGGAGGGCAGCGGCGCGAGTGCGGCGGGAGCTGTCACGGCGCATGAGGGCGCCGAGGCCCATACCGACACAGCGGACGGCGCCGCGGGGCAGACCGACGCGCAGCGCGCGCAGGCCGCCCACGACGAGGGGGTGGCGCGCCGCGAGTTGTCCGAGCAGCGCCGGGCCGAGGGCGGCGACGACCCCGCCCCGAACTGGCGCCAGCCCCTGCTGGACCGGCCGACGATCCGCACCGGCGTCTACGCGTGGTCGCTGATCGGCATCATCGCGCTGGCGTTCGCCGTCCTCGTGGCGATGGGCCGGCTGACGATCGTGGTGGTCCCGCTCCTGCTGGCGCTGTTCCCCGCGGCGGTGCTGTCTGGCCCCGCGGCGCGCCTGAAGCGCGTGCTGCCCCCCGCACTCGCGGCCCTGGTGGTGCTGCTGGCGTTCCTGGGCGTGCTCTCGGGGCTGATCGCCTTGCTTGCTCCCGCGGTCGCGGGCGAGCTCGGCGGGCTCACCGAGGCGGCGCAGGAGGGGGCGGCGCAGGTCCAGCAGTTCCTGGAGGAGGGCCCGCTCGGCTTCGAGCCGATCCGCGTGGACGAACTCGTCCAGACCCTGCAGGACCGCGCGGCGAACACCGAGGGGCTGGCCGGCACCATCCTCGGCGCGGCCGGGGTCATCGTCGAGGGTGCGGCCGGGCTGCTGTTCGGTCTGGTCGTGCTGTTCTTCTACCTCAAGGACGGGCCGACACTGGGACGCTGGTTGGTGGGGCTGTTCCCGACCGGGGTTCGCCGCGACGCCGAGATCATCGGCTCGCAGACCTGGCAGGCCGTGGGCGGCTACATCCGCGGGCAGTTGCTCATCGCCTTTGTCGACGCCCTGCTCATCGGCATCGCCATCTGGATCCTGGGCGTGCCACTGGTGCTGCCGCTGTCCGTCCTGGTGTTCCTCGGCGGGCTGTTCCCGATCGTCGGCGCGGCGCTGTCGGGACTCATCGCCGTGCTCGTGGCCCTGGCCACCACCGACCCGACCACGGCGCTGATCCTGCTGGCGGTCATCGTGGTCGTCCAGCAGGTGGAGGGTGACCTGCTCGCGCCGCTCGTGCTCGGCCGTGCCGTGTCGCTGCACCCGCTCGCCGTCCTCGCCTCGCTCACCGCGGGCGGTGTGCTGCTCGGCGTGCTCGGCGCCTTTGTCGCGATCCCGCTGGTGGGCAGCGCCACCCGCGCCGTCGGCTACCTGCGCAGCCGCGTGCCTGGGTAGTTCGCGCCCCGCCCCGCGTGCGTGCGGCGTCCCCTGTCTGGGTACCCCCAGGGCAGCGGAGGGGGCTGACGGGTGAAGAGCGATGCTGGGGCGCGTGCGCTCCTGCGTGCGCCCGCACCCGAGCCGCCGTCCGGCGCCCGGGCGGCGGACCCGCCGCGCGACGCCCGCCTGTCGCTGCTCGACCGTCCCACCATCCGCGCGGGCGCCTACGCCTGGGCGCTGCTCGGTCTCATCGCGCTCGCCGCCGCGGGCGTGGTGGCGCTGGGTCGGCTGGAGATCCTGGTCGTCCCCCTGCTGCTCGCGCTGTTCCCGGCCGCCCTCCTGGCGGGCCCGGCGGCCCGGCTGCGACAGGTCCTGCCACCGGCGGCGGCCGCCGCCGTGGCGCTGGTCGGATTCCTCGCACTGCTCTCGGGCACCGTCGCGCTGCTGGCCCCGGCGGTGGCCAGCGAGCTCGACGGGCTGTCCGACGCCGCCCTGGACGGCGCCGAGCAGGTCCAGACCTACATGGAGAGTGGCCCATTCGGTCTTCAGCCCGTCCGCGTGGACGACGTGATCGCCCAGCTCCAAGGCCGCCTCGCCGACACGGACGGGCTGGCGGGCACCGTGCTCGGCGCCGCCTCGGCCCTCGCCGAGGGCACCGCCGGCCTGTTCCTCGGCCTGATCGCGCTGTTCTTCTACCTCAAGGACGGTTCGGCGATCGCGCGCTGGCTGCGCGACCTGTTCCCCCAGCGGCTGCGGCGCGACGCCGAGATCGTCGGTTCGCAGACCTGGCTGACCATGAGCGGCTACATCCGCGGCCAGCTCGTGATCGCCCTGGTGGACGCCGTGCTCATCGGCATCGGCATCTGGGTCCTCGGGGTGCCGCTCGTGGCGCCGCTGGCGGTGCTGGTGTTCTTCGGCGGGCTGTTCCCCATCGTCGGGGCGGTGCTGTCCGGCCTCGTCGCGGTCCTCGTGGCCATCGCGACCTCCGACCTCACCACCGCGGTGGCCCTGCTCGGCGTCATCCTCGTGGTCCAGCAGGTCGAGGGTCACGTCCTCGCGCCGGTGGTACTGGGTCGCGCGGTGTCGCTGCACCCGCTCGCGGTGCTCGCCTCGCTCGCGGCCGGCGGCGCGCTGCTCGGCGTGCTCGGAGCGTTCATCGCCATCCCGCTGGTGGGCAGCGCGACGCGCGCGGTGGGCTACTTGCGCAGCCGCGTTCCCGGGTAGTTCGCGCTCACCCAGCGCGCGGGCGCCGCCCCGCGGCAGCACCTCCGCCGCGGTGTCCACATGAGCCCCGTCATCTGGGTGTTGAAGGTATCTCGCCGACCAGCGGGCGGGGGTGTCAACCGTTCGGGGAGGGTGCTCCACGATCGCGCCGATCTCACCGGGGGCGCGGTCTACTCAGACTTATGAAACTGGACGCCATCCTGCTCGGACTGTGCCTCGAGAAGCTGCGCGGGCCGGGCGGCCCGGAACGCCGCCGCGTGCGCATGGCCGAGGTCGCCTTGACCACCCTGTACGGGCATCCCAGATGGCCACGCGCCGGGCTTCGTCGAACCGCTACCGCAGACAGCGTGGCCGGCGACGCCGCGAGCAGCTACGAGAGCTCACGCAGATGTCCCAGCAAGTCGAGGGCGGGTACGCTGAGCACGGCGCTGCCAAGGCGCTGAGCGCGGCAACCGCTGGAGGGCGCACAGCCACGTGCTCGCGGCCGCGGTTGCCGCCGACGCCGAAGCGGTCATCACGAGTTCCTCGACGTTCTCTACGCCAAGGCGCCTGAGGCCGGGTCACGCCGGCGGCCTAGGTCCTGCCCCGGAGGTTTCGAGGTCGGGCATCATCGTGCGGTCGCGCTTCAGTTCGGAGAAGTTCTCGTAGCGGGTCAGCCAGGCGACGTGGCGGAACAGTTCGACCGCGTCGTCGTCGCTGGGGACCTCGCTGATGACCGGACCGAAGATCGCGGGGCCGTCGCCGCCGTCGAGCACGATGGTCGGCACCCCGAAGCTGCGGGTGCGCTCGACGAGCGCGGCGTGTTCGGCCTGCACGGCCTCCCAGGTGGCGTTGTCCGCCATGGCCTTGTCGCCCAGAGCCGGGTCGAGCCCTGCCTCGCGCAGCGCACCGGCGACCACCTCGGGGTCGTCGGCGTCCTCGCCGCGCTGGTGGATGGCCGCGCCGATCGCGGCGTAGAAGCGTCCGACTGCCGCGGAGCCCTCGGCCTCGCGCACTGCCACTACGGTCCGTAGGGAGCGCGCGGCCTTGGCGTGGCCCTTGCGCCGGCTCTCCTCACTGCCGTCGTTGACGATCGCCAGCGAGAACACACCCCAGTCGGCCTCGACCTCGCCGAGTTCGACCAGGCGGTGGATCCAGCGCGACGTCTGGTAGCACCAGGGGCACAGGGTGTCGAAGTGGAAGCGGATGCGCTCGGTCATTGCGGGCTCCTCGTCAGCGGATGCCCATGCAACCCCGTGGGTGCGGGACCGCATTCCCGTCCGGGTGCGGGTGAGGTTCTCGGTGTAGTGGTGTCGGCCAGGGAGTGGCCCGCGTCGGGTTCGTCGGCGCGGAGGACGATGCGGCCAGCGCCGATGCGGGTGACGCTCTCCGGTCGTCGTCGACCGGGGGAAGCCCCGGCGGCTGTGGCGACGATGCTGGCTTCGTCGCATTGGGGGTGATCACTCATCGTTCAGGTCGAGGTCGGCAAGCTGCTCGCAAGCGCTGACCAGGTGATAAGGGACGTAACGCCCAGTTCAGCCGTCTGCAGCCTGCCGCACCCGGGATACTCGCGGAACCCAACGGCTTCCAGGTGGCGTAGCAGCGCATGGACAGCGGGAGTCCACGGCCCGGTCGGCCGCCGGACCTTGGAGCCGACGTGCACAACGGTGTTGACGAAGCCACCGATCAACGGTTCCTCTCCTGGCGGGAAGTCGCGATCCGTGTGCAGGAAGACCGGGCTCAAGGGCCGCGGCGCGCGCTGTTGAGAGCCTTGGCCAGCAGGTCTCGGACCGGGGTCTGGGCCGCGTAGGCGAAGGCGCCGACCCGTGCGACGGCCTGCAGGTCGCGGGGCGAGGAGCAGACCAGGAGCTCCGAGGCGGTGGCCAGCGCTTCGAGGGGGTAGCGGCCCTCCTCGACCGCCAGGCCCGCCGCCCGTGCGGCGTCCAGGACGGTGCGGCGGGTGATCGAGTCGACGATCCCCAGGGCGACCTCGGGCGCGCGCACGGTGTCGTGATCCACCCAGGCCACGCCGAACGTGGGACCCTCCAGCACAAAACCCTCGAGCGAGACGAGCAGTGCGTCGTCGCCGCCCGCCGCCCGCGCGGCCCGCGACGACGCCATGTTCGGGGTGTAGGACATGCTCTTCGCGCCCGCCGGGCCGTAGCTGCCCAGCGGTCGGATCCACGGCGCGGGCAGCGGGACGAGGTGGCGCAGCTCTGGCCGCTGCGGGCGGGCGGTGAGCGTGAGGACCCGGGTGCCGGACGCGGTGACGTAGCAGCGCAGCGCCGCGTCCATCGAGCCGACGCCGTCGAGCAGGGACCGGGCTTCGGCCTCGAGCAGCGCGAGGTCCGGGGCGGGCAGCCCGATGGCGGCGAGCGAGCCGGCCAGCCGCGCCAGGTGGTCGGCCAGCCGGAACGGGCGCCCGTCCCACACCCCGATGGTCTCGAACGCGCCGTCGCCGCGGGCGAAGCCGTCGTCGAGCAGCGGCAGCGCGGCGTCCGCGAGCGGGAACGCCAGCCCGTCGATCAGCGCGCGAGGGATCACGGTGTCGGTCATTGCGCGCACGCTCCAGGGGTCAGTCGGGCAGGGTGATGGCGCCGTGGGTGCTGTTGGGGGTGGGGACCTCGGCGGTGGTGAGGTCGGAGCCGTGCCACCAGGTCACGCGCTCGGCGAGCAGGGCGGGACCCGGGGTGAGCGTCCCGGACAGGGACAGGCCGGAGACCTCGGTGGGGCGGCCCCGGCTGTCGGCGTCGAGCGCCACCGCGGCGGGCGCGCCGCCGTGGAGGTCGAACCCGGCCGGCAGGCTGAGCGGGAGGCCCGCGCCGGCCCCGGCGCGCCACACCGCCGGGGCGAGGCGGACGGTGTCGCCGTCGAGCGCGGCCAGGACCACGCGGCGACGCCCGGTCAGGGCGCGGCGCACGTCGGGCGGGACCACGGTGGGCAGGGCCGGGGCGATGCCGGGGGTCAGCGCCGGCGGGCGGACGGCCTCGACGTCGTCGAGGACCACCCGTACCACGACACGGTTGCGAGGCAGGAAGCGCGACGGGATGCGCGGGGCGTCGGCCAGGTAGCCCGCGATGCTGGCAGCGTTGCGCAGGGCGAGGACGGCCAGGGCAGCCGAGATCGTGGGACCGTGCAGGACCAGCCCGCGGGGGTCACGCGCCGAGAACACCCGCGCGCGCCCGCTGGCCACCGCGCCCGAGCCCTCGTCGTCTGCCGGCGCCACGTACAGCGCGCACTGCGTGTCGCGCGCGAGCGCGGACACCTTCATGCCGCGCGCCGGGGTGGACATCCACACCGCCGTGCCGTCGAACCAGTAGGCCATCGGTGACAGCACCGGTCCCCTGGCGCCGTGCAGGCCGAGCAGGCAGCGGCTGCCTCGCTCCAGGACGTCGCGACCCCCCACCGTTCCTCCTCTCCCACGTTCGCGCGGCAGGCTGGGCACACACGCTACCCACCCATTGCCGACCAGGAGCCCACCCCGATGTCGTTCGTCGTCATCAACGCCATGACCGTGCCCCCCGCCATGCGCGACACGCTGGAGCAGCGCTTCGCCGCCCGCGCGGGCGAGGTCGACAAGATGGACGGCTTCGAGCACTTCGAGCTCCTGCGCCCGGTCGAGGGCCAGGATCGCTACCTCGTCTACACCCGCTGGGACTCGCGGGTGTCCTTCGAAGCGTGGCGGACGTCCTCGGCGTTCGGCCAGGGCCACGCACAGGCTGCAGCCTCCGGGCCGGCTGCGACCGGCTCGGAGATCTGGGCCTTCGAGGTCGCCGAGAGCCGCTCGCACCCGCACGATTGATTCACCGCCGCCCTGGAGACCGTGGGATTCGCTCGCAACGCCACAAACCTCCAAGGAGTTCCCACATGGCCTCACGATCCGGCGACCCGCGAATCGGCAACGATTACGACGACAGCGGCGGGCAGCGCGTCGTCGAGACCGGCACCCCCGCCGACGTCGACGGCAACGGCAGCGCCATCGCCTCGCTCGTCCTCGGTCTCCTCGCCGCCACGTTGGCCTTCACCTTCCTCGCCGCACCTGCGGCGATCCTGTTCGGCCTGATCGCCACCATCCTGGGCTTCATCGGCCTGGGCAAGGCGAAGCGCTTCAACGGGCTGCACAAGGGCCTCGCGATCACCGGGATCGTCTCCGGCCTGCTCGGCCTGCTCGCGGGCATCGCGGTCATCATCGGGGCGGTCAACATCGCCGACCGGGTGCGCGACGAGATCAACAGCAACCCCGACATCATCGAGGACGCAGCCGGTGAGGTGCAGGAGCAGGCGAGCGAGGCCGTCTCCGGCTGACCCGCCAGCATCACATCCCGGCGTCACATCCGGCGGGAGGCGGGGCCAGCTCGGGCGCCGCCTCCTTCCGGGGCGGGCGCGGACGCCCGGCCACCGACAACCCGGTCATGCGCTGGCGTAGGAGCACCCGCCCGAGCAGTGCCATCCACAGCGGCACGGCGGCGATGATCAGGGCGGCGAGCCCGCTCGGCACGGTCTGCTCGCCCCAGACCACCAGCCCGTTCCCGCCGAGCAGGAGCAGCCCGCCGACCAGGGTCGCCGCACCCCACTGCGCGGGCCCGATCAGGTCCGCGTCGGTGCGCACCGCGTCCCCGCCAGCCGCCACCTCGGCGCCGTGAGCGGCGTGGCCGCGACGCATGGCCCAGGCGAACAGCAGCGTTCCGGCCACGAGGAAGCGCCCGCCCGCCAGCAGGAACGGCGGCAACGTGTCCACCGCGACACGGATCGCGACGAACGTCGACCCCCACACGAGGTACACGGCGAGCAGCGCGGCGGCGACGAGGGCGGTCCTGGGCGGGTTCGGCACACTCGCGACGTTAGCGCCGGGCGGTGACAGGGGCGGCCGCAGGGCGTACACCTGTGGGTCATGCCCTCGACCGCACGCTACCGCCGCCGCCTCGCGTCCGAACGCGACGCCGCCGCCGTCTACCGCGGCATCGCCTCGCGGCGGTCCGGTGACGAGCGTGCCGTCCTGCTCGCCCTGGCCGAGGCCGAGGAGCGCCACGCCGACTACTGGGCGCGCAAGCTGGACGGCGACGCGCCCGCGTCCGAACCACTGCGCCTGGGCGGCCTGCGGGCGCGGACGCTGGGCTGGCTGGCGGCCCGCATCGGCTCGCTGCTCGCCCTGGCGCTGCTGCAGCGCGCCGAGCTGCGCGGCACCTACGAACGGGAGCCGGACGCGCCGGCGGTCATGGGCGCCGAGGAGCAGGTGCACGCCCGCGTGGTCGAGCGTCTGGCCCGGCGTCAGCGCGCGCGGGTCTCGGGCGGGGTGCGCGCCGCTGTCTTCGGGGTGAACGACGGGCTGGTGTCCAACCTCTCCCTCGTGCTCGGGGTGGCCGGCACGGGTCAAGACGGCGGGACGCTGCTGGTCACCGGGTTGGCCGGGCTGCTGGCCGGCGCGCTGTCGATGGCCGCCGGCGAGTACGTCTCGGTGCGCTCGCAGCGCGAGCTGCTCGACACCGCGCTGCCGCCGCTGGACGCCGAGGCGCTCTCGGCGCTGCGCCGCGGCGACAGCACCGACCTCGCGCTCGCCTTCCGCGCCGAGGGCCTGAGCCCGACCGAGGCCGAGCGCCGCGCCGCCGCCCTGCTCGCGGGCGCCAGCCCCTTCGCGGGGCCGCCCGACCTCGCCCTCGACCCGGCCGAGGAACTGGCCGACGGCGAGGACGTGGTGGGCTCGGCGCTGTCCGCCGCCGGGCTGAGCTTCGTCGCCTTTGCCGCCGGCGCCGCCCTTCCGATCCTGCCCTTTCTCGGGTTGGAAGGAAATGCGGCGCTGCTGACGGCCACGGTGCTCACGGCCGCCGCGCTGTTCGTGGTCGGCGCCGCCGCGGCCGTCCTGGCGGGCGGACCGCCGCTGGCCCGCGGGGGACGGCAGCTGGCGCTCGGGCTGGCCGCCGCAGCCATCACCTACGGGCTGGGCCTGCTGTTCGGCGTCGCGGTCAGCTGACCCTGCCGTTCACAGCCAGTTGTTGTGGCGGAACGACCGGTACAGCCCGAAGCACACCGCGCCCATGAGGGACAACACCAGCGGGTAGCCGTACGCCCAGCGCAGCTCCGGCATGACGTCGAAGTTCATGCCGTAGATCCCGGCGACCAGCGTGGGTACCGCCGCGATGGCCACCCACGCCGAGATCTTGCGCATGTCGGAGTTCTGGCGGATGCCGACCTGGGCGAGGTTGGCCTGCAGCACGCTGGACAGCAGGTCGCGGTGGCTGTCGATGCGGGTCAGCACGCGCAGGAGGTTGTCCTGGACGTCGCGGAACAGCTCCGGCAGCCCACCGTCGACCAGCGCCACCCTGCCACCGGCCAGTTGCGCGAGCGGGTCCGCGAGCGGCGCGGTGGCGTGCTGGAACTGCAGGACCTCGCGGCTGAGCAGGTAGATGCGCTGCGTGGGCGCCTCGATGACGTCGGAGAACACCGCCTCCTCGACCTCGCCGACATCGGTGTCCACGCCGGCGACCACGTCGCTGTAGCGGTCGACCACGTCGTCCACCACGGCGTGGAGCACCGCCGCGGGCCCGCGCTTGAGCAGTTCGGGCTCGCTGTCTAGGTTGCGGTGGATGTCCTCGGCGGCGAAGCCCTGGCCGTGGCGGACCACCACCACGAAGTTCTGGCCGAGGAAGACCATGATCTCCCCGATCCGCACGACCTCCTCGGAGTCGACGTAGATCGCGGTCTTCAGGACCACGAACAGCAGGTCGCCGTAACGCTCCAGCTTCGGACGCTGGTGGGCGGCCACGGCGTCCTCGACCGCGAGCCGCGGGAGGCCGAACTCGCGGGTCATGGACGTGAACTCGTCCGCGCCGGGCTCGTGCAGGTCCACCCAGGCGAAGGAGTCCGGCTGCGTGCTCGCCTCGGAGGCGTCCTCCAGGGCCAGCTTCCCCGCCCGCCGGACCCCGCCGTCGTAGACCGCACAGTGCTGGATCATCTCGTTAGTGTGCGCCACCGTGCCCGCGCGCCACCGCCACCTGGGACGTAGCCTCCTCAGCAGCGACCGCGCCGACGAGGGGGCCACCGTGCAGGGACTGATGCAGGACGTGCCGTTGACGCTGCAGATGGTGCGTGAGCGCGTGGGGGCGCTCTACGCGGGCAAGACCGTGGCCACCCGGCAGGCCGACGACGCGGACCGCCAGTCCTACGGCGAGGTGGTGGCCCGGGTGGAGCGGCTGGCGTCTGCGCTGGCGGCGGCGGGCGTGAGGCCCGGCGACCGGGTCGCGACCTTCGCCTGGAACTCTCAACGTCACCTTGAGCTCTATCTCGCCGTGCCCTGCATGGGCGCGGTGCTGCACACCCTGAACATCCGCCTGCACCCCGACCAGATCCGCTGGATCGCCAACCACGCCGAGGACACCATCGTGTTCGTCGACGCCTCCGTGGCCCCGGCCTGGGAGAAGATCGGCGAGGTCGGCTCCGTCCGCCAAGTGGTGGTGATGGACGACGTGTCGCCCTCCGGGCGCACGTGGGGGCCGGTGATCGCCGGGGCGGTCGACTACGAGGACTTCCTGGGCGCCGGCGAGGCGGCGTACGCCTGGCCCCGCCTCGACGAGCGCCAAGCCGCGGCCATGTGCTATACGTCGGGGACCACCGGCGATCCCAAGGGCGTGGTTTACAGCCACCGCTCCGCGACGCTGCACACCCTCGGCACGCTGTTCACGGACACCCTCGGCCTGTCCGAGCGCGACGTGGTGCTGCCGGTCGTGCCGATGTTCCACGCCAACGCCTGGGGCGTGGCTTACGGAGCCGCCATGACGGGTGCGAGCCTGGCCCTGCCGGCGCGCTTCATGGACCCGGCGAGCGTGGCGGCCCTCGTGGCCGAGGAGCGCGTCACCATGTCCGCGGGCGTGCCCACGGTGTGGTTCGGCGTGCTCCAGGCCATCCGCGACGGCCAGGTCGACCCGGAGAGCCTGGAGAGCCTCGAGCGGCTGGTGGTGGGTGGCTCGGCGGTGCCCGAGGCGCTGATGCGCGGCTTCGACGAGCTCGGCGTGCGCATCGTCCAGGCCTGGGGCATGACGGAGACCTCGCCGCTGGGCTCGTTGGCGAACGTGAAGACCACCGTGGCGCCCGAGGACGAGCTGCGAACGCGCCTGAGCCAGGGGCTCGTGGCGCCCACGCTCAGCGTGCGCATCGTCAGCGAGACCGAACAGGTCGCGCCGTGGGACGGCGAGACGATGGGCGAGTTGCAGATCTCCGGCCCCTGGATCGCCGACGCCTACTACGACCCCGCCGCCGAGGACGGCCGCGGCGGGGCCGAGCGCTTCGCGGACGACGACGGCCGCCGCTGGCTGCGCACCGGCGACGTCGCGGTCATCGACGGCCAGGGCTACATCTCGCTGGTCGACCGCACCAAGGACCTGGTGAAATCCGGCGGGGAGTGGATCTCGACGCTGGAGCTGGAGAACCTGCTCGTCGCCCACCCGTCGGTGGTGGAGGCGGCGGTCATCGCCGTGCCACACCCGAAGTGGGCCGAACGCCCGCTGGCCTGCGTGGTGCTGACCGGGGAGGAGGCGGCCACGGAGGCGGAGCTGCTCGCCTACCTCGGCGAGCACGTCGCGAGGTGGCAGGTGCCCGATGCGGTGGTGTTCGTCGCCGAGGTGCCGAAGACCAGCGTCGGCAAGTTCGACAAGAAGGTGCTGCGCAACCAGTACCGGGAGTACGCGCTGCCCGACGCCTGATGCCCGTCGCGTCAGAGCGCCGTGACCAGTCGCTCGAGAAGGCGGACGAGCGTGACGTAGTCGTCTCGCGGGAGAGCCGCCGCGACCTGGCTCCGCACGGCGTCGATGGCCGGCGCCAGTTCGAGTTGTTCGCGTTCGCCGCCCGCAGTGAGCCGCAGCAGGCCGTCTGACTCCTCGATCAAGCCCCGCGAGTGCAGCTCGCTCACGACCGCCTCGACCACGGTCGGGTGATCGAAGGCGGCGAGGGAGGCAACGAGTTCCGAGCGACGAGCCGGCCGCCTGGCCAGGGAGGCGAGGACCTGCCACCCCCGCCGATCGACGTTCCGTCCTGCGAGACGGCGATCAAAGGCTGCATCGAGTCGGCTGTCGGCTTCCTTCAGCCACCATCCGATGGGACGCGAGACCGATCGAGATGTCATGTGCAAAAGTATGCTCCGAGCAGTATGTTGCGTCGAGCAGATTGTTGCGCCGTGCAGTAGCTTGCGTGGCGGATGGACACCGACGAGCAGGCGCTGCTGGCCGTTGAGCGGGCGATGGTCCGGATCCGCCGCAGCATGGGCCGGCGCACCTTCGGCAAGGCTCTCCTCGCGAAGCTGGACCGGCCCGAGGACCTCGCGCTGTTCGCGGTCCTCGACGCCGTGGACGAGGGACCCGGCGAGGCCGGCGCCGTGACCGTCACCGGCGTGGCCGAGCGCATGAACCTCGACGCCTCGCGCGCCAGTCGCGTGGTGGCCGCCGCCGTGGCGTCCGGCCATGTGGCTCGCGTGGCCTCGCAGCGCGACGGCCGGCGGGTCGGCCTGGAGCTGACCGCGTCCGGCCGCGCGCTCGTCGACCGCGTCCACCGCTTCCGCCAGCAGCGCTTCGCCGCGGCCATGCGCACCTGGACGCCCGCCGAGCGCGCCGAGTTCGCCCGCCTCCTCACCCGCTTCACCACCTCCGAGGCGGAGGACAACCGATGACCGGCGGGACCACCTGGGCGCTGCGGACCGGGGTGGACATGGAGCGGGTGAACCTGCACCTGGCGGCGCTGGAGGCGGCGGGGCTGCTGGGGCTGGCCGAGGAGGGTGGTGTCGCCACCGCCTACTTCCCGAGGCGCGTGGACGGGCTGCCGGTGGACGGCAACTGGGAGACGGTGCCGGACCGGGACTGGCTCGCCGTGTGGAAGGAGGGGCTCGCGCCGGTCACGGTCGGTGTGCTGACCGTGACCCCGCCTTGGGTGCACGCGGGGCCCGACGCGATCGTGATCGACCCGGGCCAGGCCTTCGGGACCGGCCACCACGAGACGACCACCGGCTGCCTCGCCGCCCTGCAGGAGCTGGATCTCGCTGGCCGCTCCGTGCTCGACGTCGGCACCGGTTCGGGCATCCTGGCCATCGCCGCGGCCCGGCTCGGGGCGGGGCCCGTGGTCGGCGTCGACACCGACCCGCTCGCCGCGGCCGCCGCGCAGGCCAACGCCGCGGTCAACGGCGTCGACGTCGACGTGCGCGAGGGCTCGGTGGACGCCGCCGTTCCCGAGCGCTTCGACGTGGTGGTGGCGAACCTCGACACCGACACCCTGTCACGGCTGGCCGGTGCCCTCGCCGACCGCCTCGCGCCCGGCGGGGCGCTCATCGCCTCGGGTGTCAGCATCGAGCGCCAGGCCGAGGCCATCACCGCCCTCGACCGCGCCGGCCTCCCACCCCTCACCCGTCCCGGCCGCGAGTGGGTCATCCTCGTAGCTTGCGGCCCCGCGGCGTGAAGAAGGTATGGGGTGCCCCTCCTCGCCCGCGCCTCCTGATAGTGCTATGGTCATCATATGACCACGCGGCAGACGATCGTGCAGCTGACCGATCCGCTCGTCGACCTCCTCGACAAGCGCGCTGCTCGCGAGCACGTCTCGCGCTCCCAGGTCATCCGGGAGGCTGTGGAGGCCTATCTGCGGGAGGACCGTGAGGCCGAGATCGACCGCCAGATCGTCGAGAGCTACACGAGGTTTCCAGCCGGCGGCGAGCACGACATCGACGAGTGGGGCGACCTGAATGCGTGGCATGAGGGACTCGCTGAAGCACGCGCACAGGAACGCGGCGGCGCCCACGCGGACGCCTGGTGAGTGAGGTCGGCTACGCCCGCGGTCAGGTGTGGTGGACGGAAACGCCCTCCATGAGCAGGCGCCCGTCGGTGATCGTGACCCGCGCCGCGTCGGTGGCCGTGGTGCCTCGCCTGTTGGTTGCCCCGCTCACCACCCGGCCTCGAGGACTGGCCACCGAAGTGACGCTGTCCACCTCCGACGGCCTTCCTCGGGAGTGCGTCGCGCAACTCGACACCCCGGAATTGGTCAACCGCGCGTACCTCGTCGACCTCATCACGACGCTGAGCCACGAGCGGATGCTGGAGATCTGCGCCGCGCTGCGGGCGGCCACCGGCTGCTGAGCCGCCGGAGCAGGCGGGTCAGCGCACGCGGCGGGCAGGTCCTCGGGGCCGTGATGGGCCAGAACGGTCACGGGGCGAGGGCCGGCTCGAGCGCGCTGACGAGGTCCGCGGCGAAACTGCCGATGTGGTCCGGCGTCACCGCCTCACCCGCGAAGCGGACCAGGAACGCGCGGTGCAGGCAAGCGCCGACCAGCAGCTCGGCCACCACCTCCGGGCGGGCCGTCGCCGCCACCCGGCCCGCTTGCTGCTGTGCGGCCAACTGCCGCAGATCGGCTGACACCGTGCCCTGTCCGACATGCTCGGTGCTGCCTCCTCAGGCGGACGCCGCTGCAAGGCTGTGGAGCGCTTCGGCGGTGGTGTTGTCGGCGGGCAAGAACGCTTCGATACTCAGCTCGGCAAGGGTGATATCGACCGCTGTGCCGAAGGTGGTGACCGTGCTGAGGAACGTCAGTTCGTGGTCGCCGGCGCGTAGACGCAGTGGTACGGCGAGGCCAGGGCCGGCGCCGGTGTCGCCTTCATTGCCGCCGGGGTAGTCGAGGAGTTCGCGGTGGAGCGCTGCGAGATCAGCGTCTCCGGTGGCCGCGGCTTCTCGGGCCAGCCGGTCCAGGACGTGGCCGCGCCACTGCGCCAGGTTCAGGATCTGATGAGCCAGGCCGCGGGGGTGCAGGCTGAGCCGCAGGACGTTGACGGGGGGCTCCAGGAGCTCGGCGGCGGCGCCGCTGGTGAGCGGGGCCAGGCTGGAGTTGGCCGTGACGAGATTCCAGCCACGGTCGACGGCGAGCGCCGGGTAGGGCTGGTAGCCGCTGAGAACCAGGGCGAGGGCGGCGCGGACCGGCGCCATCTCCTGGTCGTCGAGGGTGCGCATCGGATACTCGGGGGCGTACCCGGCGGCGAGCAGCATCGGGTTGCGTTCGCGCAGCGGGACGTCGAGTTGCGCGGCGAGCCGCAACACCATCTCGCGGCTGGGCTGGGCACGGCCGGTCTCGACGAAGCTGATGTGCCGGGCGGACACGCCCGCTTCGAGGGCGAGGTCGAGCTGGCTGAGCCGGCGGCGTTCCCGCCACTGGCGCAACAGCACCCCGAAGGATGGTCGCGCCACCAGTTCGGTCATACGACGACGGTAGCCGCGAACGCGCCTGCACGGCACTTACCTGCGAGGTAACCGCCAGGAGCCACTGTGCCCGGGCATCGTGAGGCGGTGACCTTCGCGGACGACACTGCGGTCCAGGACAGCGGGGCCGGCCGGTACAGCGCCGCTGCCAGCGATCGGTGGGACTCGCCCGGGCGGCGCTCCGAACGGCGGGTACCTGCTGGCGCTGGCGGGACGCGCGCTCGCCCACAGCGACCCGAGCCGCGGCTGCCCCGCTGCAGCTCCCGGCGCTGCGCCACTACCTGGCAGGTAATCGACGGCGCAACCTGTCCACGGTGATGCTCCTCGCACCGGTCCGCCACCGCGTCGGCGGACCCCCGGCCGATCACGAGGAGGCACCCTGATGAACACGTTCGACGACCTGGCGCAGCGCTACATCGCCACCTGGAACGAGACCGACCCCACCGCCCGCCGCCGGGCCGTCGACGAGCTGTACACCGAGGACGCGCGCTACGTCGACCCGCTGGCCGTGGCCGAGGGCCGAGAGGCGATCGCGGCCACCATCGGGGTGGTGCAGGGCCAGTTCCCCGGCTTCCGGTTCCGGCTGGCCGGCCCGGTCGACAGCCACCCACGACCAGGCCCGGTTCACCTGGGAGCTCGGCCCGGACGACGCCGAAGCCCCCATCGTCGGATTCGACGTGGCGATCACCGACGGCCAGGGCCGCCTGCAGACCGTGCTCGGGTTCCTCGACAAGGTCCCAGCAGCCTGACCAGCCGCCGCAGGTGCAGGAGCCGGCGCTGCCGCCGCCCTGCACCTGCGGGTCGTCCACTGCGGCCCCGGGCCCCTCCCGCAGAAGGAACTCCCAGCGTAGGATCGACGGTCATGCCTGATGTGGACATCTCCGCCCGTGCCGCCCTCGTCGAGCTCGCGCTCGACGGCATCACGCACGGTGGGGAGGCGGTCGGGCGGCTGCCGGACGGCAAGGCATGCTTCGTGGCCCACGCGCTGCCCGGCGAGCGGGTCACGGTCGAGGTCGTCGAGGAGCACAAGCGCTGGTCGCGGGGCCGGCTGGTCGAGGTGCTCGAGCCGTCGCCGGACCGCGTCACCGCGCCCTGCCCCTACTTCGGGCCGGGCCGCTGCGGCGGGTGCCAGCTCCAGCACCTCGCCTCCGGCGCGCAGCCCGCGCTGAAGCGGCGTATCGTCACCGAGCAGCTCCAGCGCATCGGCCGCATCCCGAACCCGCCGGTGGAGGAGACGGTGGCGGTCGCGCCGTTCGCCTACCGCAACGGCGCGCGGTTTGGCGTCGACCCCGAGGGCCGGCTCGGCTTCCGCCGCGCGGGCAGCCACGAGGTCCAGCCGGTGGCCGCCTGCCTGCTGCTCACCCGCGAGGCGCAGGACCTGCGGGAGGAGGCGGGCGACGACTGGCGCGGCGTCGAGGAGGTCGTGATCCGCGCCGCCGCGGCGACCGGCGACCGCGCGCTCGTCGTGCATCCCGGCCGTGCGGGGATGCCGCCCCTCCCGCCCGGCGAGACCCCGGTCGCGCTGGTGGGCGAGCGCGGCCGGGCGGTGTCGTTGCGCGGGGCGCCCGTGCTGACCGAGCGGGTCGCCGGGCGCACGTTCCGCGTCTCCCCCACCAGCTTCTTCCAGGGCTGCACGGCCGGTGCGGAGGTCCTCGCCGAGCTCGTGCGCGCTGAGGCCGGCATCTCACCCGGCGACACCGCGTTGGACCTGCACGCCGGCGTCGGGCTGTTCGCGGCGGTCCTCGCCGACGCGGGCGCCAGCGTGACCGCCGTCGAGGCTGACGCCACGGCGGCGCAGGACGCGCGGGAGAACCTCGGCGAGGACGTCGAGGTGCGCGCCGAGGACGCCGAGCGGGTGGTGGCCGAGCTGGTTGGTCGCAACGCCGCCCGCGACGTGGTGGTCCTCGACCCTCCCCGCCGCGGCGCCGGGGCGAGGCTGTGCCGGGCGATCGCCGCCCTGGACCCGCGCGTGGTCGTCTACGTCTCCTGCGACCCCGCGGCCCTCGCCCGCGATGCCGCCATCCTGGCCGAGGAGGGCTACGAGCTGACCCGCGCCGTCCCCGTCGACCAGTTCGCCCAGACCGCCCAGATCGAGACCGTAGCGACCTTCCGCCCCGCCTACCGCCTCGCCACCTAGGACTAGTGCTGCCGAGGCACCGACCGCTGCCGCCTCACCCCGGGCGCGTCAAGACGGCAGTCCCGCGACGCCCGCCACCTCGCCGAACTGCCCCGGCACCGCTCAGGCCTACACCGATGGTGCGGTCACCGCCGCACAAGCCAACACCGCTGCGGCCGCGGTGCGTGAGAACTCGACTTCGCAGTCGAACGCGTCGATCAGGTCCAGCAGCGACGACACCCGCAGCCGGTAGGCCCGGCCCAGCTGCGCGTCGGCGAGCAGCGCCATCCCAGCCTTGCCGAACACATCGCTGTACGGCGCCGCGATCCCCTCCTTCGCCAGCACCGCATGGACCTGGGCTTCAACCCGGACCGCAACGCGACCAGCTTCGCGCGGCAGCGGACCAGCTCGCGCAGCTCACGCACCGCCGGCGGCGCGATCCACGCCCCACAGCAGCCG
>Ga0136615_10000493_pt1 | contig 17973 bp, 20 predicted proteins | sample AntDrymUQ2882206_2_FD_106647 | JGI IMG/M metagenome (GOLD analysis project Ga0136615, IMG submission 106647) | Polar desert sand microbial communities from Dry Valleys, Antarctica - metaG UQ288 (22.06) | ecosystem: Environmental > Terrestrial > Soil > Desert | place: Antarctica: Dry Valley...
CGCCCACGCCCACGCTGTCTTCGCCCGCCTCGGTGACGCGCAGGCAGAGCTCGAGGCGATCGCCGGCGGGATCGGCGGTCGGGTGCGCTTCGGATCCTTCCCGACGGCGACGATGGCGTTCGGCGCGCGCGCGATGCACGTCTTTCGCGATCGCTGCCCGACCGTGGAACTGCGCTTCGCCGACGGCGAGCCGTACGAGAGCGTCACGCGCCTGAAGGAGCGCGCGCTCGACCTCGCGGTGCTCTTCGACTTCGACCATTGGACAGCTGCCACCGACTATGACGGGCGGGCGGTCTGCGACGACCGCGACATCGAGTGCATCGAGCTGTTCGACGATCCGTTCTTCGTAGTGATGCCCCGCGAGCACGCGCTGGCAGGGCGTGCGCGCCTGCAGCTGTCCGATCTCGCCGGCGAGCGGGTCGTCGGCAGCCCGTCGGAGTGCTCGCCGTGGGGACTCGACCTGCGCCAGCTGTGCGCGCGGGCTCGGGTGCAACCCGAGTTCGAGTCCTGCTACCGCACGCCCGACTTCGGCGCGCTGCAGGCGATCGTCGCCACCGGCCGCGGGATCACGCTGGTTCCCGAGCTCGCCCTGACCGCGGCATACCCCGGCGTCGTCGCGCGACCGCTCGACGGCGGACCGGTGCGCCACGTCCGCCTCGCGATGCTGGCCGGTCTCGACCAGTCGCCGGCCTGCTCGGCGATGGCGGGTGTGGTGCAGGAGCTGACGGCAGCTTGGCGCCAGCCTCAGGCGGCCACCCTTGCGGTCGCAGGCAGATAGAAGCGCACGCTGACACCACGCGGCGGTGACGCCGCCCACAGCGTTTCGCCGTGAGATTCGACGATCGTGCGGGCGATCACGAGCCCCGGCCGGCTCGACCGGCACGTCGATCGAGACTCACCGTTCAGGGCGTTGCGCTGCGCCTCGGGGAGCCCGGGGCCATCGTCGTTGACCTGGACCTGCACTCCACCGGGATGCGCGATCGCGCGCACCTCGACGATCCCGCCCGCCCGCCCGCGCATGGCTGATGGCGTTATCGATCAGGTTGAGCATGACCCGAGCCACCTGGCTCGCCCTGCACTCGATGTCCGGCAGGGAGGGCGCGACGACGAGCCGCAGATCCACTCCCCGTTGCTCGGCCTTTGGGCGCATCGCTTCTGACCACTGCGCCAGGAACGAGGCGATCCGCACCCGCCCTGCGATCGCTGCTCCGCAGCGGGTCTCGCGTGAGCGGACCTGCTCGTCGAGCAGATCGCTCAGGAGCAGCACGTGGAGCATCATCTGGTCAAGGACCCCGACTGCGGCGGAGCATTCAGCACGCCGTCCCGCAAACCCTCTACGATCAGCCGCAGGGCGGCCAGCGAGTCGCGCATCTCGTGCGAGCGCGACCGCACATCCTCGGGAGCATGATCGGCTACCCGTGCAATCGACACCGCTGGCGATGATGTCCGCATCCCGGTCAAAGCGCGACAACGATCACTTGCGAGCGGACGTAAGCCCGACTAACGCCGTCGCCTTAGCCTGCGGCGCCGTGGCCCCCGTCATCTTCAGCGGCATCCAGCCGACCGGCCGCAAGGACCTCGGCAGCCACATCGGCGCGATCACGCACTACGTCACCGGGCAGGATCGCGGCGACCCGGCGATCTACTGCATCGTCGACCTGCATGCGACGACCGTCCAGTACGACCCGGCCGAGCTGCGCGACCGCGTCTACGACGCGACGCGCAACAGGGCCCGCTTCTGGTCGGCGTCCAGCGCCCTGGCGCCGATCGTGGCAGCTCCCCGCGGCGCACGAACGGGGCGCCCAGCCCGAGGAACCAATAGAGGTGATCCACCCACGAAGGTCGATCGCGGGCTGTCGCCGGCATCTGTCACCAGGCTCGCTGCGTCCGGACCGCGTCGACCGAAGCGATCCTGCGCCGCTTCACCCGCAACGCCTCACACCCCGTCTACCAAGCCATGCTTGAGCTCGGCCGCGCGCAGAAGACGATCTTCATCGCGCGCTACCTGCGTGATGGCGACCTGCAACGCGAGATCAACGAAGGCCTGAACCTGATCGAGTCCTGGAACCGCGTCAACACCGTCATCTTCTTCGGCAAGAGCGGCGAGTTCGCGACCAACCGCCGCGACCAGCAGCAACTCGGGATGCTCGCCCTGCACATCCTGCAAGCCGCGCTCGTCTACATCAACACTCTCATGGTCCAAGACATCCTCGCTGACCCCGAATGGCAGGACGTCCTCACCCCGGAAGACCGACGCGGGCTCACCGCGCTGTTCTGGGCCCACGTCCGGCCCTACGGCGAGATCACGCTCAACATGACCAAGCGCCTGGCCCTCAGCGCGGGCGACACATCGGACCTCGATCGCGAGACCGCCTGAACGAGCGCCCCGTCGACGCCGCCGGACTGACGCTACTTGTCGGTTGGTGCCGCCTTCCTTAACGGCACCCGGTTCAGCGCAGGGAGATCGCGACCTGCTCGAGGAGGTCCATGCCTTCCTGCATGCCGCCCTCCATGCCGGAGTCGATGATCATGTCGCGGATCGTCCGGCTTGGCAGCTCGGTGAGGAGGGTGAGCGTGGTGCGGCCGTCGTGTTCGGTGAACGTGATGGTGTTGAGGGCTGCCTCGTCGTCGGTGGCGTCGGGGGTCTCGTAGACCTCGGTGTTGACGATCCGCTCGTCGGGGACGATCTCGCGAAACTCGCCGTGGAAGGCGACCTCGTGCCCGCCGGTCGCGATCATCACGTAGCGCCAGGCGCCGCCGACGCGCAGGTCGATCTCGGCGAGCGTCATCGTGCCGCGCCGGCCGCTCCACCACTGCCTGACCAGATCTGGGGTCGTCCACGCCTTGTAGACGAGGTGCTTGGGCGCGTCGAACTCGCGCGTGATGAGGATCTGCTCATCGGTGGGAAGCGTCACCGTCGCCGTCCCGGTAGTCGCCATGACGTTCATCTCCTTGCTCCTTTGCCTTGAGGTCTTCCAACACACTGTCCAGGCGGTCAAAGCGCTCCGTCCAGGAGCGCTCGTAGGCCTTCACCCAGTCATGGATCGGCTTGAGCGCCTGGCCGTTGATCCGGTACAGCCGCCGGCGGCCTTCGTCGCGCACCTCGACCGCGCCGACTTCGCGCAGCACGCGCAGGTGCTTTGACACCTGCGGCTGGGTCAGGCCAAGGGCCGCGACGAGCTCGTTGACGGGCCGCTCACCGCCCGCGAGCACATCGAGGATCTGCCGTCGCCGGGGCTCGGCGACCGCGTTGAACGCATCTGCTGTGGTCGCTGCCCGTGCCATGCGATCACGATACATGCCGTTATAGGAATACGTTAAGCGGCGCTGGCGGAGATTCGGGGCGCTCGCCGGATCCCGGGGTTCGGCCACTCATGTCCAGACGTCCAAGCACGGCGCCGGCGCCCCGTGACGGTGGTGCTGGCCGCACCCCCAGAACGCCGGTCACCCCCATGGGGTCGGCCGCTGCGGGCTGGCACGCTGAGGCCATGACGGACGTCGTCCTGCCCTTCGTCGAGGACCTGATGGCGTCGCCCTGGATCTATCTGGTCCTCTTCGCGATCGCGGCCGTCGACGGGTTCTTCCCGCTCGTGCCGAGCGAGACCTCGGTGCTGACGGCCGGCGTCTTCGCCGCCTCCGGCGAGACGTCGCTGCCGCTCGTGATCGTCGCCGCCGCGCTCGGCGCCTTCGCCGGCGACCAGGCCTCCTACGGCGCCGGACGCCTCGCCGGGCCGCGGCTGTACGAGCGCGCCAACCACGGCAGCCGCCGGCGCGGCGCGCTCGATCGCGCACGCCGCGCGCTCGCCACCCGCGGCGGCGTGATCATCGTGGTCTCGCGCTACGTGCCGGGCGCGCGGACGGCCGTGACCATGTCCGCGGGCGCCGTCGCCTATCGCTGGAGGCGCTTTGCGGCCTTCGGCGCGGTGGCCGCCGTGCTATGGGGGACGTACTCGGCGCTCGTGGGCTACGTCGGCGGCGCGACCTTCGAGCACGACCCGCTCAAGGGGCTGCTGCTCGGCTTCGGCCTCGCGGCCGCCGTCACGGTGGCGGTCGAGCTCACGCGGCATCGCGTGCGCCGCAGGCGCGCCCGCTCCAGCAGCCCGCCCGCCGCCGACGGCTGCGCCGCCGTGGGCTACGGGCGCCTGCCCTGCGGCAGCCCCGGGCCCCTGCGCTGAAAGACCTCGAGCAGCTCGTTCTCGTGCGCGACGCGCCCCTGCGCGCCGTCGAGCTCGCGGAAGGCGGCCTTCAGGATCGCCACCCCCTCCGGCGCGTGCGCGGCGACGTGGGCGGCCAGCCGCAGCGCGGCCTCCTCGGCCTGCTCGGCGGGCACGGTGTCATGCACCAGGCCGATCGCCGCGGCCTCCTCGGCACCGACGGTGCGTCCCGTGAAGATCAGCTCCTTGGCGCGGGCGACGCCGACCAGCGGCGTCAGCCGCGCCGGTCCGACGGGCACCCCGAGCCGCGCCCCCGCCCACGCGAGCTTGAGGTTGTCGCCCGCGATCCGCAGGTCGCAGCCCGCGACGATCTCGGCGCCGCCGCCGATGCAATTGCCGACGCAGACGGCGATCGTCGGCAGCGGGAAGGCCTCCAGCGCGGCGAGGAACTGCGAGAAGGACTTCATGCGGGCGACGCCCCCGGCGTGGTCGAGCTCCTCCGTCACGTCCACGCCGGAGCAGAGCGCCTCGACCGACGTCGTCGAGAAGACGAGGACGCGCAGATCGTCGTCCATCGCCAGGCGCTCGAGCGCCTCCACGAGCTCCACGAGCAGGCCGGTGTCCAGCGCGTTGCGGCGCTGCGGGCGGTCGAGCCGAAGCAGCGCGATCCCGGCGGCCGGGGAGACGTGCTGAAGCGAGCTCACGCCCCTATGCAACCCCAAAACGGGTTTCTGCCGCGTTTCGCCTTCAGCCGGACTCCGTGTTGGCCCCAAGGCAGTCGGGATCCTGCGCGCGGTCGGTGAGGCCGTCGCGGTCGTTGTCGCGGCCGTCGGCGCAGTCGGCGGCCGGCAGCGGCGCGTCGAGATCCTCGTCGGCGCACGCCGGATCCTCGGCCGCGCCAGCGTCGTCGCACAGCGGGTCGGCCGGCGCGGCGGGCTCGGGCTCCGTGTCGAACGTTGCGTTGAGCGAGCGCTCGCCGTCCATGACGATCGCGCAGCGGGCGCTCCCGTCACAGGCGTCGCCCCAGCCTTCGAACGTCGACCCGCTGGCCGCGCCGGCGGTCACCGTCACGCGAGCGCCGTGGGCAAACGTGTGGTCGCAGGACCGGCTGCACGAGAGGTCGCCCGGCGTGATCTGGATCTCGCCGTCGCCGCTGCCTTCGAACGAGACGGTCAACTGGACCCGCCGCCCGGCGTCCGCCGCCGGCGTGGCATCCGCGCCGCCGACGGGCCCGGCCAGATCGTCGTCGCCGCCGCCGCTGAATCCGCCGAACAGCGCGACGAGCGTCACGGCGATGAGCGTCGCGGCGCCGAGCGCCGCCAGCAGCACCGGCGGTGGTCCGCCCCCCTCCCAGGGTCCACCCCCGTCCTCGCCGCCGGCTGGCCGACCGGCGATCACATCGCTCACATGACCCCTCCGGTCGCGATCACCAGGTGCGACTGACCCTTGCAGATCGGCAGGCCGGCGGCAACCGTCCGTGCCCGATCGCGTAGGTTCGCAGCATGGCCCCCGCCGGGATCTCGCCCGCGGACGTCACGATCCGCCCGCTGCTCGAAGCCGACGTCACGGCAGCCATCCCTCGTACGCGTCGCCGGCAGCCTTGGGCAGCGAAAGGGTTCCAGCCCGATCCGCTGGATCGGCGCTGCGCGACCAGCCAGCGATGATGCAGCGAGCTGGCGGTGAGCGGCGAACTTCAGCGCGGCGAACTCCTCGCCGGCCAGGCGCCGTGCGGGTTGGCCGGTCATGGCACCGGCTCGCGAAGGCCGAACTCGATCTCGCGCAGGGGGCCGTGACGAGCCCCTGGTGGTTGCAGGTGGCCGACGATGCGCACGCGGCCACTGTCGAGGTCACCGACGATGACGGCGATCATCTGGGATGCGTCGGCGACGCGGCGGGCGGCCGCGCCGCGGCGGCGCACGAGCTCGATGAGCTCGGAGCGCAGGTCGTCGTCGAGCGGCTCGTGGAAGCTGACGCGCACGCGGCGACGCTCGCGCTCGGTGAGGCCGAGCCGGTCGTCGACGCTGATCGTGACCTGCACGCATCCGCAGACGAGCCGTCCCGCGCGATACGCGCGGCCCGATGGCCAGTGCCTCTGGCAACGGTGCGCGTCGGCGGCGTGGACTCGGTGGAGCATGACGGAGCCAAGGTTCGCCTCCTGCGGCGGACACGTGCCGGCCAGGTTCTGGACACGTGTTGGACGGCGCCGACATAATCGGCGGCGTGGCCTCGTCGCCCGATCCCGCGGTTGCGCCGAGCTTGGAGGAGCTGCGCAGCCGCCTGATTCCCACCACGCCGCAGGAGCGCTGGGACTATGGCGAGCTGCCGCGCGCGATCCTGCATCTGCACGACCACGCCGCCCTCGGGGACTGCGAGCTGCTCTTGCGGCTCGTCTGCGTCCAGCGGCGCTGCCTCGACGGGGCGAGGGCCTCACGGACGGTCGCGCTGCGCGAGGTCCTCCTCGAGCTGCTGCCGGACGGGCTCGATCATCCCTGCTGCGAGGTGCTGCGGGTGCTTGCCGGCTTGGAGCCGGGCACGGCGGGCCGCGGTCGGGAGGCGCGCCAGCGGATCGCCGGCGACCGTCTCGGGACGCCGCGGTTTCCCTGCGCGCCGCGGACCGTGCGCCGCCGTACCAAGGCGGAATGCTGGCCGTGGCTGCTCGATCGCCTGATCGAACTCGAGACCAGGGAACGGAGAGGCTTGGGCGCCGGCTCCGCCACGCGGCACGCGGCTGTGACGGCTCAACTCTCGGCAGCCGGTATGGACCTCGACATGGGACTCTGGGCGAATGCCTCGCCCGAGGCACGCAGAGACGCGCGCGATCGTCTCGAACTGGAGTTCGCCGGTGCGCGGCTGGACGTCGGAGACGCCCATGGAGCGGCGCGGCTTGCGGAAGCTAGCCTCGCTCGCTGCGCGGACTCCCACGCACAGCGAGGCGAGGCCCATCGGTTGCTCGTCGAAGCCGCATACATGCTGGGTGACGTCGAGACCGAGCGCCGGCGTCTTGACGCCTGGCGCGGATCCGACGGCGAGCATGCCCCGCGGATGTTGTGCGGGACGGCGGCGTTGGCTGTTCGTCAAAGCGCGCCGGCATCGGCAGTGAGCGCCGCTCAGCTGGCCCTCCATAGCACGCCCGCCGGATCGCGGATGCATGTCCTGGCCGCTACGACGTTGTCGCGTGCTCTCTGGTCCGCCGGGCAGCCCAAGGACGCTCTGGCGACGCTGGATGCCTGCGAGCGGGAAGAGCACACCGTCTTGGCTTCTGATCCTGTGGCGCGTGTGGCTGTCGATCATGCCGTCGCGCTGGCGTTGCACGACCTCGAGCGGAACCTCCGCGTCGTAGACCACGCTCGCCGCGCCGTCGAGGCTTACCGGACGGCGGGGCGTATCGAGGCACAGCTCATCATGGGTGTGAATCTCGGCGACGGTCTGTGGGGCGCCGGGCGCGTCACGGACGCGCGGGCGGTTCTGGAAGACGTTTGGACGCATGCCGAAGCGACAGGTCTTCCGCATGCCCAGGACATCGCGGCGATTTGTCTTGCGAACGTCCTTGCTGCCACGGGCGACCACAGCCGCGCGCTCGAGCTGTACGACGCCGGCGTCGAGCTGGCAGACCGGATCGGGCATGACTGGGACGCGATCTACGGCCGCGTGCACCGAGCGCTGGGCGTTGCGGAGGCCGATCGGCATGCCGACTCCCAGCAACTGCTGCGTCTGAGCGATCAGGCCCGTGACGCTGGATACGAATATCTCAGGAGCCTGGCGGTCGCGTATGCGCCGGTGGTCGCCTACGCCGCCGGAGATGCCGAGGCGGCGCGGTGGGCGCTCGGCCAGGCATCGACACGCCATGACGAGGCAGAGCTCGCAACCGGTCCGGCAGCTCATCTGCGTGGCCTCGAGGTTCTGCTGGCGCAGACGCCGAGCCGCGGCCAGGCGATCCGCTTCGTGGGTGCGCTGGGGCGCTGTGAGGGGCTCAAGGGAAGGCCGCCACTTGTCGTCCAGGCAATCCAGCGACTACGCGCACTCGACCTGCTCGACCTCGTCCAGACCGAGTTCGTTGTCCGCTGGACGGCGCGGTTCGCCCCGGGGGTTCTCGAGCCTCGAATCGGCGAGGAGCTTCGGTTGCGCGCCTGCGACCCCCGAGCCTGCGAGGCCCGGTGCTGCTACGACGGCGTCTATCTCAAGGACGGAGAGCCAGCACGCATCCGCGCGGCCGTCGCATCCGATCCGGAGTTCTTCGCGCACCTTCCTGATGGCTTCATCGTGCACGGCGAATGGGCCGGAGAATCCGGCGTGAAGACGGCTGTGCGACCACACGCCTTTCATAGCCCGGACTTCCCCGAGCACTTCAACCAGACGCGCTGCGTTTTCGCGTTCGCCGACGGCGCATGCTCATTGCAGGCGTTCGCTGTCAAGCAAGGTGACGATCCATGGACCTACAAGCCGAAGGGCTGCTGGGAGCACCCGCTTCGGATGGTCAAGGGTGTCCCTGCCCCGCCGCGCTCAGCGCTTGAGCGCGATCCGCAGTTCCTCGGACAGCGCTATCCGGGCTATACGGCATACACGCCGTGCGGGCAGCAGCGCAGCGATGGCGGGCCCTGGAACCACACGCTCCAGGCCGAGATCCGGCGAGCAGTCGACGATCCCACGACTCCAAGCACATGAGGGGCCTTCGAGCTGCACGGCTGTTCGATCTCCCACGTGATGAGCAACCCTCCCGTTTCTCGGCACGACGGCGATCCCGGACGGCGATCCGGCGTCGTGCCGCGGCGTAGTCGGAAAAACGCGAAGTACGCCCGCAACGTTCGCACGAGCGGTCCCCGCGGCGCGACGGTGTCCCTCGACTTCGTCTCCGCCGAGAACGGCTGGGCGGTCGACGTCGGGCTCGAGGCCGGCCTGTCGATCGGCTCCTGCGGCCCGATGTTCGTCCGCGGCCGGCTCGGCGCGCTGGCGCCCGTTTCTGCCCAACGGTGCCTACCTGTGAGGCTGCGCCGGTGACCGCCCCTCCCGCCGCGCGCCGCGGCGTCGTCGTGCGGGCCGCGACGGCGTACCGCAGCCTGCTGGCCCGGCAGCGACGGCTCGAGCGCCGGCTCGAGCGCCGCTACCCCAAGCTCTACGACGCCCGCCATGCCGCGACCGGTATGGGCCGCGCGCTGTGGCCGCTGCTCGGCCCGCTGCTGATGGCGCTCGTCCTGCTGCCCATCATTGCCGTGCTCGCGGCGCTGGTCGCGGTGCTGGATCTCCAGGCGCCGTCGATCGACCTGCCCGCCGTGGACCTCCCGTCGATCCCGTTTCCTGACGTCGAGGCCCCGGGCTGGCTGCGTGCGGTGGGCGACGCGCTCGCCGCGGTGTTCAGCGTGATCGGGCCGGCCGCCAAGTACATCGCGCTCGCCTGCGCGGCCATCCTCGGCGTCCACAAGACCAGGGAGGTCCGGCGCAAGCGGACCGCCGCCGAGCAGATCGGGCGCGCCGAGCTCCTACGGCGCCTGGCGGTCACCCTGGGCGCCGTCGAGTCCAGCGCGCGAGCGCAGGGCGCCGCCACCGTGGCGCAGGCGGCCGTCCGGGAGTGACGGCCGCACCGTCCGATCAGCGCTCGAGCAGCTCCTTCAGCGTGCCGACGCGATCGCGCCAGTAGGCCTTCAGCCGTTCGGCCTCGGCGGCGTCGGGGATGCGCTGATGGCCGAGCGCCACCATGCTCTTGCCCGCGTCCTTGGCGACGAACGTCACGACGACCCGCGTGCCGTCGTCGCCCCAGTCAAAGCGTGCGGACGTCGGCTTCGTCGCGGTGCGCTCGCGCAGCTCGCTGCCGGGCAGCCAGCGCCCGCGCTGCGACGGGTCGACGAACGCGTCGTAGAGCCGGTCGACCGGCACCGCGACGGTCTTCGTGGCGGTGATCGCGAAGCCGTCGGCGTGCTCGCCGACCGCGCGCAGACCCCGGGCGCGCTCGAAGCCGATCGCCACGGCCTGCGACCCCCAGCTCTCGACGCCGTGCTCCTCGCGCAGCCACCGGCGGATCTCCTTGGCCGGCCGGTCGGTCGCGCCCCACGCGTCGAGCAGGTCGAACCACTGCTCCCAGCCGCACCCGGTGCGCTCGCGGATCACCGCGTCGGAGACCGCGAGCGCCGGGCCCGCGGTCGGCGTCGTCCGGTCGGCGGCCAGCAGCGATGCGCGCGCCGCCGTGTAGCTCTGACCGGTCTTCTCCATCCGGGCGCGGACGAGGCGCTTGAACGACTTCTGGACGGTCATCGTGTGCTCCTTTCGTGGCGGCGACCCCGCGACTCACGCTCACGACGGCCCCGCAAGAAAGGGCAGCGACTGGCCTGCGTCCCGACGGCTCGAGGCCCCCTTTGCCCCCGCTTCGGCCGGCGGCGTGAGCGCCGGAACCGGGGGTTTGGCGCGGGACAGCGCCACGTCGCACGATAGCGCCGCCGACACCGGTCGCAACGGCGTCCGCGCAGGCTCTACGGTTCGGTCGCATGGCCCACTACAGCTCCTCCCTCGCCGAAGCGCTCGCCCCCGACCTGCTGGCGCGCTTTGATCGCTACGTCCGCATCGACACGCAGGCCGCACGCGACCGGACACAGTGCCCGAGCACGCCGGGCCAGCTCGAGCTCGCCGCGCTGCTCGTGCAGGAGCTCGCCGAGATCGGGCTGGCCGATGCGGCGGTCGATACCAACGGCTACGTCACGGCGACGCTGCCCGCTTCCGGCGGCGGCGACGCGGACACCGTCATCGGGCTGATCTCGCATATGGACACGAGCCCGGACGCGCCGGGCGGCGGCGTCGTGCCGATCGTCCATCGCGACTACGACGGCGCCACGATCGCGCTGCCGCGCAACGGCACGACGCTCGATCCGGCGACGGAGCCGCAGCTCGCCTCGCGCGCGGGCCACGACATCGTGACCGCCTCGGGCGACACGCTGCTCGGCGCCGACGACAAGGCGGGCATCGCCGAGATCGTGGCCGCGGTCGCGCACCTGCACGCGCACCCCGAGCTGCCACGACCGACGATCCGCATCTGCTTCACGCCCGACGAGGAGATCGGGGAGGGCGCGACGTACTTCGACGTCGGCGCGTTCGGAGCGCGCTGCGCCTACACGATGGACGGCTCGTCGGTGGGCGAGCTGCAGGACGAGACGTTCTCGGCGCTGGAGGCGACGCTGACCGTGACCGGCGTCGACGTGCACCCGGGACTGGCCACCGGCATCCTCGTCAACGCGTCGCGCGTCGCCGCACGGATCGTCGCAGCCCTGCCGCAGGACCGCCTGACGCCCGAGACGACCTCCGGCCGCGAGGGCTTCATCCACGTCTTCGAGCTGAGCGGCGACGCCGGCCGTGCACGGATCCGCGCGATCGTGCGTGACTTCGACGACGCCCTGCTCTCCGGCCACGCCGAGCTGCTGCAGACGACGGCGCAGGCGGTCGTCGACGCCACGCCCGGCGCGTCGCTGGAGGTGGACATCGTCGAGCAGTACCCGAACATGCGTGCCCACCTCGAGCCGTTCCCCGAGGTGATCGAGCACGCGATCGCCGCGATCCGGGCCGAGGGGCTCGAGCCGCTGCGCGAACCGATCCGCGGCGGCACAGACGGCTCGAGGCTGAGCGCGATGGGCCTGCCGACGCCGAACATCTTCACCGGCGGGCATGCCTACCACTCCGTTCGCGAGTGGGCGTCGCTGCAGGACATGGCGGCCGCCGCGGCGGTCGTCGTGCACCTCGCCGCAGCGTGGGCGCGGGTGCCGCTACCCGCCGGCGGCGGCGGTCACCACGGCGCCGGCTCGTAGTCCTTCAGAAAGCATCCGTAGAGGTCCTCGCCCGCCTCGCCGCGGACGATCGGGTCGTACACGCGCGCGGCGCCGTCAACGAGATCGAGCGGCGCGTGGAAGCCCTCGCCGGCGAGCCGGATCCGCGTGGGCTGCGGGCGCTCGTCGGTGATCCAGCCGGTGTCGACGCTCGTCATGAGGATGCCGTCGCCGCGCAGCTCCTGCGCGCTCGTGCGGGTCAGCATGTTCAGCGCCGCCTTGGCCATGTTCGTGTGCGGGTGCCCGGGTCCCTTGTAGCCGCGATGAAACTGCCCCTCCATCGCCGAGACGTTGACGATGTACGTGCGCCGCGCCGGGGAGGCGGCGAGCGCCGGCCGCAGCCGGCCGGCGAGGATGAACGGTGCCGTGACGTTGCACAGCTGGACCTCGAGCAGTTCGACCGGATCGACCTCGTCGACGCGCTGCACCCAGCTGTTGGCGGCATGCGGATCGGGAACCAGGCCGCCCGCGTCGACGGCGCTGCCGTCCGCGATCCGCTGCGGCGATGCCGAGCCCGCCGTCAGCGCGAGGTCGACGAGCGCCCGCGGCGTCGGCGTCCAGTGCGGGGCCTCGCCGCTGCCCAGCCGCGTGCGCCCGGCGCCGTCGGGCACGGCCTGCCGCGGGTCCACGATCTGGGGCAGCGGGCCGGCCGGCAGCGGCGCGGCCTCCGCCGCGGCGAGCAGCGCGTAGGCCTCGGCGGAGCGCCGGACCGTCTGGGCGGCGTTGTTGATGAGGATGTCCAGCGGCCCCTGTGCGGCGACGCTGTCGGCGAGCGCCACGACCTGACCCGGATCACGCAGGTCGATCCCCACGATGCGCAGGCGGTCCAACCACTCGGCGCTGTCGGGCGTTGCCGCGAAGCGCCGTGCCGCATCGCGCGGAAAGCGCGTCGTGATCGTCGTCTGGGCGCCGTCGCGCAGCAGGCGCAGCGCGATGTACATCCCGATCTTCGCGCGTCCCCCGGTCAGCAGCGCGCGGCGGCCCGTCAGGTCCGTGCGGGCGTCGCGGCGGGCGCGGTTGCGCCCCGCGCAGGCCGGACAGAGCTGGTGATAGAAGGCGTCGACCTCGTGGTAGCGCGCCTTGCACACGTAGCAGCCGCGCGCCTGCAGGAGCGTGCCGGCACGGTCACCGTTGGCGCCGGGCGCCAGCGGCAGGCCGCGCGTCTCGTCGTCGATGCGCCCCGCTGCGCCGGTCGCCGTGGCGGCGGTGACGGCCGCGTCGTTGGCGAGGATCGCGGCGCGCCGCTCGGCGCGGCGGCGCAGCTTGACCGTCTTGAAGACCGCGGCCGTCGCTCGCCTGATCGCGACGCTGTCGCGATGCTCGACCGGCAGCTCGTCGAGCTCGGCGAGCACGCGCAGGCACGTCTGCAGATCGGCGGGGTCGATGCCCTTGTCGGGGTCGGACGCCATCGACGGCCAGTCTAGGTCGGCGTCACATTCGCCTAGGCTGACGGCGTCGGCTTGCGGAGCGCAGGACCGACGTACGTCAGTCCTCATAGCGTGGCGCGGTCGCGAAGCCGGCCTGCCGAAAGATCGTCCGCGTCCTCGGTGCGGCCAGCCGGTTGAGCCACGCGACGGCTCGACGTCGATCTGTCGTTGTCGTCGTGACGCAGGCGAAGTACGTCGCCGCGACCCCCGCCGCCGCGGGAACCTCGATCGCGCGAAGCCGGGGAGAGCGTGCCACGACGTCCGTGGCGTACAGCACAGCGGCGTCGGCCTCGCCGGACAGCAGCCGATCGGCGACCGCATCTACGAGTTGCTCCTGGGCGACGACGTTGGCCAGCACGCGCCCGGCGAATCCGGGCCCAGCGAGGCGTTCCATGCCCAGAAGCAGCTCGCGTGTGTAGTCGCCGAGCGGGATGCCGGCGACCTCGATCACCACCCGCGTTCCGGCAGCGCCGAGCACCTCGGCGTTGTGCGCCGAGCTGGCCTCGGGGACCGCGACGACGAGCCGGTTGGTCGCAAACGGCCGCGGCACCTCGACGAGCCCGCGCGTGCGCAGCAGCCGCGGGTGCTCCTCGCTCGCGGATGCGAAGCGTCGGCCTGTGCGCCGGCGGTGATCCGCTGCGCCAGGTCGCGCGCGTTGGCATACGTGAACGCCGGCTCGTCGGGCGACGCCTCGGCGAGCCGCTCGAACGCCGAGCGCAGCGAACCGGCAGCGAAGATCCGCAACGGTTCAGCCACCGGCGGCCTGTTTGGTCGCGGCGCCGCCGACCGGACCGTGGTCAGGATGCTCCCGTGGCCGACGGGCCCGCGGCGGCAGCCGGCGATGCGGTCGCGGCGTGCTCCGCGCTCCGATCGGGGGATCGTCCGAGCGGGCGGATCGGGCCGTGCCCCACCACCGTGGGCGACGCTGCCGTCGCGGACCCATCAAGAGGCTGCAACGAGCATCGGTACGAGTCGCGCGCCACTATCGACCCTGGGCGCATGAAGAGACGGACGTGCCATACGATCAGTGTACGAAGGCATTACCTGGGTACCGGTCGCTCTGATGATCGGAGGATTCATGCGCACCAGTCGTCTCCGCCCACTCGTCGTGGCGGTCGTCGCGATCGTCTCGGCGATGGCCGTGTCGGTTTTCGGGCGTACTCGCCCAGGACAAGCCGGGTCACGGCGCCAAGCCGTTGCCCGTCGGCAGCTTCGTGGTCACCGGCAACGTCGAGCAGAGGCTGCGGCTGAGCGTCGCCGACCTCGCCGCGATGCCGAACCAGAAGACCGTCGAGGTCACCTTCCGCGCCGGCAGCGGGACCGAGCATCGCGTCTTCACCGGCCCGCTGCTGCTCGACGTGCTCGCCCGAGCAGTGCCGCAATTTGACGCGGCGATCAAGAACGACAAGCTGCGCCACTACGTCTCGGCCACCGCAGGGTTCGACGGCTACCAGGCGCTCGTCGCCTGGGGTGAGCTCGACCCGAGCTTCGAGAACAAGCAGATCCTGCTCGCGGTCACGCAGGACGGCGTGTCACTTGCCGACCAGGGGCCGCGACTCGTCGTGCCGGGCGACCTCGCGGGCGGCCGTTACGTGACGGGCGTATCGCGCGTGCGGATCGGCAAGCCGCGCCGCTGAGCCGCGACCGGGGGCGCGGCTCCTCCCGCGCGGCCCGACCGGGGACCGCCATGAACCGAGAACACGCACACGGGAAGGAACAGGATTGATGCCTGACATCAAGGCCGCCGTCGCGGCCTGGCCGGCCTGGGATTCGGCCCGGTGGTAAGGAAGCTGTCACCAGGGGCGATGTAGCGAGGCTGCCGGAAGGCAGCCGGTGCACCGCTGCGGGCGCGCGCCGCCCGGAGTGGCCCGTTCACCGCGACAGGGTTCCGGCCAGCTTCGGCATTTGCGAGGACCTACCTTGCGGCTTGGGACACGCACCCAAGCCGAGGGCCATCTCGAATCGAGTTCTCAAGCGTGCGTAGAGACGATGTCCCGTCCGCTGTGGAACTTCGCGGTGACGGTCGGTGGTTGATGGTCAGGCGTGGGCGAGCGTAGCGGTCGACTCGGCGGTCGTTGGCCATGGTGTCGGTGGACGCGCTCGACGGCGAGAGCGAGCTTGGCCAGGTCGGAGTAGCCGATGATCTTGCGGAACTGCTGCTCGGCTTCGAGCATCCCGGCAGTCGTCCACCTGAGGCACATATCGCCGCTCTGCCAGCGCTTGACGTTGCGGGATGTGCGCCTGAGGATGCTGATCATCGACTCGATCGCGTTGGTCGATTGCACGTCGTGCGGAGGTTGCCGACGATCCCCAGCCGCGTCAGCGTCATGGTCTCCTCGAGTCCTTCGCGCAACGAGCACGCACCCGGCAAGGGGCCCGCTACCGGTGTCCCAGCGAGATCACGATTCGCTCGGGCGATGCCCAGACGAGATAGCCCGGTCCCGCCCGTTGTCTTACGGCGCTCACGCCAGAGTCCACCGGGCCAGTACACCCCGGGCTATCTCTTGCAGCCCTGCGTCCCGCAGGCCGACCAGGCCGCCACGCTCACGCTACACCCGCACGGTCACTCGCGCGACTTCTACCCGGACGTCTGCTTGCGGCTCGGCCGGCTTCGGAGTTCCCGGCCGGGGTACTCGCCGGGCCGGGCCTTGTGACTCACGGCTGGTCGGTGATCACGCGGTGGGCGCTCCGCCTCGCTGCGGACCGCGTTCGCGAGCCGCTTGGGGCCAAGTGCCCGCACGGCGCCCCCGACCTCGCTGTCGTCGAGGTCGCTGTCGAGAACGACGTCGAGGATGTCGTCGAGCAGCTCGAGACGCTCCAGATTCGCTTGGAGAGCATCGAGTAGGCGCTTGGCGATCGGCGGTCTCATCGGCGGCCTCGCGCGTGTACGAGAACTGCGTGCGCTCGCCGACGGCCTCGGTGGCCTTGACGGGCTTCCCGTCGCGCGCCTTCGCGCCCTCACCGTCGATGCCGAGCGCACGCGGCCGGCGGACATCTCAAAGATGGGCGACGTTTCGCACTCGCCACGCTGCCAGCGGCAGCGGACGAGGCGGGAGAACCGCCACCTCAAGTTCTACGAGCTACGGGACAACCTCTGGGGTGTCGGCGAGGACTGCTTACGGTTGCCGGTTAGAGATCTACACGTTCATGAACGCCATGCCGGGGGGTAACTACGGGTCGCGCTGGTTCGGAGTCTCGACTCCTCAGCTCGACAAAGCCACCTCTGAGGAGAACCCGCCCATGAACCCGCCCATCAAGAAGCTCGCTCCAGCCCTGAGCGTCGCCGCGGCGATCGCCGCCTTCACCGCCACGCCCTTCGCGCTGTCCTCCGACCACATCGACTCGCCGACCTTGGCCCAGGATCACGGATCGGATCTCAACGACACTTACGCGTTTCTCGACCCGAAGGACAGCTCGAAGGTCGTTCTGACAATGACGACCAATCCCTTCATCATCTCCTCGGAGGCGATTGGTCAGGCCATCTTCGACCCGAACCTGCGTTACCGCTTCGAGATCGAGAACACCGGCGACGCCAGACCGGACCGGTTCATCACTGTCAGGTATTCGAGAGGCGTCGGCCGTCAACAAGCCCAGCGCGCGACTATCACCCTGCCGGGCGGCCGCAGCTTCACCGCGCCGACCACGCCGTCCTTGCAGGGCGACAGGCCCGCCAGGACCAGGGTGACGACGAGGCGCGGCGTCTCGTTCTTCGCCGGTTCGGTCGACGATCCGTTCTTCCTCGACAACACGGCGGCCAACCGCCTCGTGCTGTCGTCGATCGCGAATCCCGGCAGTCCCAACCGCGAGGTGTTCGCCCAGCGCGCGGGGCCGGACCGCGTCGGCCGCGACACGTACGCCGGCTTCAACATCCTGGCCACGACGATCCGCGTTCCGGCGTCCCTGCTGAGGCGCAATTCCAAGACCAACGAGATCGGCGTCAACTCGGTCACGCAACGGCGGCGTCGTCAGCTCGTCACCCGGGACGGCGAGGCCCGTAGCGGCGGCGGCCGGTGGACCACCGTTGACCGCGATGGCGGACCCCTCGTCAACAACGGCTTGATTCCGCCGGCACGCAAGAACGAGTACAACGGGGCATCGACTCGGGACGACGCTAGGGGCCTGTTCAGGGCCGACATCATCCGGTCGCTGAAGAAGCTCGGCACCAACCGCAAGTTCAGACGTCAGATCCTCGCGGCGGCGGTCAATCGCGGAGATATCCTGCGCCTGAAGCTCAATGCGCCGTCGGCCTTCCCCAACGGCCGTCGCTACCAGGACGATGTGGCCGACGCCGTCTTCACGTTGATCAACAACGGCAGGCCGCTCGGAGATTTCGTGGACGCGAACGAGGCGCCGTTCAGCAGCGAGTTCCCCTTCTTCGCCGATTCGATCCAGCCGAATCCGCTCGGCGTCGACAACCCCGACGACCGCACCGAGCTGTAGGCAGGCAAGGGTCGCACAGATAGTCAAGACCAGGAAGACGGCGATGGCCAGGAAGACAGCGCGGGGCGCGAGCCTCGCGCTGTCTTCACACGACCGACCCGGCTCCCGTTGCCCTACGACCGGATTGCACCGAGCGATGGCGCCATTGCCTAA
>Ga0136615_10000494_pt1 | contig 17968 bp, 12 predicted proteins | sample AntDrymUQ2882206_2_FD_106647 | JGI IMG/M metagenome (GOLD analysis project Ga0136615, IMG submission 106647) | Polar desert sand microbial communities from Dry Valleys, Antarctica - metaG UQ288 (22.06) | ecosystem: Environmental > Terrestrial > Soil > Desert | place: Antarctica: Dry Valley...
AGCTCGTCGGCGAGTCCCAGAAAGTCGGGCGACGTCGGCCATCGTCGCGGCGAGTGCACGATGTCGTCGCCGAGGAAGCGCACCGACAGCACGCGGCGGCGGTGCGGGCCGTCCACGCCGCCGGCGGAGTGCAGTGTCAGCATGTGGAAGAACACGGCGTCGCCCGGTTCCAGCTCCCAACCCAGGATCGTGAAGTCGTCCGGGTGGCCGTCGACGTCCGGGAGGTCGAGCAGGCTGCCTTCTGGAAACCACTTGGCCCGGTCGTCGAGGAACGAGCGGGGCATGTACCAATCGCCCTGATGGGAGCCGGCGACGAACTTCAGTGTCGCCGCCCGGGACACGGGGTCGACGGGGAACCACATGCTGGCGTTCTGGCGGCCGTCGATGTTGTAGTACGGCTGGTCCTGGTGCCACGGCGTGGCTTGGCGGGTCCCCGGCTCCTTGACGAGCACGTGGTCGTGATACAGCCGCACCGTGGCGGCGCCCATCAGGTCGGCGGCCACGGCGGCGGTGCCGGACTGGCGGATGAAGCGCTCCATCGACGCGATCCGCTGCCAGTTGCAGAAGTCCTCGATAAACGCCCCGTCGCCGTCGGCACTCGCCCGCTTGGCCCGTGGCGACAGATCGGCGAGGTTGGCTTCGATCGCCTCACGCGCGAGTTCGACGTGCTCGGGCTGGACGACTGCGCGCACGCAAACGGCGCCGTCGCGCTGGAAGTCACCCTCGATCAGCATCGATCGAGTCTCGCGTTCTCACGAACAATCTGGCTCACGGGTGCACCGATCCGCGCGAGGAAATGATCGGCAGCGGCGCGCTCGCGGTTGTGTCCCGCAATTCGGTGCACGGGAGAGCCAAGGTCATCGTGAGAACGCGATCATTCTTGCATGGGGAGGCGGACGTGGCGTTCGGCGGCGACGTCGATGGCACGGTCGTAGCCGGCGTCGGCGTGGCGGATGACGCCCGTGCCGGGGTCGGTCGTCAGCACCCGTTCCAGCTTCTCGTCAGCCAGCGCGCTGCCGTCGGCGAGGGCGACCATGCCGGCGTGGATGGAGCGGCCGATGCCGACGCCGCCGCCGTGGTGGATCGACACCCACGTCGCCCCTGACGAGGTGTTGACGAGCGCGTTGAGCAACGGCCAGTCGGCGATCGCGTCGGAGCCGTCGGCCATCGCCTCCGTCTCCCTGTACGGCGAGGCCACCGAGCCCGAGTCGAGGTGGTCGCGGCCGATGACGATCGGCGCGGACACCTTGCCGCTGCGGACGAGCTCGTTGAAACGCAGGCCGAGACGATGGCGCTCGCCGTAGCCGAGCCAGCAGATGCGTGCCGGCAGCCCTTGGAACGCGACCCGCTCCTCGGCCAGGCGCAGCCAACGGGCAAGTCCTTCGTCGTCGGGGAACTCGTCGCGCACGGCCTGGTCGGTGACGGCGATGTCGGCCGGGTCACCCGACAGCGCGACCCATCGGAACGGGCCCTTGCCCTCGCAGAACAGCGGTCGGATGTACGCCGGCAGGAAGCCGGGGTAGGAGAACGCGCGGTCGTAGCCACCGAGCTCGGCCTCTGCGCGCAGGCTGTTGCCGTAGTCGAACACCTCTGCCCCGCCGTCTTGGAACCCGACCATCGCCTCGCAGTGCGTGGCCATCGACGTGCGCGCCCGACGGATGTAGCCGTCCGGATCCGTGCGCGCCAGCTCCGCCGCAGCCTCCGGCGTCACGTCGACGGGCACGTAGCTCAGCGGGTCGTGGGCGCTGGTCTGGTCGGTGACGATGTCGGCGGGGAAGTTCATCCCCAGCAGCCGGGGGACGAGCTGGGCGGCGTTGCCGACGACGCCGACGGAGCGGCCCCGCCGCTCGTCACGGGCGGCGGTGCAGCGGCGCACGGCGTCGTCGAGATCGTCGGCGACCTCGTCGAGGTAGCGCGTGTCGATGCGCCGCTGGACGCGGGCGGGGTCGACGTCGATGCACAGCGCCACGCCGTCGTTCATCGTGATCGCCAGCGGTTGGGCGCCGCCCATACCGCCGAGCCCTGAGGTCAGCGTGATCGTGCCGGCCAGCGACCCGTCGAAGCGGCGGCGGGCGATCTCGGCGAAGCATTCGTAAGTTCCCTGGAGGATCCCCTGCGTGCCGATGTAGATCCACGACCCGGCCGTCATCTGGCCGTACATCGTCAGCCCTGCCGCCTCCAGCCGGCGGAACTCGTCCCAGTTCGCCCAGTCCGGCACGAGGTTGGAGTTGGCGATCAGCACGCGCGGCGCCCACTCGTGGGTGCGGAACACGCCGACCGGCTTGCCGGACTGCACGAGCATCGTCTCGTCGCCGGCCAGCGTCGTCAGCGTCGCGCACATCGCGTCGAACGCGTCCCACGACCGTGCCGCCCTGCCCGTGCCGCCGTACACGACGAGGTCGTCCGGCCGCTCGGCGACGTCGGGGTCGAGGTTGTTGTGCAGCATTCGGTACGCCGCTTCCTGCGGCCACCCCCTGCACGTCAACTCGGTGCCCCGTGGGGCGCGGACAGGGCGGGGACCCGAAGCCATCGCGCCAATCTGGCACACACCACCGGTCCCCCCGTTCGTGTCACCGTCGACGTCCATTCTCTACGTCGGAATCGGCCGGATCGGCGCGGTTACGACATGCAGAAGGGCGATCAGGCCAGCGGTGACGGGAGTGCTGCGAGCAGGCGGCCACTGGTGACGAGGTCCTCGACGGCGGCGAGGCGCGGGGCCAGCCACTCGTCGGGGCCGGGGCCGCCGGCGGCGGCGAGCACAGCGGTCATCGCCGCGACCGTCCCAGCCGCTGGTGCCAGCGGCGTGCGCAGCTCGAGGCCCCACGCGCCGGCGGTCAGCTCGACGGCGAGGATGCGGGCCAAGTTGGCGACGGCCACGCGCAGCTTGCGCGTCGCCGACCAGCCCATCGACACGTGGTCCTCCTGCATCGCACTGGTCGGCAGCGTGTCGGTGCTCGCCGGCACGGCCAATCGCCGGTTCTCGGCGACCATTGCCGCCTGCGTGTACTGGGCGATCATCAATCCCGAGTTGACGCCGGCGTCGGTGGCCAGGAACGGCGGCAGGCCCTTCGAGCGCGATGCGTCGAGCAGGCGATCCGTGCGCCGCTCGCTCAGGGCACCGACGTCGGCGACGGAGATGGCGAGGAAGTCGGCGACGGCGGCGACCGGCGCACCGTGGAAGTTGCCGCACGACTCGACGCGGCCGTCTGGCAGTACGACCGGGTTGTCGATGAACGAGCGCAGCTCACGGTCGGCGATGAGCCGGGCGTGTTCGACGGTGTCGCGGGCGGCGCCGTGCACCTGTGGCGTGCAGCGCAACGAGTAGGCGTCCTGCACGCGGTCGTCGCCGTGGCGATGGCTGGCGACGATCGCCGAACCGGCCAACAACGCCCGCAGGTTGGCGGCGCTGACTGCCTGGCCGACCTGCGGGCGCATCGCCACGAGGTCCTCGGCGAAGGCACGGTCCGTGCCGAGCAGCGCTTCCGTCGACATCGCCCCGGCCACGTCGGCGGCACGCAACAGGACGTCGAGGTCGGCAAGTGCGAGCACGAGCATGCCCAGCATCCCGTCGGTGCCGTTGATCAGGGCGAGGCCCTCCTTCGCCCGCAACGCGATCGGTGTCAGCCCGGCAGCGGCGAGCGCCGCCGAACCATTGGTCGCGGTGCCGTCCGGCCCTCGCGCCTCGCCCTCGCCGAGCAGCACGAGCGCCGCCGAGGCCAGCGGGGCGAGATCTCCGCTGGCGCCGAGCGAGCCGTGCTCGCGCACGACCGGCGTGATGCCGGCGTTGAGCACGCCGACGATGGCGTCGGCCACATCGGCGCGAGCGCCCGAGTAGCCCATCGCCAGGCTGCGCGCCCGCAGCACCATCATCGCCCGAACGACCTCTCGCTCGACCTCCGCCCCCATCCCGGCGGCGTGCGAGCGCACGAGTGCGAGCTGCAACTCGGCGGACCGCTCCGCGGGGATCACGGTGTTGGCCAGCGCGCCGAACCCTGTCGAAACGCCGTACACCGGTTCCGGCTGCCCGACGAGCCCGTCGACCACCGCCGCGCCTCGCTCCAGCGCGTCGTGCGCGTCGGGCGCCAGCTCGACCGCGGCGTTGTGACGGGCGACGGCCACCACGTCCTCCGCCGCTATCCCCGTCGCCCCGATCCGGATTCTGAGCACCGTTTCGGGCGTCACGCGCGCCAAACGGTGCTCAGAATCGGATCGGTCGGGCTCGGGCTCGGGCATCAGCGGCCGCCGCGCTTGACGCCGCCGTACTTCATGCGCGTGTCGCTCATCGACGCCGCCCGCGCCCCGTCGTCGCGGATACCGGCATCGACGACCTCGCCGACGAACAGGGTGTGCGTCCCCGTGTCGTGGGACTGGCGAACGGCGCAGTCCATCCACGCGATAGCTTCCTCGAAGATCGGAGCGCCCGTCGTGGCGGCGCGCATGGCACGCCCGTTGAGCGTCGAGGCCTCGGCGTCGAACGCGGCAGGCTTGGAGAACTTGACGAACGTTCGCGTGTCCTCTGCCGACCACAGGTTGACGGTGAACGACCCGCCGCCCGTGATCAACCGGTGCGTGACCGCCGAGTTGTCCACGGCGACGGCGACGAGCACGGGCTCCATCGACACCTGCGTGATCCAGCTCGCCGTCATCCCGTTCCATTCGTCGCCATGGCGCGACCCGACGAGGGCGAGCGCGTTGGGGATCTTCCACGTCACGCGGTTGAGCAGCTCATCGTCTGGACGTTCGGCCATGGGCTGCACGATAGGTGCGACCGCGAGCGCCATGGGTGTGAGGGAACGTGCGCCGCAGGCCCCAACTGAATGATCGCCGCGACGGGTGCGGGCGCGGCCAGGGTGACCGGCGGTCCGTGGCCGTCGTGGCCGCGCGGGCCGCTGATGCGCGTCACGCCGGCGGCGGCGAGCCGCGCCCCGTTCTGCACGTCGCAATCGGCCGGATCCGGCCAATTCCAACGTGCAGAACCCGCGTCAGGCCGGGTGCTGTAGCAACAGTCGCCGCGCGAGGCGGCGCACCTCGACGCGTACGGCATTGGGCTCGATGATCTCGAACCGGCATGGCAGCCCGACGAGGTAGCGGGCGATCCAGTCGGGGTCGCCGCCGATGCGCACGACGGTCGTGGTGGCGTCAGGCGCAGCCGGCTCCAGGACGCCGACCGTGCGGCTGATGTGCCTGGCGGCCTCAGCGGGTGGGACGGGCAGGCGGATGCGCGCCGCCGTGTCGTAGACCCCGACAGCCACGCCCTCGGCGACGAGCGCGGCCGCGTCCGGCGCATCGCGCAGCGTGGCGCGGGCACCCGTGGCTTGTGGACCGACGACACGGTCGACGCGAAACGTGCGCCACGCGTCGCGATCGACGTCGAACGCCACGAGATACCAGCGGCTGCGCAACGACACGAGACGGTGCGGCTCGACGTGGCGGCGGCTGCTGCGATCGTCACCGGTGCGGTAGTCGAAGCGCATGCGTTCGGCCGCCCGTGCGGCCTGGGCCAATCGCATCAGCACACCGGGGTCGGTGCCCGGTCCACCCCACGGGTCCGAGGTCGAGCCGATGTGGTCGGTGACCTCGGCCAGCGTGTCGACGCGCTCGCGCAGGCCGGACGGCAGGACCTGGGCCAACTTCGTCATCGCCGCGATCGCGGGTTCGCCGAGCAGAGGATCGGCCGACTGCGACAGCGCCCGCAGCGCCACCGACACGGCGACCGCCTCGTCGTCGGCCAGCAGCAGCGGCGGTAGCCGACCACCAGCACCGAGCGAGTAGCCGCCGTAGCGGCCGGTCGTGCTCTCGATCGGGTAACCGAGGTCGCGCAGGCGGGTGACGTCACGGCGCAGCGTCCGCTCGGTGACCTCGAGCCGCTCGACCAGATCCGCGGCCGACCACGACGGCCGGCCGGAGAACAGCACGAGCAGCTGCAGCAAGCGACGGGGCGTGTCCATCGTCACGACGTTGCCACATCTTGCGGACCTCCTCTGTCCGCAATCGTGCGTACGTTCGATGGTGCACCAATGAACGTCAACACCCGTGGAGGACTGTCGTGCAACCATTTCCCCTCGACATCACCTGGCAGCTGGCAGAGGAACACCGCGACCGACTGCGCCGGGCGCTGTCCGACACTCGCCGGCGACGAGCCGTCCGGCGAGACGTTACGACGTCCCCGCCAACGCGGCCAGGGCGCTGACGAAGACATCGGTGAACTCATCGGCGCGCGCCGTACGGCCCGCCAGCGGTCGTAGTTCGGGGAGATCGGGCAACGGCACCGGAGATCGCAAGCGGTCGGCGAGCACGTCGATCGCCACCGCCTCCGTGACCGCCATCCGCCCGACCGAACTGCCGCGACGGCCCAGACGCAGCGGCGCGCCGGAGCGCCAGCGCAGCAGCAGATCTGGTTCGATCGTGATCTCGTCGGCGAGCACCATCAACGTGGCCAGCGCGTGCTTGCAGATGGTCGCGGCGTGCTCGTCGCCATCCGGGCATGTGCAGCTGGCGGCCAGGTCGTCGCGCCGGGGAATGCGCAACGCCGTCGCACCGGGCGTCCCCCCGCCGTCGAGGTCGTCGGCATCCAGCGGTGCCACGAACACCATCGCCTCGTAGGCCTCGGGGCGGGAGCCCTGCACGACGGCGCGCACGACGCCTGGCTCGATCTCGATGTCGACCACTGCGCCGTCACGGGCGTACGCTCGGGCGCGCCCGTACCGACCGGGATCGGACAGCTCGGCGGTGAGCGCGCGCAGCATGACGGCAGCCAGGCGGCCCGGCGGGTTGGCACCGAACGTGTCCCGTGGCTTCACGAGCGCGCCCCCGCATCGAGGCGCACGAGCTGGCGTAACTCGGCCGTGGACAGCTCGGACAGCCACGTCTCACCGCTGCCGACCACGGCGTCGGCGAGCGCTCGCTTCTCGTCGATCATCGTGGCGATGCGCTCCTCGACGGTGCCCTCACAGACCATCTTGTGCACGACGACTGTGCGCCCCTGCCCGATGCGCCACGCCCGATCGGTGGCCTGATCCTCGACGGCGGGATTCCACCAGCGGTCGTAGTGGATGACCTGGCTGGCAGCCGTGAGGTTGAGCCCGGTACCACCGGCCTTCAGCGAGATGAGCAGCAGCGGCGGGCCGAGACCGGCCTGGAACTCGGCGACCATGGTGTCGCGGCGGGTCCTGGCCACACCGCCGTGGAGGAACGGCACGCGCAGTCCCAGCCGCTCCGCCGTGTGGCGGCGCAACAGCTCGCCCATCTCCCTGAACTGCGTGAAGACGAGGGCCCGCTCATCGACATCGAGCAACTCGTCGACGAGCTCGTCGAAGCGGGCCAGCTTGCCCGAGCGTCCCGCCAGGCGCGAGCCGTCACCGAGCACGTGCACCGGATGGTTGCAGATCTGCTTCAGTCGCGTCAGCGCGGCAAGCACGAGGCCCCGCCGCTGCATGCCCTCTGCTGCGTCGGCCCGGTCGAGCAGTTGGTCGACGACCTGCTGGTACAGGACCGCCTGCTCCTTCGTCAGCCCGGCCCATGCAATTTGCTCGATCTTGTCGGGCAGGTCCGGCACCAGCTGGCGGTCGGCCTTCGTGCGGCGCAGCACGAATGGCTGCGTCAGGCGGCGCAGCGCGGCCGCCGCATCCGCGTCGCCGTCGCGCTCGATGGGCTTGCCGAAACGGTGACGGAACCGCTCCCTGCTGCCGAGTAGGCCCGGATTGACGGCGTCGAGGATGGCCCACAGCTCGCTGAGCCGGTTCTCCACGGGAGTGCCGGTGAGGGCCAGCTTCTGCTCGGCGCGCAGTTGGCGCACGGCACGGGCGGCATTCGTGGAGGGGTTCTTGACCATCTGCGCCTCGTCGAGCACGACCGTGGTCCACGGGGTGGCCGCCAGGTGGTCGATGTCGCGCGCCAGCAGCCCGTACGTGGTGACGACGACATCGGGCGGGCCATCGTCGAATGCCTCGTCGAGGCGCGGGTGGGCGTCGGCAGCAATGCGGCCGGAGCGTTCCGCTCCGTGATGGACGACGATGCGCAGCTTCGGGGCGAAGCGGCCAGCCTCGGCCTCCCAGTTGTGGACGACCGACAACGGGCACACGACGAGGTGCGGGCCGGGACGATCGAGGAGGTGGGCCAGCGCGGTGGCTGTCTTGCCGAGACCCATGTCGTCGGCGAGGCAGCCACCGAGTCCGAGTCGGGCGAGGAACCGCAGCCACGCCAGCCCGCGCCGCTGGTACGGGCGCAGCACACCGACGAACGTGTCCGGTTCGTGCTCCTCGCGTAGTCGCTCGTCAGGCAACCCATCGAGCAGGTCGGCGACCCACGCGCCGTCGGCCACTGCACCCGGAGCATCGGCGACCTGGGCGGGCAGGCCGTCGGCAGCGGCGAGGTCCGCATCGGCCTCGGCGGCCAGGCGCAGCAGCGTCAACGCGTCGACGCGGCCGTGGTCGCGGCGGCGCTCGTCGAGCTGGCCGGTGGCCCGCCGCAGCGCAGCAGGATCAATGCGCACCCAGCGGCGACCGGTATGCAGCAGCGTGGCGCCGGCGGCGACGGCGCGCGCCAACTCCGCCTCCGAGAGTGCTGTCGGCCCATCCTCTGAACTGGCGCAGAGCGTCCACTGCACGACGGCCTCGCGGCCGAAACCTGCGCGCCGATCACTCGCTGGTGCGGCCGTGGCGCGACCGCGCACGCTGACGTGACTGCGCACGAGCCGTTCCGGGCCGATCAGCTCGATCCGTCGTGCCGCCAACTCGGCCGGTGCCTCGACGAGGAACGATTCGGCGGCCTCGAGATCGAGGTCGACGGTGGACGGTTCGTGCTGGTGGGCCCAGTCGGCAAGGACGGTGACGCCGGCGGCGGCACGCGAGGCGGCGTCGGTCAACGAGGACGCGAGTAGGGGAAGGTGACGGCCATCGCCGGCGATCTCGACGGCCAGCGGCGTCGCGTCCCAGACGTCGTCGGCCGAGCACCACCGGCCGGGATCGAGCTCGTCGACGACCTCGAGCGCCACGCGCCAGTCGTCGCCAGGGTCGTCGGGCACGATCAGGCGCAGCCGTGGCACGACGACCGGTTCGCCCCGGGCCCGCCGCCCGTCCCGCTCGAGCCGCTCGGCGAGGCGGGCGATCTCCTCCGTCGCCGATCGCGACGTCGTGCGCAGGGCGCCGTCCCCGGATGCCAGCGCGCTGAAGACGGCCCGAGTGGCGCTGGCGGTAGGCGACCGGTTCGGAGCCAGTGACGGCCGCCAGCCCTTGAGTGCCAGCCGCCGGCGGGCCAAGCCGTCGACGAACGAACCGAGGATCGTCCCCACCGTGTCGGCGTCGGCCGTGGCGGCGTCCTGGGCCGAGCCGGAAATGCAGATCGGAGGCATCGCCGCGGCCAGCGTCTCGATCACGTCGTGCATCGTGGCGTCGATGACCGGTTGCCAGCGGGCGACCTGGCCGCCGCGCTCGGTCGTGAGGAGGGGCGCGACGCAGCCGGCGTCGAGGACGGCGGCGGCGAGGCGGGCGATGCCCGCGAACCAGGCCATCGAATCGCCGGGTGGCGGCAGCGCGGTGATGCCGGCCAGCCAGTGTGGGCCGGACGTGGCGTCGAGGCGGGCGGTGGTGGGGCGAATGCGCCGGCCGCCCGGCAGTTCGACGATGATCGAGGACAGCGCGCCCCCGGCCAGTGGCGACCCCGGCCACGGGGCCTGGCGGAACCCGCGGTAGAGCCAGTTCACCGGCAACGTCTCGCCACCATCCCATCCCCACACGTGCACGGCACGACCGTCCCACGAACCGAGCACGATCGCCTCCGGCCAGTGATCGGGGGCCCGGGGTCGCAGGGAGGGCATCCCCGACGACGCTACCGAGGGGGTGTCACGCGGCGGGGGACGCCGCGGGCATCACACGCGCTGGCCGAGGTCGTAGCGCAGGGCGCGGTCGCCGGCGGCGGCAACTCGGGCCGGCCTGGCCACGAGATTGGCGATCAACCAGACGAGGACCACGGCGAGCAGGACGAGCCCGAGGTGGCGTCCCCACAACGCGTCGCCGACCGGCGCGGTGCCGTCGATGAACTGCGCAGCCACGCCGGCACCGGCGGTGATCAGCCCGACGACTCCGGCCAGCACCGCGCCCGGGACGTTGTCCCTGAACGCGAAGTAGGTGATGCCACCCAGCGCCACGAGCACATAGACGATGCAGATGACGAACGCGCCGATCGTCGATGTCACGGTGAACTCGTTGAAGACGTCCGGTGGGCCGATGATCGCGCCGCTTGCGTCGGTCGGCACCGCCGTGCCGTAGACGAGCAGGCCGATGATGATGACGGCGAGTCCGAGGGCGCCGACGGCGTACGTCGCGGCCGACGGCACGTCCTTGCGATTGACGGCGGCGAGGCGTGACGGAAGGAGGCCGTCGCGGGCCAACGTGAACAGGCCGCGACTGGTGGCTGCCGTGAACCCGATGCCGACGGCGAGGATGTCGAGGATGATCGCCAGCTCGATGAGCACGCTGAGCCAACGGTCGACGTAGGTCTCGCCGAGCACGGCGAAGTCGAACGGCAACGCGTCGAGACCGCCGCTGCCGACGGTGCCGACGTACTGCGTCAGCGCGTAGAACGCACCGCAGATGAGGATCGTGGCGATGATGGCGATGGGGATCGAGCGCTGTGGCCGCTCCGTCTCCTCGCCGAGCGCGGCAGCGAGCTCGAAGCCGACGAACATCAAGATGGCGAACAGCAAGCCCTTGAACACCGAGCCACCCTCGGCGATGCTGTCCGGGTTGAACACGCTCGCCGTGTTGCCCGTCGTCCCGCCCTCGAGAATGATGGCAACGGCGAGGATGAGGAACGGCACGAGCGAGGCGATGATGATCAGCAGCTGCGTGCGCACCGAGACCTGTACGCCGATCAGGTTGACGCCGATCGTGAACACGAGCACGGCGAGCGCGGCCAGCCACCACGGCGGGTCGTAGTTCATGTGGGTCGCGAGGAACGACTTGATGAAGATGGACCCGATGATCGGGATGCCCGTGTACAGCGAGATCGCCGCAAGGTGGTACGCGCCGGCGGAGAAGACGGCGGGCTTCTTGCCGAGCGTGTGGGCGACGTACTCGTAGACCGTGCCCGTGCCGCTGAAGCGCTTGGCCAGCTCGCTGATGAGGTAGCCCAAGCCCAGGATGCCGACCGTCGTCAGGATGATGACGAACGGTCCGACGCCGCCGGACAGGTCGGCGAGGATGAACCCGATGACCGCGGCGGAGAAGATCGGGCCAACCGCCAGCGACTGGGCGATGCAGTCGATCGTGCGCAGCTTGCCGCCGCTGTGGCCGAGCTGCCGCTGCTCGACGGCGGCCGCCGTACCCGGCGCGTCCGCATGCGCGCCCCCCCCGATGTGTGTCCCCCCGCTGGTCATCGCAGGAGCGTAGCCAGCCGCCGTGAACGGACATGACGTCGCGCCCGCCTGGTCGGTTGCGCGCATCGAACTGCATGTCGCAACCAGCCGGAAACGGCCGTTTGCTACATGCAGAACCGACTTGGCACGGACATGCCGTGGGCCGATCAGCCTGGCCGGGCCAAGACCATCGTCCAGTACGGCGTGCCGTTGGAGCTGTAGTTCAATCCGATGCCGACCTGAGTGAGGTTGGAGTTGAGGATGTTGGCGCGGTGGCTGGAGCTGCCCATCCACGCGCTCATCACGGACTTTGCGTCGGGCTGGCCGGCGGCGACGTTCTCGGCCCACGTCGACCAGCTGTAGCCGGTTCGGCTGATGCGCGTCCCGGCGTTCGATCCGTCGCTGCCGGTGTGCGTCATCCGGTCTCTCCGCGCCTGGTCGGTGGAGTGGTTCTGGGCCGCCGTCGACAGCGACGAGTTCACGGTCAAGGGGGCGATGCCCCGGTCGGCGCGATGCCGGTTGGCGATGTCGACGACCTGCTGCTGCGGTGACGGCGGCGGCGGGTCGCACTGGGCGGCCAGAGCGCCGATGGCGCCGAGGCCCAGTGCGGCCGTCATGCCGAACGATCCGAGCTTCGTGCTCAACCGGCTGAGCCAGCTGCGCGTCGCGAGTGGTCGGGCGTGGCCCGACACGGGGGCGGTCGCTGCGTCCATGGGGAATGTAGGTCCTCTCATTAACGCCCGCCGACGCCCGCTGTTGCGGAACTGTAACAGCCGATGTCGTTGCTCTTACAATCGACCTGCGAACTCGTGGATCGGTACGGTGCGGGCTGAGGGTTGATAGAAACCGACTCAACATTTGGTTCGGTCGGTAACCTGGAGGCCATGGCGCTGGACCCCAAGAAGTGGACGCTGAAGACGCAGGAGGCGATGGCCGCGTCGATCGACCAGGCCAAGGCCAACTCCAACCCGGAGCTGACACCGGATCACCTCCTCGCCGCGCTCACCCGTCAGGACGACACGATCGTTCCCGCCGTGCTGGCCAAGCTCGGCCAGGCGCCGCTGATGATCCGCAACAGGGCCGACGAGGCCGTGGCCCGCCTGCCCAAGGCCTATGGCGGCGACGAACCGCGCCTTGCCCGCGAGCTGACGACCACGTTCGAGGCCGCGCAGCGCGTGCAGTCGGATCTGCGCGACGACTATCTCTCCGTCGAGCACCTACTCCTCGCCATGCACGAGCGACTCGGTGTCGGCACGGAGGAGCTACTGCAGGTGCTGCAGGAAGTGCGCGGTTCGCACCGGGTCACGTCGCAGAACCCAGAAAACCAGTTCCAGGCGCTCGAGCGCTATGGCCAGGATCTCACGGCCCGGGCCAGGGAAGGCAGGATCGACCCTGTCATCGGCCGCGACGACGAGATCCGTCGCGTCATCCAGGTGCTCTCGCGGCGGACGAAGAACAACCCCGTCCTGATCGGCGAGCCCGGCGTCGGGAAGACGGCCATCGTCGAGGGTCTGGCCCGGCGCATCGCCGACGGCGACGTGCCAGAGGGCCTCAAGCACAAGCGGCTGATCGCCCTGGACATCGCGTCGATGCTGGCCGGCGCCAAGTACCGGGGCGAGTTCGAGGAACGGTTGAAGGCGGTGCTCAAGGAGATCACCGATGCCGCCGGCGAGGTCATCACGTTCGTCGACGAGCTGCACACCATCGTCGGCGCCGGTGGCGCGGAGGGGGCGATGGACGCCGGCAACATGATCAAGCCGATGCTCGCCCGCGGCGAGCTGCGGATGATCGGCGCCACGACGCTCGACGAGTACCGCAAGCACGTCGAGAAGGATCCGGCGCTGGAGCGCCGCTTCCAGCAGGTGTACGTGGCCGAGCCGTCGGTCGAGGACACCGTCGGCATCCTGCGCGGGCTCAAGGAGCGCTACGAGGTCCACCATGGCGTACGCATCCAGGACTCTGCGCTCGTCGCTGCCGCCGTACTGTCCAACCGCTACCTCACGAACCGGTTCCTGCCCGACAAGGCGATCGACCTCGTCGACGAGTCGGCGAGCAAGCTGCGCATCGAGATCGACTCGATGCCGACCGAGATCGATGTCGTCGAGCGGCGCATCCTGCAGTTGGAGATCGAGCAGGTCGCGCTGGACAAGGAGAGCGACGACGCGTCGAAGGCGCGGTTGGATGCGCTCGTCGACGAGCTGGCGACGCTCAACGCCGAGTCGGCGGAGATGAAGCGCCACTGGGAGGCCGAGCGCGAGGCGATCGATGCCATCCGCACGCTGAAGGAGGAGCTGGAGCAACTGCGCAGCCAACTCGAACGGGAGGCGGACCTGAACATCGCCGCCGAGATCCGCTACGGGCGCATCCCCGAGGTGGAGCGGCGCATCGAGGCGGCCACCGGCCACCTCGACGAACTGCAGACCGACCAGCGGATGCTGAAGGAAGAGGTCGACGCCGAGGACATCGCCGAGGTCGTGTCGAAGTGGACCGGTGTGCCAGTGAGCAGGCTGATGGAGGCAGAGGCGGCCAAGCTGATCCATCTCGAAGAGCACCTCCACCAGCGCGTCGTCGGCCAGGACGATGCGGTCACCGCTGTCGCCAACGCCATCCGCCGCAGCCGCGCCGGGCTGTCCGACCCGCACCGGCCGATCGGGTCGTTCATGTTCCTCGGACCGACCGGTGTCGGCAAGACCGAGCTGGCCAGGGCATTGGCCCAGTTCCTATTCGACGATGAGCAGGCGATGGTGCGCATCGACATGGGCGAGTACATGGAGAAGTTCTCGGTCAGCCGGCTGCTCGGCGCGCCTCCCGGCTACGTCGGCTATGACGAAGGCGGGCAGCTGACCGAAGCGGTGCGCCGCCGGCCGTACTCGGTGGTGCTGCTGGACGAGATCGAGAAGGCCCACCCGGACGTGTTCAACACGCTGCTCCAGGTGCTCGACGACGGCCGCCTGACCGACGGTCAGGGTCGCACGGTCGACTTCACGAACGTCGTGCTGATCATGACGTCGAACCTGCCGGGCGATCCGCTCGAGTTCTTCAAGCCCGAGTTCATCAATCGCGTCGACGACATCATCCGCTTCCGTGCGCTCGGCCAGGACGAGCTGGCGCGCATCGTCGAGATCCAGCTCGGGGTGTGGCGCCAGCGTCTCGCTGAGCGGCGCATCGAGCTGGTCGTCAGCGAGGAGGCGAATCGCCACCTCGCCATCGAGGGCTTCGACCCGGCGTTCGGCGCTCGCCCCCTGAAGCGCATCATCCAGCGTGAGATCGGCGACCCCGCGGCGATGCTCCTCCTCGCAGGCAAGGTCACAGAGGGCGGCGTCCTCAACGTCGATGTCGTCGGTGGCGAGCTCACGGTTTCAGCCTGAGCGCCTGCGCAGCGCGTTCCCGTGCGCCGGGAAGCCTTCGTGGTCGGCGAGCGCGATGATCGACGGGGCCATGCGGGCGAGCGCTCTGGCGTCGGCTCTGGCGATCGCGGTGCGCTTGAGGAACGCGTCGACGGTGATCCCCGAGGAGACCTCGGCGAAGCCGGACGTCGGTAGGGACGCCGGGCAGCCGATCACGAAGTTGGCCGCGCTGAACGGGGTGTGCTGCCCGACGAGGATCTCGCCGGCGTTGACGAGGCGCTCGATCAGGAGATCGATATCGGCGTCGCCGACGGCGAGCTGGAGGTGCTCGGGGGCGTAGCGGTTGGCGACGTCGATCGCCTCGTCCAGGGTGGCGACGAGCACGCAGCCGCCGTTCATACCGAGCGCGGCCGCTGCCGCCTCTGCACGCGGCGCCGGCAGGTCGGCGATCTGCCGCGCCAGCTCGGCATCGGTGGCGTCGGCCAACTCGGGCGACGTCGTCACCAGCACCACCGCCGAGTCGGCGCCGTGCTCGGCCTCGATCAACAGGTCGGCTGCGAGGCGCACCGCGTCGGCGGCACCATCGGCGACGACGAGGCTCTCGGTCGGGCCGAGCAACATCATCGTCGCCGTGCCGTGGCGCTGCATCTCGATCTGCGCGCAGGCGACGGCCGGCGAGCCCGGCCCGACGACCTTGCGCACCCGCGGGATCGACTCGGTGCCAAAGCCCAGCGCAGCCACGCCAGCGGGCCCGTTGACGCGGAACACGTCCGCGATGCCCAGCTTGCGGCAGACCACCAGCACGGCCGGGTCGACGGAACCGTCCACGGAACCGGGCACCGGCGGCACGACGAGCACGATCCGCGGCACGCCGGCGACGGTCGCCGGCACACCGAGTTGGTAGGCGACGCTCGGGTAGCTGGCCTTGCCAGACGGGACGAACAGCCCCACCGAGGCGATCGGCGTGGCCTTCTCCCCGACGCGCAATCCTGGCTCCGGCTCGAAGCTCCACTCCCTCGCCCGCGTCATCAGCTGCTCGTTGAACGCGCGGCAGTGGGCGATGGCGTCGTCCAGCGCGGCGTCGACCTCCGCCGAGACGGTCGCCGCGTCGACCTCGTCGGTGCCGACGCGCAGCCGGTCCGGGGCGACGTCGAGGCCATCGAAGCGGGCCAGCGCATCGCACACCGCGGCGTCGCCACGCAGCCGCACGTCGTCGACGAGCTCGGCGATCGACGCCCGCAGATCGCGATCGAAGATGTCCGCGAGTCCGCGCGCGCAGAGCGCGGTGCGCTCGACCTCATCCATCTCGCTCCACCGCAGCCGGCGCATGACCGTCTTCACGGCACGAGACGGTAGCGAGGCCCGCTCAGAGCCGTCCCGAACGCGCGATCCAGCGTCAGCACCCGGTTGCGTCGCGCAGCCGTTGGCACGCTTCGGCGAGCCGGGCCGGGCTGAGAGTGACGACCGGTCGGCGGAACGCAGTGCGTTCGATCGTGTGAATGTTGTCGAAGTTCACGACGCAGTCGCTGGGTACCCCGTCGGAGGATCTCGTCAGCTCCAATTCCGAGACCAGCCCTCGCCGGACCCGGGTGAGTGCGGCGACGACCACGGCACCGATCCGGTCGGCGACCGGATCGCGCGTGAGCACGAGGACCGGGCGATCACCGCCAGGCGTTGCCGCGAACCACACCTCACCTCGCTGCATCGACCCAGTCCGACCAATCCTCGGCCGGTCCCCAGTCGGCGATCGACGCCAGCGAGCGTTCATCGTCGGTGGGTGGCGACTGCTCCCACCGCTCGACGTCGATCTCCGACGCCAGCCGGACGAGATGGCGATGGAGCGCGTCGCGGAGGAGCTCCGACTTGCGCACGCCGAGCTCGTCCGCCCACCGCTGGGTCTCGGCGGCCGCCGACTCATCGACCCGGAAACTCAGCATTGTCATACCTGCATCGTATCGCGTATGACAAACTGGGTGGCGCGTCAGCCAGCACCAGATCAGCCGGCCGGCCGAGCGAGTATCCTCTGGGCACGTTATGCCCGTCACCGTGGTCGTCGGCGCTCAGTGGGGTGACGAGGGCAAGGCCAAGGTCATCGACCTGTTCGCCAAGGAGCACGGGTACGTCGTGCGCTACCAGGGCGGGCACAACGCCGGCCACACCGTGGTCGTCGGCGGCGAGCGGTACGCGCTGCAGCTGATTCCGAGCGGGATCCTCTACGACCACGTCATCCCCGTCATCGGCAACGGGGTCGTCGTCGACCTGCCGACGCTCTTCGCCGAGATCGACACCCTGGAGGCGCGCGGCACGTCCTGCTCGCGCCTGCAGATCTCCAGCCGCGCCCACCTCATCTTCCCGTGGCACCAGGCCCACGACGCCATCGCCGAGGCGATGCGCGGCGACGACAAGATCGGCACGACGTTGAAGGGCATCGGGCCGGCCTATGCCGACAAGGCCCGGCGCGTCGGGCTGCGCGCCGGTGACGTGCTCGACGCCGCGATGTTCGCCGCCCACGTGCGCACGCGCGCCATCGCCGAGAACCGTCAGCTGACCGAGGCCGGCGGCGAACCCCTCGACGTCGACGACGTGGTCGCCCGGTTCACCCAGCTCGGCGCGCGTCTGGCCCCGTACGTCGTCGACACGGTCGGGCTGCTGCACGACGCGCTCGCCGCCGGCGCTCACCTGCTCCTCGAAGGGGCGCAGGCCACGTTCCTCGACCTCGACCACGGCACCTACCCCTACGTCACGTCGTCGAACCCCACCGCCGGCGGTGCCTGCACAGGCACCGGACTCGGGCCGCGACACATCGACCGAGTCGTCGGCATCTCCAAGGCGTACACGACGCGCGTCGGTGCCGGGCCGTTCCCCACCGAGCTGATCGACGCCGACGGTGACCGTCTCGTCGACGTCGGCAGGGAGTTCGGCACCGTCACCGGGCGGCGCCGGCGGGCCGGATGGCTGGACTGCGTGATGTTGCGCCACGCCGTCCGCCTGAACAGCCTGACCGAACTGGCCGTGACGAAGCTCGACGTGCTCGACGGGTTCGACTCGGTCAAGGTGTGCACCGGGTATCGCCTCGGCGGGGCGATGCTGACCTCGTATCCCGACCGCTCGGATCTGCTGGCCGACGTGGAGCCGGTCTACGAGACACTGTCGGGATGGGGCACCGGCCTCGGAGACGTACGCGAGGCGTCCGCGCTCCCGGCGTCGGCTCGGACATTGATCGGGCTCGTCGAGCAACAGGTCGGCATTCCCGTGCGTGTCGTCGGCG
>Ga0136615_10000496_pt1 | contig 17924 bp, 18 predicted proteins | sample AntDrymUQ2882206_2_FD_106647 | JGI IMG/M metagenome (GOLD analysis project Ga0136615, IMG submission 106647) | Polar desert sand microbial communities from Dry Valleys, Antarctica - metaG UQ288 (22.06) | ecosystem: Environmental > Terrestrial > Soil > Desert | place: Antarctica: Dry Valley...
GCGGTGGCCGCGTGCAGCCCGCAGATGATATCCGCGATGGCTACCCCGACCTTCGTGGGCTCGCCTCTCTCCGAATCCGGGAAACCGGTGATGCCCATGATGCCGGCTCTCGCCTGTACCAGGAAGTCGTAGCCGGGCCGGTCCTCGTCGGGGCCTGGGCCGAAGCCGGTGATGGAGCAGTACACGAGGCTGGGGTTTGTCTCCTCGAGCGCGTCGTAGCCGAGACCGAGCTTCTCCAGAGCGCCGCGCCTCCAGTTCTCCACGAGCACGTCGGCGTCCGCAGCGAGCCTCTTCACGCGCTCCACGCCCTCCGGCGTCTTCAGGTCTATCCCGACGGAGCGTTTATTACGGTTGACGGAGAGGAAGTAGGCTGATTGGCGGTCTTCTCCTTCTCCGGCGAACGGCGGTCCCCAGTGGCGGGTGTCGTCGCCGCGCTCGGGGTGTTCAACTTTGAGAACGTCCGCCCCGAGGTCCGCCAGCGCCATCGTCGCGTACGGGCCGGCGAGGACCCGCGAGAGATCGAGGACCTTCACGCCTTCGAGGGGGAGCCTCATGCCGGGTCGTCTATGAGGAAGAGGCGCGTCGGACTGGGAGCCACGTTGCGGCCCCGGTGGGCTCCGCCGCCCGGAGGAGCCGGTGGGAGCAGGAACGCCTCTCCTTCCGAGGCCCGTAAAGGCTCCCGACCGTCGTCGAAGTGGTATTCGATCCGGCCCGATATCACATATCCTCGGTGTCCCTCTTCGCACCAGTCGTCCCGGCTCGCGCCCTCGCCATATTCGACCACCGCCCAGCGGGCTCCCTCTATCTCGGCTTCCCGCGCCCGGATGCCGGGGGCGTCGTCGGCCCACTCTATCCCGCCGAAAGGTACGTTGCGCGCCTCGTCCATGACCGCAGTTTAGCCGGTTAGTGGTTCCCGGCGCGACCGTTCTCCGCAATCCTTTGTGAAAGCGGCCCGAGACCCGGCAACGGGTTGTGTGGGAGAATCTCGTTCGGCAGGCAGGCGGACACGGAGGCACCGGATGACCACCGCGCATACGGATTCCAAACCGAAAGAGGCGTCGAAAGCCCATGACCCATACGACTTCCTGGACATAGACGCCCATCTCTCCGGTGAGGAGATCGGGGTTCGGGAGGAGATCCGGGGCTTCGTGCGAGAGCGGATAGAACCCCGCATCGAGGACTGGTGGGAGAGGGCGGTTTTCCCGCGTGAGTTGGTCCCGGAGATGGGCGCCAAAGGTCTGCTCGGGATGCACCTAGAAGGGCATGGGTGCGCCGGCAAGAGCGCCGTCGTCTACGGCCTGGCGTGCATGGAGCTGGAGGCCGGAGACTCGGGCCTCCGCACCTTCGTGAGCGTGCAGGGTTCGCTGGCGATGTCGGCGATCCACGAATTCGGCTCCGAGGATCAGAAACAAGAGTGGCTGCCGCGCATGGCGAAGGGCGAGAAGATCGGCTGCTTCGGCCTCACCGAGCCCGAGGCCGGCAGCGACCCCGCGAGCATGAAGACGTTCGCCCGGCGGGACGGCTCCGATTGGGTCCTCGACGGCTCGAAACGTTGGATCGGGATGGGAACGATAGCTGACGTGGCCGTAATCTGGGCGCGTACCGACGAGGAGAACAACCCCGTCCGGGGCTTCCTCGTCCCGACCGAAACGAAAGGCTTCTCCGCGAAGGACATAGAGAACAAGCTCTCCATGCGCTCCTCCATCCAGTGCGACCTCACGCTGGAAGATGTCCGGCTCCCCGAGGCGGCGATGCTGCCCGGCGCGAAGGGTCTGCGGGGGCCGTTCGCGTGCCTGAACGAGGCGCGATACGGCATCATCTGGGGCGCAATGGGCGCGGCCTGCTCGTGCCTGGAGTGCGCCGTGGAGTACGCGAAGGGGCGCGAGCAGTTCGGCAAGCCGATAGCCTCGTTCCAGCTCACCCAGAAGAAACTGGTTGACATGATGCTGGAGATCGAGAAGGGTACGCTCCTGGCGCTGCACCTCGGACGCATGAAAGACGCGGGAACCCTGCGCCCCGAACAGGTATCCTTCGGCAAGCTCAACAACGTGCGGGAGGCGCTGAAGGTTGCGCGGGAGGCGCGCACGGTCCTCGGTGGGAACGGCGTGACATCGGATTACCCCATCATGCGCCACATGAACAACCTGGAGAGCGTGCTCACCTACGAGGGCACCAGCGAAGTCCACACCCTCGTGCTCGGCAACGCCCTCACCGGCATTCCGGCCTTCCGGTAAGCATCCACAACGAGAGAAAGGAGCCAGATGGCTTCGATGAAGGCGATACTGGTCGAGGAGTTCGGGGAGCCGGATGTGCTCCAATACACGGAAGTCGAGCGTCTATCGCCGGGGCCGGGGGAAGCCCTGATCGAAGTCCGCTCCATCGGCGTCAACTATGCTGATACCATGCGCCGCCGCAACCAATACCTGGTCCCGCAAGAACTGCCGTTCGTCCCTGGCTCGGAGGTCGCGGGCGTGATCTCCGAGGTGGGAGATGGCGTGGAAGACGTGAGCGTCGGCGACAGGGTGATGACGCTCCTCGGCACGGGCGGCTACGCGCCACACGCCGTTGCTCCCGTGAGGAACCTGATCCCACTTCCCGACGGCCTGGATTTCGATGAGGCCGCCGCTGTCCCGCTGCAAGGACTGAGCGCGTACCATATCCTCAAGACCTCCGGGCGGCTCGCACGGGGCGAGAGCGTGCTCGTCCACGCCGCGGCCGGTGGCGTGGGGACGCTCGCCGTTCAGATGGCGAAACTGCTCGGCGCGGGGAAAGTCATCGCCACTGCGAGCACGCAGGAGAAGCTGGAGTTGGCTCGGGATCTCGGCGCAGATGTCCTCGTGAACTACACGGACGACGGATGGCCGGAGCGGGTGCTTGAGGCGACAGATGGCGCGGGGGCCGATGTGATCCTGGAGATGGTCGGCGGCGATTTCCCGGAGAAGAACCTCTCGTGCCTGGCCCCGTTTGGCCGGATGGTCGTCTTCGGATCGGCGAGCGGGGAGCGTGGAAAGATGATCCCCGCTCGCCTCATGAACGGCAACCAGGCGGTCACGGGATTCTGGCTGCCGCCGGTCATGGGCCGACCGGATCTCGTCGGCTCCAGCCTGCAAGACATACTCGGATGGGTAGCCTCCGGCGAGGTCCGGCTGACCATCGGCGCACGCTACCCTCTGGAGCGGGCCGCCGAAGCCCACGACGACCTCGAAGGCCGCCGGACGACAGGCAAGATCGTCCTGAACCCACCGGCCTCATAGAAGGGAAAAAAGATGATCGAAGCTCCGGGGAACACCCCCGGCAGTAGCGGCGCGAGCTCTTATCTGGAGGCCGGGACCGGGGAGCGCGCCGTTGTCCTGATCCACGGCAACTTCGCCGGCAAGTCCTGGTGGAGGGAGATTTTCGCCGATCCGCCCGACGCTGCGCGCCTCATCGCCCCCGACCTCCCCGGCTTCGGGGAGAGCCCCGGCGGCCCTGACTTCGTTCCTTCCATACCCCGCTACGCCCGCAGCCTCGCCGATTTTCTGGACGATTGCGGCATCGAGCATCCCGTCCTCGTAGGACACTCCTTCGGCGGAGCGGTCGCCGTGCAGCTCGCCCTGTTGGCCCCCGAACGGTTCCTGCCATGCTCCTCCTTAGCCCCGCGCCTCTCCTCGGCCTGCACACCCCGCGCTTCGTCTACCCGCTCCTGAACAGCTACCGCCACGACCACAGGGGCCTGCGCCGCGCGCTGCGCCGCACCATGCGAACCCGCGTGCCACCGTACCTCGACGACCTCGTGTACGAAGCCCAGATGATGCACCCCGCCAACTTCACCGGCAACGCCCGCGTCCTGTCGCACTGGAACGTGAGCGAAAAGGCCCGCTACTACGAGAACCCCGTACTCGTCGCCTCGGGGGGAGCGCGACACGCTCGTCTCGCCATCATCTGCCCGCGCAACCGCCCGCGCCTTTCCGGCTGATGAGTACGTCAACCTGGGTTTCGCCAGCCACAGTCCGCAGATAGAGGTTCCGGATCTGGTACGAGGTTTGCTCTCCCGGCTCCTCGACGCTGCGGGTATTCCCGGGTAGCGCCTTACGGGTTGCTGGGCTACCACGGCGTAAGGTATACGTGTCAAACCTCGCCATAAAGTCCGCGGGACGCATAGCGGGACCAACACTGGCGGGTAGGACGGTCCTGCGAGACGCGTCCTCGGCGACCGGTTTGCGCCCCGCGCCGGGGTGTGAGACAGTCGCGGAATGACCGACGAGGCACCGCAACCGGAGCAGGAGATCCTCTCCCCCGGGCTGTCCCGCCTCCCGCCACCGTCGCGGACATCGGCGGCAGTGGCGGCGTGCATGCGCTGTGGCTGGCACCCGCCAGAAACCCGTCATCCCGGAAGGGACGAGGTGCTGGATAAGGCCGGATAACCGGCAGTACCTGTCGAGTCGTCGGTGAGATTCAGGATTCGAGCAGCCACCTTTCGCCCTTGGATTTCGCGGCCATCGTCGTAGGCTTCGACAAGTGAACCACCACCCCACACAGGGAAAAGCAGATATGGTTTCGAGACAAGGGCGCCGAAGGACATGAGGGTGGCACGTCGACCGGGTGCCTGCGTCCCGGTGCGAGCTGCGGGCCGTGGTCGGGGTTCGGATCCGCGGGGAGGGGAAGCATGAGCATCATCGCCGAGGAAAGACGGTCGGACTCGCCTTACGTGGAGACGATCATACGCGGTCGAACCGTGAGCGAAGATTCGCCCGTTCGCCCCGCCGAGTGTCATTGGCACATGGTCTTCGTGAGGCAGGACGGCAACGCGCGGGTGGTGTTCGTCGGACCGTGGACGACGGTCGGCGTCGTGTCCTACACCGAAGGCGCCGAGATCCTTTGGGTCAGGTTCAAGCTCGGCGCGTTCATGCCCCACCTGCCCGCCAGGAGATTCCTGGACGTGGAGACGGTCCTGCCCGAAGCTTCGAGTCGATCCTTCTGGCTGAAAGGATCTGCGTGGCAATATCCTGACCATGAAAACGTGGAGACGTTCGTGGAAAGGCTCGTGCGTAACGATGTGCTGGTTCGCGACCCGCTGGTTGACGCCGTGTTACGAGGTCGCCCGCAAGAGATCTCATCCCGCACGGTGCGGCGCTCTTGCGGCAAGGCGTTTCGATTCCCGACACCGCTTACGAAGTTGGCTATTTCGATCAGCCGCATCTGACCCGTTCGCTGAAGCAATGGATCGGACATACGCCCGCGCAAATCGTGCGGTTGGGCGAGCCTGGGTAGATTGCCGTTTCGTACAAGACGGGGGCCTTTTGCGGGGTTATCGTACAAGTGTCGTAACGAATAGCGATAGCCGAAGGAGAACCCCCATGTACCAGGATCTCTAAGAACGCGCTTCCGCCGCGTTCTATCGGCCGGGCGGGGAAAGGCCGGTCATCCCGATGGCCGGAGCGCTCTGCTACGGACTACATCCGGTGAACGAACAGGACGCTCGGCTACTCACGCACTAGAGACAACTCGATGGAAAGGACAGGAGAATGTTGCTGGAGAACAAGAACGCAGTCATCTACGGAGCGGGCGGTTTCATCGGCGGCGCGGTGGCACGCGCGTTCGCCAGGGAGGGAGCCAGGGTCTTCCTCGCCGGTCGCACCCGCGAGAAGCTCGAGGCGGTCGCCTCGGACATCGAGGCCGCGGGCGGACAAGCCCGGGTGGCCGAACTGGACGCCCTCGACGAGAAGGCCGTCGACGAGCACGCCCGGGAGGTGGCCTCGGAAGCTGGCAGCATCGACGTGTCCTTCAACCTCATCTGGCGCGGGGACGTGCAGGGGATCCCTCTGGTGGACATGACGACGGAGGACTTCGTCCGGCCCGTCACCACCGGGATCACCACGAGCTTCGTCACTGCGCGGGCGGCGGCGCGTCACATGATCGAGCAGGGATCCGGCGTCATCCTCGCGTTGGACAGCGGCTCCGCCAACGGAAGCCCCCCGATGATGGGTGGCACCGGGCCCGCCGACGCGGCTACCGACACCTTCATCCGCAACCTGGCGGCCGAGATCGGGCCACAGGGCGTGCGCGTCCTCGGCATCTGGACGGCCGGACTCCCCGAGACTCTCTCGCCGGAGAGGCTCGCCTTGGTCGACAGCAAATTCCAGGACGAGGCGGCCTTCCAGGGCCTGATCGAGAACCTTGACCAGATGCGCATGACGCGCCGCTCGCCCCGGCTGGACGAGGTCGCGGACACGGCGGCGTTCCTGGCCTCCGACAAGGCCGGCGCCATCACCGGCACGTTCGTCAACGTCACCAGCGGGATGTTCCCCAGCTAGACGATCAAGTGATCGACTGCATGAAAGGAGAATGCACCATGGATTGGAAGATCGAGGTGGTTCCTATTCCCGTCTCCGACGTGGATCGCGCGAAGCGCTACTACAGCGCGCAGGCCGGTTTCGTCGTCGACCTCGACACCCGGATCAGCGACGAGGTGCGTCTCGTCCAGCTGACCCCGCCCGGATCGGCCTGCTCAATCCACCTGAGCACCGGGATCCTCGACATGTCGCCGGGGTCGGTGCAAGGCTTGCAGGTCATGGTATCCGACATTGAAGCCGCCCGGGCCGAACTGGTCGAGCGAGGCGTGGAGGCCGGTCCGGTCCAGCACATGGACGACGGTGTCTGGGTCGAAGGGCGAGGCGGAGACTGGAACTCCTTCGTTTTCTTCAGCGATCCGGACGGCAACGGCTGGGTCCTGCAGGAGCGCCCCGCTCGCGACTGACGCCGCAGTGTGAGCCGCCGGGTGCGTGAGGTTCGGCCAGTGCCCGCAAGCCCGGCCGGAAGATATGGTTGCAACAACCCATGAAAGGAGCACGCGAATGGGAAAGGTCACACTGGACAAATCGATGTCCCTGGACGGATTCATTACCGGGCCGAATCCCGAACCGGACCAACCGCTCGGCGAAGGAGGCGACCGGCTCTTCGCCTGGTTCATGGTCAACCAGTCCGAGGAAAACTTCATCCGCGACAACGAGATCATCGGCGAGGCGTTCGAGTCGGGCGGTGCGGTGATCATGGGCAAGCGGTCGTTCGAGATCATCGACGGCCCAGAGGGCTGGGTAGCGCCCGATGGGACCGCCTTCGAATGGCCGGTCTTCGTGCTCACCCATGAGGTGCGGGAGCCGCTCACCAAAGGGAAGACCCCGTTCACGTTCGTCAGCGACGGCGTCGGGGGTACCCTCGAGCAGGCGAAGGCGGCAGCGGGCGACGACAAAAACGTCGGCTTGATGGGCGCGAATGTTGCCCAGCAGTTCATCAAGGCCGGCTTGGTCGACGAAATCCAGATTCACCTCGTGCCCGACTTCCTGGGCGGCGGTGTCAGGCTCTTCGATCACCTGGGCACCGAGCAAATCGAGCTGGAGAGCACGAGGGTGATAAAGGCCCCTGGGGTGACGCACCTTCGGTTCCGCGTCGTCAAGCAGAAAGGAGAAATGACTATGGCGGATGACAATACGACCGACACGAGACGAGATCTCGTCGTCACCCGTCTCTTCGACGCCCCGATCGAGCAGGTGTGGCACGCCTGGACCGATCCCGAGCACGTGATGCAATGGTGGGGACCGACCGGCTTTACGTCGCCGCTTGCCAGGATCGACTTCCGCGAGGGCGGTACATCGCTAGTCTGCATGCGTTCACCAGAGGGCCAGGATCTCTACAACACCTGGACCTACCGGAAGATCGTGCCGATGCGGAGGATCGAATTTATCCAGAACTTCTCGGACAAAGACGGCAAGAAGGTCGACCCCGTCGAGATGGGCATGTCCCCTGGCATCCCGCTGGATGTGCGCCATGTCGTAACCTTCGAGGCCGTGGGCGACGACAAGACGGAGATGGCCGTCACGGAATACGGCTATACCTCGGATCAAATAGTCGACTTATCCAAAGCCGGCTTGGAGCAGTGCCTCGACAAGATGGCAGAAAGCTTTGCCGAGGCTTAGGCGCGGTTCGCATGGACAGTAATAGACGTTGAGAAGGTGGCTGGAACCGCAGCTTATACCGTTGCAATCCGGCCACCCTCCTCCGCAGCGTGCGACCGGAGGACGCTCCGGTCTCCTGGGATCTCCCATCCGCCGAGGCACCGAACAGCACGAGCGGGCGGATGAGCTCGTAGTCCCTTTGCTCGGGCCACCCGCACAGGAACTCGATCTGCTCCCACTCTTCGGTCGGCTCGACGCGCCGCCGGCGCGGCTTGCTCGTCATCTTCCCCCCTCGCCCCAGGCCCGTCTTCGCCGCGGGTGGGGAAGGATGACACTAACGGACTTCCGCGGCCAGCCTATGTCCCGCTATGCGTCCCGCGCACTTCACGGCGAGGTTTGTACGTGTCGGCGCGACCGGGGAAATCATGACCGTTCTTGTTATTCTTCTCGCGGCAACGGCGTTCACCCGATATCCTTTCCTCGATGCGCGAAGAAGAGAATTCCAAGACGAGGCAGAGATCCACGCCCCCAGGCCACATACAGTCCCTGGACCGCGCGGTGGCTATCCTCAACAGCTTTACGCCGGAACGCCCGGAACTGAGGGTGACGGAGATAGCCAGGCTGACCGGCCTGACCCGCAGCACCGCGCACAGGATCGTGACGAACCTGGAGTCGCATCAGCTCGTCCGGCAGGCGCGGGCGGGGGGCCGTTACGCTCTTGGTCCCGGCTTGCTGCGCCTCGCCCACTCCGCGAGGGCGAGAGGCAGCCTCGAAGAGTTCGCAAGACCGGTCATGGTCAGGCTTCGCGACGAGACGGACGAGACGGTGGGACTCCACATCGTCAGCGGCGAGCGCCGCCGGATGGTCATAGACCAGGTGGAGAGCCGACAGCCGATCCGGCGCACCTACACCAACATCGGAGAGCCCCTTCCCATCCACCAGGGCGCGCCGGGGAAGGTGCTCCTCGCCCACCTTCCGCCCGAACTGCGGCAGCGAATCCTCTCGGAGCCGCTGGAAGCCGCCACGGACCAGACCATCGTGGACCCCGATCTCCTGCGAAAGGAACTCGAAGCCGTGCGCGAACGAGGGTTCGCAACTTCCTTCGCCGAAAGAGTGGACGGGGTCTTCACCGTCGCCGTACCGGTCTTCGACCACCGCCAGAGCGCCACCGCCGCCCTGAGCGTGACTGGACCATCGGGTCGCCTGAGCGAAGAACGCCTCCTCGAATTCGCCCCCCGCGCCCTGCTGGCCGCGAGAGACCTCTCGGCCATGATGGGCTTCATCGAGAAGCAAGATAATTCTCTCCCCAGCTAGTTGACAGATAGGATAGTCCATCCTAATATGATCTGCATTGCAGGACATGTCCCGCAATGTGGGATAAAAGAGGGAGGGATAACCTGGTGGATTTACCGTTGGACGGCGTCAAGGTTTTGGATCTCTCACGTTTCCTATCCGGCCCGTACTGCACGAGTGTGCTCGCGGACATGGGGGCCGAGGTCACGAAGGTGGAGCGGCTACCCGGCGGGGATGACTCCCGGCGCCTCGAACCCAAAGTCAACGGGGAGAGCTACCCGTTCGCCACCGCGAACCGCAACAAACGCAGTGTGTGTCTGGATCTAAAATCCGAAGATGGGCGTGAGGTCTTCTTGCGTCTCGCCCGGGATGCCGACGTGATAGTGGAGAACTTCCGGCCAGGGGTCACCAAACGGCTGGGGATTGATCACGAATCCATAAACGAGCTCAACCCCCGGATCATCTACTGTTCCATAACCGGGTTTGGGCAGACCGGACCTTACGCATTACGGGCAGGCTTCGACATAATCGCCCAGGGTGTCGGTGGTTTCATGCGGATGACCGGGCAGCCGGACGACGACCGGCCGACGAAGGTCGGCATCGCCATCAACGACATAGCGGCGGGCGCGACGGCCATCTATTCCATACTCGGCGCATACATACACCGCCTGAAAGGTGGCGAGGGCCAGTACATAGACATCTCGCTGGTGGACGCGGGTCTGGCGTGGACGATCTGGGAGGCTGGCGCTTATTTCGGGAGCGGCGAGTTGCCCGCGCAGACCGGCTCTCGCCACCGGCGCACGACCCCGTACCAGGCGTATCGCACCGGAGACGGGTACGTGACCGTCGGCGCGAACAACGACCGGCTGTGGCAACGGTTCTGCGAGAAAGTCGTCGAGCGGCCAGAGTGGTTGGATGAGCCTCGGTTCCTGGATCTGCCGGCGCGCATGCGGAACATAGACGAGCTGGAGCAGGAGATAGAAGACGTGTTCGTCCAGCATCCGACCGAGCATTGGGTGGAGAAGCTGGATGTCGCGGGCGTACCGGGCGGCCCCGTCTTGCTCTACGACGAGGTGATGCAAAACCATCACATACAGGCGCGGGAGATGGTCGCCGAGATCGAACACCCCATCATCGGGAAGATGCAGATGCTCGGCATCCCTGCAAAGCTCTCGGAGACGCCGTTGAGCATCAGAAGACCGGCGCCCTGGTTGGGACAGCATACCGTTGAGATGCTGCTCGACGCCGGTTATTCCAAAGATAAAGTCGCGGATCTCTTCGAGGGGAACGTCGTCTTCGACGCCGGTCGCGGCAGAGAGGAGAAAGATTGAGTGTTAGAGATATCCACGTCGAGCGGAAGGGTGAGATCGCCACGCTCGTCCTCGACAGGACGGCGAAGCGCAACGCCCTCACCCACGAGATGTGGAAGGAGATCCCGGCCCTCGTGCGCGAGGTGGAAGGCGATCAGAGCATAAAGACCCTCATCGTCCGGGGGGCCGACGCCACCGCCTTCTCCGCCGGGGCTGACATCAAGGAGTTCGGGACGCTGCGCGCGGACTCGGAGAGCGCGAGGATCTACAACGAGGCTACCCACAAAGCAGAGCGGGCGCTGGCCTCGATGGAGAAGCCGACCATCGCCATGGTGCAGGGGCCGTGCATCGGGGGCGGGTGTGAGATCGCGCTGTCTTGCGACCTCCGCATCTCCGACACGAGCGCGCGGTTCGGGATCACGCCCGCCAGGCTCGGGCTCGTCTACAGCCTGAGCGCGACGAAACGCCTCGTTGACCTCGTTGGACCGGCGAAGGCGAAGTACATCCTTTTCTCGGGACGCCAGATAGACGCCCAAAGGGCGTACGAGATCGGCTTGGTGGACCTGCTCTACGACCCCGAAGTGGTCGAGAGCCAGGCCCGGGAGCTCGCGGAGGAGATATGCGCGAGGGCACAGTTCAGCGTGCGGAGCACCAAGCACATAATCTCTCTGATACTCGACGGCCAGTCCGACGACGACGAGGAGACGCTCGGCCTGCGGAACGGGTCGTTCGATACGGAGGACTATCAGGAGGGCGTCCAGGCATTTCTGGAGAAGCGATCCCCGAACTTCACGTACTCGTGAGAGTCTGATGGATCAAGAGGTAGCGAAGAGGCATTTCTTCGAGGCGCTTGAAAACAGCGCCCCTGAGTTCGAGCGTTTCTTCCTGGCGCGGTTCTTCGGCCTGAGCATCTCATACGATGAGAGCCCGGAGCGTTGCATCGTGGAGTTCCCGTACGCGGACTTCATGAACAACCCTCAAGGTTCGCTGCACGGAGGCGTCATCGCGTTCGCCCTCGACGTCTCGATGGGGCATCTGTGCAACAGGTTCCTCGGCACGGCGGTGACCCTCGACATGACTACGAGGTTCCTGCGCCCGATAAAAGACGCGGCCCGCTGCGAGGCCCAATTTCTCAAGAAAGGCCGGAGCATGGCCTACGTCGAGTCGCGCCTGTTCGACGCCGAAGGAAAACTGGCCGCGGTGGCGAGTAGCGCGTGGCGGGTGCGCGAGCCGCCGGAAGGCGAGGGCGGCGAATAGAAGGAGCTTTGCAAGAAGAGCTGCGTGGGGCGGCTGCGGAAAGTCAGGGAAACGTTCGGGAAAGGAGACAGATTATGAAGAGATCATCATTGACGCGGCGGGATTTCTTGAGGACGGGTGGCGGCGCGCTCGCTGGCGCGTATGCGCTCGCGCTCGCCGGTTGTGGAGCGCACGGTGGAGGTTCGGCGCAATCGGGGAACGTCGAAGACTATCCTCAGGAAACCCTCAACTGGACCATTGCGTTCGGGCCGGGTGGCGGCAACGACATCATGTCGCGCACCTTGATCGAGATCCTGCGCGAGAACGACCTCTACCCCAACAACATAGTCGCGACGAACCTCGAAGGCGGCGACGGGGCAAGGGGTTGGGGGTTCCTGTTCAATCAGAAAGGAAACCCATACTACATCTCCACCACGAGCGGCAGCTTCATGACCACCCCACTGGCGGCCGACACGGGTTGGGGACCGACGAGCTTCACCCCGGTCTGCATGGTGGCGACCGACGATCTGCTCTTCGTCGTCAAGGACGACGCTCCTTACAACACCCTGGAGGACTTCATCGCCGCAGCCAAGCAAGAATCGCTGGCGGTGGGGGGCATCGCGACCGTCAACGTGGACTTCATCATCTCGAAGCTCCTCGCGGATCAAGCGGGGTTCAAGCTCAACTACGTCCCCTTCAATGATGAGGGAGAGATGATCAGCGCGCTGCTGTCGGAGTCGCTGGTCATGATCGGGTCGAACCCGGCGGAGGTGATCGGGCTGGTCGAGTCCGGCGACGCGAAGCCCCTCGCGTTCAGCGGCAAGGAACCCATGTCCAGTTTGCCCGACGTCCCGACCCTCGGCGAGCTGGGCTACGAGATAGACATTTCGACGCCCCGGGGCCTGGTGCTTGCGCCCGGCGTCGAGCAGGGGGTGCAGCAGTGGTGGATCGACACGATGAAGAAGGTGATCAAACTGCCGGCGTGGAGAACGTATCTGAAGGAGAACGACCTCAACGAGCAGGTGCGTTACGGTGAGGACTTCACGGAGTACCTCCGCAACACGCAAAACAAGTTGAAGAGCACCTTGCAAGAAGCCGGCGCGATCTAGGCATATAGAGATGGCAAAAGCCTTTTCGGGAGCTTTCCTGGCGTTCGCGGTCGCGTACACGCTGTTCGCCTTCGGCCTGCCTTTCATGGCGGTCGGCAGGATCGGCCCCGGCTTCTTCCCGCAGATCCTCGGCGTAACGCTCATCGTCATCAGCGCGTACTCCCTGGTCCAGGACTTTCGTGAACCCGCTCGTGAATCGGCGGACGACGACGCCCCTGATGGCGCCTCTGGCGATGCCGCTGGCGAAGGTTCTGGCGGCTACGGGCGGGCGGTCGCGTTGATGATCCTGGTGACGGTCGTCTTCGTGGTGATGCTCAACGTCGTCGGGGCCCTGGTGGCGATGGTGCTCTTCATGTTCGCCGTGTTGTACCTGCTCAATCGGGAGGGCATGGTAATGAACGTCGTTCTAAGCGTCCTCTTGCCGGTCTCGGTCTACCTGATGTTCGACGTGTGGCTGAACACGACGCTGCCCCAGGGGATGTTCACGTTCCTTGGATAGGGACGAGAGGAGGACCAAGTAAGACGATGGACGTTTTTGCGGACTTGATCTACGGTTTCTCGGTGGCCGTGACCCCGGTCAACCTCCTGTACCTTGCGATCGGGGTGGTGGTGGGGATGGTCGTCGGCGTTATGCCGGGCCTCGGGGCTTCGGCGGGCATCGCCATCCTGCTGCCCCTGACCTTCGGGATGGACCCCGTCAGCGCCATCGTGATGCTGGCCGCCATCTACTACGGAGCCATGTTCGGGGGGACCATCACCTCGGTCCTCATCAATACGCCGGGAGAGTCCTCGACCGTAGCGAGCACCTTCGACGGGTACCCGCTGGCGCAGCAAGGGAGGGCGGGACCGGCTCTGGTGCTCTGCGCGGTTGGGTCCTTCGTGGCCGGCACGATCGGTCTCATGCTCCTCACCCTGCTGGCACCGGCCTTCGCAAACCTGGCCCGGTCCTTCGGGCCGCCCGAGTTCTTCCTGGTCGTGGTAATGGGTCTGCTCACCCTGATCGTCGTCGCCGGAGGCAAGCGGCGCTACGGTTTGCTCTCGGCGCTCTTCGGGTTCGCGCTGGCTACCGTCGGGGTGGACCTGGGATCGGGGCAGCAACGCTTCACGTTCGGGTCTCCGGATTTGATCACGGGCATCAACTTCATCCCCGTCGCCATCGGGCTGTTCGGGATCGGCGAACTACTCTACTCACTCTATCAGGGGGCCCACAGGGAGGAGAGCAACGTAACGGAGGTGAGTGCTAGCGGGCCGGAACTCTGGCCCAAACGCGAGGACTGGTCGGAGAGCGCCGGTCCCATGACGAGAGGTTCTTTTCTCGGGTTCGTGGTCGGCGTCATTCCGGGCGCCGGGGCGACCATCGCCTCCCTGATGTCCTACTCCATGGAGAAGTCCATCTCCAAGACGCCCGAGAAGTTCGGCCAGGGCGCGGTTCCGGGGCTGGTGGGACCGGAGTCGGCGAACAACGCAGCCAGCACGGGCGCAATGGTTCCCTTGCTGACCCTAGGAATCCCCGGGTCGGCCTCGACGGCGGTGCTGCTGGGAGCCTTCTTGCTGTACGGACTCCAGCCGGGGCCGCTGCTCATGACGCAGAACCCGGAGTTCGCGTGGGGCCTCATCGGGAGCATGTACCTGGGAAACGTGATGCTCGTCGCCCTCAACGTGTTCGCGATACCGCTCTTCGCCAACATCGCGCGCGTCCCGTATCGGGTCATGGCGCCAATCGTCATCTTGCTCTGCGTCATCGGGACCTTCAGCGTCAACGGCAGCATCGTCGAGACCTGGATCATGCTGGGGTGCGGCGTGCTCGGCTTCTTCATGAAACTCTACGGATATTCTCCGGCGGCGACCGTGATCGCGCTGGTTCTGGGCCCCCTCGCGGAGGAAACTCTGCGGCAGTCCCTGATCATCTCCAACGGCAGCCTGAGTATTTTCTATACTCGTCCGGTGTCCCTGATCCTGATAGCGATAGTCGTGCTTCTGGTCGCGGTCCCGCTGGCTTTGGGCGTCCGCAAGAGGCTGGCACGGGATGGATGAACTGTGAACAAGCCAAACAGAGGAGCGTGAGATGGCGCAAGACCTCGCCAGCAAGAAACAACACACCGGCCAGATAAAGGGCGTCCTGGCGGCGGCCCTCACGCCGATGGATGAAAACCTGGACCTGAACCACGAGGCGTTCGTGACACACTGCCTCCGGCTACTGGACGCCGGTTGCCACGGTCTGGGCATCTTCGGCACCACCGGAGAGGCCAACTCCTTTACCGTCGACGAACGTATCGCGGCCCTGGAGACGCTGGCCGGGAGCGGCATCCCAGGCAAGAGGCTCCTGCCCGGAACAGGCTCTTGCGCTCTGCCCGAAGCCGTCCGTCTGAGCCGCGTGGCTCTGGAGATGGATGTTCCGGGCGTGTTGGTGCTGCCGCCTTTCTACTACAAGGGCGTGAGCGACGATGGTTTATTCCAGTTTTTCGCGGAGTTGATCGAACGCATAGCGGACCCTCGCCTGCGCGTGTACCTCTACCATTTCCCACAAATGACGGGCGTCGGCTTCAGCCTGCCGCTCATCGAGCGTCTCCTGGAAGCATATCCTGGCGTGATCGCCGGCACGAAAGACAGCGCGGGCGATTGGGATCGCATCGAGACGGTGTGCCGCGAGTTCCCGGACCTCGACGTCTTCGCCGGCACCGAACGCTACCTGCTGGATACCCTGCGCCACGGCGGCGCCGGCTGCATATCCGCCACCGTCAACGTCACGTCGCGGGCCGCTCGCCAGGTCCACGACGCGCACGAGGCGGGACGGGAAGACGAGGCCGAAGCGTTGCAAGAGCATCTCACCAGCCTGCGATCCGCCATCGAAGCATACCCCGCGATCCCGGCCCTGAAGAGCCTCACGGGCCAGTTCACGGGAGAGGACACCTGGCAAAATATCCGTCCGCCGCTGACGCGCCTCGAAGAAGGGCAGGCGGATGAGGTCTCTTCTCGCCTACGCGATCTCGGACTAAATCAGGAGGACTCATAAGACGCTTCGTGAGTGGGGCGGTAATCGAAGCCGGGACGATTGTTGTTTGATTTCCTGATCGTGGGCGGTGGGATCGTCGGTCTCTCGACGGCGCGGGCCTTGCTCGGGCGCCATCCGGGCGCGGGCGTGCTCGTGCTGGAGAAGGAGAGCGGCTGGGCCCGCCATCAGACCGGGCACAATAGCGGCGTCATTCACAGCGGCGTCTACTACAAGCCCGGCAGCCTGAAGGCCCGCTTCGCCAGGGAAGGCGGCGCGAGGCTCGTGGAGTTCTGCCGGGAACATGGCGTCGCGCACGAGGTCTGCGGCAAGGTCATCGTCGCCACGGAGACCGGAGAACTGCCGTTGCTCGACAACCTGCGCGAGCGTGGCCGCGAGAACGGTCTCGAAGTACAGAGGATCGGGGCGGAGGAGATCAGGGAGATCGAACCGCACGCCGCCGGTATCGCGGCGCTCAGGATTCCAAGCGCGGGGATCGCGGACTACGCCGGCGTCGCCGAGGCGTTCGCCCGGATCGTTCGGGAACAGGGCGGGGAGTCCAGGCTCGGTACGCGGGTCACGGGTATTTCGGAGAGCGAAGACGCGGTCGAAGTCCACACGGACACGGACGAAACCTTTCGCGCGCGGACGCTCATCAACTGCGCCGGGCTCTACAGCGACCGGGTTGCGCGGTTGGCTGGGATAGCAACGGATGCGAAGATCCTGCCGTTCCGCGGCGAGTATTACGAGCTCAAGCCTGAGAGACGCCATCTGGTCAGGAACCTCATCTACCCGGTGCCGGACCCGAGCTTCCCGTTCCTGGGGGTTCACCTGACCCGCATGGTCGAGGGAGGCATCGAGGCCGGGCCGAACGCGGTCCTGGGGCTCGCCCGCGAGGGCTACGGGAAGACGGACGTGAAGCTGGACGAGCTGCTCGAGACCCTCTCCTACCTGGCGTTCTGGCGGCTGGCCGCGAAGAACTGGCGGACGGGAGCCGGCGAGGTCTTCCGCTCCCTGAGCAAGAGCGCGTTCACGCGCGGCCTGCAAAGGCTTCTACCGGAGATCGAGAAAGAAGACCTCGTGCCGGCCCCGGCGGGGGTGCGTGCCCAGGCCCTGATGACCGACGGAAAGATAATGGACGATTTCCTCGTCGTGGAGGGCAAGAGGAGCGTCCACGTCCTGAACGCCCCTTCGCCCGCCGCCACGGCCTGCCTCCCGATAGGAGACTACATCGCCGGGAGAGCCGCAGATCGCAACTAGGACGCCTGTCTGCGCGAGGCGCGGCTGGTCGTTGCGCGGACGCTCGGGTTCGGACTTCTCGAAAACCTTTCGGCGCGCGCTCCGTATAGAGCATCGAGCGACCGGGAGGCTTTATGGCTCACGACGGCTCCGATTCTCGGGCAGATGATGAAAACAGAGGTGCGTTACGCAAACTGGCCGCGCGGCTGCTGACGGCGCAGAATATCCAGGACGAGCAGGCCGCCGCCCCGCCCCGGATCTTCGTCGGACGGCTCCCCGAGGACCTGCCCGTGGAAGTCCCGATTTCCGACGGAGCCGATGTCGTCGGCGGCGTGGCGCGAGACCTTTCGCGGGGTCGCAGGGACGCCGAGATCGTACTAGACGCCGCCCTGTCCGCGGAACGGTTCCGGGAAGACTATCGGCGACAACTCCTGGCCGCCGGCTGGGACGAGGATACAGAGCTGTTCGGACTCCGCAGCTTCGTCCCTCCCGGCCTCCCCGGTCTCTTCCACCTTGCGGCATCCCGCTCCGGGCGTCTCCGGCGGTTCCTGCGCGGGCGCGTGCCCGGCCTGCCGGGTCTTTTCCCGGTCGTCTTCCGTTCTGGCGGATACAAGCTCATGGTCTCCGCCCACGACCGGCCTGACGCTCCCACGGACGTCCGCCTCCATCTATTCACCAGCCGCCGCGGGCCGTGGACGGGGGATGAGCCCGCGCTGGAGATCCTGCCAAGTCTAGTTCCTCCGTCCGATGCGCGCCGACGGCGGCGGGAAATCAGCAACTTCGGTGTCCTCGCGCCGCCACACGACGCTCGCCGCCC
>Ga0136615_10000498_pt1 | contig 17882 bp, 16 predicted proteins | sample AntDrymUQ2882206_2_FD_106647 | JGI IMG/M metagenome (GOLD analysis project Ga0136615, IMG submission 106647) | Polar desert sand microbial communities from Dry Valleys, Antarctica - metaG UQ288 (22.06) | ecosystem: Environmental > Terrestrial > Soil > Desert | place: Antarctica: Dry Valley...
CCTTGCCCAGGGACCGGGCAACCACGATGCTGACGACAAAGGCAACCAGGACGTGCAGCAGCCGCTCCAGGACGAGCCAGGCAGCGTTCTTTCCCGACTTCCGGGTCCCGGCGAGTCCTTCGGGTGCCGGCGGAAGTGTTTCGGTCACCGAGGCCCGCTCAGGACTTCTTCAGCACGCGCCGGTTGGGCAGGGAGTTCTCCGGGCTCCGCGTGCGGGTGCCGTCCTCGGAGTATTCGAAGCACTTCCAGTCACTGATGTCGGCGCGTACGACCCTTGCGGGTACGCCGGCGTACAGGGCATGTGCGTCCTTGGCGCCAGGCATCAGTACTGCCCCCATCGCCAGCACGCTCCGGGCGGGCAACGTTGCTCCCACCGCGACGCTGCACTGGGCAGCGACGAAGGAGCTCTCCCCGATCCGGGTCACGGCACAGCCCATCACGTGGCGCTTCGGGTCGTAGGAGTGCGACAGGATTGTCGTCCCGCGCCCGCCGAGCCCTGCCCAGTCCGCGATCACGATGCCGCCAGAGGCATCCAGACTGTGCCGCCGGGTGATCAGTGCACTCTTGCCGATCGAGAAGATGCCGACATGCTCGGGGTCGGCGTCCGGATCATGGCGGAACTTGGGATTGGCCCAGAAGTCGTTTCGGGGCCCGATCTTGGTATAGGCCCCCACCCGGACGCCGCGCAGGTGCCGAAAAACATTGCCCATCGAGATCAGAACGTGTTCCTCGACCCGCATCCGGCCGACCATGAAGATCACGACCGGGGCGATCACCGCTGAGGGGTGCACGTCGTGGCCCAGAAGGTTGAGCAGCTTGTTCTTCACCGTCGATGCAGGCAGCAACCCAACGGTCAGGACCAGGATCGCCCGAAGCCGACGCATCAGAAGCCTCCACTTGCTCTGCAGGAATGAGTTGCCGTCGTCAACCGACTGGCAGGGCGGGTCGCGGGGCAAGCATAGACGTCGCGGTGAAGAGGTCCTTGGTGTCCCCGTCAGCGGGGTGCTCCTGCCATCGGTGTGGCCAGGTGTATCCCACCTACCGTTGCTTGACAGTACGCATTCGGTATCGCATGGTTGCCCGAGCCTTTGGGAGGCCTGATGCGAGCCAAGTCGTTACTGCTGGGTGTAACAGCGCTGCTCACTGCGTCGGTGATCGGTGCGCTGCCCGTTGCCGCGGAGAAAGGAGACCAAGGGACCTCTGCTGCGGCGGCGGCGATCGTCAAGGATCTCGCCTACGGACCGAACCCCCGGCACAGGCTCGACGTCTATCCCGCGCCCGCGGGTCAGTCCCTCCCGATCGTGGTGACCCTGCAGAACAGCGCATGGGTCAAGGGCGACAAGAGCGGGTCCGGGATCTCTCAGGTGAATGCACGCCTGCAGGAGGGGGGCTATGTCGTGATCTCCATCGATACCCGGCTGGCCACCGAGCAGATGGACGGCGTGCCGATGATCACGGCCGACATCGAGCGCGCGGTGAGGTGGGTGGTTGCCAACGGCTCCAGGTACGGAGGGCAGCCCGACACCATCAGCCTGCTCGGCGGGTCGGCCGGAGCTCAGCTGGTCGCCCTGGCCGGTCAGCTCATCAACGCAGGATCTGGGCAGGCCGGTTTCGTCGATGGCGTCATCGAGATGTCCGGGTTGATGGATTTTCTGGCCATCTTCAAGCCTTCGGGAGAGCCGCGTCCTCCCGATGGGACCTTCCCGAAGCAGGAGATCTATCTGGGCTGCCTGCCATCCACCTGCACCGTCCAAGAGCTGAAGCAGCCATCTCCCGCCTGGCAGATCAGGGCGGCCACCTGTCCCGCCTACCTGTTGATCAATGCCGATGCAGAATTGACGCCCCTGTCGCAGCCACAGGTCATGCAGCAGCGGCTGGTTGCTTCTGGATGCAGGTCGACTATGCGCGTGGTGCCCGGCTCTCAACATGGCCTGGCCCTGTTCATCCAGACTCAGGGTGACGTATTCCGGTTCCTGGCCAGTCTCTGACCCAACCCCCACGCTGGCGCGCCAGCGCGGCGCCTCGGCTCACATGCTCGCGATCAGTTTGTCCACTCGATCGTCCAACGCCTTGAACGGGTCCTTGCACAAGACGGTGCGCTGCGCCTGGTCGTTGAGCTTGAGATGCACCCAGTCGACGGTGAAGTCCCGTCGCTTCTCCTGGGCACGCCGGATGAACTCACCGCGCAGCCGGGCTCGGGTCGTTTGCGGGGGGATGCTCTTGGCGGCGAAGACCTCGAGGTCTGTCGAGACCCGATTGACCGCGCCACGCTTGTCCAGAAGGTAGTAGAGGCCGCGTTCGCGGTTGATGTCGTGGTAGGCGAGGTCTATCTGGGCGATTCTTGAACTCGACAGCGGCAGGTCATGTTTGGCTCGATAGCGCTCGATCAGCTGAAACTTCGTGGCCCAGTCGATCTCTCGGTCGATCAGTGAAAGATCTTGAGAGTCAATCGCTTTGAGAGTCCTGCCCCAGAGCTCCAGCATGTCGAGAAGGTCTCCGCCGAGGCCCTGCTTGTCGACGAAGTCCGAGCAGCGGGCGTGGTACTCGCTCTGGATCTCCAGGCCGGACAGCTCGCGACCGTTGGCCAACCGGACCCGTCGACGACCGGTCATGTCGTGGCTGATCTCGCGGATGGCCCGGATCGGGTTCTCCAGACTCATGTCGCGCAGCACCACGCCTGCCTCGATCATGCGGAGAACGAGATCGGTGATGGTGACCTTGAGCAGCGTGGTTGTCTCGTTCATGTTGGAATCGCCGACGATCACGTGCAGTCGACGGTACTTCTCGGCATCCGCGTGCGGCTCGTCGCGGGTATTGATGATCGGACGCGATCGGGTGGTCGCCGAGGAGACCCCTTCCCAGATGTGCTCGGCTCGCTGGCTGACGCAGTAGACGGCACCACGAGGGGTCTGCTGGATCTTTCCGGCGCCGCACACCAGCTGGCGGCTGACCAGGAAGGGGATCAGGACATCGGCCAGCCGGCTGAACTCCCCCTGGCGCCCGACGAGGTAGTTCTCGTGGCAGCCGTAGGAGTTCCCCGCAGAATCGGTGTTGTTCTTGAACAGGTAGATGTCGCCGGTCACGCCCTCCTCATGCAGCCGCGCCTCGGCATCGACGAGCAATCCCTCCAGGATTCGCTCCCCGGCCCGGTCATGGATGACGAGTTCCCGGAGGTTGTCGCATTCCGGAGTCGCGTACTCGGGATGCGATCCGACGTCGAGGTACAAGCGTGCGCCGTTGCGCAGGAATACGTTCGAAGAGCGACCCCAGGACACCACCCGCCGGAACAGGTAACGGGCGACCTCGTCGGGCGAGAGCCGGCGTTGACCCCGGAACGTACAGGTCACGCCGTACTCGGTCTCGATTCCGAAGATCCGTCGGTCCACAGGTTCAGCCTAGGCGCGACCTGGCGTCATGCCGGCGACCCGTTCGAGGCCTCGCCTGCATCGGATGGCGTCGCTGGCTCGTCGGGTTGGACGGGAGGAGCGTCATCCGCGCCGAGCAACTCCCTGAGCGCCGCTCCACTGATCCGCCGGAATGTGCGTTTGGTCCGGTTGCGGTCCAGGACCGCGACCTCCAGCTTCTGCGGCGGCAGGGGCTCTGTCGTTCCTGAGCCCGCGGCTTTTCCGTTCGTGGGCGCTGCCCCACTGGCCAGGGCTGAGGACGCCAGGGCGAGAGCCTCACGCAGCGGCAGCCGGGCCTGAAAGCCTGAACGCATTGCCGTGCTGACGGCCTCGGCCTGCGCCCCCATGACCACGAAGTCGGGCTCGTCGACAACCGATCCGTCGAAGGTCAGCCGGTAGAGCTCGTCCCGTCGTGGCTGCTCACCGAGTTCGGCAACACAGACCTCGACCTCGTAGGGCTTCATCTGCTCGGTGAAAATCGCGCCGAGCGTCTGTGCGTAGGCGTTGGCCAGCACCCTTCCGGTGACGTCCCGGCGGTTGTAGGAATAGCCACGGACGTCTGCCAGGCGGACACCGGCCTGGCGGAGGGTCTCGTATTCGCTGTAGCGCCCGACGGCGGCGAACCCGATTCGGTCGTAGATCTCGCCGATCTTGTGCAAGGTCGTACTGGGGTTCTCGGCGATGAACAGGATGCCTTCGGCATAGGTCAGCACCGCAACACTGCGGCCGCGCGAGATGCCCTTGCGCGCGTACTCCGAGCGGTCGCGCATGACCTGCTCGGCCGAGGCGTAGTACGGCATCTGAGTCATGAGCGGCTGCCCTCCTGCCGCTGGGTGATGACTCGCGACGCCACCGTGGTCACGGCTTCGTCGTCCATCCGCTCGGTGCCCGCGCCGGTGACCACGAAGATCGAGGGCATCAGACCGCGCACCATGTCCGGACCGCCGGTGGCAGAGTCCTCGTCGGCGGCGTCGTAGAGCGCCTCGACAACGGCGTGCACGACCTCGTCCTGGCCCATCCGCTGGTTCCAGATCTTCTTGAGGCTGCCCTTAGCAAACAGCGATCCGGAGCCGACAGCGTGATATCCGCGCTCCTCGTACAGGCCACCGGTGACGTCGTAGCCGAAGATCCGCCCGGGCAAGGACTCAGCCGGGGTCTGTACGGAGTCCTCGTCGGTGACCGGGTCATGGTCGGGTCTGACGTCGACACCGGCGAACAGTGGCACGACCGCGAGCCCCTGCATGGCGGCGCCGAGGTTTCCGCGGATCATGGCGGCGAGGCGGTTTGCCTTGCCGTCCAAGGACAGTGTGGTTCCCTCGATCTTCTCGTAGTGCTCGAGTTCGACCTGGAACAGCCGGACCAGTTCGCCGGCGATACCGGCCGTGCCCGCGATCCCGACAACGGAGTACTCGTCGGCGGCGAAAACCTTATCGATGTCGCGGGAGGCGATCAGGTTGCCCATCGTGGCCCGCCGGTCGCCGCCCATCACGACCCCGCCTGGGAAGCTCGCCGCGACGATCGTCGTGGCATGCGGGGCCAATCCGGCGCCCGAGCCGGCCGGAAGTCCGCGTGCGGGCAGCAGGTGCGCAGCTTCCTGCCCGAGAAAGTCCACGAACGACGACCCCGCGGCACGGAGATACCCCGGCGGCAATCCCGAAGAACCCGCGCCTCGTTCGGCCACGAAACCGCCCTTCTACCCGCTCGATTGATCCACTGGTCCAGCGATTCAGCCCGCCAGATCCCTTGGCGCGAACCCTACCCGCGGGCCGATCCGGCGGTGGTCGGGGCGATTCCGGCAACTCAGGCGGTGGGGCGGTGCGAACGTAGCTCGACCTCGACGTAGGGCCCGCGGTACGGGAACAACTCGATCACCCGCGGCCATGAGCTTTTCGGCAACGGCACCCTGGCGAGTATTGGGACCGGCGGGACGAAGTCGATCTGTCCATTGAGATAAGTCACGGCGGCCTGGAGCACATCGATCCGATCCTTGAATTGACCGAGTCCGCCATTGCAGTTGAAGCACAGCAGCCCGCGAACCTTGCCCGTTGCGTGGTCGTGGTCGACCTGGGCCGCTGCACCGGTGCGACAAATGGCGCACAAGCCGCCCTGTGCAGCCATCATTTCGTCCGCATCGGCAGCCGTGATTCCGTACCGTCGCTTGAGGTGATACGTGCGAGAACCATCGACTTTGATCTTGCTCAGTCGGCCTCGTGCGTTATGGCACGGCTTGCAGTAGGGAGCACGCCCGATTTTCGTGTTCTTGTTTCGCGGGAGCTCGCCAATGTCTTTGACGGCCTCACAATCTGGGCACCACTTCATTCCTTGCATGAGCACCTCGGGACACTCTTGGCGAAGGGCGATCCCGCGTCGCTTCCGGCTGCGCTCGCTGCGTGTCGCGGCGCAGGGCTTGCAGTAGAACGCCAGACCATCCGGCCGCCGTACATTCGCGCGGTACTCCGAAGATGGCTTGATGTCCCCGCAGTCCGCGCATCGTTTCATCCCTGAAATCTCTTGCGCTGCAAGGAGCCCGGGCGATTCACTGGCCCCCCTTCTGCACATACTGCCTCACGAACTCCTCAGAATTCTCCTCGAGCACCTCGTCGATGTCGTCGAGAATTGCATCGATATCGCCGGACATTTTCTCGTGCCGTTCGCCGGTCGTCGTGTCCACGCTGGCTTCGACCTCTACGTCTTCCTCCTTGGCCCGGCTGCGCTGCTGTTGACCGCCGGTGTCCCGTGTCGCCATCGGTTCTCCTCATCTTTCCTCGCGCCATCCCGCCGCGGCGGTCGAGCCTTCCGGAGTGCTGACAGTACCCGCGGCCTGCGACAGGATCGGCTTACTCGGCCGGCAAGGAGACAGTCAGTCACCGCCGCTGGAAGTTCCGCACGTACCGCCGTTGCCACAGTGTTTCGACGGCGTGACGGTCGTAGCGCTGGCGTGCGTATGCGACCGCATCCGCAGCGGGCATCCCATCCAGGACAGCCAGGCAGGCCAGCGCTGTGCCGGTTCTCCCCCGGCCGCCCCGGCAGGCAATCTCCACCCGCTCGGACTCGGCGCGACGCCAGGCCTCCTGAAGTCCGTCAAGGGCATCGGAGCGGTCGCTCGGCAGCCCGAAGTCGGGCCACCGAAGCCACCGTGCCTCCCAGGTGACGGCCGGCGGCGGTTTACCGAGCAGATACAGGGCAAAGTGCGGCGGTGGACCGGCAGGTGGTGGCCGACCCAGGCCGCGCCCTCGTACCAGTCGACCCGACGGCAACCCAAGCACACCCGGCAGCGCCGGATCCCAGGTTTCGGCCACGACTCGACCGTACGGTCCGGGAACGATGCCGAGCGCTTATGCCTGCGCGGCGTCGATCTGTTCGCGCAGGATGTCCAACTGGCCGGCGTGCCGAGCTGTCTCCTCGATCATGTGCACGTAGATCCATCGCAGCGACACCTGTCCCATCCGGTGGTGCGGCCGCGATAGAGATCCAGGAGAGCCTCCAGCAGTGCCCGTTCCGCGGCGGTCGAGACAACCTCGTCGGGCAGCAGTCCCTCTTCCACCGGCGCTACCGGCCGCCGGTCAGGCGTTCGACCAGTTCGCGCGCATCGGTGCACTTGTCGAGCAACTCACCGACGTGTTCGCGGGTGCCGCGTTGCGGTTCCAGAGTCGGTATCCGGACTAGATTCTCCGCACCGAGATCGAAGATGACCGAGTCCCACGATGCGGCGGCGACATTCTTCGGATACCGGCGCAGGCACTCTCCACGGAAGTACGCCCGCGTGTCGGTCGGCGGCCGGTGAGCGGCCAGGGCAACGTCGCTGTCGGAGACCAGTCGCTGCATCGCCCCTCGGGCCACCAGCCGGTGGTAGAGCCCGCGCTCGGGGCGTACGTCGCTGTACTGAAGGTCGATCAGCGCCAGCCGCGAGGCGTCCCAGCGCAGGCCGTCACGTTCCCGATATCCTTGCAGCAGGCGCAGTTTCGCGACCCAATCCAGCCGATCGGCACAAGACATCGGGTCCCGTTCCAGGTCGGACAGGATCTCGGCCCAACGCTCCAGTACGTCCTTGGTCTCTGGGTCGTCGACGCCCATCCGGTGCACATATGTGGTGGCCAGTTCGTGGTAGATCCACTGCAGTTGCACTGCGGTCAGCCGGCGCCCGTCGAACAGCCGGATCTGGGTCGCCAACGAGGGATCGTGGCTGACCGCATGCAGGGTCGTCACCGGCTCCTCGATCCGCAGGTCGACGCCGATCTCGCCGTCCTCGATCATCGCCAGGACCAGCGAGGTCGTACCAAGCTTCAGATAGGTGGAGAACTCGGCCAGGTTGGCGTCGCCGATGATGACGTGTAGCCGCCGGTACTTCTCCGCGTCGGCATGCGGCTCGTCCCGGGTGTTGATGATCGGCCGCTTGAGCGTGGTCTCCAGCCCAACCTCCACCTCGAAGAAGTCCGCGCGTTGCGAGATCTGGAACCCGGCCCGCTTCCCGTCCTGGCCGAGCCCCACTCGGCCCTGCCCGCAGATCACCTGGCGGCTGACGAAGAACGGGATGAGGTGGGTGACGATGTCGGCGAAGGGAGTCTGACGGCGCATCAGATAGTTCTCGTGCGAGCCGTAGGAGGCGCCCTTGCCGTCGGTGTTGTTCTTGTACAGCCCGATCCGCGGCTGGCCGGGGATCATGGAGGCCCGCCGCGCAGCCTCGGCCATGATCAGCTCTCCGGCCTTGTCCCACAGCACGCCATCCCGGGGATTGGTCACCTCCGGTGTGGAGTACTCCGGGTGGGCGTGGTCCACGTAGAGCCGAGCGCCGTTGGTGAGGATCACGTTGGCCAGGCCCGGGTCCTCGTCCAGCTCGTTGTGGTCAAGCGCCGAGGCCGGAGAGAGATCGAACCCTCGAGCGTCGCGCAGCGGGGACTCCTCCTCGAAGTCCCAGCGCGGACGGCGCAGGGTGGGTGCCTCGGCAACCGCCCAGGCGTTCACGATCTGGCCCGAGAGCAGGGTTGGGTTGGCGCCGGGCTGCCCGGGGACCGAGATGCCGTACTCCACCTCGGTGCCGATCACCCGATGAACACTCATGGGCCAAGGGTAGTTGTGGGCTGCTATGGGCGCCGGGCCACGACCGATCAGTCAGTCACGCACGCTCGTCCTGGCCAGCGAACCGTCCTGGTAGTACAGGGCGCACCGGATTTGGACGCCCACTGCTGGGTCGTACTCGTCGACCGGCGGAGAGGTCACGCTGTAATCGATTCCCGCTTCGGGCGGCTGTGGAACGTAGTCGGCGAAGGCCTCGCGGCACGTGTCCAAGGCGCTGGCCAGGCGCGGCGGGTCATCGAAGGGATGCAGGGGATTGGGACCGTAATCGATGACGACTCCGGTGTATTCGGCGTCATGAGGCTGAGTGCAGGGCACCATCGCGAATCCCTCGAGGAGCAGACAGGTCCGGTATTCGGCAGCCGGCGTGCGGGAGAAGGCGCCCTCCATCGGTCCCGGTGCCGGACGAAGCGCCTCGGCGCCGTAGGTCACGACGCAGTACGCCCACCGGGCACCGAGTGACCACTGGGTGTCAGTCGGCGTGAAGAAGGTCGTCTGGACGAAGGGCGTCTCCACCGATTCGGCGCCGAGAAAGTCGTCCAACGCACCGTCGGTGCATTCCGGGCTGAGAACGTCTTCCACATCGCCGCGCTCGAAGGTGCTCAGCGGATCGTCGCCCAGCGCGGTCAGGTCCGGGGTCGCGAACACCTGTGCGGTGTAGGCCGGGTCATCGCAGGGAACCCGGTCGACAAAGATCGTCAGCTTCTCCACATCACTGCCGGGTAGCGCAAGACATGTCCCTAGGACCGGCGGGTCCGGCACCGGATCAGCGGACCCGTAACACACCCGGCACCACCGTGGTGCACGCCGACAACAGAACGAAAGCGGCGATGGCCGTACCCACCGCGCGTCGGGTGGAGGTCGGCGTCCTCATGCTCCATGACCTCTCACGCATCGACAGCGCTGCCGCTCGTACGGCGGCCGCCGCTGTCGAGGATGACGCATCCGACCTCGGGATAGATCACCCAATCCGCTTCGGTTGGCAGGTAGACCCCAGCGGCGTAGCCGTTCGGGACGCCCCTCTCGAGGTAGTCGGTCACCTCGTCTCTGCATGCGTCCAACAATGGCTGCCTGGAGAGCGGGTCGGCTGGATACGGAGTCCCCTGCTCGGCGTCGACGTAGTCGCCGGTGGGTTCGGCCTCGTGCGGTTGGCTGCAGGGCACCACGTCGTAGACGAGCATCGGGCCGAACCAGCACTCCCGGTAGGCGTCTGCGTCGGGACCTCGCATCGCTTGCGACATTGCTCCTGGGGCGTTCGCGCCCCCCAAGAGTCCGATCCGGTACTCCACGACGCAGGCAACCCAGCGGGCGCCGGCCTCCCAGGCCGCCCTCTTCGGCAGGTAGGCATGGGCGTCGGCCAGCACGTTGTCCTGATCGCGAGCGCCCAGGTAGTTCTTGGCGAGCAGGTAGTACCCACAGCCCTCGTCGCTGTAGAGCAGGTCTCCCCAGACATCCGAGTTCAGGTCGTCGTCGGTCGGATAGTCGCCGCCCAAGCTGACCGGAACGTCCACGACCTTGGCGATCTCGCCTCCGTGCGGCTGCGAGCAGGAAAGCGTGGCCGGTGGTCCCAGCGGCCCGGTCCCTCCGCGCACCGTGTCCAGGCAGCTGCCTACTTCCGGCGGCTGCACCTGCTCGAAGACCGCGAGAGCCTCCCCGCGCTCCCCGGTCGGCGCCGAGGCCTGGCCAGTCACCGTGGACATGCAGGCCGTCGTCAGTGCGGCGACAGTGATCGGCAAGGCCAGCAACCGCACTCTGGTCCGATAGCCGGTCACTCCCAACAGGAGCGAGCTGGATCGGCCAAGGTTCGCTGGACGCACGACCCGCTACAGGTATTGCCCGGTGTTGGTCGCAGTGTCGATCGCCCGTCCAGAGTCGCTCCCCTTGCCCGAGATGAGCGTACGGATGTAAACGATCCGCTCGCCTTTCTTGCCCGAGATGCGGGCCCAGTCGTCCGGGTTCGTGGTGTTGGGCAGATCCTCGTTCTCCTTGAACTCATCGATGCACGCGGACATGAGATGTCCGATCCGTACGCCGCGAGCGCCGGACTCGAGATGATCCTTGATCGCCATCTTCTTGGCCCTGTCGACGATGTTCTGGATCATCGCGCCGGAGTTGAAGTCCTTGAAGTAGAGGACCTCCTTGTCACCGTTGGCGTAGGTGACCTCGAGGAAGCGGTTCTCCTCGAGCTCGGCGTACATCCGCTCGACGGCTCCCTGGATCATCGCCGCGACCGTGGCGTCCGGGTTGCCGCCGTGCTCGCCGAGGTCGTCGTCGTGGATCGGAACGGTCGTCGTGAGGTATTTGGTGAAGATGTCCCGGGCGGCCTCGGCATCGGGGCGCTCGATCTTGATCTTCACGTCCAGCCGGCCGGGCCGCAGGATGGCCGGGTCGATCATGTCCTCGCGGTTGGAGGCGCCGATCACGATCACGTTCTCCAAGCCCTCGACGCCGTCGATCTCGGAGAGCAGCTGAGGCACGATCGTGTTCTCGACGTCGGAGGAGACCCCCGAACCGCGGGTACGGAAGATCGAGTCCATCTCGTCGAAGAACACGATGACCGGCGTGCCCTCGCTGGCTTTCTCCCGAGCGCGCTGGAAGACCAGCCGGATGTGCCGTTCGGTCTCCCCGACGTACTTGTTCAACAGCTCGGGGCCCTTGATGTTCAGGAAGAATGACCGGCCCTCACCCTCGCCGCGCTCGGCGGCGATCTGCTTGGCCAGCGAGTTCGCCACGGCCTTGGCGATCAGCGTCTTCCCGCAGCCCGGCGGGCCGTAGAGCAGGATGCCCTTCGGTGGGCGCAGCTCGTACTCGCGGAACAGCTCGGAGTGCAGGAACGGCAGCTCGACGGCATCGCGGATCTGCTCGATCTGACGGGCCAGTCCGCCGATGTCGCCGTAGTCGATGTCGGGGACCTCCTCGAGGATCAGCTCCTCGACCTCGCTCTTGGGGATGCGCTCATAGGCATATCCCGAGCGCGACTCCAGCAGCAGCGAGTCACCGATCCGCAGCGGCGCTTCACGCAGGGTCTCAGCGAGGTAGACGACGCGTTCCTCGTCGGTGTGTCCGATCACCAACGCGCGGGCCGGAATGCCCTCGACCGGCTGCAGGATCTCCTTGAGCATCACCACGTCGCCGGCTCGCTCGAAGCCAGTCGCGGCAACGATGTTCATCGCCTCGTTGAGCATGACCTCTTGACCGTGCAGGAGTTCGTCCATCTCCACGTTGGGCGATACCGATACCCGCAACTTGCGACCACCGGTGAAGATGTCGACGGTGTCCTCGTCGTGCCGGTTCAGGAAGATGCCGTACCCGCTCGGCGGCTGGGCCAGCCGGTCGACCTCCTCGCGAAGGGTGAGCAGCTGCTCGCGGGCCTCGCGAAGGGTGTCGGCCAGCCGGTCGTTGCGCTCGGAGAGGAAGCTCGCCCGGCCCTCTGCCTCGGCCAGCCGTTCCTCCAGTGCCCGTGTCTGTCGCGGGCCTTCGGTGACCCTGCGCCGCAGCGCGGTCACTTCTTCTTCCAGGAAGGAGACCTGGCTGACCAGGCTGGCCACGTCGCGTTCGCGGCGCGCTCGCGAGGTCGGTGTCCCGTCGCTGTCCGTCATGGCCCTCGCCTCCGCCCACGTTCTCACTCGGCCGTTTGGGATTGGCTTGCCGAGAGGTCAGGGTATACACGGTTTGGGTTGCAGCGATGTGACGCGCGGGAATCGGCTTGCACTGGAGGTGTCTGGCTGTCATGTCAACGGAACTGACGCTCGGGTATGCGGCTATGTTGGAGCAGTTCGCTCCTGGGGAGGCGGTAGCGCTCACGGCGCTGGCCGAGGAGCACGGTTTCTCCGGCTGCATGGCCGCCGACCATTTCCAACCGTGGGTTCCGCAGCAGGGCCAGGCGTCCTTCGTCTGGTCGGTGCTCGCGGCGGTCGGTGAACGTACGAGCGGTGACTTCGGGCCCGGCGTGACCTGTCCCTCGTTCCGCTTCCATCCGGCACTGATCGCGCAGGCCGCGGCCACGTTGGAGTCCATGTATCCCGGCCGGTCCTGGTTGGGCGTCGGCTCGGGTGAGGCACTGAACGAGCACATCATCGCCGGCTACTGGCCCGAGGCCGGCGAACGATCCCGGCGGATGTTCGAGGCGATCGAGTTGATCAACAAGCTTTTCACCGCCTCCCTGGCCGGCAAGGACGTCAAGCACGACGGCGAGTTCTTCAAGCTGGAGACCACCCGGTTGTGGACCATGCCGGACAAGGCGCCGCCGATCCTGGTTGCCACGGCCGGCCCGATCAACGCCAAGAAGACCGGAAAGTTCGCCGACGGGATCATCACCGTCGGCGCGCCGCTGGAGAAGGTCGAGGGGCTGTTCGCGAAGTTCGCCGAAGGAGCGCGGGAGGCCGGGAAGGACCCCGAATCGATGCCGAAAGTTCTGCAGCTGCACATGAGTTGGGCCGACACGGACGAGCAGGCCCTGACCAACGCCATGACCGAGTGGCCCAACGGTGGGATGAAGTTCGGAAAGGCCGACATCCGATCACCGCTGGACTTCGAGCAGATGGCCAAGCTGGTCCGACCAGAAGACTTCGAGGGCCGGATGGTCATCTCCGCCGATCCCGACGAGCACCGGGCATACATCCAGCGGTTCGTCGATCTCGGCTTCGACCGGGTCTATCTGCACAACGTCGGCCGCAATCAGAAGGAATGGATCGAGACCTTCGGCCGCGACGTCCTGCCCAAGATCACCCGCTGAGGGTCGCCGTCTGGCGGTTTTGACGTAAACCGCCAGGTTTAGGCTTCTACTCCGTGATGGCGGCCTGAGCTGCCTGGCGTTGCTCTTCCTCCGTGCGGGCTCGATTGGCACCGGTCGCCCGCCGCTGTCGGGTCGGCAGCACCGTCCCGGCGGCCAGTCGTCTGGCGACCACCAGGAAGGCGGTGTGGCCGACCATCCGGTGCTCGGGCCGTACGGCCAGGCCGACGACGTGCCAGGGACGTAGCAGCGTCTCGGTGGCCGATGGCTCGGCATAAGAGCCGTCGGCGCGGATGGCCTCGACCAGCATCGACAGCTGGGTGACCGTCGCCACGTACCCGATCAGCACTCCCCCGGGACGTAGCACGGTGCCGATCGTCGGCAGCAGCTGCCAAGGCTCGAGCATGTCGAGAATCACCCGGTCCACGTCCGGCTCCTCGACGTCGGCGACCTCGGCGAGATCACCGTGGCGCAGATCCCAGTACGGCGGTTCCACGCCGAAGAAGCGGGCCACGTTCGCGCGCGCCACCTCGGCGAACTCCGTCCGGCGCTCGTAGGAGATCACCCTCCCGTTCGGGCCGACGGCGCGAAGCAGGGAGCAGGTCAGTGCCCCCGAGCCGGCACCGGCTTCCAACACGCGCGCACCGGGATGGATGTCGCCCATCATCAGGATCTGCGCGCTGTCCTTGGGATAGATGACCTGAGCACCCCGCGGCATGGAGAGCACATAGTCGGCCAGTAGCGGACGCAATGCCAGATAGCCGGTGCCCGAGGTCGACATCACGACGCGGCCCTCGTCGTGACCGATCAGGTCGTCGTGCGAGATGGCGCCGCGGTGGGTGTGGAAGGACTTGCCGGGTTCCAGGACGACGGTGTGTAGCCGGCCCTTCGGGTCGGTCAGTTGGACCCGGTCCCCCACGGCGAAGTGCCGCCGATCATCGGGAGGAGTCGACGCGGGTAGTTGGCCAGCTTCACCGGGAGTCTCAGACACCGGCAGGATGCTACGGAGCAGCCGCCTGTGAGTCGCGGCGGCGGATTGTCGGTGGCCGCGCCTACCCTGCGGATGTGAGCATTCAGACTGCGCCGTTCAGTGCCGAATCCCGGACCCGGTCGCTGTCGCCCTCCCGCGCTGCGGACTTCAAGACCTGCCCATTGCTGTACCGGCTCCGCACGATCGATCGGCTACCCCAGCGTCCATCTGCGGCAGCAGCCAGGGGCACCCTGGTGCACGCCGTTCTCGAGCGGCTGTACGACCTTCCGGCGGCTGGTCGCACGGTCGAGCAGGCCAAGTCGATGGTGTCCGCTGAGTGGACCAAGCTGCTCGAGGACGAGCCCGAACTCCATCAGATCGTCGCCGAACTCCGCGACCGCGCCGCTGCCGAGAGCATCCCGGATCCAGTCAGCACAACGGAGATCGACCCCGTCGATCAGATCACCGATGGCGACCTGATCGGGCGCTGGCTGAACTCGGCCGCCGGTCTGCTCGACTCCTACTTCACGCTCGAAGATCCGACCCGGATCCAACCCGTCGGTCGAGAGCTGATGGTCGAGTTCGACCTGGGCGACGGTCCCGTACTTCGCGGGATCATCGACCGGCTGGACGCAACCGCCGACGGCGACCTACGGGTGGTGGACTACAAGACCGGCGTCACCCCGCGGGAGGCCTTTGAGGCCAAGGCGCTGTTCCAGATGAAGTTCTACGCCCTGGTGCTGTATCGGACCCGCGGGGTGGTTCCCCGCCAGCTACGGCTGGTCTACCTCGGCGACGAGGACATGCTCAGCTACGCGCCGGAGGCCGACGAGCTCGATCGCTTCGAGGGCACCCTTCGGGCGATCTGGGCGGCTATCCAGGCAAGTATCGACCGAAAAGAGTTCCGACCCAGCCCCAGCCGGTTGTGCTCGTGGTGTGACTATCAGGCGCTCTGCCCGGCATGGGGCGGCACGCCGCCGCCCTATCCCGTCGCGGCGATCCCGGTGGACGATCCCGCGCCCGAGCCGGATTGATCCCGACGGAGTTCGGCCAACCCGGCCCGATGCTCGTGCAGGAGTTCGGCCAGTCCGGCCAGCGACATCCCGACCAGGCTGGCTCTGAAGGTCACTCCGCTCAATCCCTCGACCGAAGCAGCCGCCGGCACGACCAGGACCGCACAGCCCGCATCCCGCGCCGACGTCGCTCCGGTCACCGAGTCCTCGATGGCTATGCAATCCGGGGCAGCGACACCCAGCCGGTCCGCGGCGAGCAGGTACGGGTCGGGATGCGGCTTTCCTCGACTGACCTCCTCACCGCTCACGACGGTGTGAAACGACCCCACGGGTAGGGCCTGCACGACGGTGTCGGTCATCTGCCGATAGGACATCGTCACCAACCCGGTCGGCACCCCGGCCGCAAGAACCTCGGCCAGCAGGGCCTTCGCGCCCCGCCGCCACGGAGGGGCCTTAGCTACACCGGCGACGACATGAGATTGCATCCGATCGATGATCACCGCGTTCGGTAGGTCGACGCCGCTCTCCTCGCGCAAGTACGTGGCGGAATCCCAGAGCGACCAGCCAACGAGGTGTCGGGCCTGCTCGGGCCCCCAGTCCTGGCCGTACTCCCCGACCAGCAGCCGCTCCGCCTCGAACCACAACGGCTCGCTGTCCACCAAGGTTCCGTCGAGGTCGAAGAGCACCGCCGCCGGCAGCGACGTTTCCTGGCGGTTTCCGCCGAAACCCCCAGCATCGGGGGCGCTCATCGAGCGTTGAAGTATTTCGCTTCCGGGTGATGCACGATCATCGCCGACGTGGACTGCTCCGGATGCAGTTGGAACTCTTCGGACAGCTCGACCCCGATCCGGCTGGGTTCCAGCAGGCCGACGAGTTGGTGCTGGTCCTCGAGGTTCGGGCAGGCCGGGTAGCCGAATGCGAACCGCGCACCCCGGTAACCCAACTTGAAGAACGACTCCAGATCTTCTGGATCCTCCGATGCGGCAGTTCTACCGTCGTCGAAAGTCAATTCACCGCGTACGCGCTGGTGCCAACGTTCGGCGAGGGCTTCGGTCAGCTGCACGGACAATCCGTGCACCTCGAGGTAGTCGCGATAGGCGTTCTTGGCGAGCAGTTCGTTGGCGTACTCGCTGACCCGATTGCCCATCGTGACGATGTCGAAGGCGATCACATCCACGTCACCGGAGTCCTTGGAGCGAAAGAAGTCCGACATGCACAGCCGGCGTTCTCGACGCTGCCGGGGGAAGCTGAACCGGGTGCGCTCGGCACCGGACTCATCGAGCACGATCAGGTCGTCGCCGCTGCTGACGCAGGGGTAGTACCCGTACACGACGGCCGCCTCGAGAACGCCCTCGGTGGCGAAGCGGTCCAGCCAGTAGCGCAATCTGGGCCGCCCCTCGGTCTCCACCAGCTCCTCGTAACTCGGGCCTCCACCACCGCGAGCCGCGCGCAGCCCCCACTGCCCGAGGAAGGTGGCCCGCTCGTCGATCATCGGCGCGTATTCGGCAAGCGCGATCCCTTTGACCACCCGCGGCCCCCAGAACGGCGGCGACGGGACGGGATTGTCGGGCGCCACATCCGAGCGGCCGACGAAGACCTCTTCCGGGACGGCGTTGGCGGCCCGCTCCGCGGCGATCCGCAGGGACCGCTCCCGGCGGGCCTTGCGCTCGGCCTTGCGCTGCTCGGCGAGGTCCTGCTTCGGCTCGCTGGGCATCGCCGCGTCCGGGACAGTCCCGCGCCGGCGGGCCAGGATCGTATCCATCATCCGCAGCCCCTCGAAGGCATCCCGCGCGTAGTGCACGTCACCGTGATACATCTCGGCCAGGTCGTGTTCGACGTAGGCCCGGGTGAGTGCGGCTCCGCCGAGCAGGACCGGGTAGCTCTCGGAGATCCCGCGCGAGTTCAGCTCCTCAAGGTTCTCCTTCATGATCACGGTCGACTTCACGAGCAGGCCGGACATCCCGATCGCGTCTGCCCGGTGTTCCTGAGCCGCATCGACGATGCTCGCGATGGGCTGCTTGATCCCGAGGTTGACCACGGTGTAGCCGTTGTTGGAAAGGATGATGTCGACCAGGTTCTTGCCGATGTCGTGCACGTCGCCCTTGACCGTGGCCAGGACGATCGTGCCCTTGCCGCCGGTGTCGTCGGAGGCCTCCATGTGCGGTTCGAGGTACCCGACGGCGGTCTTCATCACCTCCGCGGACTGCAGCACGAAGGGCAGCTGCATCTGACCTGATCCAAATAGCTCGCCAACGGTCTTCATGCCGTGCAGCAGATCCTCGTTGACGATCTCCAGAGCCGGCTTGGTGCGCAGCGCCTCGTCCAGGTCGGCCTCGAGCCCGTTGCGTTCGCCGTCCACGATTCGGCGCTGCAACCGCTCTCCCAGCGGCAGGCCGGCCAGCTCCTCGGCACGGGACTGCCGGGCCGCTGCCATGTCGACGCCCTCGAACAGGTCCAGGTAGCGCGCCAAGGGGTCGTATCCCTCGCGGCGCCGGTCGTAGACCAGATCGAGGGCAACGTTGCGCTGCTCCTCCAGGATCTTGTTCATCGGCAGGATCTTCGAGGCATGCACGATCGCCGAGTCCAACCCGGCGTTCTGGGCCTCGTGCAGGAACACCGAGTTCAGCACCTGCCGCGCGGCCGGGTTCAGGCCGAAGGAGACGTTGGAGACCCCGAGGGTCGTCTGGACC
>Ga0136615_10000500_pt1 | contig 17814 bp, 18 predicted proteins | sample AntDrymUQ2882206_2_FD_106647 | JGI IMG/M metagenome (GOLD analysis project Ga0136615, IMG submission 106647) | Polar desert sand microbial communities from Dry Valleys, Antarctica - metaG UQ288 (22.06) | ecosystem: Environmental > Terrestrial > Soil > Desert | place: Antarctica: Dry Valley...
GCGCTGGCCGGGTACGCCGCCGCCGTCGGCTTTGTGCCCAGCAGCGTCCTGTTGGGACAGCGAGACCGTACGGCGGAACAGGCTTGGCGGCGGTACGGGATGACTCCTCGGGTGATCGATCGAGTGCTCCGCCCGTTCTTCGCCGGGCTGCTGCTCGTCCGCCGGGTTGGTGGCTGGTCGAGCCGTCGTCGTGGCGACCGATGCCTCCGCGGCAGCCGCCCTGCTCCCAGGTGTGAGTGCGCCGTCGTGGAAGGGCGTCACCACGGTCTACCACGCAGCGCAGGAGTCCCCGCTGAAGCAGCCCACGTTGGTGGTCGACGCGGAGAAGTCACCGATCAACAACACGGTCGTGGTCACCGAGGCTGCGCCGTCGTACTCCTCCGACGGTCGAGCATTGATCGCCACCTCGCTCGTGCACGGCCCGGACCTGGACGGCGCTGCCGTGGACGAGAGGGCCATGCTCGGGCACCTCGCCCGGCTCTATCGCACCAGTACGTCTGGGTGGGAGCGGGTCGCCGCATACGACGTAGCGCACGCTCTGCCTTCGATGACCGCTCCGCACGAGTTCCGCAAACCGGTGCGGACTGATGGCGTCTACGTCTGCGGTGACCATCGCGACACCAGCTCCATCCAGGGCGCACTGGTGTCCGGGCGGCGGGCCGCCGACGCCGTCCTGTCCGACCTCGGAGTCGTCCTCGACGAGAGTGACCCGCCCACGCCTCCCGGCCGGAACGGGGGATGAGCCAACGCCTGTTCGTGGCACTCCTGCCGCCTCGCGCCGTGCTCGACGAACTCGATGCGGTGGTTGCCCTGCTGCGCGACGAGGAGCCGGCGCTTCGCTGGACTCCCACCGAGGCGTGGCAGTGACCCTCGCGTTTCTCGGCGCGGTCGAGCAGCCCCCGGTCGACGAGTTGGCCGGGCGCCTTGCTCGAGTCGCGCTGGCACATGGGCCGTTCCGGCTCGCCGTTGCCGGGGCTGGACGGTTCGGTGAGCAGGTGCTGTGGGCCGGGGTGACCGGGAACGCTGAGCCGCTGCGGCGCCTCGCCGACTCGGCACGCGCCGCCGCCCAGCTCTGCGGTGTTGAGGTCGAGACCCGGCCGTACCGCGGGCACATCACTCTCGCCCGGGGCGCGGCGGGAGTCGATCTGCGGCCGCTGGTCGAGCGGCTGCGGGCGTTCGCCGGCCCACCCTGGACGGCGACCGATCTGCACCTGGTCGAGAGTCGGCTTGGTGCCGGACCGGGTCGTACGGCGCTGCACCAGACCTACGCCCGCTGGCCGCTGCGCCAACAGCGCTAGCTCGGCCGGTCGAGTTCCCCCGCAAGGACCGACCGGCGCTGGGCCGAGCCGCCCGCGGCTGCCTGGAACGCCAGATCGGGGTGGCCGGTCAGCCCGTCATTCCGAGGACGCCGGCTTGTTGGCCTTGATGATTGCGGCGTGCATCTCGGGCGCCGCCTCATGGGTGAACGTGACCTCCGCGTCGATGAAGCCGACGGCCGCCAGCCCGTCGAGGTACTCGGTACGGGAAAGCGCGCCGGCGATGCAGTTGACGTAGGACCCGCGGCTGACCCGCTCCTGCGGCGTGAGGGTGTCCTCGGCCACGACGTCGGAGATCCCGATCCGCCCGCCGGGGACGAGCACGCGGAACATCTCACTGAGCACCGCGGGCTTGTCCGTGGACAGGTTGATGACGCAGTTGGAGATGACCACGTCGACCGCCTCGTCGGGCAGCGGCACGGCTTCGATGTCTCCGCGCAGGAATTCGACGTTGGTGGCTCCAGCTTTGGCAGCATTGGCCCGCGCCAGGTCCAGCATCTCGTCGGTCATGTCGACGCCGTACGCGAAGCCGCTCGGCCCGACCCGTTGAGCCGAGAGCAGGACGTCGATACCGCCGCCCGAGCCGAGATCCAGGACCCGTTCCCCTTCGCGGAGTTGGGCCACCATCAGCGGATTCCCGCAGCCCAGGCTGGCCGCGACTGCCTCAGCGGGCAGGCCGTCGGTGACGCCAGGATCGTAGCGTCCGGGTCCGGACCATCCGTCGGACTCGGCGTTGCCCGGCGTGCAGCAACTGGTCGAACAGCAGTCGGACTCAGCCGCCCTGACCTCGTCCGCGGCGGCGCCCCCGCTGGCCGCGGTGGCGGCTTGGGCGTACCTGGCGCGAACCTGCTCGCGCAATGCGACATCTGCTGTCTGACTCATGGCTTCTCCTCATATCGATGAACGTCTATGTCTTGCTGAGACCGACCATGCACCGGACATCGACAGATGTCAATACGTGAGTCAGACTGGGTTCGTGAAAAGCCTGCCGATCGTGTTGTCCGGCCCTTCGTCGGTGATGTGTTGCGCGCCGCTGGTCCGGGAACCGCTGAGCGCGGCAGCCGCGACCGAGTTGGCCCGCCGGGTCAAGGCCATCGCCGACCCCACGCGGCTTCGCCTGCTGTCCCTGGTCGCGGCCTCCGATGGCGCGGTCTGCATGTGCGATCTGATCGAGCCGGTCGGGTTGAGCCAGCCGACCGTGTCACACCACCTCAAGATCCTGGTCGAGGGCGGACTGCTCGATCGGGACAAGCGCGGCGTGTGGGCGTACTACTCGCTGGTTCCCGGCGCCCTGGATTCGCTGTCCGCCGTACTCAGCACCCAGCCCGCTGGCGCCTGACTTCCCGCCGTTGTGCGCATAACGACGAAATCCGGGCCCGAATCGTGACCGTTGTGCGCATAACGGCCAAGACGGTTTGGTTCAGTCGAGCGCGAGCAGGGCATGTGCGGCGTTGTGCCCGCCGATGCCGCTGACCGCACCCCCGCGGACAGCGCCACCGCTGGCGGCATAGACCAGCCGCGGCTCATCGGTCTCCACCCCCCAGGTACCGACCTGCGACGCGTCGCTCGCCCAGGGCCAGGACAAGTCGCCGTGGAAGATGTTGCCGCCCGGCATCGCGAGCGCGGCTTCGACGTCCAGCGGCGAGGCCGCCTGCAGGCACGGGGCTCCGGCAGCGTCCAAGGCCAGGCAGTCCTCGAGCGGTTCGGCGAGGATGCCGTTCAATCCCTCGACCGCCAAACGGGTGGCCTCGGTCCGTACGACGTCGTTGTCGTGATCGAACAACGCGGTCGGGGTGTGCAGCCCGAACAGGGTCAGTGTCTGATAACCCGCAGCGTGCTCCGGGGGCCCGAGGATCGACGGGTCAGCCAACGAATGACAGTAGACCTCGAACGGCAGTGGGTCGGGCAGACGCCCGGCCGAGGCGGCGGCGTACGCCGAATCCAGTTGACTCGCAGCCTGATTGACATGAAGGGTACCCGCGAAGGCCATCGCCGGATCCAGTCCGGAACGCAGTTGCGGCAACCGGGTGAGAATCATATTGATCTTAAGCTGGGCGCCGACCGGGCGAGGTGCCGGCGTGCGGCCGCGCAGCCGGTCCAGTACCTGCGGTGCCACCCCCGACACAACCGCGTCGGCCGAAACAGCGTGTGTGGCACCGGTTTCGTCGGTCCAGCTCACCTCTGCGCCGGCAGCGTCCACGCCCACTGAACTGACCGTCGCGCCTACGGCCAGTTCCGCGCCGAACCGTCGGGCCGCCTCGGCCATGGATGCCGCCACCGCACCCATCCCGCCGATCGGCACCCGCCATTGGCCCGAGCCATTGCCGATCAGGTGATAGAGGAAGCACCGGTTGGCCAACCCGTCGGTGGCGTGCAGGTCCGCGAAGGTTCCGATCAGTCCGTCGGTGAGCGCGACGCCGCGTACGTGATCGTCGATCAGGGAGCGGCCGACGAATGCGGCCAGCGGAAGCTCGCGAAGATCGGTGAAGACCTGCGGATCGCGCAGTCGGGACTCGATGTGATTGGCGGTGACCAAGGTTTGCAGCAGGGTCGGCGCAAGATCTTGGGCGAGGATCTCCATCCGCGCATAGAACTCGTGCCAGGCGCCGTAGGCGACGTCGGCTCCGGTCAGTTCGAGGAACGACTGACGGGTCCGCTCCCCGGCCGGTCGCTGCACCAATAATCCGACGTCCCGACCGCCGCTGCGTAGCGGGGTGTACGAGGAGACCGTCCGGTCCACCAGCGCCACGGTCAGCCCGAGGTCAGCGACGATCTGATCGGGCAACAGGCTGACGAGATAGGAATACTTGGACAGCCGTACGTCCACGCCGGGAAAGATCGCCTCGCTCACCGCCGCCCCACCGACGTACCCGAGCCGTTCCAGCACCAGGACGGACTTCCCTGCCCTCGCCAGATAGGCCGCGGCAACCAGGCCGTTGTGCCCACCGCCGACCACCACGACGTCGTACCTGGTCGTGCCCATGCATGCCCTTCTCCCAGATCGCAGAGCTCAACCCAATCGACTCAGGGCGTCCCTGAGTCGAATCTATCGACTCAGGGACGCCCTGAGTCGGCGGTACGGTGCGCAGCGTGAGCACGGTGAGCAAGCAGGCAGCCAAGGCGCGTCAGGCAGCGATCGAGTTGGCGCTGTCCTATCCCGAGGCATGGCAGGACGAGCCGTGGGAGGGCGACATCGTCGTCAAGGTGCGCAAGAAGGTCTTTGTCTTCGCCGGTGCAGACCCCAGTGATGCCCGCTGGCCCGTCGGAATCGGGCTCAAGCTACCGGTGTCCAAGGACGAGGCTCTTGCCGTTCCGGGGGCATCGCCCAGCGGGTACGGGCTGGGCAAGTGGGGGTGGGTCAACATCCCCTTCGATCAGGGTCCGGTCGATCCCGAGCTGATCGGGGACTGGATCGAGGAGAGTTATCGGGCAGTGGCTCCGAAGACCCTGGCCGCCCGCCTGGACGAGCCCTGAGCAGCTGCCCCTAGCGTGTACGTCATGTCCGCCTCGTCCATGTTCACCCTGACCCGAGGCAGCGGGCGACCGCTGTTACTGATCCACGGCATGGGCTCGTCCTCGGCCACCTGGGCGCCAGTTCTCGATCGCCTGGCGGCCCGACGCAGCGTTCTCGCAGTGGACTTGCCGGGCTTCGGCAAGAGCGCGCCGCGCAACGGCCCGGTCACCATCGCGACCCTGACCGACTCGGTGCAGGCGTTCATCGAAACCGAGGGTCTGGCCGGGGTCGACATCGTCGGCTCGTCGATGGGTGCCCGGATGGTGCTCGAACTCGCCCGTCGCGGCGTCGGCGGAAATGCCGTGGCCCTGGACCCGGGCGGATTCTGGACATCCCGTCAGAGGCGGTTCTTCGAGCTGACCATCGGTGCATCGATGAAGTTGACCCGCAAGTTGCAGGGAGCCCTACCGACGCTGACGAGCAACCCGGTCGGTCGAACCTTGCTGCTCGGTCAGTTCAGCGCGCATCCATGGTCACTGCCGGCACCGCTCGTGCTCGCCGAGCTGCGCGCCTTCGCCGAGGCCGCGAGCGTGGACGAGGCCTTCGACGCACTCGCCCACGGCCCAGATCAAGCCGGCGCTCCGGCTGGCACCACGCCGGGCAGGGTGGCGATCGGCTGGGGCCGACAGGACAAGATCACCCTGCCGAGCCAGGCCAAGCTCGCTACGGAGCGGTTTCCGGACGCGACCCTGCACTGGTTCGACAACTGCGGACATTTCCCGCATTGGGACCAGCCCGAGCAGGCGGCCGAGCTGATCCTGGCCAAGACCGGCTGAAGCTACGCATTTTCAGCCATCCCATGCACCGGGCGCATGACCCGGCTTCCGTCCGGGAAGCACAACATCATCCCGGATGAAGAAAGCAACTCGTATCCGAACAGGCCCACGTCTCGCTCCCCTGGCGGTTTCCGTCATAACCGCCACGGGTGCAAGCGGACAACATCCACCCAATTTTCGACCCGAAGGAGAAGCAATGTCCCGCGAGACCAATGTCGCCGCCCAGGAGAAGTTCGGCGAGGCGATCAACAGTGGCAAGTTCGAGGCGTTCGACGATGTGGTCGCACCCGACTCGGTCGATCACGACCCCGCACCGGGGCAGGGCGCTGGCCCGGCTGGTTACCGGGCGGTGTTCACCGAGCTACGGACCGCCTTTCCGGACTTCAAGGTCGAGGTCGAGCACCTGACGGCGACCGACGACGATGTCGCGCTGGCCTACACCGCAATGGGAACACATGACGGGGAACTGCAAGGGCATCCGCCGACAGGCAAGCAGGTCACGTTCCGCGGCATGCAGATCGGCCGGTTCGAGAACGGCAAGCTGGTCGAGCGCTGGGGTAGCAGCGATCAGCTCGGCATGCTCAGCCAGCTCGGCCTGGCTCCCTAGCTGGACTGGCCGTCTGTTCTCAGCGGACGTCGACTCTCAGTGCACGTCGACTCTCCGTGCACATCGACTCTCAGCGAACGTCGACGAGGTCGACCACGAAGACCAGCGTCTCGCCGGGCTTGATCACCTTGCCGGAACCGCGGTCACCGTAGGCCATGTGGGCCGGAATCGTGAGCCGCCGCCGACCGCCGACCTTCATTCCGACGATGCCTTCGTCCCATCCCTTGATGACCCGCCCGACGCCCAGCTGGAAGGTCAGCGGCTGGCCGCGGTTCCAAGAGGCGTCGAATTCCTCACCGCCGGAATGGGTGACTCCGACGTAATGCGCCATGATGTGGGACCCGCTGGTCGCCTTGGCGCCGTCGCCGACGACCAGGTCCTGGATCTGCAGGTCTGTTGGCGCCGGACCGTCGGGCGGGTCGACATCGGGGCGGGTCATTTCGCTCACTGGGAAGTCTCGCAATCTTGGTTGTCGACGACGGATCGCATTCGGTGCACCGAGCATTGTGCCGGGCCGTGCGCGATCATGGAGCAGTGCCCACGACACGCCGCACCCGGGAGGTGCCAGCGCCATGATCGCGAAGACACCGCCGTCCCCGAAGGCCGAGCCGCCGACTCTCGCCTTTGACGGCGCTGCGGAGTTCGAATCCTGGGTGGCTGCGCACCGCGGAGACCCGGTCGGACTGTGGATGCGGATCGCCAAGAAGGGCTCCGGCATCGCGTCGGTCAGCTATGACGAAGCACTCAAGGTGGCCCTCTGTTACGGCTGGATCGACGGGCAGAAAGGCAAGGGCGACGACAAGACCTGGAAGCAGCGTTTCTGCCCACGCCGGCCACGCAGCGTCTGGTCCAAGCGGAACGTCGGGTACGTCGCTGAACTGATCCAGGCCGGTCTGATGCAGCCCGAGGGGATGACTGAAGTCGAACGGGCAAAGGCCGATGGGCGGTGGGCCAAGGCCTATGACGGCTCGGCCACGGCTGCCGTCCCCGACGACCTGCGCAGCGCGCTGGACGTCGTACCCGCGGCCGCGGCTGCCTTTGACGGGCTGAACTCGACGAACCGGTACGCCATTCTCTACCGCGTGCAGGACGCCAAGCGGGATGAGACGCGGGCGCGGCGGATCGCCCAGTTCGTCGAGATGCTGGCCGAGGGCCGCACGCCGTACCCGCAGGGCGTCCTGGGCGCGAAAGGCTGACCGGCGCCATGGTCGCCAAGAAGCAGCCCGGCCCGAAGGTCGAGCCGCCGACGCTGGCCTTCGCCGGCGCCGCGGAGTTCGAAGCCTGGGTCGCCGATCACCGTGATGACCCGGTCGGACTCTGGCTGGTGATCGCCAAGAAGGGGTCCGACATCGAGTCGGTGACCTACGCCGAGGCGCTTCAGGTTGCGTTGTGCTACGGCTGGATCGACGGGCAGGCCCGCAAGGGCGACGATGACACTTCCTACCGGCAACGCTTCTGTCCGCGACGCTCCCGCAGCGTCTGGTCCAAGCGCAACGTCGGCTACGTCGCCGAACTCCTCAAGGCCGGTCGGATGAAAACCGAAGGCATCAGGGAAGTGGAACGGGCCAAGGCTGACGGGCGGTGGGCCAGAGCCTACGACGGCCCGGCCGCCGCCGAGGTACCGGCCGATCTGCAGGCGGCGTTGGATGCTGCTCCGGCTGCAGCCGAGGCTTTCGCCAGGCTGAGCTCGACGAACCGGTACGCCATCCTCTATCGGGTACAGGACGCCAAGCGGGACGAGACGCGCGCGCGGCGGATCGCCCAGTTCGTCGAGATGCTGGCCGACGGCGGCACGCCCTAGCGCACTCCTAGCGGTTCGAAGCATCCGAGCCGACGATCTGGAACGCTCCCGCAGCAGCGGGCGTCTGATCGAGGTGGGCGGCGGTCGGTCGCGAAAACTGCCTCAGACGTAGAGGAACTCATGACCACCCTCAGCAACCCGGAGCAGGCACTGCCGATCGCCGGTGCGGCTGGCACCCTGCGCCGACGAACGCTTCGAGCTGGGGTCGCCGCATTCTCGCTCGGAGCGGGTTTGCTGCTCAGCGCGTGCACAACGTCGTCCTACAACTGCACCAACTCGATCTGCGACGTCTCGCTCCGGGGAACGGCTCCTCGACCGATTTCGGCCAGGACGGGGCATCACTGTCCAGCTGGTGTCGAGCGCGGACGGCGAGGCCACCATCGCCTACGACGGCGAACAGGGGTCCTGCTCCTCCGGGGAGACGATCGAACTCGGGACGGCCTCGGTCGAGTGCACCGAGGTCGGCGACGGCAGCGTGGACTTGATCATCAGCAGATGACCGCCGGAGGTGCTGGCAAAGCGGCGGATCGAAGGTTCGTCGAGATGCTGGCCGATGGCCGTACCCCTCGGTCTGATGTCCGCCGTTTTCGCGATAACGGCGCGATTCGCCCGACCAGACGCGCCGTTTTCGCGATAACGGCGGTTTGGGGCTCCTGAGCCATGTCCCGGATCGAGTTGCTGCTTGTCCAGATGGATGAGGCCTATGGGCGGCTCAGCCGGCGCCTGGACGGGCTCACCGATGAGGAGTACCTCTGGCAGCCGGTGCCGGGTGGCTGGTCGATCCGCCGCGGCGACGGTGGCCGGTGGGCCGCCGAATACGACTTCCCGGATCCGGTGCCCGCTCCGTTCACAACGATCGCCTGGCGGCTGCTGCATATCGCGGACTGCAAGATCATGTACCACGAGTACGCCTACGGTGCTGCGACGTTGACCTTCCCGGACCTGACGCCCCCCGTACAGCGGCTGGTGCGCTCGCCCGGCTGGCCGAAGGTCAGCAACTGCTGTGCGAGGCCCTGACTGGCCTCGACGATGACGCTGATCTGGATGCCGAGGTTGGGACCAACTGGGGCGAGCCGTGGCCGGCCTGGCGGATCTTCTGGACGATGATCGAGTACGACGCCTGGCACGGCGGTGAGATCGGCACGATGCGCGACCTGTACCGGCGCCGCTCGACGATCCTCCCCCGCGGTGTCGCCCGCCCCTGATGCGTCAGCCCCCTGGCGGTTTTGCCGTAAACCGCCAGAGGTCAGCAGCCGGCGGGCTCAGAACCTGGCGGTTTTGACGTAAACCGCCAAGGGATGGTGGGTCAGGTTCGGTTCGCCTTGCCGTCCAGTCGAAGGGTGTTGGATTCGTCGCGGTGCGTCCCGGTGGTCCCTACGTGTTTGTCGCCGATGCCAGGCCCGTTCTTGATCACGTGGACCATCGCCAATGGCATGACCTCGACCGACGCCGAAGTCGGTCTTGAACCACTCCACGATCTCTCCGGCCTTGGTGTCGGCCCCGTACCCGCGTTCGGCAGCCAAATCGATCAGCTCCTGCGGGGTCTTGCCGGTCTTGTCCTCGACCGCATCGAGGTAGGCCTGGAATGACATGGGATCTCCTGCTCTCGGTTGCCCCTCAGCCTTCGATGTTGCTCATGATGTGCTTGATCCGGGTGTAGTCCTCGAACCCGTACATCGAGAGGTCCTTGCCGTACCCGGACTGCTTGAACCCGCCGTGCGGCATCTCGGCGACCAACGGGATGTGGCAGTTGATCCAGACGCAGCCGAAGTCCAATCGCTTCGCCATCCGTAGGGCCCGCTTGTGGTCGGCGGTCCAGACGCTGGAGGCCAGGCCGTACTTCACCCCGTTGGCCCAGCGCACGGCCTCGTCCTCGTCGCGAAACCGCTGGACGGTGATCACCGGGCCGAAGATCTCGTCCTGGATCACCTCATCGTCCTGGTGCAGCCCGGAGACGACCGTGGCTTCGTGGAAGTAGCCGTTCTCACCCTGCCGGTGGCCGCCGGCTGAGACGTTCGCATGGTCGGGAAGCCGGCCGAGCATGCCAGTGACCTGCTCGAGCTGGTTGGCGCTGTTGACCGGGCCGAAGAGCACGTCCTCGTCGTCGGGCATTCCGGTCTTGGCGTTGTTCTTGGCCTGCTCGGCCAGGGCGGCGACGAAGTCGTCGTGGATCCGCGGGGAGGCGAGCACCCGGGTTGCCGCCGTACAGTCCTGACCCGCGTTGAAGAAGCCGGCCGTGGCGATGCCTTCGGCAGCTGCCGAGAGGTCGGCGTCGTCGAAGACCACAACCGGTGCCTTGCCGCCGAGTTCGAGGTGTACCCGCTTGATGTCGTTGGCCGCCGCCTTGGCCACCTCCGAGCCCGCACGGATGCTGCCGGTGATCGACACCATCGCCGGGGTCGGGTGGCTGACCAGCAGCCGGCCGGTGTCCCGGTCGCCGCAGACGACGTTGAACACGCCCTCGGGGAGGTGCTCGTTCATGATCTCGGCCATTAACAGCGTCGAGGCCGGAGTGGTGTCAGATGGCTTGAGCACCACCGTGTTTCCGGCCGCGATCGCCGGGGCCCACTTCCAGACCGCCATCATGAACGGGTAGTTCCACGGCGTCACCTGCGCGCACACCCCGACCGGCTCGCGGCGGACCCAGGACGTGTGCCCGGCCAGGTACTCCGCCGAGGCCAGCCCGTCCAGGACTCGCGCGGCTCCGGCGAAGAACCGGATCTGGTCGATCGCCGGAGGCAACTCCTCGCTCGTCGTGAGGCCGATCGGCTTGCCGGTGTTCTCGCTCTCCACCTTCACGATCTCATCGGCCCTCGCCTCGATCGCGTCGGCGATCTTGAGCAGCGCCTGCTGCCGCTCCGACGGTGTGGTCTCCCGCCACTTCTCGAAGGCAGCGGCCGCCGCGTCCATCGCCGCGTCGATGTCGGCCTGCCCGCTGATCGGCGCCTCGGCGTACGCCTGGCCGTTCGTCGGGTCGATCACCTCACTGGTACGGCCGTCCGAGGCGGCCTTGTGCTCGCCGTTGATCACGTTCTGCAGGGCCCGGAGTCCGGTCGTCGAGGTCATCTCCGCAGGATGTCAGGATCGCCGTGTGCACGGCACCCCAGATGCGCGCGAGACAGGAGTTCGCATGGCACACCGTCGGATCATCGTTCAGGAAATAGTCAGCCTGGACGGCTTTGTCGCGGACGCATCCGGTGGACTCGACTTCTTCGAAGTAGTGAGCGACTACAGCGAGGTCAATCAGGAGAACCTCGCGATCATGGAGACGGTAGACACCTTGCTGCTCGGCGCGAAGACGTATCAGCTCTTCGTCGACTTCTGGCCCACCGCCGAGGACGAGCCGGTCGCCGATGTCGTCAACTCCACGCCGAAGATCGTGTTCTCCTCGACTCTGGGCGGCGCACCGTGGGGCCGATTCGATCCGGCCCGCGTCGTCGCCGGGGACCCCGTAGAGCATGTGCGGCGGATGCAGCAGGAGTCCGGTGGGGACGTGATGGTGTGGGGAAGCATCTCGCTGGTGCAATCCCTGCTCGCGGCCGGACTCGTCGACGAGCTACAACTGCGTGTGCTGCCGATCATGCTGAGCAGCGGGCGCAGATTGATCAGCGAGGACAGCGGCGAACACCGGATGGCCCTCCTACAGGCGACCCCGTTCAACTCCGGGATCCTGGCGCTGCGCTATGCAGTCGGACAGTCCGCCTGACGGGGCTTTAACAAGATCACTCCCCCTGCTTAGATGGAACCGGAACGCCGAACTCGGCCCAGGAGGTTCTACTGTGAGATCGAACCGCGCCGCACAGAGCGGCATGCTGACTGCGGGCCTAGCCGTCGTCCTGGCAGTGGCGCCCGCCGGACCTGCCGCGAGCGCGCCAGCCGAGCCCCCCACCGCGTCCGCGACGGTGGTCTCGGTGTTCCCCGACGACAGCCTCACCGTGGCCGACCCCACCCAGCTGACCGGCCGACGGGTGTCGCTGCCCCTGCCCGACTGCACAACCCACCCGACGGATTGCAACACCGTCACGTTGCTGAACCAGCTCGACGGGTTCGACCTCGATCCACGGCTGGCCCTGCGCTTCGACCGTCCCGTCGACGCCGCCAGAGTGGCGGCGCATACGACGATCCGTGCAGTCGGGGGCGGATGGTCAACGGGACTCGACCGGGTCGTCTACGACGCGGCGAGCTACACCGTCTACGCACACCCGGCCGACCAGCTTCTCCCCGGCAGTACGTTCCGGCTCGTGGTAGGCGGAGCCCGCCCCGCACAGAGCACGTTCACGACGATGTCGGCGACCGATGGCTTGTTGGACATGCGCCGACAGTTGGACGGCGGCCGGGCGTTCGCGGCAGCCGGCATCTCCGATGACGAGCGCCGGCTGCGCGTCGACGCCGCAGTACCGGCGGCCGGAACGACGCTGACCTACGAAGCCGATCTGGGGAACGGCAGTCTGCCGATACCCGTGCCCGATCTGTCACAGCTGGATGCCGGCAGCTATGTCTTCGGCTCCTACCTCGCGCCCTCATGGCTGACCGAGGATCGGGTGATCCCGCAGACGCCGACGGCCGACGCCGGTCCGGTCGTCCAGGGTGCGGCACAGCTTCCCTTCGTGTTGATCGTTCCCGCCGGCAGCCCACCCTCCGGCGGCTGGCCGGTGGCGGTGTTCGGACACGGCTTCAGCCGATCGAATGCCGACCTCTTCCTCGCGGCCACACAGAACGCCACGCGGGGTTTCGCCACGATCGCCACCGACGTCGTCGGGCATGGGTTCGGCCCGGAGAGCATTTGGCAGATCACCCGGAACGGGGTGACCGACACAGTGCCGGCTTACGGCCGGGGCGTGGACCTCGACGGTGACGGGACCATCACCAACACCGAGGGCGTCTCCGCGTTACCGCAGCCGACGCCGTTCGCGCAGGTCAGCAGCCGGGACGGCCTGCGCCAGACGGCGGCCGACATCATGACGCTGGTGCGGGCCATCGCTCGCGGAGTGGATCTGGACTCCGACGGCGTACGTGATCTGCAGCGCCTCGGGACCGACTACTACGGGCAGAGCTTCGGCGGGATCTACGGCACGATGCTGGCCGGCGCAGACCCACTGCTGCATGCAATCGGCCTGAACGTGCCGGGTGGTCCAGTCAGTGAGATCGGCCGGCTCTCCCCGTCGTTCCGGCCGCTTGTCAGCCAGGCGCTGGCCGGCGCGCAGCCGCCGTTGCTCAATGGCGGCTTCTTCGGCTTCACCGAGTCCCTCCCGCTGGCAGGCGATCCGCCGGTGCTCGAACCGGCCCCTGGTGCGCTGCCGATCCAGCAGTTCCTCGCCGAACAGACCTGGCTAAATCGGTCCGGCAGCCCGGAGACCTTCGCCCCGCGGCTACCGAACGGCCGGGTCCTTGTTCAGGTTGCCGCCGGTGACCAGACCGTGCCGAACCCGACAACGGCCACGCTGATCCGGGCCGGCGGCTTGGTGCAGCAGACCACCTTGTACCGCAACGACTTGACTGTGCGCAGCGAGGACAATCCGCATGGCTTCCTACTCGACCCGACGTTCGAGATCGGCTTCAGCGGGGGGCAGACCCAGATGTCGGTGTTCCTGGACTCCGGGGGACGCGTGCTGATCGACCCCGACGGACCGGAACCCATCTTCCAGCTCGGCCGCGACCTTCCGGGATTGGCTGAAGACTGGTAGAACGCCGTGGACGTTGCAGGGACATCGCCACGAGCCCCAGATTCGGTTGACTGATCATGAACGCGGCGCCGGGCTGGGCAGTAGGTCCAGGGCGGGGTTGCGGTCGAAGAACCCGACCGGCTTGAGCTGGAAGGACACGATGTCGGCGGGCATCACCGGCCAGTCCTCGGGGCGGGTGATGTGGTGCAGCCCAAACACATACCAGAGCACGATGTCGGTGTCCTCGATCGACCGATCGGCCTCGATCCACGCCGGCAGGCCCTGATCGCCGGAACTCTGGATGCAGAACTCTCCCGCCGGCCAGCGCTGCTCCTCGTCGTAGGCGGTGACCCACAGCGTGTGCTCGATGACCCCGGCCCGGATCAGCATAGGCGAGTCGGGCGGGAACATGGCCGGGAAGGCCCCGCCGGGGACCAGCTTGTATCCCGGGTGGCCGCCGAGCCGGGTAGTCCGGCCGCGGTTGACCACTTTCCAGGACCGCTGGCTCGCCCAGTCATAGTGCTGCTTGCCCTCGGATTCAGTACGCAGCGGGGTGCGCTTCTCGACCAGCGCCAGCCCGTACGGGTTGTCCGCCGAGATCGGCAACGCCTCGGTGTGGCACTCGAGCACGGTGTTGTCCGGGCCGTCGACCTCCAGGTCCAGACGGGCGACGATGAAGTGCTGGTGAAACGGGGCGTACGTCCGCTCATCTACGACCGCGCCGGTGGGCGGCACGTCCTCGGCAGAAGCGACGGCCGTGGTGACCATGATCCCGGTGGCGCGGACCTCGCACTCGATCGTGGCGTCCTGGTAGAAGCGCCAGTAGACGAGGTATTCGTAGTTGGCCACCGTTGCGTGGAAGGACACCACCAGCCGCCGGGACCGCCGCACCTCGGCGCCGGCTTTCTCGTCGACGTGCTTCCAGAGGACTGCGTCGTCCTCCTCGTGGATGCAGATCGCGTTCGGGATGTCGTACGGCTCGCCGCGACTGTCGTGCAGCACCGCGTCCAGGTAGGCGATCTCGCCGAGGCAGTCGCAGCCGAGCTCCAGCGACTGGGTCATGAAGCCCAAGCCCCACTCGCCGATGTCGAAGGCGGTGCGCCGGTAGTGGTCCTCGCTGGGGTCGCGGTACGGGACGATCATCTCGGCGAACGACATCCGATGTGCCACAGGGCGTTCCAAGCCATCGTCGTCGTATGCGACCCGGTGGATCACGAGACCCTCGCGGTAGTTGAAGCCCACCCGCAGGGACCATTTCTGCCATCGGACCTCGTTGCCGTCGACCGTCAACGAGGAGCCCTCCGGTTGATGCACCATCAGCGGCTTGATGTCGGTGCGCTGCACCAGGCCGGGGACCAGGGACGGGACGTACTCGCCCATCACCTCGGGCCGGTCGACCGAGAACGAGTCCTCGATCCGGAGCACCTCCATCGTGTTCACGTCCAGGATGACGTGTAATCCGTTGACGGGGTGGGCGTACGGGTTACCGGTTTCGACGCCCCGCAGCCAGGTGTCGGTCCAGCCCAGCCGGCGCCCTGGGTACTCCTCCGGGATCAGCGAGTGCGCATACGTCCAGGTGTCCATCAGTACGAGGGAAAGGTCGGTGATGCCGCGCCTGGCAAGGGCGGCAACAACTTCCGGATCTCCGAGGGAACTGTGCTGAGCCTCGTGCCATTCGTCGATGGTCATGTTGGGCTGCTCGCCGGGTACGTCGTCCCAGGACCGTACGGTGTCGTCGGTCAGCGACACGAGCGCCTTGTAGGTCACCTGCTCGACCCGGCTCCAGCAGACCACCCGCGCCTCCCGCGGCGGGGCGTTCGGCGAGCCGGGGTCGAATGCCCGTACGACCTCCTTGGTCGGCTCCTTGAGCTCGATCGAAGCGAACCGCCACGCCTCGTCCACTCCACGATCCCGGCGCAGTACGGCGACGGCTTGCCGGATTTCCTCGGCCGTCAGCGGGTCCAGCGGGTGGGCGCTCATGCGTTGCGTCCGTCCATTCCTCGGTCCAGCGTTGCGGGTTGCGCCCCGTGCGGATCCTGCGGATCCGATAAGAGTCCGGGCAGCTTGCGCTGCATTCCTCGGTCCAGCGTTGCGGGTTGCGCCCCGTGCGGATCCTGCGGATCCGATAAGAGTCCGGGCAGCTCGCGCTGCATTCCTCGGTCCAGCGTTGCGGGTTGCGCCCCGTGCGGATCCTGCGGATCCGATAAGAGTCCGGGCAGCTCGCGCTGCATTCCTCGGTCCAGCGTTGCGGGTTGCGCCCCGTGGCGATCCTGCGGATCCGATAAGAGTCCGGGCAGCTCGCGCTGCAGCAGCGGCTCGGCCGGATTCCAGGTGGTCCCGTCTCGTACATCGCGCCGCTTTCGGGCCAGGGCCGAGAGTGCTTCCAGCACAACCCGATTCGCCAAGGCGGCGGTAATGTCGGCGTGGTCGTACGGCGGGCTGACCTCGACCACGTCGATCCCGACGATCGGCAATTCCAGGCACAGCCGCCGTACGGCATCGAGCAGTTCCCGGGCGGTCAGGCCGCCCGGCTCGGGCGTACCGGTGCCGGGTGCATGTGCCGGATCGCAGACGTCGATGTCGACCGACAGGAAAACTCCGGTGCATCCGTCGACGGCGGTGGCAGACGCCTCGGTCAGGCACTCGTCCAGTCCGCGATGCCCGATCTCGGTCATCTCGTACGAGCGCATTTCCTGCTCGGCCATCCAGGCCAAGGTGTCCGGAGGCGGCCAGTAGCCGCGCAGGCCGATCTGCAGGAACCGGTTACCGGCCAGCGCACCGGACTCGATCAGCCGGCGCATCGGCTGGCCATGCCCCCACAACGAGCCGAAGGTGATGTCACCGGTGTCGGCATGAGCGTCGAAGTGGATCATCGAGACGTTGCCGTAGCCGAGGACGTTGGCGACCCCCTTGGCGTCGGCGTAGGCGATCGAGTGGTCCCCGCCGAGCACGACCGGGATGGCGTTGGCGCGGACTATCTTCTCCACGGCTGCCTCGAGCGCGCCGAGGGCGGTCTCGATGTCGCCGGGCGGCATCTCCACGTCGCCGGCGTCCACGACCTTCAGGTCCCGCAGCGCGTCGGTTCCCAAGGCGAGGCTGGGGCGGGAGCCGTCGTGCGGCAGGTAGTCGGTGCCGCGGATGGCCATCGGACCGAAGCGCGTCCCCGGCCGATGCGAGGTTCCTCCGTCGAAGGGTGCACCGACGATCACGACGTCGACGCCGCTGTCCGGGTTCAGTTCGTCCAGATCACAGCGGTCGATGCTGAGAAACGTGATGTCCGGTCCGAACTGGGACCCGTACCGCGCCATCGACACATCCTCTCGTGTCGAGGTGTGCCAGTGGGGCTCGGGAATGAGACCGACCCCCGGCGTGGGGAAGATCTGTCTGCGCGTAGTCCCGGTCGGATCTTCCCCACCGACGTGCTCATCGGGTGTGTTGGAGAAGTTCGGAGGTCGTGGTGTCGGCCAGCCATTGCTGGTAGCGCTCGGAGCTCCAGCCGCGTTCGTCGACGAGCATCTGGTACGTGGCTGGGGACGACAGCGCGTAGAGAACGTCCGCGGCTTCGGTGAGCACAACGTCCCTCTTGAGCGCCTGCTGTCGACTCAGGGCGGCATCCACCTCGGCACAGTCAGCCAGCCGACGGCGACGGCCGCGGTCGCGCAGCGCCGCAAGATGCTCATCGGCGGCCGCGGCATCATCGGCAACGGCCAGCAGGCCGGCGGTACGTCGCAAGATGGCGGTGGACGTCGCCGCGAACGCGGCAAGCGTCGTCGGACCACCTGCATCGAGCATCGCAATCCAGTGCGGCCGTTTCTCCAAGGGCACCGGCTCGTCGTCCCCAGCGATCGCAACCTGGATCACCTCGGAGAACAGTTCCGCCTTGCCACCAAAGGTCATGTGGATGTACCGGGCGGACACCTCAGCCGTAGCAGCCACCAGATCCATCGTGGTTCCGCCATACCCACGCTCGAGGAAGAGCGACCTGGCTGCCTGCCTGATCTGCCGCCGGGTCGCCAGTCGCACACGCTCCCGCTGCGGCGCGACGTACCCTGCTGCGTGTGCCCGCACGACACCGGCGTGGTACTCGTTGACACCGGCACCCCGGGCAGCGCGGCGACCATCAGCATCGCTCTGAAC
>Ga0136615_10000501_pt1 | contig 17810 bp, 13 predicted proteins | sample AntDrymUQ2882206_2_FD_106647 | JGI IMG/M metagenome (GOLD analysis project Ga0136615, IMG submission 106647) | Polar desert sand microbial communities from Dry Valleys, Antarctica - metaG UQ288 (22.06) | ecosystem: Environmental > Terrestrial > Soil > Desert | place: Antarctica: Dry Valley...
CGTCTCGCGCAGGCCCCCCTTCTCCGTGGCGACGAGCCAGGAGAACGACTTCTTCTGGATGTCGATCAGGTTGGGGGCGTCGAGGACGTTGTCGAGCCGCGCGAACGAGCGGCGCGTACGGGGAGCATCGATGGAAGCCAAGACGGCGACTCCTCTTGGACTGGCGAGAGCGGGCAACGGCGGGCGGCGCTTCCGGCGAACCTCCCGCGGGGGACGGAAGGCGCAAAAGCGCGACCAACGAAGATAGCACAGGGGCAGGCGTACCCCTGTGAGGGGCGATCGGCACTCACGGACCCCGTCCGGCCCGGCCTCCGTATGTGGCGGAGGGGGCGCTGAGGACGGCTGCGACTATCGGCCGACTTCACGAAGTGTATCGGTGCAGGCAAGCCCTGACTCGAGCGGTCCCTCGGACCGGGCCGGATCTGCAAACCTCCGCCCGGTGCGGGTGGAGCTCCAAGGCGATGCGTTCGGGCCGCTACGCGGGGCATGGAGCGCCTTGTTCGCGGATGACCCCGACGCGATGCCGTTCCTCGCACCGGGCTTCGGCGAGGCTTGGTTGCAGCACTGGGCCAGCGACGTACGGCAATGGGTGCTCACGGTGCACGACGCCGGGGAGCTCGCCGGCCTCGCCCCGCTCGTGCGCCGGCGGCGTGGCCCCGTGCGCACCCTCCTGCCCCTGGGCTTCTACGTGGGCAACTACTGGGACGTGCTCGCCCGCCCGGATCGCCGCCGTGAGGTCAACGCGGCGATCGCGCGGGAGCTCGACCGCCGGCGCGGCGCCTGGGACGCGCTCGTGCTCGACACGCTCTCCCCCGGGTCGCTCCTCCCCGGTGAGCTCGCGCGGGCGGGCTTGCGCGTGCGGGCCCGCGGGACGCGCCGGTATCCCGGGCTTGCGCTTCCCGGCAGCTTCGACGAGTACCTCGCCGGCCTGGGCCGGCGCCATCGCACCGACCTGCGTCGCCGCCTGCGGCCGCTGGACCGCGGCGAAGTCGAGCTGGTCGAGGTCCGGGAGCCCGCGGCGCTCGACCGCGCGGTCGTCGCCTGGCAGGAGCTTCGCGAGCACTGGTGGCGCGCCCGCGGGAAGGAGCTCAATCCGGATCACACGCGGCCGGAGTTCGCGGCCTTCCTGCGCTCGATGCTGAGGGACCTCGTGCCGGCCTGCCGCGCGGTGGCCTGGGAGCTGCGGGACGCCGAGCGGCTGCTCGGCGTGTCGCTCAACTTCCGCGACGACCGTGCCTTCTACTGCTGGCTCAGCGCCTTCCACCCCGACGCCGCGCGCCTCGGGCCCGGCAAGCTGGTGATCGCGGAGAGCATCCGGCGAAGCATCGCCGCCGGGCTCGGCTACTTCGACTTCATGGTCGGAGCCGAGCCCTACAAGTACGATTTCGGCGCTGTCGACCGGCACGTGCCCCGCCTCCTCGTGGGCTCCGCGACCTCGCGGTCGGACGCGGCGCTCGCGGGCGCCCTCGCGATGGAGCGGCTTCGAGCGGCATGAGGCGGTTCGTGCGCGCGCGGCGCGACCAGCCGCTTGCCTGCGTGCTCGGGGACATGGACCTGATCCGTCCCCTGGGACTGGCGGGGATCCCATGCGCGGCCGTCGCGCCGCCCGGAGCGGTGACGACCTATTCCCGCCACACGGTCCACCGCATCGACAGCGTCGATCAATGGGATCAGGCCGACCGGCAGGTGGAGCTGCTCCTGCGGTTCGGGCGCGCGCAGGCCGACCCTCCCGCCCTCTACTACCAGGCGGACGCCCCGCTCCTGATGGTCTCGCGCCACCGGGAGCGCCTGGGGGAGGTCTTCCGGTTCGCGATCGCGGAGCCCGACCTGGTCGAGAGCCTCGTCGACAAGGCGCGGTTCCGGGAGCTGGCCGACCGGCTCGAGCTGCCGGTCCCTCGAAGTCGCTGGCTGCTCGCGGGCACGGAAGGCGACGGGGTCGCCGAGCTCGACTTCCCGGTCGTCGTCAAGCCGTTGACCCGCAACACGGAACGGTGGGCCGCGGTCGGCGGCGCGGCGAAGGCGGTCCGCGTCGAGCGCCCAGAAGACGTGCCGCGCGTCGCGGCGAAGCTGGCCGAGATCGGGATGGACGCGCTCGTGCAGGAGCTCGTCGAGGGCCCCGAGACACGTATCGAGAGCTACCACGCGTACGTCGACGAGCGCGGCGCCGTGGCGGGGGAGTTCACGGGTCGCAAGATCCGCACCCTCCCTGCTGCCTACGGGCACAGCACGGCCGTCGAGATCACCGCGAGCCGCGACGTCGCGTACGCAGGACTCGACATCCTGCGCCGCCTGGAGCTGCGAGGGGTGGCGAAGCTGGACTTCAAGCGGACTCCGGGTGGTCAGCTGAAGCTGCTCGAGGTCAACCCGCGCTTCAACCTCTGGCACCACCCGGCGGCGGTCGCGGGCGTGAACCTGCCGGCGCTCGTCCACGCGGACCTCACGGGAACGGCGCGTCCCCGCACGACGCCTCCGAGGCCGGGGGTGCGCTGGTGCGCTCTCACGGCCGACCTCGCCGCCGCCCGCGCGGCCGGAGTGCCGGCGCTCGCGTGGCTGCGCTTCGCCCTGCGCTGCCAGACGCATGCGATCCTCGCGCTCGACGACCCCATGCCGTTCGCGCGCGGCAGGATCCTGCCGAACCTGAGGCGGGTGGCGAGCCGCGGCCGGCTCAGCGTCCGCGGCGCCCGACGCGGCGCGTCGCGCTCACGAGCCGGCTGACGCGCTTCACGGGCCGCGAGGCGACGGCCACCGCCGCGAGCAGCGCGGCCGGCACCGGATCCTCCGTGTCCCACATCGCACCCGTCGTCGACTCTCCACCCCGGTACAGGAGCCGACCGGGCCTTCCCCGCAGGGCCGCCATCACATCGGCTTCCACCCAGCGGTAGCTCATCCCCACCCGGTATGGGACCGGGGTCGTCGTCGGGGCACCCAGGACGACCTGGTGCCACGCGCCCGGGAGGTTGACGCCGCACTTCGTCGCCAGCGCGAGGGCGGGGTAGTAACGCGGGTTCGCGTCGATGATCGCGTGGCCGTCGGAGCCGGGGAGGAAGTCCAGCTGGACGAGCCCCCAGTAGCCGGCCGCACGGACGAGTTGCCCGGCCCGCGCGACGAGATCCCGGTCGGGCACCACGCTGACGGCCCGGGCGGTCGGTCCCGCCTCGGCCGGCCAGGTCGTGTGCGCGACATGCTGGAACCGGGAGACCACGGCGCCCTCGCGGTCGACGACCACCGCGAGGCACACCAGCGGTCCCTCGATGCGCTCCTGGACGATGAGCGGCCCGTCCTGAGGGACGCGATCGAGGAGTCGGTGCACAGCCTCTCTGCCTTCGACGATGCGGGTGCCCGACAGCGACCCGACGGGGTCGTCCGACTTGACCGCGCAAGGAAAGCCGATCCGTGCGCGGCGCAGCTCGGCAGGCGTCCCGACGATCCAGGTCCTCGGGACGGCGATGCCCGCGTCGTCCGCGAGCGGCGCGAGGTTCGACTTCTTACGCAGGACACACGTGGCGCCGGCCGGGAAGGGCGCCACGACGTCCGGCCTCGTGTTCGCCGCCGCGAGGATCAGGTCGATCGTCCGCTCCATCCCCGGATACGGCACCACCGGCCCCACGTCCCCCACCAGCCGGCCGAGCGCGTCCGTGAAGCAGCGCGGGCTCTGGCTCCTGCCCGCGACGACGGCCCTGTCCGCCGCGTGTCGGGACCAGAGGCCGGCGTCTCCCCACGTCCGGCCGAGGGCAACCGGGTCGAGCCCCGCCTCGCCCAGGGCGCGGAGGCCGGCGACGCCGCTGCGCAGGTGGACGTCGACGGCGACGGGCGTGGCCTCGATCAGCTTGGAGGCGGAAGCCGCCCCGGGCCGCGAGAGTCGCCTCCCGGAGATCGCATGCCCAGACGCTCCGGAGCCAGCCCCGCCGCGGTGGTCGGGAGGGGATGAGGCGTGTGGCTCCTCCACTTCGTCGTTCTTTAGCATGCTCGAAGAGATCGTTTCCCAGCCCCGCATCAGGTCGGCTCGCTGCCGAAAAGCGGCGCATCGCGCGGGTCTGCCGGGCGCGACCGTGGACGGCGTGACCGCGGGTGGCAGACCCTCGGCATCGACCGGCGCAAGTCGGCGCTGATGCGCTACGGAGTCCTCTCCGACGTCCACGGGAACCTTCCCGCGCTCGTGGCGGCGATCCGCGTCCTCGAGCGGGCGCGAGTGGACCGCTACCTGTGCCTCGGAGACCTCGTGGGGTACGGCGCCTCCCCGAACGAGTGCGCTCGGCGCGTCCGGGACCTCGACGCCCTCTGCGTCGCCGGCAACCACGACCTCATCGCGATCGGGCGGCTCGACGACACGGGAATCGGGCCGCTCGCACGGGAGACCCTCCAGTGGACCTCGCGGGTGCTCGCCGACGACGTCCGCGAGCAGCTCGCGGCGCTGCCGCTCGTCGCTCGCCCGGAGACCCGGATCGCGATGGCTCACGGCTCGGTCGAGGATCCGCGCCGCTACGTCGCCACCCCGGGCCAGGCACGCGAGCAGCTTCGCCGGCTCGAGGCGCGCTCCCCCGACGCCCGCGTGCTGTTGTTGGGACACACGCACGTCGCGGCGATGAGCTCGCAGCACGGCGGCACCGGGCCGCGGACGTGGAGGAGCCTGCGGCTGCCCCCCGGTTCGCCGATCCTCCTCAATCCCGGCGCCGTGGGCCAGTCGAGGCAGGCCACGCCCCACGGGCGCGTGCTCGTCCTGGACACCGTCGGGTGGACGGCGCGCTGGCACGTGGTGCGCTACGACCGGGCGGCGTGCCGGCGCGTCCTAGGGGACGCCGGCTTGCCTCGGCGGGCCTACCACCGGAACCCTTACGCGCCGAGGGCCCTGGCGCGGCGGGCGAGGCGGCGGGCGAGACGGCGACACCTGCGCAATGCTCGAGAGCGAGCCGATGACCCCGGATCGGCCGTAGCCTTCGCGCGTGATCGATCTCCACACCCACGTGCTGCCAGGGCTCGACGACGGCCCGGAGCACATGGCCGGCTCGCTCGCGCTGGCGCGGGCGGCGGTCGCCGCCGGGACGCAGGTGATGGCGGCGACGCCGCACGTCGGGCTCCGCTATCCGGTGGCGCCACGGGAGCTGGCCGTCCGCCTCGAGGCGCTGCGCGACGCGCTCGATCGCGAGCGCATCCCGCTCACGGTGGTGGCCGGCGGCGAGCTGGCGGCCGGCGTCGCGGCTGACGTGACGGAAGACGACCTGCGCGCGATCGGGCTCGGCGGGGGATCGTGCATCCTGCTCGAATGCCCGTACGCGCGGTCGGGCGGGTTGATGCCCGCCGTGGTCGGCCACCTGCGCCAGGGCGGCTTTCGTGTACTGCTCGGGCACCCAGAGCGCTCGCCCGAGCTCCTGCGCGACCCGGCGCTCCTCGCGGGGCTCGTCGACGCCGGCGCGTACGTGCAGGTCACCGCGGCGTCCCTGCGCGGCGACTTCGGCCGGTCGGTCCGCCGCTATGCGCTCGCGCTGCTCGACGAGGGCCTCGTCCATGTGGTCGCGTCGGATGCGCACGACGCGGTCGGCCGCCCGCCCGAGCTCGTCCCGATCGTGCGCGACGTCGTCCGGCGGGCGGGGCTGCCGGCCGCCACGGCCCGGTTCCTGACGGAGGACGCTCCCCGCGCGCTGCTCGACGATGCCCCGCTTCCGCCGCAGCCGGCGCACGCGCCGCGCCGGCGCCGGGGATGGCCCCGGCGCCGGTGATCACCTCTGCTCAGGAGACGCGCGTCACGCGCTCGCAGCCGCGGACGCGGTCGGAGCGGTCGGCGCGCACGCGATCCTCGCCGGCGCCGCAGTTGACGACGTCGCGCTTGCCGTTGGCGCTGTTGATCACGTCGTCGTCGCCGCCGCCGCGCAGGACGTTGCGACCGCCGCCGGCGATCAGCGTGTCGTTCCCGACGCCGCCGGACAGCCGGTCGTTCCCCGAACCGCCGGTCAGCCGATCGTCGTTCGAGCCGCCGACCAGCCGGTCGCGCCCGGCGCCACCCGCCAGGGCGTCGTCGCCCTGGCCGCCGTCGAGCAGGTCGGGGCCGCCCTGGCCCTGGATCCGGTCGTCGTCGCGACCGCCGTACAGGCAGTCCCCGGCGCCGCGGCCGCGCAGGACGTCGTCGCCGCGCAGCCCGAAGATCCGGTTGCGGCCGCCGTCGCCGAACAGCGTGTCGGGCCCGGTCGTCCCGAGCTCATCGGAACCGCACGGTCCCGGCTCCGGTCCGGTGTCCGGCAGGACGGGGCCCGGCACGAGGATGGTGCCGCCGCCGTCGGGGTTGGGCACGCGGACGGGCCGCGTGACGTTCTCGCAGTCGGCGTCGACGAAGTCGGCGACGTCGGCGTCGACCCGGTCGACGCCCGCGCCGCACGAGTAGCGATCGGGGCTGTCCGCGCCGTCCTGGTTGATCATCTCGACCAGCCGATCGTCGCCGTCGCCCGCGCTGATGAGGTCGACGCCGGTCTGGCCGTCGAGGACGTCGTTCCCGCTGCCGCCGTTCAGCTCGTCGTCGCCGTCGCCGCCGACCTGCATCGAGGGCGTCGCCGTCGCGTTCGTCACGCTGTCGCTGCCGGCTCCGACCTGCACCACGAGGCGCCGCACCTCCGGAGGCCCGGCGGCACTGCAGCGCGCAGTGTTCGCGTCGACCGCTTCACAGCCCGCGCCCACGTCGACCGCGGAGGAGGCGTCGCGGAACACGTAGAAGCCGCCCTCCAGCGTGATCGTCACGTCGTTGACCTGGCTGCCGTACGGGACGTCCGCGACGAACCGCGCCACGCCGCTGTCGGCCGAGACGATGCCGGCCCAGGCGGGGCTCGCACCACCCAGGCACCCTACTGCGCAGGCGAACCCGGCGCCGACCACCCGAAACGTCTTCATGCTTCCCCTTCACACGTAGGACATCCGAGCGTCTGCCCGGCCGCGCATCTCGTTGCGCACGCCCTACCAACGCGGCGTGGGTACCCAAGTTTCGTGCGACTGGACGATCGTTCGTGTGCGGACGCCCGGCCGGGTCTCAGTCCTCGGCCAGCGCGCTGCGGATCGCCCCGAGCCGGTCGCGGAACCTGGCGGCGTCCGCCGCGGCGTCGGCACCGAGCGTGCGCGCCTCGGCCAGCGCGGCTTCCAGTCGCTGCACGGCCTCGTGCAGCCGCCGCGCCTCGCGCGCATCCTCGACCGCCCGCTCGAGCTCACGTGCGCTCCGGCGCGCGATCTCGCGCGCCTGCTCGACCTCCGCCTGCACCCGCTGCAGCTCGGCGGCGCCCTTGACATTGGCGTCCGAGAGCTCTGCGATCTTCGCGCGCGCGGCTTGGGCCTCGTTGCGAAACCCCTCCGCGTGCTTCTGCGCCTCGGCGAGCGCTGCGCGCGCCGCTTCGTGGTCGGCTTCGACCTCCCCGGCGCGCTCGGCCTCCGCGCGCGCGTCGCTCAGCAGGACGCTCAGCTCGCTGTGCCGGGCCTGCAGCTGTCCGATCTCCCGCCGTGCTCCCGCCAGCTCGCGCTGCGCCGACTCGATCTCCGTCCGCGCGTCCTTCACGATCTGCTCGCGCTCGTGCACGGCCGCCTCGATCGCCTCCTGCGCGGTGGCGGCGTGCGTCCGCGCCCCGGTCAGCGCCTGCCCCAGCCGCTCGATCTCCTCGGCCTGCGCCCCGACGCGCTCGCGCTCGGTGCGAAGCGCCTCGTCGGCCACCAGCTTGAGCGTGTCGATCGCGTCGTGCAGCCGCGCCGCCTCGCTCTGGCGCCGCGAGCGCTCACGCTGGGCGTCGGCGACGGCCCTGCGCGCCTCCTCGCGCGCGAAGTCCGCCTCGTCCCTCGCCTCCGCGACCTGATCCTGCGCCGCGACGAGGGCCCCATGCAACGACACCACGTCACCGTCGAGCGCGGCGGCCGCCGCGTCCACTGGCTCTGCGGCGAGCGGGAGCACCGGATGCGTGGTCCGCCCGAGACGGCGCCGCGTGGATGGCTGCGCCCCGAACTCGACCACGAACTGGCCACCCACCTCGAGGTAGGCATGCTTGATCGCGGAGGGGTCCCCATCCCACAGGAACAAGCCGTGCCAAGCACGCGCGGTCCGCCGGACGCTCTCGGCCTCGACCCGGTCGACGCGGTCCTCCACGTGCAGCGCGAGGGTGGCGTCGTCGAGGTGGGCGCCCTGCACGCCGTCCCACCTTCCCTCCACCTCGAGCCGCCCCGGCGCCGCGACGCGGAAGTGGTCCATGACAAAGGTGGCTTGACCGGAGGTGGAGGTGGCCTGCCTGCTGATCGCCATGCAGGGAAATTACCCGATCGGGCCTCCGCCGAAGGCACCGCCGCGGACGGTCGTGTCCCCGAGCGTGAACGAGACGTACCCACCGGCGGTGATCGCCGTGTCCGTCGCCGATCCCACCGGCGACCACGCACCGGACCCGGGCTTGCGGTACGCGGTCAACGTCGAGCCGCGGATGCGCAACCCGGCCGAGTCACCCGCCGCGAACGGGGCGGAGAACGTCGCCATCGAGACGGACGTGGCTCCCCTGACCTTCTTGCGCAGGTCCCACCGGCCGGTCGACGGAGTCACGCGCAGGAAGTAGCACGAGACGTTCGCGGTTCCAAGCGTGTTCAGGCGTCCCGCGAGCTGGAAGAATCCGCCGGCCCGGGGCAGCGTGGGCACCCTGAGGTGCGCGTCCTGGTCGGCCGCGAAGGAGGCGACGCTCCAGCTGGCCGAGCTCGCGCCCGCGCTGCTGCGCGTCGCGCCCGGCGCCGCGATCGTCACCGTGCCGGGATCGACCAGGCCCGGCGTGCGCCAGCTGGCTCCCAGCCCTCCGGCTGCCCGCGCGAAGTCGTCGAGCACCGGTGCGCTCGGAAACGCCGACCCCGCCGGAGCGGTCGGGGTGGCGCTGGCGGTGGCGGAACGCGGCCCTTCGCCCGCGCCGTTCACGGCCGCGACGCGGTAGGCGTACTGGGTGCCGTTGCTGACGGCGGTGTCGTCGTAGGTCGTCACGTCGCCGGTGGTCAGCAGCGTCTCGGCGCCGCCACCGGCGCTCCGGTAGACGTTGTAGCCCGTGATCGGCGACTCGCTCGCCGGCACCGTCCAGGACAGGCGCACGACGCGGTCGCCGGACGTGGCCGACAGCACCGGGGCGGCGGGCGGCACGGGCGCCGACGCGATCGTGCCGCCGCCGAACGCCCCGCCGCGGACCGTCGTGTCGCCCAGCGTGAACGACACGTACCCGCCGGCCCGGATCGACGCGTCAGCCGCCGACCCGACGGGCGCCCAGCTGCCGGACACCGGCTTGCGGTACGCGGTGAGCTTCGATCCGACGACCCGGAGGCCGATCGTGTCCCCCGCCGCGAGCGGGGCGGAGAACGTCCTGATCGAGACCGAGGAGGCGCCGGAGACCCGCTTGCGCAGGTCCCACACCCCCGTCCCGGAGACGCGCAGGAAGTACCCCGAGAGGCTCGACGTCCCGAGCGTGCTGACACGCGCCGCCAGCTGCACGAAGCGGTTCGCCGTCGGCAGGGTCGGGACGGTCAGGAAGACGTCCTGGTCGGCCGCGAAGGAGGCGGCGCTCCACGTCGCCGAGCCCGCGCTCGCGCTGCTCGCCGTCGCGCCGCTCGTCGCGATCGAGACCGTGCCGGGATCCGTCAGGCCCGGCGAGCGCCAGGAATCGCCGAGCGCGCCGGGCGCGCGCGCGAAGCCGTCCAGCAGCGGGGCAGCTGGGAACGCCGGGAGCGGCGTGGACGTCGGCGTCGCAGAGTCGGCCGCCGACTTCGGGCCCTCGCCGACGCGGTTGACGGCCGCCACCCGGTAGGAGTAGCTCGTGCCGTTGGACACCGCGGCGTCCGTGTAGGACGTCACGTTCTCCAGCGTCGTCAGCAGCGTCTCCGCGCCCGCCGTGGTGCCGCGGTAGATCTTGTAGCCCGTGATGGACGCGCCTCCGTCGGACGGCGCCGACCACGAGAGCCCGATGCTCCCGTCGCCCGGCAGCGCCACCAGCGACGGAGCGGCGGGCGCCTGCGCGGGGCCTGCGTGGCACGTGCCGCTGCCGGAGTCGGTGAAGCTGCCGCCGGTGGCGGGCACGAAGCTCCAGTCGTAGCTGCGCTCGTGCAGCGTCATCCGCAGCACGCCCAGGCTCGTGTAGTCCGCGACTTCGAGCGTGTCGAGCTTGCCCGGGGTCACCGGAGGCGTGCCGAGCCCCTCACCGCCGGTGCTCACGAGGAACTGGCGCAGGCCGTTGACCGCATCCGGCGCGCCCGTCGGGTCCTGCGGGGCGTGGCGCTCGTAGTGGTGGTTGCCGTGCCCGTTGAGCACCACGTCGGCGCCCGCCGCGTAGAGCGCCTTCCAGAACGCCGAGCCGGAGGTGTCGTTGCCGAGCCTGCCGGAGTTCCAGCGCGGGTGATGGAAGTACGCGAGGGTGCAGCGGTTCGGGTGCGCCGCGAGGTCGCGCTTGAGCCACGCCTCCTGGGCGCTCCCCACACCGCAGCCGCCGGGCACCTTGGCGCAGTTCGAGTTGAGCGCGATCAGGTGCCAGTCGCCGATGTCGAAGCTGTAGTAGTGGCCGCCGTCGTAGTTCGAGGTGTCGGCGCCGCTCGCCCGGATCCGTCCGGTCACACCCGCGTTCGCGTAGTAGTCGAAGTACCCCTGGGCGGACGGCGTGTCGTACTCGACGTTCCCGATGACCGGGTAGACGACCGCGTTGGCGCGCCCGAACGTCGGCTCGTAGACCGCCTCGAAGTCGGCAAGCCCGCCGTTGGCGTACTGGTTGTCCCCGAGCGGGAGGAAGGCCGTCGGCAGCTGGTCGACGACCAGGTCGGAGACGGCGCGCTGGCGACAGCGGCTCGCCGTGCCGGCGCCGCCGTTGTAGTCCGGGTCGCTCGTTCCGCACCCCAGGTCGCCGACCGCGGTGATGGTCGTCGCGGCGTGCGCCGGCACGCTCGAGCCCAGCCAGACCAGGCTGAGCAACGCGGCCACGAGGAACAGTCGATGGGGTCGGGTGCCGAGCGAACGGCGCGGGAAGTGCTCCATGCGAGAGGACTCTAGATCGCCCGATCCGCAGTGCGCCACTTTCTGTATCTCCGGCGGGACCAGCTCCACGAATGTTCTAGGCTGACCGCCCGTGGCCGCGGCCGACACGTCGAGCGAGCGCATCGCCTTCGTCGGTTTCGGCGCGCTCGGCCAGGCGTTCGCCGGCGGGCTGCGCGACGCAGGCGTCGTCGAGCTGCGCGCGTTCGTCCGCACGCGCGACGACCCCGCCGCGGCCGCTGCGCTCCGCCGGCGGCTGGAAGCGGCGCGCGTGGGAGCCGCTCCGTCGATCGACGCGGCCGTCACCGGGGCCACGATGGTCGTGGCGGCCGTGCCCGCGGCGGCCGCCGCGGCGGTGGCGAGGGCGTGTGCGCGGAGCCTGCGGCGCGATTGCCTCTACGTCGACCCGGCGCCGCTGCCGCCGGCCGAGAAGGCCGCGCTCGCGGCGCTGGTCGAGGGGGCCGGCGGTCAGTACGTGGACGTCGCCGTCCTGGGCACCGTGGCCGTCTCCGGCGCGGCCGTCCCGCTGCTCGCCGCCGGTGGCGGTGCGTCGCGCTGGAGCGCCGCGGTCACCCCGATGGGGTTCAAGGTGACCATCGTCGAGGGCCCGGCCGGACGCGCCACGCTGGTGAAGCTGCTCCGCAGCGTCTACATGAAGGGACGGGACGCGCTGATCCTCGAGATGCTGCTCGCGGCGCGCCACCACGGTGTCGAGGAAGCCGTGCTGACGAGCATCGGGGGCCCCGGCGAGCAGGTGCCGTTCCCGGACCTCGCCGAGCGTGTCATCACCTCGCTGGCCGTCTACGCCGAGCGCCGCGCCGCCGAGCTGGAGGACGCGGCCGATCTCGTCGCGGAGGCGAACGTCGAGCCGCTCGTGACGCACGGCGGCGCGGCCCGGCTCCGCTGGCTGGCGGAGCTCGGGCTGCGCGCGCACTTCGGCGGCGAGCGGCCGAGCGACGTGGACGAGGTCCTCTCCGTCGTCGACGCGCTCGCCCCCCACCGGGGCGGGGACTAGATCAGGTCGAGCGCGCCCCGCTCGAGCAGCGTCACGCTGCCGCGCTGGACCTCGTCGCGTGACCATTCCCCGCTGCCGGCGACCGCGCCCACCAGGTCGTCGAGCGTGCGCCGCCCGTCGGCCGCGCGGAGCAGCTCCAGCTGTGCCGGGGTGAGCCCGAACGGCTCGCTTCCGTAGAGCACCGCGTGCAGGCTCTCGTGCTCGCCGTGAGGCGCGTACTGCCGGCTGACGAAGTCCAGCCGGCGCGACTTGGCGGCCACCATGCCTCCCAGGTCGGCCTGCGCGCCGTTGCCCATGATCGCCACGGTGCGCTCGCGCCGCTCCGCGGTCGACGGATCCTCCCCGAGCGGGTCGTAGTCGAAGTCGTTGACCTTGACGTAGAGGTTCACGGCCCCGGCGGCGTTGCGCCGGAGGTGCCACGTCGTCGAGCCGTAGAACATGACGACGTCCCCCGGCTCGTCGGCGAGCTCGACCTCGCGCGCGTCCTTCAGCACGAGCTCGGGAAGCTCGTCCGGCTGCAGGCTGTTGATCAGCGCCGCCGCCTTGTTGAACGGGTTGAGCTCACGGTGATCGTAGGGATAGAGGACGAGCGTCGACCCCTGCGGGATGTCGATCGAGAAGCCGACCGAGATCTGCGAGGGAAAGCGATCCTTGTGCGCCTGGGGGTTCGGGTTGGCGTTGGCCTCGTAGGCCTGGATGTGGCGCTCCGACAGCGCCATTGTCGGCCGGTTGAGCCCGCACACCTGCGACACGGCATCGAAGATCTGCTCCCGGTAGTCCGTGCCGTCGGGGAAGTCGAACAGCGACTGCTCCTTCTTGCCCTTGATCGCGAACTGATCGAGCTTGGTCGCTTCCAGGTTGCGCTGGCTGAACGCTCGCGCGACTTCGAGGAACTCCGGATCGATGCCGTCCTTGATGTGAACGAAGCCGTGCTCGGCGAACTGCTGCCGGTGGTCGGCCGGATTGAACGAGAAGATCTTCACGGTCACACCGGCTGCTCGACGACGACGCCGCTGCGCTCGAGGATGCCGTCGACCCACGCGTTGTCGAACTCGCCGCGCGCGACCGCGGCGGTGTAGTCCGCCTCCGCCGCCCTGCGCTCGGCGAGGCGCTGGTGCAGGTCGTCCGCGATGTCCCGCGGCACGACGACGACGCCGTTGAGATCGCCGACGATCACGTCGCCCGGATAGACCACGATGCCGCCCGCGGCGACTGGAAAGCCGATCTCGCCGGGGCCGCGATGCATCGGGCCGATGGGCGACACGCCACGCGCGAAGACCGGGAAGTCGCCCAGCGCGCGGATCGCCGGGAGGTCGCGGATCAGCCCGTCGACCACGAACCCGGTGATGCCGCGGTGGCGCGCCTTGCTCGACACGAGGTCGCCGAGCACGGCGGTGAGCGACGACGCGCTGGCGTCGACGACCACGACGTCGCCCGGCTGGGCGATGTCGAGCGCCTTGTGGACCATCAGGTTGTCACCCGGGAACACCTTGACCGTCAAGGCGGGACCGGCGATGCCGAGGTGGGGGTCCGTGAGCGGCTTGATGGCCGTCTCCATGCTGTAGAGCCGGTTCATCAGATCGGAGATCGCGGGCGTCTCGAAGGTCCTGAGACCCGCCACCGTGGCCTCGTCGGGCCGCTCCCAGTCCGCGCGAATGCGAAACCCGGGCCCGGGATGCATCTCCGCGGACTTCGGTTTGCCAACCACCACAACCTCCTTGTTTTCGATCACCAGAGCTGCGACGCATGAGCCACGCGCCGGGCACATCGTAGCCGCGATCGGGGCGTGGAGACGGCGGCTGGACAACTGGACTAGCATCGCCTGCCCCGTGCCCTCCGTGCCCCAGACATCCGCCTGCGCGCCGGCACCGGCCGTGGCGTGAAGCCGCCTCCGGCGATCATCCTCGGGGGCTCGTCCAACGCCGTCTCTGTCGCCCGGAGCCTCGGCGCCGCCGGCGTTCGCGTCCACGCGCTCGGCCGGCCGACGATGCCCGTCCGCTGGTGCCGCCACGTGCACGAGTTCGTGGCTCTCGGTGGCGACGACGTCCAGGGGCAGATGCTCGACTGGCTCGCCGCCGGGCCGGGAGACGGCGTCGTGCTCCCGTGCGACGACGAGGCCCTCGAGCTCGTGGCGCGCCGGCGGACGGAGCTCACGAGCCTCGGCTACGTCGCCGTGGAGGCGGACGACGACGTGCTGCTGGCCATGCTCGACAAAGACGCGACCGCCGCGATCGCGCGCCGGCTGGGCATCGACACCCCGGCGGTGGCGGTGGTCGCCAATCCCGAGGGGCTCGAACCGCTGCTCGGTCAACTCCGCTTCCCCTGCGCGGCCAAGCCGTTGCAGTCGCACCTGTTCGCGCGGCACTTCCCCGGTGTCAAGGCGCTCGTGGCGCGGGACGCTGAAGAAGCCCGGCGCCACGCGCGCACCGCCGCATCGATCGGCGTGCAGGTGATGTTCACCGAGATCATCCCGGGCGACGAGGCGGCGTACTGCTCCTACTACGCCTACCTCGACGAGACCGGCACGCCGTTGCTCCACTTCGCACGGCACAAGCTCCGCCAGTTCCCGGTCGACTTCGGGGTCGCGTGCTACGCGACCAACGACCGGCAGCCCGAAGCCGCGGAGATCGGGCTCAGGTTCTTCCAGGGCGCAGGGCTGCGGGGAATCGGCAACGTCGAGTTCAAGCGCGACGCGCGCGACGGCCGGCTCAAGCTCATCGAGTGCAACGCCCGCTTCACCGCAGCGGACCGCCACCTCCGCCTCTGCGGACTCGACCTGCCGTTGTTCGTCTACAACCGGCTCGTGGGACGACCGCTCCCGCCGATGCAGACCCTGCGCTACGGCGTCCGCCTGTGGCATCCGGTCCAGGACACGCGCGCGTTCCTCGTCCAGCGCCGGCGAGGCGAGATGACCGCGCGCCGATGGCTGCGCACGCTCGCGCACCGCCAGCACTTCCCCGTCGCCGACCCGCGCGACCCGATGCCCACGATCGGGTACCACGTCCACGCGGCGATGCGCGCCGCCCGGCGGCGCGGCACGCGCTGACGGTCAGCCCCGGCGAGCGATCGCGGGGTTCGCCTGGTCCACCTCGGAGAGCAGGGTGCCCAGGATCGGGACGAGCACGGCCGTGCCCTGCTCCGGGTTGCTGATGTCGTAGTGATAGTGCAGTCCAGGGGTTGCGTTCACTTCGAGCACCACGCCGCCTGTCTCGGTCAGCGACCGGCGGTGATCGCCGGTGATCACGTCGACGCCGGCGAGCCGGACGCCGATCAGCTCAGCCGCGCGCGCCGCATCGGCGACGAGCTGCTCGCCGACCTCGTGCGTGACGCTCTCGTTGTCCTTGGGGCCGTTCGCGTTCACCACCGTCTTGACGAGCACCGCAGCACCCTGCGGCGGCACCGACCGGAGGCTGAGGTTCGCGGCCTTGAGTGTGAACACGGCGTCGAGATCCGCGGTCAGCAGCCATGGCCGTCCACCGTTGGCGGCGGCGAAGCGCCGCCGGTTCTCCTCGGCGATCAGCTCGCCGACCGTCGAGCGCCCGTCGCCGGTGACACATGGCGATCGGCGGCGGATGACGTCGAGCAGGCGCCCGTCGAGGAAGAGGAACCGATAGTTGTCCCCGGGAACCTGGCGCTCGATCATGAGGCGATCCGACTGCCGCCGTGCGCGTAGCCGCGCACGGCGCAGCTGGGACGGCGAGCGGATCCCGCTCGTCGTCATCGATCCGCCCATCATGTCGACGGGCTTGACCACGCAGGGCGTGTCCTGCTCATCCAGGAACGCGAGCGCCGGCGCGAGGTCGTCGGCGTCGAAGCTCAGGTGGCGGGGCACCGGGATCCCGGCGGCGGCGAGCAGCTCGTGCACCAGCGGCTTGTCGAGCGCCAGCTGCATCGTCACGACGTCGTCGAGCGGCACCCAGTGGTTCCAGACGACGGTTCGTGCGCCGGACTTGCGCAGCTCCACGAAGCCCCGGCCCAGATCGATCGTCTCGGCGTCGAGCTCGCGCGCCGCGGCGCTCCACAGCTCGAGGTAGCCGGGCCGACCTGCGTCGCCGGGCAGCTTCGACCACGCGAGCTGCTCGAGGCCGCGCCGCCACGCGTACCTCGGACCGGTCGAGCGGACCAGGTCGAGACGCGGAGCGATCCGCTGACCGAGACCGCCCGCCTGCCCGAGGGCGTCGAACAGCGCACTGACTCTGAACTGGCGGTGTCTGGAAATGGCGCGGAGGGTTCCTGGCAAGGCGGCGCGGCCGGGTCGACCAACGGACGAGCGGCTCACGTTGTGAACTGTAACGATAGGCGCCGGAGTGGGTCCGACCATGAACGGGACGTGAGGCAGTCTGTGAGCAGGCTCGATCGAGGCACGCGCAGCCTGGTGCTGGGCTACCACGCCGTGAGCGAGGCCTGGCCCGCGCCGCTGTCGGTCACCCCCGCAGCACTGCGGCGCCAGCTCGAGCTGCTGCTGTCCCGCGGATGGACGGCCACCACCTTCACGGAAGCGGTCCTGCATCCGCCTGCGGCGAGGACGTTCGCGGTGACGTTCGACGACGGCTTCGACTCCGTGCGCCGCCACGCCGCGCCGTTGCTGGCCGAGCTGGCCATCCCGGGCACGCTCTTCGTGCCCACGGACTGGCCCGGCCGGAGCCTGCGCTGGCCGGGCGTCGAGCACTGGGCCGCCACCCCCTTCGCGGACGAGCTGGAGGCGATGACCTGGGACGACGTCCGCGCGCTGGCGGCGGACGGCTGGGAGATCGGAGCGCATACGTGCTCGCACCCTCACCTCTCGCAACTCGACGACGACGCCATCGGCCGCGAGCTGACCGAGTCGCGGGCGGTCTGCGAGCGCGAGCTAGGACGGGCGTGCCGCTCGATCGCGTACCCGTTCGGAGACGCCGACGAGCGTGTCCGCGCCGCCGCGCCGGCGGCCGGCTACGAGGCGGGCGCCGGCTTGGGAGCTGCGGTCCCGGTGCCGAGCCGCTACGAATGGCCGCGCGTGGGCATCTGGCACGGCGAGTCCCATTCGCGCTTCCGGCTCAAGGTCTCACCCGTGACCTCCCAGCTCGGCGTGTGGAGGCGGCTCCGGGCTATAGAAGCCGCCGCCCGGCCGACGCGGGCCCGCCACCGCGGCTAGCAGGGATCCGACGCGGCGCCGAGGAAGCGAGCCGTACGCCGGAGCTCGGCCTCCATGCTGTGCGCCCGCACCCGCTGCAGCCCGGCTTGCACGAGCCCGGCGCGAAGACGCTCGTCGCCGGCGAGCGCGCGCAAGTGGGCGGCGGGTGCGTCGGGGTCGCCCGGCGGCACGAGCAGCACGGCGTCCCCGCCCGCCTCCGCAACGCTGCCGACGGCGGTCGCGACGACAGGCAGCCGCGCGGCGAACGCCTCGAAGAGCACCTGCGGCAGCCCCTCGGTCCAGGAGACGTGCAGCAGCGCGTGCGCGTCGCGGTACGCCTCGCGGAGTCCCCCGTCGAGCGGCAGGTAGCCGCGCAGGTCGGCCGCGCCGGCCAGGCCGAGGGCGGCCAGCCGCTCGCGCAGGGCCGCCTCGAGCGGCCCTTCCCCGCAGACGACCAGCCGCCAGCGCGGATCGGTGGCGCGCAACCGGGCCAGCACGTCGGCGAGGAGCAGCGGGTTCTTCTCCTCCTCGAGGCGGCCGACGCTGAGCACGCGCAGCTCGCCGCCGTCCCAGCGGCGCTCGGCGGCCGGCGCGTCGAGCTCACGCTCGGGCACCAGCGACACGGCGAGCGGCAGGACGGCACGTCCGCGGCGATAGCGGCCCGCGAGCGCCGGCCCGACGACGACGATGGGCAG
>Ga0136615_10000503_pt1 | contig 17781 bp, 13 predicted proteins | sample AntDrymUQ2882206_2_FD_106647 | JGI IMG/M metagenome (GOLD analysis project Ga0136615, IMG submission 106647) | Polar desert sand microbial communities from Dry Valleys, Antarctica - metaG UQ288 (22.06) | ecosystem: Environmental > Terrestrial > Soil > Desert | place: Antarctica: Dry Valley...
CCCACGGGCGACCTCGATCACGTCGGCGCCCAGCTCCTCCGAGACGTTGGCGATCTCGTTGATGAACGAGATCTTGGTCGCGAGGAAGGCGTTGGAGGCGAGCTTGATCATCTCGGCGCTGGCGACGTCGGTGCGCACCAGCTCGCCGCCGAGCGGCTCATACAGGCTCGCCACGGCGTCCGCCGCCCACTCGTCGCCGGCGTCCGCGCCGATCACGACCCGGTCGGGGTGCAGGAAGTCGTCGACCGCCGAGCCCTCCTTGAGGAACTCGGGGTTGGAGACGTAACCCAACCCTTCGCGGCGGCGCTGGATCGACCGACCGGTGCCGACAGGCACGGTGCTCTTCATGACGATCGCGTGATCGGCCGAGTCACCGAGCTCCTCGAGGACGGCCTCGACGCTCGACAGGTCCGCATCGCCGGAGTAGGTCGGCGGCGTGCCGACGCAGCAGAACAACAGCCGCGCGTTCTCGAGCACCTCGGTCATCGAGGTGGTGAACGTCAGCCGCTCGGTGTTGCGCGCCAACAGCTCCGGCAGGCCCGGCTCGTGGATCGGGACCTCTCCGCGCGTCAGCGACTCGACCTTCTCGGCCAGGATGTCCTGCGCGACGACCTGATGACCGAGCTCCGCGAAGCAGGCTGCCGTGCAGAGGCCGACCCACCCGACGCCGATGACGCCTACGGGCTCGGGAGTAGATGGTCTCTTAGCCATGGAGGCCGGAGAGAGTAGCGGCGACTACGGCAGGCGCGTCGAGCGAGCGATCGCGAGCATCTGGCGCTCGGTGAGCGTCTGGAGCAGCGTGTTTGAGACCCAGTAGACGGCCTTCGACGTGCGCCAGGCCACCAGACGGACGCGGTCGCCGTCGTAGTGGACCTCGAACGTCCGCCCGCCCATGCGGCGCGTCTCGGCCGGGCTGGCGAGGATCGGTGGCTTCTTCCACGTCGTGCCCTGGATCCCGTAGTACTCGCCCACGAGCCCGCGCTTGACGACCATCCGGTAGCTCGTCTTGAACTTCCCGTCGGGCGTCCTGATCTTGTAGAACCGCGGCGGGCCGCCGAACAGCGAGGCCTTGACGCGCACCGTGGGGTAGTAGACGGGCAGTCGCTTGCCGGCGCCCTGCTGGATTGCCTGCAACGCCTGGTCCTTGCCCTCGATCGGCGCCTTCTCCAGGCCGCCGTCGGGGTCTGCACCGCGCCCGAGCCCGCCACCACCCTTGCCCTTCGGGCGCAGCTCGCCACGTGGGCCCTCCGTGTCCTCGACGCCGAGGAACTGGGCGGCGAACTTCTTCACCTTCGCGTCGCTGGCGACCACGTAGCTCGGCGTCCCTGTCGATTCGTCGCCACCGGTGATCTGGCCCTCGAAGTGGACCTCGCGGATCGGTTGGTCGACGGAGAAGACCGCCAGCTTGAGCAGCCGCAGGATGCCCCCGCGCGTCTTGAGCTCCGAGTCCGAGGTCGTGTACCTGCCGAAGATCTTGATCAGCTTGTCGCGGTCGTCGACGAGCGCGCCGACGCCGACCTGCTGCTTGGCCTCGCGCAGCAGGTCCTGCTGGCGGGCCGAACGGACGAGGTCGTTGTCCTCGTGGCGAAAGCGAGCGTACTCCAGCGCCTCCTCACCGCAGAGGCGCTGGTAGCCCTGCCGGACGTCGATGTACGAGAACTGCGGGCTGTCGTTGAAGTAGCGGCGATCGATGTCGGCGTAGATGCAGCCGATCGCGTCGACCGCTGCCCGGAAGCCCTCAAAGTCGACGTTGACGACGTGGTTGATCTGCAGGCCGGTCAGCCGCTTGACGGTCCTGAGCGTCAGCCGCGGACCTCCGAGCTCGTATGCCTCGTTGATTTTCGCCGTGCCGCGACCGGGGATCTCGACCTTGAGGTCGCGCGGCAGCGACATCAGCGCGGTCGCCCTGCGCTCGGGATCGAGCCGCACCAGCAGGATCGTGTCTGACCGCGCACCGCTGCCGGCACTCCCGTCCGTCGCGCCCTTGGGGCGCCTGTCGGAGCCGAGCAGCATGATCGTCTGCGGCTTGCCCGGATCGGTCTTGGCGAGATCGCCGCCGAGCTTGAGGTCGGGGTTCGGGCTGAGCGCGTTGACGACCCTGTCGACCTCGCGAAAGGTGGCGACCGACGCGGCGGAGGCGGTTGCGAAGACGATCAGCACCGCGCCCGCCAGGAACCGCGTCCAGAGCCGCGGGCGCGGAATGTCGTCAAAGGACGGGCTCATGCGATTCGCAGCTTGCGCCCGTGCATCCGCTTGGGGACCAGCTCGACGAACTCCGCGAGCACTCGCCGATACTGCACGAGCGACTCGATCGACACCCATTCATCGGGACCGTGGTGGCCGTCACCGGTGGGGCCGAACTCGACACCGCTCACCCCGGCGTTCAGGAACGAGATCACGTCGGACGTGCCGTCGCGGCCAATCGCGATGCTCTCCTTCAACGGGGTCACATTCGACACCGCTTCCGCGAGTACCTGCACGTAGGGATCCTCGCGTGGCACCACGATCGGATCGCGCTGGAAGAACTGGGTGACCTCGTCGCCCGAGCATTCGCGGACGGACTCGATGATCGCGACCGGGTCCTGTCCCGGCAGGTAGCGGATGTCGAGATCCATCCGGCAGAGATCGGGAACACGGTTCAGCACGTCGCCGCCGGAGATGCGCCCGAGGCTGACCGACGGGCGGTCGAACAGCTCCGAGGACTCGCGCGTGAACGGCAGCGCCTCGACCGAGCGGAACACGTCGACCGCCTTGACGACGGCGTTGTCGCCTTTCCACGGCGTCGAGCCGTGGGCAGAGCGGCCGCGGATGTGCAGCCGCAGCGCGAGCACGCCCTTGGCCTGGACCCCGATGCGGAGGTTGGTCGGCTCGCCCGTGATCGCGAAGTCCCCGGCGTAGCCACGATCGACGACGAAGTCCGAGCCGCGCGGGCCCTCTGCGTCGGACTCCTCGTCCGAGACGCAGACGAAGTGCACGCGCACCTCCCGCTGCTCAGCGAGGTCGCGGACCGCGCATAGCATCGCGGCCAGGCCGCCCTTCATGTCGTACGCACCGCGCCCGTAGAGGCGGTCACCCACGATTCTGGGCTGGAACAGGTTCGGATGGGCCGGCACGACATCGAGATGGCCGTGGAGGGTGACCGTCGGGCCCGAAGCGGCCCCAACGGTCGCCGCCAACACCGGCAGGCCGTTGTGAGTCTCGCCTTTCACCTGCACGTCGCGCGCTTCAAGCCACCCGTATACGAAGGCGGCGGCCGCCTTCGTGCCCTCGAGGGTGGACGTGTCATAGGTGATCAGGCGCTCGGTGAGAGCGCGTTCATCCACGGGGAGAGGGTATCGGAGGGACTGGCAGCCGGTGGGGGGAGGGCACGTACTGGCTGGCTCCGGCACGGGCAGGGCACCGACGGACCGGCGGACCCCGGGGGGACGAATAGACACATCGTCCTCCACCGTGTCCGGCTCACCTCCGCCGACATCACCCGGAGCTCGAGGAGCTGTTGCTGGCACTCTGCCGCGGGGCCGGTTTGCCCGCCCCGCGCGTCAACGGTCGCGTGGGAGATCCGGAGGTCGACTTCCTGTGGCCCGCAAACCAGCTCGTCGTCGAGACCGACGGATTTCAGGCACACCGGTCGCGCGCTGCCTTTGAGCGCGATCGCGCACGGGACGTCGTGCTCGAATCCGCCGGCTACCGAGTGCGCCGGTTCACCCACCGCCAGCTCACCGAGCAGGCAGGCTGGATCGTCGCCGCCATCCGCGCCGGCTCAGTGAAACCGTCCGATGACGCCCGCGATCGCGTGGGCGAGCTTCACGAGGTCCTGCACCCGTACCTGCTCGTCGACGGCGTGGGCGCGTTCGAGGCCGCGAGTGCCGGCCATGACACAGGGGATGCCGCGCTCGCAGAAGAGCCGCATGTCTGCACCGTAGGAGACGCCGACCGCCCGCGCCGCGTGGCCCGTCGCCTGGGAGTAGGCCTCCCGCACGAGCGCGACGAACGGATCGGCCGGGTCGGTCCGCCCGGGTGCGAAACGGGCGCCCTCGAAGCACAGCTCGACGGGGTGCCCGGCGAGGGCGGCGCGCAGGCCGTCGGCCGCCGCTTCCAGCGTCTGGCCGATCGGCACCCCGACCCGGCCCTCGAAGGTCGCGCGGTCGGGCACCGAGCTCGACCAGGCGCCGCTTTGCAGGCGCCCGACCGAGAGTGGGTAGGGCAGCTCAAGCGGCGCCATCAATGGATCGGTCACCTGAGCGTTGACCCGCCGTTCGTGCGCCGCCAGCTCGGCGTGGACCTCGAGATACGCGTCGATCGCCGACCGTCCCTCGAGCCGCACCGCAGCATGGGCCGCGCGGCCCCCGACCTCACCCGAGAATGTCAGCGCACCGGCCTGGGCGCAGACCACGTCGAAGCCGGTCGGCTCGGGGATCAGACAGGCGTCGAAGCGCGCATCCCGCTCGAGCGCGGCGAACGTGCCCAGGCCGCCGTCCTCCTCGGAGGCGACCACCATCAGAACGGTCTCGCAGCGCGCGTGCGGACCGGCGGCGGCCAGCGCGTGCAACGCCGAGACGACCGCCGCCTTCATGTCGACGGCACCGCGTCCGTGCAGTCGGCCGTCGACGATCGCGCCCGACCACGGGCCGTGCTTCCACGGCTGGGTGCCGGGCGCGACGACGTCGATGTGCCCGTTGAGGCACAGGCGGCGTCCCGCGCCCGCACCGGGGACCGTGACCGTCAGGCCGTACAGCGCGGCGCGCGGGACCTCTTGGCCGGGATGGCCGGGGCGCCCTGCGAGGGCTCGGGGGTCGTGTCGGTCCAGGCGTAGCTCCAGGCCCAGCTCGGCCGCGATCTCGCCCAGCCGCTCGAGCGCCGCGCGCTCGTCGCCGGTGACGCTAGGCACCTGCACGACGGCGGCCGCGTCACGCGCGAGGGCGTCGGCGTCGATGGGCACCGGCTCAGCCTCAGCGCGGCGTGGGCGTCCAGGCACGTCGCGGCGCCCGCTTGCGCGCCCGCACCCGCTGCTCGCGAACGTCGGGAGGTGCCGATGATGCGGCCACCTCGACGGCCCGATCGACCTCCAGGGCGAGCTCCCGGCGGAAGACGGCCGGGTCGAACCTGTTCGCGTTCTCCACGCAGGCCCGTGGCTCGATGGCAGCGGTGTCGAACGAGCCGACCGCGGCGGCCAGCTCCTCTGCCCCGCCTTCCCAGAAGCAGCCCGTGACGCCGTCGACGACGGTCTCCAATGCGCCACCGCCCCGGCGCGCGATCACCGGACGGCCAGCCGCCTGTGCCTCGACCGCCGCGATGCCGAACTCCTCGACGGCGGTGAGCACGAACGCGCGTGCGGTCGCCAACAGCCGTGCCGCGTGGCGATCGTCCACGCGTCCCGCGAAGCGGATGTTGGCGGCCGCCGACCGGCGCAGCCGGCGGCGGTCGGGCCCGTCGCCGATGACGACCAGCGGCAGCCCGAGCCGGTTGAAGGCCTCGACCGCGGCATCGATCCGTTTGTGGGAGACGAGCTCGGACAGCACGACGTAGTGGTCGCCGGGCTCGGCGACCGAGAAGCGCGACAGCTCGACCGGAGGATGGACGATCCGCGATTCGCGGCTCAGGTAGCTCTTGATGCGCGACTGGGTGGTGCGCGAGTTGGTCAGGTAGCGGTCGACGCGCTGGGCGGCGATCCAGTCCCACTCCCGCCAGCGACGGAAGAAGCCGCGCAGGGCGGCGCGGGTGATCGGGTCGGCGCGCTCGGCGATCGCGCGGTGGCGTTCGTTCCAGGCGTAGCGGAACGGGTTGTGGCAGTAGGAGACGTGCACGGCCTGCTCGTCACAGAGGACGGCGTGGGCCCATGCGCTCGAGCTCGACACGACGACGTCGTAGCCCGAGAGGTCGAACGACTCGACGGCGGCGGGGTACAGCGGCAGGAGCGCGCGGAAGGTTCGGTGGCTCGGGCGCAGCCGCTGCAGGAAGGAGGTCTGGACGTTGCGGTGCGCGAAGCGCCCCTCGGTGCCCTGCTCGTCGTAGACGGGCGTGAAGATGTCGGCGTCGGGATAGAGGTCGCACATCTCCAGGAAGACGCGATCCGCCCCCCGGAGGCTGACCAGGAAGTCGTGCACGAGCGCTACGCGCCGCGCCGGTGATGGTTGTCCGACTCCCCCGTTCACGAGTCGGCCAGTCTACGTACAGCCATCTACGGCGCGTCGCTCAGTCCGGTTGCGCGCGCGGCGCGGCGCGCGGCGCGGCCAACGGCCCACCCCGCCCGCCGGACGACCTCGCGCGGCCCGTGACGGTCGAGCAGATCCGCTGCGATCAGGGCCTGCTGGCCCGTCGTGGTGGCCAGCGCGGCCGCGGGGCGGCGCGCGGGCGGCGGCGGATCGGCGCAGTAGCGCCGCAGCGGCTCGACGACCCGCGACCAGCGCAGCTCCCGCGCCGTGGCGCGGGCGGCTGCGGCGACGCGGGCGTGACGCTCGTCGTCGTCGAGCAGCACCGCGCAGGCGGCAGCGAAGGCATCGACGTCGTGCGCGGCCACCGCCGCGCCCAGCCCGCGCTGTTCGACCAGCTCACCGAGCGCGTCGCCGCGCGTGGTGACCGTCGGCAGGCCCGCCCAGAAGTAGTCCATCAGCCGCGTGCGGAACGCGAAGCGGGTCTCGAGATGATCGGGATGGGCGCTGACGCCGATGTCCGCCGCCAGCAGTCCGTTGGCGCGCTCGCGGTACGGAACCCAGCCAGGGTTGATGTGCACGGCGCGGTCGAGCAGTCCGAGGCGGTCCGCTTCCGCGACGGCGCTATCGGCGGTCGAGGCGCCCTCTGCGGTGACGGGCCGACCGGTACCGAGGAAGACGAGGTGGACGTCGTCCCGCTCAGACCGAAGCGTCTCCATCGCCCGGATCGGTGTCAGCGGATCGAGCCAGCGCCAGACGCCGCCGCCCCAGACCAGGGTCCGGTCGCCGGTGGGGATACCCTCCCATCGGGGCCGCGCGAGCGACTCGGGCGGGGCATCGGGCACGCCGAAGGGCACGACGTCGATCAACGACCGCAGGCTGGGATCGTCGCGGTAGCGGCGGGTGTCCAGCAGACCTCGGAAGGCCATCCCCCCCAGCCACAGGTCGCGCTGGCGTTCACTCGCGCAGATCACGTAGTCGGCGGCCGTCAAGCCCGCCAACACGCCAAGCGTCGCGATCCGCTGTGCCCGTCGCGCCACCGTCGGGGACTCGTGCGCGGCCGCCTCGAGCACCTCGACGACGATCGGGTTGTACAGGTCGAACACGAGCCGCGCCGAGGAGCGCATGGCGCGCCGCAGGAGCTGTGCCGGCAGGCGCTGGGCGATCACGACATCGTGCCGCTCGACCGCCGTACCGAGCGCCTCGAAATCTGCCATGCCCGCCTCGAGGAGCCGAAAGCCGTCATCGGGCCAGAGCTCGCTCGGTCCCGGAGCCACGAGCGTCACGGGACAGTCGGGGGCAAGGGCGCGTGCCAGCTCGTACGCGCGAATCGCGGGGCCCGCCATCACCGCGCCGACAGGCTCGGGCGAGATCACCAGCACGCTCGCGCCGGAGCTCATCGGTCCAGTCCCGCGTTGACCAGCTCCCGGGCCCGTGGGCTGAACGCGAGCAGCAGCCCGCCATAGAGGGCGACGGCCAGCGGCGCTAGCAACACGAGCGCGTCGAAGGGCAACGCCAGCAGGACGGCGGCCGCGATCCCCGCTGCGCCCGCTGCGGGCACGAGCACGCCGACGCGCGGCGTGAAGTCGAGGTGGCGGCGCGAGAGCCAAAGGCCGCCGGCGAGCACGATGATCTCGGTGAAGACGGTCACGGTTGCGGCCCCGACGATGCCATGTGCCGGCACCACCACGAGGTTGAGGCCGACGTTGGCCGTCAGGCCGACCACGTTCAGCCACAGCGCCCTGCGCTGGCGGTCGGTCGCGATCAGGCCGAAGCCGAGCACACCGTTGACGAATGCGAGCGCACCTGCGAACAGCAGGATCCGCAGCGGATCGGCGGCATCGGCGAAGTCGGCGCCGGCGGCGAGGTCGACCACCTGGGGCGCCACGACGGCGCCACAGATCGCCAGTGGCGTGCCGAGCATCAGGAACGCGTCCCAGGCCGTCTGCAGCGTCCTGCGCAGGCCGGCGACGTCGGCGCCGGCCTGACGCGACATGAGCGGAAAGACCGACGTCAAGAACGCCGTCCCCGCCAGCGAGGTGACCTCCAGGATCCGATACGCCAGCGCGTAGGCGCCCACCTCGTCGAAGTCACGGTAGGCGGAGATGATGATCGTGTCGGCCCTGACGTAGATCTCGTTCAACGCCAACGCCAGGCCGACCGGCAGGCTCGCGCCGATCAGTGAGCGCCAGGTGCCGGTCGCGGCGCGGAACGCGATTGGCGCGAGCGGGCGCGTCAGCCTCCAGGTGACCAGCAGCGTCACGGCCGCCCCCACCCCGCCCGCGCCGACGGCCGCGTAGAAGCCGAGGTCGAGCAGGACGACGGCGATCACGGCGGCGAACGAGGCGACGCGGCCGACGACCTCCGCGATCGCAGCGCGAGCCATGCGCAGCTCCGTCTGGAGCACCGCGGTCGCCGTCGAGGTCAGTCCGCCGAACAGCAGCGGCACGCCAGCGATCACGATCGCCAGCTGGACCTTGGGCTCATACGGCAACACGAAGGACCCCAGTCCGGCGAGCGCGATCACGGCGAGCGAGAGCAGCATCCGCAGCGTGAGCGCGTTGCCGACCAGCTCGGCGGTGCGCTCGGGGTGGCGCGCCGACTCGCGCACGACGATCGTGGTCAGTCCGGCATCCGCGAACACGCCAAACAGCTGCATGACGCTCAACGCGAGGCCGTAGCGCCCGTAGTCCGAGGGACCCAGGTAGCGGGTGAGGACCGCGATCGAGCCCGCCGCGACGAGCAGCACGGCGGCCTTGCCGGCCAGCTGGGCGGTTGTGTTGGCGGCGACCCGGCGGGCGAGCCGGGTGCGCGCGGGCGAGTCGGCCATCCGGGTCAAGATATTGTCAGCGCGTGCGGCCCAGCCGACCGCTCCTCGACGGCGCCCTCCTGTTCGGTGGGGCGTTGATCGCGGGCTTCGCCGCTCTGCGCGGGATCAATCCGCACGACGAGGGCCTGATGTTGGCCGCCGCCGACCGCATCGCGCGCGGGGAGCTGCCCTGGCGTGACTTCTGGTGGAACTACGGCCCGGCGGAGCCCTACGCGCTCGCTGGCCTGCAGGAGCTGTTCGGTCGGTCGCTGCTGGTCTGGCGCGTGGCCCACGTCGCGCTCGCCGCCGTCGCCGGGCTGATGGCCCACATCCTCGTGCGGCGCGAGGCGCCGTTGCCCTACGCGCTCACGGCGTGGGCGTGCGTGGTCGCCGCGCTGTCGTTCCCGCTGATTCCCAACCCGCTGACGCCGGCGATCACGCTCGCGCTCGCGACGTTGCTGATCGCCCCGCGCAGACCGGTCGCCGCGGGCGCGCTCGCCGGCCTCGCCGTCGCGTTCCGGCTCGACGTCGGACTGGCGGCTGTGGCGTCCGGGGTGCTCGCGGCGACACAGGGCCGTTCCGCCGCGCGGACCCCACGCCGGACGGCGCCGCAACGCAAGGGTGGGCGGGAGGCGGGCAAGCCCAGGGCCGACCTGCGGGCGGGAGCGCGGACCCTCGCGGCCGCCGTGGCCGTGGCGGCTCTGGCCGTCGGGCCGGTCGCGATCGCCGCCGGGATGGACCGCTGGGCGGACCAGACGATCGGCTTCGCGCTGTGGGAGCAGTCACTTCAGCGCCTGCCCCTGCCGCTCGACGGTGACGGGACGGGAGATCTCAACAAGAGCTTCGAGCACCTCTTCCCCACGCTGTCGCTGCTGGCCTTCGCGCTTGTGCTGGCGGTCACCGCTGTGCGGTGGGCGCGTCGGCGCTGGCGGCTGCAGGGCCTCGCACTATCAGCCCTTCCGTTGAGCGCCGCGGGCGCGCTCTACGTGCTAGCCCGCGCAGACGACTTCCATGTCTCCCTGCTTCAGGCGACGCTGCCGCTGGTCGCGGCCCCGCTGTTGGCGCGCGAGCGCGGACGCAACCCGCGGTCGCTGGTCGCGATCGGAGCGCTCGGCCTCGCACTGTTGCTCCCGCTGCTCTACTCGATCGATCGCAAGGCCCAACAGGCGCTGCGACCGCCGCCGCTTGCCCCGATCGACGTCGACGTCGCTGACGGCGTGCGGACCGAGCCCCGGGACGCGCGTGCCCTGGGCCGGCTGGTGCCGTTCGTGCGCGCCCGCGTCGCCCCGGGACGGCCGGTGTTCATCGCCAACCCGCGGCACGACCTGGTGCGCGTCGGCGATCCGCTGCTGTCGGTGCTGATCGGTCGCCGCAACCCAACTCGCTACCTGGTCATGCAGCCGGGCGTGCTGACCAGACGCGACGTCCAGCGCGAGATCGTCGGCGACCTGCGCCGGTCGCGGACCTCGACGGTCGTGCGCTGGCGCTCGCCGGTCGCCGACGAGCGCGAGCCCAACGGCGCCGGACGCTCAAGCGGAGTGCGCGTTCTCGACCGATTCCTGCGCCGTTCCTACCGCCCCCTGCGGCGCTTCGGGGACTACGACGTGCTGACGTTGAGACGCAGCGGTCCGCTGCGATGATGGCGGCGATGGCCACCCGAATCGCCACCGCCCTGGTCGCGCTCGCCGTCGTTGCCGCGCTCGGGCTCGGGCTGCGCGACGCCCGACTCGAGCAGCAGGGCACAGAGGCGGCGCAGTCCGACGGCGTGGTCGAGGATCCGCGGCTCGCGCGGGAAGCGGACCGCAAGCTGCGCGAAGCCGGTCTGCTCAACCCAGGCACCGATCATGACCTCGCCCGTGGCGGGCTCCTCTTCCGGGTGGGACGGCGAGAAGAGGGGATCCGCCTGACGCGGGACGTCGTCCGCCGCGAGCCCGAGAACCTCCCCGGCTGGAGCGTCCTGCGGCTGATGGCTGCTCAGACCGGAGAGATCGAGCTCGAACGTACCGCGGGTCGTCGCCTCCGGGAGCTGCTCAGTCCCGACGACCGGGGCTAGCCGGTCCGGCGGCGGACTCGGATCACGCAGTTCCAGGTCACGAGCTCACGCAGACCTGCAATCCGGCAGACGAACGCCAGACGGGGCCAGTAGCGCGGCTCGACGCGTTCGATGTCGAAAGCCCCCAGCGCCTCGACGTAGCGCAGGGTCGGCCCGATGTGAACGGCCCACAGGCCGGCGCCGTAGGGATTCTTGCGCGGCGGCCCGTGCCGGCGCTCGTACAGACGCGGACCGCGTTCGGGACCGAGAAAGTGGTACGGGCTCATGTTGTGCCCGCCCCACGGCGAGTACCAGTTCGTCCAGGAGATGTAGCCCCAGCCGCCGGGTTTGAGGACGCGGGCGATCTCGGCGATCACGGCGTTCGCGTCGGGAGTGTGCTCGAGCAGGTTCGAGCAGAAGACTCCGTCGACGCTCGCACCCTCGATCGGAAGGTCCTGAGCATCCGCGACGAGCGCTCCCGCTGGTGGCTGCCCCGCGTAGGACATCTCGTCGAGGTCGTTGTCGACGGGGACGACCTCGGCGCCCTGGGCACGCAGCGCCTCGCTGTAGAACCCCGGACCGCAGCCAAGGTCGAGCACGGACTGGCCGTTCAGAGGGCCATAGCGGCGCTCGAGATCATCGGCCGCCTCCGCGGCGAGCAGCCGGTAGAACGGCTGCGGATCCTCCTGCTCGCGGCGGAACAGACGCCAGAGCATGAGCACACGACGTAGGCCGGTGGGCCGCTCGATCGGCGTCGGCTCGGTGAGGGTGGACTCCGCCATCTCTCCCGCACCCTACGTGGCTGATTTCACGGCCGCGTACATGCGGCGCCAGTAAAATCCCGAGCCCGAGCGCGGCCCCTGCGCGACGGTCGCCGCTGACGCCATCGCCGCGAGCATGCACACGAGCAGGATCGCGATCAGGCTGACGGCCGGCATCTCCCAGTCCCAGTCCAGTCCGGCGTGCACAGCCCAGGCCACAAGTCCCGCGATCGGGCCCGCGGCGGCCACCGACGACGCCTTCAGGGCCGCCATCGCGACCAGGACGAAGCCGGCGAGCATCGCCGCAAGCGCGAGCAGGCCGATGATGCCGAGCTCGGCCGCCGTCTCGAGGTAGAGCGAGTGCGCGTCGCTCGCCGGTGCCGAGCGCTTTGGCTGCTCGCGTCGCCACTCGACCTCGAAGCCACGTGCGCCCTGTCCGTACAGAGGCGAGTCGGCGAATGCCCCGAGCGCGACGCGCCAGTAGGCGTAGCGCTCGCTTTCGACCGAGCGCAACCGCTGCGCCGTCGCGCCCTGAGCGGGATCGTCGGCCACGTGGTCTCCCCCGATCCAGGCGAAGCCCGCCAGCCCGCCGCCGACGAGGACTACTGCGAGCGCCAATGCCACGCCAAGCTTCGGCCTAGCTGAGCGCCGCCCCGCGGATGGCGTCGGCGCGGCTCCGCCGCGCCCGAGCGCTAGATAGGCCCCCCCGATTCCGGCCACACCCGCACCGATCAGCGCCAGGCCGACGAGGCCCTGCACGGTGTCCGGGCCGTTGCGGGGATCGGCGACGGCGGGCAGGAATGCGACCGCGAGCGCTCCGACCGTCCCGCCCGCGAGCGCGAGAACCGGCCCACGCAGGACTGCTCGTGTCCCGTCCGCAAGCAGCGCGAGGACGGTAAGCCCGGTGACGGCCGCCAGCAGTCCGCCACGGGAGAACGTCAGGTAGAGCCCGGCGCCGAGAGGAACGCAGGCGCCCGCCGCGGCCACCGGTCCCCAGCGGCCGCCAGCTTCCGGGTCGCGCTGACGCGCGGCGAGGCTGGCGCATAGGACCAGTCCGAGCGCCGCGACCGCGCCGACGGCGTTCCAGTAGGTCAGCGGCTGATCGAGCCGCCCGAGCGCCTGGTCTCCTAGCTCGGGATCGACGATTCCCGGTAGCAACCGTCCCAGCAGGCCGTAGCCGATCACGGCGACCGCACCGGCCGCGAGCAGTGGCTCCGCCAGGCCGGTGGCGTGCGGCGCACGGAAGAGAGCCAGCGCCAGGACCAGGACGCCCAGGTAAAGCGCGACTCGCTGAGCATCGTCGAGCGCTCCGTCGGCCAGCGGCGCCCACGCAATCGAGGCGGCGGTCCAGATCGCGAGGCCGCCGAGCCCGGTGACGACCAGCGTCTCGCCGGTACCGCGCGGGGTCAGCGAGACGCCGGCGAGTGCGAGGGCGGCGATTGCCAGCCAGGCCACGATCCCCGCGACCAGCCGCGGCTGGTCGAAGAAGCCGCCGGAGAAGAAGGAGAGCGCCGTCGGCATGAGAGCGAGCACACAGGCGGCCACCATCGCGATCCGTGGTGAGCCGCGCCGCTGTGCTCGGACCGTCCTCGCCACCGGGCACACGCTAGCCCGCGGACGCAGGTACGCGCCGTGCGTCCCGCGCGAGCACCACGTCAGGCGCCGAGCGCCACGGCCTCTGCCTGCCTCTCGCCGGCTGCGGCCTTCTCACTGGGCATCCCGTCCCACCGCCCGAACGCCGCGTGGGCGACCGCTCCGAGGTAGCACGCAAGCGCTATCGCGATCGCGACGTCGAAGCCGAACGCGATCGCGACCGCCACCGCGACCACGGACGCCAGCACCGAGGTGATCCCGTTGATGCCCCAGGCCCACGGGACGCCGGCCGGATGGGTGGCCGCGAGCCGACGCAGCCCGATCGGCATCGCCATCCCCAGGCTGATCCCGAACGGCGCGATCACGGCGATCGCTACGGCAACGCGGGCGGGAAAGGGCAGCTCGATCAACGCCCGCAACAACGGCGCGAGCCCGATCGCCGCCGCCGCGATCAGCGCCACGGCCGCGGCGAGCGCGCCGATCAACGCGTGACGTGGGTCGGTTGTCCGTCCGGAGAGGAAAGAGCCGACCCCGGTGAAGAGCAGCAGCGCGAACAGGACGACGGAGAGGGCGTACGTCGGGAACCCGAGGAACAGGACGAAGCGTTGGATCAGGACGACCTCGAGCACGAGGAAGCCGAAGCCGATCAGCGCGAAGAACGACAGGGAGCCGAATCCGGGCCGTCCGGCGCGCGGGCCCAGGGCGAGCGGGACCACGAAGGCCAGGCCGCACAGGACGAGCAGGATCCCGAGCGTGATCAGCAGCACGAAGAACGGGTCGACTGACGTCACGTAACCGGGCGGCGTGGTCTCGGTCACGTCGCCGAGCCGGGTCATGTTGAAGAAGAACGGCCGATCGTCGGTCGGCGGGCAGACGTCGAGCCGGTAGGCCCGGCAGAAGGCACCCGGGTCGCTGGCCTGCGCGAGCTCACGCCACTCGAGTCGGTAGGGCCCGCCGGGGGCGAAGGCGATGCCGTCGGCGCGCTCGAAGCCCAGCTGGCGGATCCGACCAAGCTCGGTCTCCGTCCATGGCTCTAGCCGCGCCAGCACCGTGCCGTAGCGCTCCCCGAAGATATCCCGTCCGAGCACGACGACGACGTTGCGCTCGGGCCGCTCGAGACCGTGGCGGCGCAAGGCCTCGAGCGTCAGCACGGTGGCCCGCAACGCCTCGTCACCGAGCGCCCGGTGCAGACGCGACACGTTCAGCACGCCCCCGGGGCGGAGGTGGTCGAGGTACTCCTCGAAGGCCTCGAGCGTGTACAGGTTGTTCTCGGTGAGCGCGAACGCCTGGGCCGAGTTGCCGCTCCACGTGTCGGTGAAGCCAATGTGGACCGAGTCGTAGGTGCGCTGGCGCTGGGCGAGGATCGAGCGGCCGTCGCCGATCGCCGTGCTGACCCCGGGCAGCGAGTAGGGCGCTCCGGACCATTTTTGCAGGTCGTCATCGACAACGTCGCGGATCGCCCCGTTGAGCTCGATCACGTCAACGCGCTGGTCCTGGGTGAGGGCGTTCTGGATATCGCGCCCACCACCCCCTCCGATCACCAGTGACCGTCCGGGGCCGGCAAGCTCGTAGCCGATCGACTGCGCACCCGTGCCGAGCTCTCGATAGTCGGGCAGCGGCTCACCGCGTCTACGCACCGGCACCGGCGCGTAGACACGGTCGTAGTTGACCGACGCGAAGCGCGCGTCGTCAGTGAGCGGAGCGAAGCCCAGTACGCGGCTGAGCGGGGTCCAGCGATCGGTCACGGGATCCGCCCGTTCGGCGGTGGCGACACTCGGGGGCAGCGCGAAGAGCGCTGTCGTGCTCGCCAGGACGACGAACACGGCGGCCGTGGCGAGCGCGGAGACGCCCAGACGGCGCTCCCCTGGCACGGGCCAACCGAACAGGACCGCCGCGGTGCCCGACACGAGGCCGAGGCCGACGAACAGCGTCGGAGCGTCAACGAGCCAGAGCAATGGCACGATCGCCAAGGCGCCGACTGCGGCGCCGGCTAGGTCGCAGCCGTAGACGCGGTCGACCGACTCCCGGTAGCCCCTGATCGCCAACGCGATCACGATGCCCGCGGCCGTGAACGGCAACGTCGCCAGCAGACAGGCCGCGCCGAGGTTGAGCACGAAGCCTGCGTCGATCGCGCTGCCGTACTCGTAGTCGAGCCGGACGAGCAGCGCCGGAAGCACGACCAGCAGCGCCGTCAGCACCGCTGCCCAGCGTCCGAGCGCCCGCTCGAGGTCGCCGGCGCCAAACCAGCCCGGGCGCACGTAGATCAGGATCGCCCCTGCGCCGGCACCGAGCAGCGCAAGCGAGATCGCGAGAAAGCCGAAGTGGTAGAAGACCACCGCGGAGAGCAGGCGGGTGAGCAGGACCTGGAGGGCGAGGGCGCAGCCCGCCACCAGCCCGACCGCCAGGACTACACGCGAGGGTGGGCGCCGCGGCACCGGCGCAGCCTAGATCATCCGATCGCCGCGTTCCGTGGGCGCTCAACGACGGATGAAGCCCGCGCCGTGGCGACAGCGCTCAGCCGTTCTTCGAGACCTGTGGATGAGCTGACCGTCGGGCATCGCACGACCCGTCGAACTCGCCCGCGTCGGAGTCGCCGCTGCCGACTGCGAGAAGCCCCACGTGCGGGGATTCGGTACCTATCGAGACCGGCAACACGAGTCAGGAGCAGGGCCTCCTCCTGCGCGCCGGTGTCGACGGTCGCGACGACCGCCGAACCCGTGCCTTGTCATACCCCGACCTCCTTGTCGAACTGCACTGGGCGAATCACCAGACGCGCCACCGCGAGGGCCAAAGTAGGGGACCTCGGCCCTTTCCGCCACAGCTCCCTGCCAGGTCGCCAATGGGCATGCCACACCAACCCGCGCAGAAGCGGTCAGTCGGGTGATCTGCCCAACACGCGGCCGGCCGGCGCCTTCTCGCTCACGGCGAGACGGCACCGTCGTCCGGGCGACATCAGTGCCCGTACTCGGAGCACTCCGTCGGTCGGTATGACCACCGCGAGCGAACAATCGTCCACTGGCGGGTCGAGACCGCGGTCACAGTTCCCATCACACGGACGCAGCGCCGCGTTGAGCCGATACCGACTCGGCGCGAGCTGTCCCTCCGTCGGTGCCCTTGCCGTCCTCTTGCTGAAGACGGTCTTCCCAGCGCGGACCACCACGATCTCAGCCAGCGCACCCTCGGCGTATGTACCGCGGCTGAAGTCATACCTCACCGTCACCTCTATCGCCCCGCGAGTGCCGTCGTCGGCACCACCCGTCCCACCGAATGCGCAGCTGAGGTAAGCGAGCGAAGCCAAGACGGCGGCTTTCACCACGAGCAGAGCTAGTGGACTGGTCGACCTCCCACGGCCCCCGGGGATCACCTCCCAACCCTCGACATCAGGTCAGCCGTCGGCGACTCATAGCCGGTACTAGCATCGCGCAGATGCCAGCACCGGAAGCGATCAGCCGGGTCGTCGGTCCGACGCGCGGCGAACCCGCCCCTACCCTTTACGGCTAGCCGACACCGTCGTTCAGGCGCAAGTAGGGCTCCTACTCGAAGCACCTCATCAGCCCGTACAACGACGTCTAGCGCACAACGCCCGGCTGGCGCCTCCAGCCTGGCACAGTCTCCATCACAGCGAAGAAGCGCCGCGGTGAGCCGGTACCGCCCCGGCCTGACCTACCCCTCAACGAGCGACTCCCCGTCCGCCTTCTTGCGGAGAAACGTCTCTCCCGCCTGGGTCAGCTCGACCTCCGCCAACGCGGCTTCGATCGGCAGGGCGCGGCTGTACTCAGACTCCACGACCACTTCGATGAATCCGCCTCCACCCGCGTCAGGGCCTCCCCCCTCATCCGAGCAGCCCACGCCGAGGAGGCACAGCAAGAGCGCTGCTCCCGCCATGCATCCGACAGACCGGCGCCGCGATCGTCGATTGTGGGCCTTGCGGATCACTTAAGGCCGCGGCGCCAGTCCCTCGACCGGTGCCGCGGCTCTTCCCGACACCACTATGCGGGAGATCCCCGCAATGCGCCACACTTCTCGCCGGCTTCTTTACTCTCCCCCGCCGTGCGCCCGGACCGTCAGCGCCTCGCCATCCCGGTCGGCTTGGCGTTCGCCTGCTTCGCGCTCGCGCTCGCGCAGCGGCCCGGCTCGACGTCGTCGGACACGAAGATCGACCTGCACACCGATCCGCTCGGGTTCCTGGGCCAGGCCGCCTCGCCGTGGACCGACGCGTTCGGACTAGGCGCGGTGTGGAGCGGGCAGTACTCGGGCTACCTGTGGCCGATGGGCCCCTTCTTCGCCCTCGGAGACCTCGTCACGCTGCCGCAATGGCTGATCCACCGGCTGTGGCTCGGAGCAGTGCTGGCGCTCGCGGCATGGGGCGCCGTCCGCCTGGTCGACACCCTCCACAGCCAGCGGCGGGGGGTCGCGCACCTCGTCGCCGGCGCCGCG
>Ga0136615_10000504_pt1 | contig 17779 bp, 24 predicted proteins | sample AntDrymUQ2882206_2_FD_106647 | JGI IMG/M metagenome (GOLD analysis project Ga0136615, IMG submission 106647) | Polar desert sand microbial communities from Dry Valleys, Antarctica - metaG UQ288 (22.06) | ecosystem: Environmental > Terrestrial > Soil > Desert | place: Antarctica: Dry Valley...
GCGAGCGGACCAGCTGCGTGACGACTACGCGCTCGGTGCCGTTGATGATGAAGGTGCCACGCTCGGTCATCCACGGGAAGTCGCCCATGAAGACGGACTGCTCACGGATCTCGCCGGTCTCACGGTTTTGAAAGGCGACCTTCACCGACAGCGGGCGTGCGTAGGTCAAGTCCTTCTCGCGACACTCCGATATCGATGCGGTGGGCTCGTCGAAGGTGACCTCCTCGAAGACGACGGCGAGGTTGCCCGTGTAGTCCTCGATCGGCGATACGTCATCGATGGTCTCCCGGAGACCGCCCTTCTCGGTGTCGACCAGCCACTCGAAGGAGCGGCGCTGGATGTCGATCAGGTTGGGAACTTCAAGGCGATTCTCCAGGCGTGAGAAACTACGGCGCAGACGGGAGGCATCAAGACGTGCCAAGACGGCGGCTCCTTCGAGGTTCGGCGGGCAGCGAGGACGCGCGAAAGCGCGACCGTTCAGAGTAGCAGACTGAAGTCCGCCTCACGAAGGGGCGGACGCAGGCCCCTCTCGGGGCGCGGCTGGCCGTCACGGACCCCGTCCCGAGGCTCCGCGATATGTGGACGGAGCGCTGCTGGAAGGACGGCTTCGGCTATGGGCCGTGTGAAATCGTAACGGGTCGAGAGCCGGTGCGCCAGCGGCACAATGCGATCCGCCCTTAGCCGCCGCCAGGCGTACCATCAGCGGCGAGATGGACGCAAGCCGCACTCAGCGCTCGCTAGGCGCAGCATTCGATCCGCGCCGCAAGATCTACCGCGACCCCTTCAACGAGGCCGTCGTCTTCATCGTCTCCGCGACGGGGGCCGCGGTGGTCGTGCCGCTGATCCTCCTGGTGATCGGATCGTTCACCGGCGAGTTCTCGTTGCTCACCTTCGTTGGGGCCAGCGCGCTGCTCGAGCTGGTCCTGATCTTTGGACTCACCCGGCCGCAGATGAAGCCGGTGGAGCGCCTCGGCTGGGCGGCGCTGTGGGCCTTCGCTGCCGCGGCGCTAGGCGCAGCGTTCTGGGCGCTGGTGTTCTCCACGGTCTTGTAAGGCTCCGACAGCAACCCCCGTGAGCGAGGCCTACGTCTACCTGCTGCGCTGCCACGACGGCTCCCTGTACTGCGGCTGGACGGTCGACGTGGCTCGTCGCCTGGCCGCCCACCAGGCCGGGACGGCCAGCCGGTACACGGCCAGCCGCCGGCCGGTCGTGTTGGCGCTCTCGCTTGCCCTGCCGGATCGCTCCGCCGCCCGCCGCGAGGAGGCGCGAATCAAGCGCCTTACGCGGGCACAGAAGCTGGAGCTCGTCGCAACGGGCACCAGATCTCCCGATCGACCGTCTCCGCCCGGCGCCTGACCGCGCGCGACGCGGGGACTACGTCGACCTCCGGACCGCGCGCGTCGGGCGGCTCCGAGTCGTCGCTGGGCCGCAACACCTACTTGACCTCGACGGAGCCACCGGCCTCCTCGATGTCAGTCTTCAGCTTGTCTGCCTCTTCACGCTCGATGCCTTCCTTGACGGCCTTGGGGGCTTCGTCGACAAGCGCCTTGGCCTCCTTGAGGCCAAGGCCGGTTGCCGCGCGGACGACCTTGATGACCTGGATCTTCTTTTCGCCGGCCCCTGTCAGGATGACGTCGACGGTCAAGGACTCTTCCTCACCACCTTCGGCGTCACCGCCACCACCACCGCCCGCTGCCGGGGCAGCGGCCGCGACCGCGGTCGCCGAGACACCGAACGCCTCCTCGAGCGCCTTGATGCGCTCGGACAGCTCGAGCACCGAGATGCCCTTCAGCTCGTCGATCCATTCCTCCGTAGACGTGGCCATCTAACCCTCCTTCGCTTCGCCCTCGGAGGGCGCGTCGCTTTCGTCGTTCTCTGCGGGCTGGTCGCCCGAAGCCTGTTCACCGTCGCCACGGTCGACCGGGGAGGCCTCCGTTGCAGCCGGCGCATCCTCCGCGGCCGGCACCTCCTCTGCGGCGGGGGCGCCGTCTATGGCCGCCGCTGCGTCGGACGCCTCCGTCCTCGCAGCGGCGGGAGCCTCGCCGGAGGCGAGACCCTGTTCGGCGATCTGACCAAGCTGCAGCGCGAGCCCCTGGATCAGCGCACTGAGACCCCGCACCAGACCGGTGATCGGAGAGGCGAGGATGCCGACGAGCTGGCCGTCGAGCACCTCACGGGTGTGCAGCTTGGCGATCGCCTCGATCTGGTCGACCGAGACATCGTTGCCGTCGAGCGTGCCGCCCTTGAACGCGAGCACCTCGTGCTCCTTGCGGAACGCCGCGACGGCCTTCGCGGCGAGCGCCGCATCGCCGCGAACGAAGGTGAAGGCCGTCGGGCCCTCGAGCAGGACCTTCAGGCTCTCCGCGCCGACCTGATCGGCGGCACGCCACGTCAACCGGTTCTTGACGACCCGCAGCGTCGCGTCGGCTTCGTTCAGCTTCTCGCGCAGCTCGGCCGCCTGAGGCACTGTTAGGCCGCGGTAGTCGAGTGCGAAGACCGCCTGCGCCCCCTGGATCTGGCCGGCCACCTCTTCGATTGCCGCTGCTTTCTCGTCTCGGTTCACTTGATCGGCTCCGGTGGTGTCTCGTACAAAGGCAAGAGCCCGCTCGCGTGATTCGCGCGGCGGGCTCGAAGGAACGACAAAGCTTCGATTCCGCCTGCACCGGTCTTACGGGACGAACCCTCCGGTGGTCTCGGGCAAGGAGTGAGTTGGGTCAGGCTACAGCGGCGGACTCCTCGGCGCTCTCTGCCGCGGCGGCGGTGTCAGCGACGTCACGGGCGCCGGGATCGACGCGGACGCCAGGCCCCATCGACGTGGTCAGCGTGATCGTGTGAAGGTACCGGCCCTTCGCGACGGCCGGCTTGGCGCGGTTGATCTCGTCGATCAGCGCCAGGTAGTTCTCCAGTAGCGCGCTCTGCTCGAAGTCGGCCTTGCCGATCGGGAGGTGAATGATCGCGTGGCGGTCGGTGCGGTACTCGATCTTGCCCGCCTTGGAGTCCGACACGGCCTTGGCGACGTTGTTGGTAACCGTGCCGACCTTCGGGTTGGGCATCTTGCCTTGCGGGCCGAGCACGCGGCCAAGCTTGCCGACCACCGGCATCATGTCGGGCGTCGCGATCGCGACGTCGAAGTCAGTGAAGCCATCCTCGATCTTCGCCGCCAGGTCCTCGGCGCCCACGTGGTCAGCGCCGGCCTCCTCGGCCTCGCGGGCCTTGTCGCCTTTGGCGAAGACGGCGACGGTCATCTCCTTGCCAAGCCCGTGGGGCAAAGCGACCGTACCGCGCAGCTGCTGGTCGGCGTGGCGGACGTTGAGACCGGTGCGGATGTGGACCTCAACGGTCTCGGAGAACTTGGCCTTCTCGAAGTCATGGAGCAGCGCGATGGCCTCACGTGGGGAGTAGCGGCGCTCGCGATCGACCTTCTCGAGACTTGCGCGATAGCGCCTGCCGTGCGCGGGCATCAGCGCGTCACCTCCACGCCCATGGACCGCGCGGTGCCTTCGATGATCCTCGAGGCCGCATCGACATCGTGAGCATTGAGGTCCGGCATCTTCCGCTCGGCGATCTCACGGATCTGTGACTGGGTGATCTTGCCGACCTTGTTGCGGTTCGGCTCGCCCGAGCCCTTCTGGAGGTTGATCGCCTGCTTGATCAGCACCGCGGCCGGTGGCGTCTTGGTGATGAAGGTGAACGAGCGGTCCTCGTAGACCGTGATCTCGACCGGGATCGTCGTCCCGTTCTCGCCCTGCGTCTGGGCATTGAACGTCTTGCAGAACTCCATGATGTTGACGCCGTGCTGACCGAGCGCGGGACCGACCGGCGGTGCCGGGTTCGCGGCGCCGCCGGGCACCTGAAGCTTGATGAGGGTCATCACCTTCTTAGCCATCTAGACCTTCTTCACCTGATCGAAGCCCACTTCGACGGGGGTCTCCCGTCCAAAGATGGATACCAGCACCTTGAGCTTGGCGCCGTCCTCGTTGATCTCGGAGATCTCGCCCGAGAAGTCGGACAGCGGGCCGGACACGACCTTGACCGACTCGCCGATCGAGAACTGGGCGCGCGTCCGGGGGCGTTCGGCGGTCTCGCGGTTGAGCAGCCGATCGACCTCGGGTTGGGTAAGCGGAACCGGCTTCTGCTCGGCTCCGACAAAGCCGGTCACCCCCGGCGTGTTCTTGACCAGCACCCAGGAGTCGTCGGTGAGGTTCATGTTGACGAGCAGGTAGCCCGGCATCGTGCGCTGCTCCTTCTGGATCTTCTGGCCGTCCTTGATCTCTTGTACGTGCTCGGTGGGGATCACGACCTGACGCACGGAGGCCTTCTGGCCCAGGGACGTGACCCTGTGCTCGAGGTTCTGCTTGACCTTCTTCTCGTGGCCGGAGTAGGTGTTGACGGCGTACCAACGGAACATTGCTTTAGACGCGGGCTGCTTTCTCTGAGATCGGGGCGGGGGCTCGTGGCGCTAGAGGATCGCTTGCACGAGGCGGGAGAAGATCGCGTCCAGCGCACCTAGGTAGCCGCCGGCGATCAGCACGAAACCCAGGACGACGCCGGTGAGTGTGGTGAGGGTCGGACGGTCCGGCCACTGCACGCGAGCGAGCTCGGCCCGCACCGCCAGCAGGAACTGTACGAAACGCGGGCGATTGCTGTGGTCCGCCACCTCGCCGTCGCCTGCTTCGCGGCGGCCCCGGCGGCCGACGGTCGGAGCGACCTCCTCCTCGGGATCGTCGAGCGCAGGGTCGAAGCTCTCACCGTCGTGCTCGGAGTCGAGGCCCTGCTCGTCGTCGGATTCGGTGTCGGAGCGGCCCGTGCCACTTGGCGGCGCGCCGGCTGTGATCTCGTCACGGAAAGGGTCGCCAACCTCGGCGTCGCCATCCTCCCCGGCCGCGCGCCGCGCGGCCCGCTCGGCCTTGCGTCGCGCCTGACGCTCACGCGCCCGATCTCGGTTGCGCGCCATCAGCGCCCGCCTCTGATCACGCGCCCGTAGCGCGTGCGGCTGGGCAGCTTCCATTCCATGACGTCCGTGCGCGCGGCTGCGCGCTCAGCGCGTCTCCTTGTGCGCGGTGTGTCGCTTACACCAGCGACAGTGCTTGCGCAGCTCAATCCGATCCGGATTGTTCCGCTTGGACTTCTGAGTCTGATAGTTGCGCCGCTTGCACTCCTGGCATTCCAGGGTGACGGCTATGCGTACGTCTCCGCGAGCCATAGCTCCTGAGGGGGGTCGTTTTCTGTGGCCGGGACAAGGAAAGACCCCGCGGGAGCAGGGTCGGCGTGAGGATAGCGCGCGGCCGGGGGCCCGGTTCGAGCGGACAATCGACGCCGGTGCACAGGGCCCATCGCGTGTCGTGCCATAGGCGGACGAGCGGTCCCACCCGCTCGGGGTCGATCCCGGGTCGGAGCCTCGAATCGACGCTGGCGCGCTCCCGGCCGAAAAGCCCTCGTCCGGACTCGAACCGGAGACCCCTTCCTTACCATGGAGATTTGGAGGGTTTTTTGGGGTCTGGGCCAGTCCTGTGATTTGACGTGTTTTCCCTGCAAATTGACCGGTACGGCAAGAACGGGCCGGACTGCCGTGAACTCGTATCCCCCAACAAATGTTGGGGGATTTGGGCTGGCCCGAGCGCTCACGGCCGGTTCGCCGTTGGCCCAGCTTTCCCGTAGAGGGCCGGGAGCGCCTTGCTCCGGACCACTTGGATCGCCTCTTGCTTGCTGATCGCCGCTCCCGCGAAGCGAATCTGGGCGACGCCCGTCGCGCCCTCCGCGCCAAGTGGCGGCACGAGGCTGTCGGGGTCGTATAGCGGCTTGAACAGCGACGACAGGTCTGGGTACTCCGCGTATGCGTCGGGGAACAACTCGCGGCCGATCTCCAGCTTGCGCTCGGTGAGCGAGCCAAGCCTCTCGGCGACGACCTCGTCTTCAAGGTGCTCGAAGATCCATGCGACATCGACGTAATGCTTGATCAGCCCGTGCGCGCACCAGCCGACGATCTTCTCGGCGGTCTGCTCGGTGAGATCCATGACGGGGACCGCCACCTCGGGCATGATGAGCTCGGGGTAGGGGTGAGTCAGCGCCATGCGCTCGGGCGCCTCGAACAGTCCGCGCCACGACACGGTGAACGTGAAGCTGTCGGTCACCGGTTCACCGACTGACGCGAAGAACGCCTGGTAGTCGACCGGCTGGGCCTTGATCAACTTTCGGCTGCTCTTCCACTGCTCCGGCGACGCGGGGGTAATGACCAGATCGTCGTCGTCGAGCGTCAACGCGCGGCTCAGGGCGTTGTCGTCAGGCAAGCCGCCTCGCGAGGTATCGGTGTCCATCATTGTGAAGCGCGTCGACCCGCGGAGCCGTAGTCCCATGCTCCCGGCGAGCACCCACTCGTCGTTGAGCTCTCCTGTGTGGGCCATCTGACCGATCGAGACCATGCGAATGATGTCGCGGACGATCGCCTCGCGGGCGAGACCCAGCGCGTCGCGGTATCGATCGACATCGTCCGGGCGCGGGTAGGTGACGGTGAAGTCGCTCATTTCCCGTACCCCAGCCAGCCATCGACCGCGCGCTCGTCCATGTTCGCGATGAGGCCCGTCTCGCGGTCCCGTGGCCAGCTGCCCTCGCCGAAGGCCCGTGACGGATCAAGTAGGCGGCGGCCCTTCAGCGGCGCGCCGAGCTCACGTAGCACCCGTCGCGCCGGCCGCACCTGCCCGGTCTGGCGCAGCCAGTAGGAAAGGCGCGCGCGCACCGCGGCACTCCTCCCCTCGGAGTACTCGATCAGCGTTTCCACGCTAACCCGCTCCTCGCGCATAGCTCGCTCCCACGCCCTGACCCAGACATCGGGCGGCCCGCAATGCTCCGGATGATCGAGGGTGTCCAGCAGCGTGCGGGCCACATCCGAGCGGAAGGCGAAGGTGCGTCCTTGTACGCGCTCCCGCTCGACGCCGGCCCAGTTGTCGTCGCGGGTGATGCTCACGAGCCTCACGTGCAGACTCCCGATCTGGTGCTGTGAAGGCCACCGACGACCTTTGTCCGCGACGCGCACTCCGACGTGGACCTCGCCTGAGTCGATGTCGGTAAGGCCGTGATCGACCAGCGCGCTGAGATAGCCGAGGTACCAGTCTGCACGCCCTTCGAAGAACCCCGCGAGCAGGACCTTCGCCGGGGCGGCTTGTTCGAGGGTCGAGGCGCCCATGGGCATAACGAGCCAACGGCCGCGGGCCAACTTGGCGAGCGAACCGCTGTCCTTCATCCGGTGGAGACGTGTCAGCGGCTCCCCCACGCCTTCGATCTGGTCCAGCCAGGCGCGGTCGGCGGGCCAGAGAAGATACGTCTTCCCGCGTTGAGCCGCCTCATGCAGAATCCGCGCGTCGGCACGGGAGAGCTTGCGGTCGATAGTGGCCATACTTTCTGTATAGAGGATAGCATGACACGCCATGTTCGCTACAGAAAGATATCCTGGAGACTACTTTAGGATAGAAACATCCATTCTTAGGCGCTTCTGCGATGCACAAAGATATCTGAAGGCCGAGGGGCCGGTCGGGCGCCACGACCAGCCGAGTCTCCTCGGCGCCAGTGGCCAGCCTCACCCGGAGTCGGTCGTGTAGTCCATGGCTCGGTATGCCTTCGCGCGCTTGGCGAACATGCGGCGCAGGACGGGGACCTCGCTGTCGACGTAGTCATAGATTCGCGCCTCAGACTTTCCAGGGTGCGGACGATGGAGCCTGCCGGCGTACTGGACGACCGTGCCTCTCCATGCGATCGGCATCGCGAGCAGCAACGACATGCTGAAGGCAACCGGGCTGCTGTTCGCTTATCTGCCCGGCATTCTCGGACGAACCGACCCAGGCGTTGCTCAACTTTGGAAGCTCCAGGCTACGAATCGTCGTCACGTGGATCCTTGGGAAGAACTGCGAAGGGTCGCCGACACGGCAACCAAGACGTTGACGGCGTGTGGGCCGAAGCTCGGCTCACGAAAGCGAGCTTGAAACGTGATCCTCTCGGCGATCAAGCGCATTAGGGGTGGGGCCCTTCATCGTGAGCGACTCCGGGTAGGCCGCGTGGAGTCTGCGGGGGCGTCGCCTCTTTGCGGGCCTCCAGGATCGTCGCTTCCGGATCGATCCGCTGCCCCCGGGCGAACTCTCGGAACAGATGCGAGTAGTCGCGCTGCACGATCTCGGGCGAGTTGCCCATCTCCACGGCGATCTCGAGCGCGTTCCACCCCGCCTGGACGAGCAGGCCGGCGAAGCTGTGGCGAAGCGCATAGGGAGTGGCCTCGTCGACGCCTGCCGCGACTGCGCCCGGCGTGAAGTGCCGGGTGCGCCAGTTGCGGTAGTCGGTGTCGCGGAAGACCGCACCGTCGGCCCGGGGGAACATCAGGTCGGCATCGTCGGGTGCCGGCGCCCGTTCGCGCCACACGCGGTGCCAAGCCCTCGTCCGGACTCGAACCGGAGACCCCTTCCTTACCATGGAAGTGCTCTACCAACTGAGCTACGAGGGCGGGTGGCCAAGGGTACCGCTCGTCCCGCGAGCGGGACGACGCGGCCGTGAAGCGGGGATGAAGCGCGCTGCGGCTACATGGCGGGAGCAGGATTCGAACCTGCGTAGGCTGAGCCAACCGGTTTACAGCCGGTCTCCTTTAACCACTCGGACATCCCGCCGAGCAGCGCGGGATTGTAGAGCCCACCGGTGGGTGGCAGGCGCGGCCGCTAGACCGCGGCGTCCTTGAGTCGCTGCGCCTCTGGCAGGCACTCCAGCTTCTTGAGCGTGTTGTTCTCGATCTGGCGGATCCGTTCGCGGGTGACGCCGAACGCGCGGCCGACCTCCTCGAGCGTGCGTGCCTGCTCCCCGCGAAGGCCGTAGCGCAGCTCGATCACCTCACGCTCCCGACGCGGCAGCGCGTCGAGGGCGCGCTGCACGTTCTCGCGGCGGAGGTTCTCCGAGGCGGCTTCGAATGGCGACGCCGCGTTCTCGTCCTCGACGAAGTCGCCGAGCTCGGAGTCCTCCTCCTCTCCGATCGGCTTCTCGAGGGAGACGGGCAGCTGCGCGATGCGCAGGATGTCCTTGACCTCGCGCGTAGTCCACTGCAGCTCCAGCGCGATCTCGTCGGGCAGGGGCTCGCGGCCGAACTCCTGCACAAGCTGTCGCTCGGCGTGAACGACCTTGTTGAGCTTCTCGACCATGTGCACCGGGATCCGAATCGTCCGCGCCTTGTCGGCTATCGCACGCGTCACGGCCTGGCGGATCCACCAGGTGGCGTACGTCGAGAACTTGAAGCCACGCCGGTAGTCGAACTTCTCGACGGCGCGTATCAGTCCGAGCGAACCCTCCTGGATCAGGTCCAAGAACGTCAGCCCGCGCCCGAGGTAGCCCTTGGCGATCGAGACGACCAAGCGCAGGTTGGCCTCGACCATCCGTTGCTTGGCGGCCATGTCGCCGCGCTCGATCCGCTTCGCGAGTGACACCTCCTGCCCGGCGGTGAGTAGGTCGACGCGCCCGATCGAACGCAGGTAGAGCCGCAGCGAATCGAGGCTGGGCTCGACGGTAAGGTCGAGCTCGGCCTTCTTGGCGACGGCGGCAGGCTGCTCGGTCCCGGTCGGCGCCGGCTCGGGCTCGGGCTCGGGCACGTCGGTGGCGCTCGCCGCAGGCTTGCCATCCTCCACAACGACATCGATGCCGTGCTCAACGAGGTGGGCGTGCAGGCTCTGGACCTGCTCCTTGGTCACCTCCACCTCCTCTAGGCAAGCCGCGATCTCCTCGAAGGTCAGGTACTCGCGTTCCCGCGCCTTGGCAGCTAGGCCGCGCAGCTCCTCCACCTCGAGGAAGGGCGCCTCAGGCGCATCGACCAGAAGTGCCGATACCTGCTCTTTCTCCATCACCCCTCGCTCCTATCGGACGGTTGTCGGGTCCAGCGCGGGCCCTACAGGCCCCGTGCCGTCAATCCTCTCGCCTGTTCCGATTCGCGGTAGCGCCGCGAGCTGCCGAGCACTCGGGTCCTATGCGCAGGTTCCCTGGCCTCGGCGCAACGCAATGTAGCAACGACGACAGACTGACGAGAAGCAGGCGCCGAGTATCTTCAGCTTGATGGCCGACCTGCTCGCACCTGTTCACGACGACGTTCAAGCACGCCGTCCCGACACCCGCACAAGCCTTTCGCGCGTAGGCGTGACAGGGGTCGAGAAGGTGATCCGGATCGCTACCGAGGAGGGCGCCCAGCTCTTCTTCGCGCAGATCGAGTGCTTCGTCGATCTCGGGGCCCAACAGAAGGGCGCGCACATGTCGCGCTTCGAGGAGGTCGTCAACGAGGCGATCGACGAGGTCGTGCTGAGCGAGGCATTCAAGGCCGAGACGCTCGCCCAGCACATCGCCGAGCGCGTTCGCGACCGCCAGCAGAGCCGGCGAGCTGAGGTCACCATCGCGGCGCGCTACCCCGAGCACAAGCGCACCCCCGAAAGCGGATCGCTGACGCAGGAGATCTACACGCTGTTCGGATCCGCCGCTGCGTCCGAGCGCGGAACCCGTCGGCTGATCGGGGTCGAGGCGCAGGGCATGACCGCCTGCCCGTGCGCGCAGGAGATGGTCGCGAGTCGAGCCAGCGACAACCTCGAAGCCGAGGGATTCAGCGCCGAGGAGATCGAGCGCGTGCTGGGCGCTGTACCGCTGGCGACGCACAATCAGCGCGGGATCGGGCGCCTACACATCGGTTGTCCCGAAGGGTGTGCCGACGGGATCGAGGCGAGCTCGCTGCTAAAGATCGTCGAGGGAGCGATGAGCTCGGAGATCTACGAGCTGCTGAAGCGCCCCGACGAGCTGAGGGTGGTCGAGCGCGCCCACCAACGGCCCCGCTTCGTCGAGGACTGCGTACGCGAGATGGTGCGCGGCGCGATCGACCAGTTCGGCGACCTCGGCGACGGCACCTTCCTCTTCGCCAAGCAGGAGAACCTCGAGACGATCCACCGCCACAACGTGACCGCCGAACGCCACGGTCTGCTCGGGGAGCTCAAGCGCGAGCTGGTCCAGGGGGCTCGACCTCCCGTGCACATGACGATGCGCGAGTGGCTGGACGACCGCACCATCGACGCCTGAGAGCCACCGCCCCAGACGTTTGTCCACCTTGCACGGTTGATCCTTTAGATTCCTCGGCGACCCGCCGATGGGGGACACCATCGCAATGCGAATGACAGACCAGAAGACAGTCCCGCTCTCCCAAGATGTCGCCCTGGTGGCTGCCCTGGCCGGAACGGCGATGCCGTTCGCACACTCTGCCGAGGATCAGGCGGCCCGCTGGCTGCGTGCGATGCGCCTCCACGGACAGGTCGGCCGGGTGCTGCAGGCGCTCGGCGTCGGCGAGTCCGCATTGACCGAGCGTGCCGATGCTGCCGGACACGTCCAAGACACTGCCGCTGACCCCGAGATCGTCGAGCACGTGATCGGACGGGCGCGCGAGCGCGCGTCCGGGCGCGCGAGCGAGGACGCGACCGTCACCACCATCGACCTGTTGCACGCGCTCTTCGACGAGTACGGCGAGCTGTTCGACCGCGCCCTCTACGTCCGAGGGTCCTCCCGCGATGAAGTGCTCGAGCGCCTCGTCAAGCTGGACCAGCTCGACGAGATCCGGCGCTAGACGAGGCTCCGCGCGGGCGCTTTCCCGCCCGCGCTAGGAAGTCCGCTGGTCGGCTGGCTTAGGTCGCGCCAGCTCCCCCAGCCTGCGGCGGAAGTTCAGGAAGTAGTCCGCGCCGGAGATGGCGGTCACGACGACCATCGCATACACGAGCCCCTGGACCCAGACGGCATCCGCGTCGGGAGCGGCGATCAACGCCAGTACCGCTGCCGACTGAACGATCGTCTTGACCTTGCCCAAACCGCTCGCGGAGATCACGACGCCCTGCTGTCCCGCGGCGATTCTCAGCCCGCTGACTGCGAACTCGCGCGCGATGACCACCATCGCCACCCAGGCGGCGACCCGGTCGAGGGTGACCAGCGACATCAGCGCCGCAGCGATCAACAGCTTGTCGGCGATCGGATCCATCACCTTGCCGAACGTCGTGACCGCGGCACGCGAGCGCGCGATGTAGCCGTCAAGACCGTCTGTAGCCGCTGCCAGCACGAAGACCGCCGCAGCGATCTCCAAGCCGCTCTCGGCCTCGGTGCCGAGCGCGACGACCAAGACGGGTACCAGCAGGATGCGCATCAGGGTGAGGAGATTGGGGACGTTGAGCGCGAACATCGAACCCGATGGACGTCTGCCTCAGCTACCCGCCGCGGGCTGGCGCCTCATCCGGCGCGCCATCCACTCGATGCCGAGCGTGCTCCCCAACGGGCCGGCGGGCGAGACGGTCGCGGCGAACACCACCCAGGTAAAGACACCGCGCGTCGAGCCCCAGCCCACAAGGCAGCAGAGCAGGATCCAACCCACGCCGTGCGACCAGCCGAGCAGTAGCTCGGCGTGCTCGCCATAGCCGCCGATCGCGACGGCGAGCAGCGAGGCGAACAGGCAAAGCTCGACGATCGAGAACAGGCGAACGGCCGAGAAGTAGCTCACGCCTGCGCCTTGCGGCGCATCGACCACATCTGTGAGGCGCGCTCGAGCTCGAGCGCGGCCGGCCACGGCAGTGCGGGCGGGCCGAGCTGGGTGCGCAGCGAGCGTGCGCTACGGCGGGCCAGCTCGGGATCGGCACCGGCAACGACGGCGAGCGCGCGGGCGCGGCCGTCGACGTCCGGCTCGTCGACGGCCTCCCAAGCGAGCCCGACCGCCGCCGCGCGGTCACCGTCGATCGTCTCGCCGAAGAGGGTGAGCGCCGAGGTGGCCTCGCGCCCCCCGAGACGGCCGAGCAGCGCGGCGTGGCCACCGCCGGGGTGGAGACCGACCGGCACGAATCCGGAGGCCAGGCGCGCGTCGCGGGCGACGATCCTGAGGTCGGTGGCGAGCGCGAGGTTCATGCCGGCGCCGACGGCTCCGCCGCGGATCGCGGCGACTGTCGGGGGCTCCAGCTCGCCGACCCGCTGGAACGAACGGTAGATGTCGCCGAGAGCGGCGTAGGCTGCGGGCGCGGCGGGATCGCGGCCGGCTTCGGCGAGCGTGCGGCGGTCTGCGCCGGCGCAGAAATAGGCGCCCGTTGCGCCAACCACGACGGCGCCCACGGAGGGGTCGGCGTCGACCTCCTCGCAGACGGAAACCAGCTCGCGCGCCATCTCGACGGTCAGCGCGTTGCGCCGGTCAGGCGCGTCGAGGGTGATCGTCGCCACGCCGCCCTCGCGGTCGAGTGTGATCCCATCGCGCACGCGGGAGAAGGTACCGCGTGCCCTTCGACAGTGGCCGAGCCTGGCTCGGCCGGATGGCGTGTCGGCCGGGCTCGTCGTTCGCGAGCAGCTCCCGCCGGTCGAGGATCTTTTTCCGAGCCGTGGAAGCGCACGCATGCCCGTACCCTCTTCTTCGTCGTAACCGTGACGGCCGCTCTACGTTCCCGAGCCGCCACAGGGAATCTCCGGTTTTCACGATCCCCGGTCGCGGTAACCACTCCGAAAGCGAGCGGAAGGACCACCAATGGCGAACGAGCTACAAGGACTGAAGATCGCGATCCTGGCCGCGGACGGCGTCGAGCAGGTGGAGCTGACGAGCCCCCGCGACGCGGTGCAGGGCGCCGGCGCCACTACCGAGCTGCTCTCGATCCACCCCGGCGAGATCCAGGCGATGGAAGGGGACATCAATCCCCAGGACCGGTACACCGTCGACAAGCTCGTAGGCGAGGCCTCGGTGGAGGAGTACGACGGACTGATTCTGCCCGGCGGCGTCGCCAACCCCGACAACCTGCGTAACGACGAGAACGTCGTCCGCTTCGTGCAGGAGTTCTTCAAGACCGGCAAGCCGGTGGGCGTCATCTGTCACGGGCCGTGGACGCTGGTCGAGGCCAATGTCGTTCGCGGCCGCACGATCACCTCCTACCCGAGCATCCGCACCGATCTGCGCAACGCGGGAGCGACGGTGGTCGACGAAGAGGTCGTCACCGACGAGGGCTTGGTGTCCAGTCGCAGCCCCGACGACCTGCCCGCGTTCAACGCCAAGATCATCGAGGAGTTCGCCGAGGGCGAGCATCCGGTGTCCAGCCAGGGAGCTACCTCCTAGAGATCCGCCGTCCATCGAGAGTCGCTCAGGTTCGGCAGCTCGCCGGCGGAGGGTCACGGCCACCCGGGCCTCCGCGCAACGGCCCTTACGGACCGTTGCGCGGAACTGCTGGTCGAGCCTGTCGAGAGACAACGTCAGTCGTTGTCGCTCTCGCCCTCGGCGCCCCGATCGCGATCGCTCACCTGGCTGAATAGCCCACGATGTCGGTTAGTCCGGCCCCGTAGTCCAGCAGCTCGGCGTACTCCGTGGGGCGCAGCTCGCGCGGCGTTAGCCCGATCCGGTGCAGCGTCGCCCAGAACGCGTTGCCGGGGCCTGCATAGTAGGCCCCGGCTTGAGCTGACTTCGTTCCGGCCGCAGTGCCGCAGAAGGCGACGTTCAGGCCCACCTCCATGACATCGGGAAGGATCATGCGTCGTCCGTGGCCGGGCCGATCTTGATCCCGTGGTTCCGGCAGGCTCGGAGCAGATCCGCAGTCGCCTCAAGGTGCTTGACCTGGCCTCCGCGTCGTTCGTCGGCCACCGGCGGAATCAGGAAGTCGATGGTCACCTTGAGATCCCCCATCTTCCAGCGCTGGAGCACGGCTTGGCCATCGGGCGTCTCGTCGTGATGGAACCCGGCTCGCCGGAGCCGTTCGGAGATCTCCTTGTAGCGGGCGTTGTCGAGCAGGGCGAGCGCCAGGCCTACGTCGAGGTCGTTGGTCCCGCAGTGGCCGTCCTCCCCCGCGGACGTTCGGCGTTGGTCAATCAGCAAGGTCGGCACGAGCCCACCGACGACGCAGACCTCGTCAAGCAGGTCGCCGAGAACAACGGCGATCGAGAGGGTCGAGGCGATTACCTGCTCGGTCTCCTCGGGCGTGTACCCCGACCTGGTCAGCGGCTTGTTAGGCATCTCGCCTCCAGCGCAGCACCTCGTCGCGCAGGTGGACGGCAGCCTCTTGGGCACGCTCGGGGAGCGCGAGGAGGTCCAGGTAGACCTGGACGGGCGCGGCACAGGTGACACCACCGGCATCGCTTGCCCCATCGAAGACGCCAACGTCGCTCGGACCGATGAGTTGGACGTTCGCCCCTCGCGGCTCGATGCGCATGCCGAGTACTTCGGCGAGCTCGTGTGGGTCACCGTCGACGTAGACGCTTATAAGGCGAAATTGCGCAAAGCCGTCGATCATCCATGCCCCCGGTAGTCCGGTGAACGCATGCTTTCGTTCTTGGCTGACGAGGGTTTCGCTGAGCTGCCTGGCGAGGCCCACCCCCGAGCCCGTGACGTGGCCGGCCGTGATGTCGTGCTTTGCGAAGTCGTAGTCCTCGGCCCACGCATCGAGCACCGCCCCCGGATCGCGCGGCCGCATCTTGCCGTCCTGCGCATCGATGAGCTCGAGTTCTGAAAGGCGCCGCACGAGCCGGGAGATCCGGCCGGCGTCAAGGCCGGTGGCCTCGGCCAGCTCGACCTGTCGCCACCAGCGCTGGGGTTCGAGCAGAAGCCGCCTCGTCAGACGGGCGCTGACGGGGGCGAACGGAGAGCTCGGCCGGCCGCGAGTCGGGAACCGGTTGGGGCGTCCCTCGACGCGCACGTACCAGCCGTCTCCTCGGAGACTGGCGTTACCGGAGAGATCGATGTAACCGACCCCAGCCTCATGCATTACCCGCTTACCCGCGTCGCCCATATGCGGGACGATCACTACGGGCAGTCCGCCCAACACGTCCGCCGCCGCCCGGACCTGACGCGCCGCATGCGAGACCTCGGCACTTCTAGACGATGCCTTCACCTCGGCGACCAAGCGCCGGCCGTCTGGAAGATCGATCGTGAAATCTGCCGAGCGCGCCAGGCGACGGACGCGGATCTCGTCGGGGACCGCGTCGATCAGCTCAGCCAGTATTCGCGGGAGCTCTCGCTCCACACGCTGCTCGAGATGTCTGCTCCCTTGGGCCACCTTGCTTAAAAGCTTAGTCCTGCTGTCAACTACATTGACTATGTCTTAAGCAGTTGACCTCAAGCAATCGGCGGTTGATCTGCCGGATACGTCGCCACCCTCGGGATATCCTGAGGGCCGTGTCCCGGAGCACCAACCTTGTGGGCGATGCTGGCGCCTTTCTCGTGGCTTGCCGACCAAGAACCTTCACAGCAAGGACTTTCAGGCCGGAGGCGTCCGCGACGCAGCCGCAAGCGGCGCAAACGAATGGGTCGTGCTTGTCGCCCTCGGCGAGAATCGCAAGCACCGCTTCTTCGTACTACCGCGCGACGTGCTCGTTGCGACGGTACGCGCATGCGAGCTGGCTGTAGGAAGCGCGCGCTTTCTCGGAGAACGAGAATTCTCGGGCTACGAGGGAGAAGCCGGCTGGACGCTTCTCGAACGTCCGTCGTGGGACGCCCCGTGGCGGCTGAACGAGTGGGTTGTGTCCATGCGTGAAGAGATCGAGTGGCGCATCGGCCATTCGGGGTTCCCAGCGGATATCGAGCTGACCGACGCTCCGGCGTAACGTCTGGCGCTGGTCGCACCTCCGGCAACCGACCCTGCGGGTGTCGCTCCGTTAGGCGTTCTGGGCACCGACGAACGCCCAGCCGGAACCACCGCACCGGACGCAGTTGCCGAAGAGCGGGCTGGAGGCGACCCGAGCCTCCCACTCCTCGCCACATTGCGTGCAGCGCCAGCGAGTGGGATCCATGCTGCGCGAGGCGTTGTCCTTTACGGACGGCACATTCTCGCCCGCCGTGTATTCCGTTCGCTCCGGCATGCAGCACCCCTCCCGCTCGTTTGTTGGTCAGCGTAGGTCAAGCCTCCGGTCAAGAGCCTTCCCGAGCTACGGGCCGAGCAGCGCGGCGGAAACGACGACCGAGAGACGGCTCATTAGAGCCTTGGGCTCGTGCGCGTAATGGTCAACTGGGGGCGCCAACCCGCTCTCACTCCATAGAAGCGGTATGGCAGGACACGCCCGACCCGGAGTGCCGGGCCGAGATCCACCGGACGTACGTCGACCGGCCGCTCACGGCAGCCCGGAGGGCGCCCGGATAGGAAACTCGGGGGGCACGAACCCCTCCGTCCCTCAAGTGAAGAGGCATGGAGGAGCACGGAGCGGCTGGGGTCGAGAGCGGACGCCCGCCCCTGGACGGCCCCGGATGAAATTGAGGGAGTAGGGACCCCCAAAAGCTGACGCTCGACACCTATGCGCATCTGTTCAGCGAGTTCGCGCGGGGCGAGCGCGTCACCCCCGAGCGTACGATCGTCGCCGCTCGCACCGATGCGGCTGCAGCTAAAGCTGCACCATCTTGCGGCCGATGTACACTGTGATCCAGTTTGTGACTTGATGGCCTCACCATTCGAAACCGTCGAGCATGAGCGCTTCGCGCACCCGCCGCTGAAGGCCATGTTCGGTCAAGTGCGGTTTCCCGCCGTCCTCAAGGTCGCCGATCCCGGTTCTCTGGGTGCCTTCCAAGAGGCTCTACGCGACCGGTTCCCCGAGTTCGCGCAGGAGGAGCAGGTCACATTCGTGGTAGGGCCCGAAGGAGCCCAACCGCCCGTGAACGCGCGGCGATACCGGTTCTCGACGACAGACGGCACCTGGAGCGTGGTCCTCGCGCCAGACATGCTCACCGTGGAGGCCGGTGCGGACCAGTACACCTCGTACGACCGCTTCCGAGAGCACTTCATTGCGGTCTGGTCCGCCGCGCTTGAGCACA